>Ga0209988_10001039_pt1 | contig 17874 bp, 15 predicted proteins | sample N075metaG_FD_183115 | JGI IMG/M metagenome (GOLD analysis project Ga0209988, IMG submission 183115) | Deep subsurface microbial communities from Kermadec Trench to uncover new lineages of life (NeLLi) - N075 metaG (SPAdes) (version 2) | ecosystem: Environmental > Aquatic > Marine > Ocean trench... | reverse complement strand
TAGAGCGATCCGCATTGATGGCGGCCGATGTAATAATCCCGCGCTGAATCATTGCCATCCCACCAGCCGAAATCGATTCTCTCTGGTCCCTGGATCAATTCCAGTTGCCCATCAAGACATGGCAGGTGGTTAAACATCTTGAGTTCCCGGGGTGAGTTAAGTAAATACAATGGCCTCGGGTTTTCTTCTTTTTCATTTTCAGGGAACCAATAGTCTTTTTGATTCAGGCGTACTGTTTTCCAGGCTTTCTCAGGGCGATGGTCGTTGGCCAGGGACAATCCGAAACAAGTCTGTGGTCCCAGGCGAGCACGGAGCATATTAAGTAATCGATTAGCCCGATCCTTGTCTGTCTTATTTTGCCCATTTTTTTGACGAAAGCTGGTGCCATGAAATAAATTGCCTGAAATGGAATCCGCCGGGGAAAAAATATTAACGATAAGGCAGAGATTGTCGATCTCGGGCATATCATTGATCTTGTCCAACTGAAGCTGTACCAGCATAAAAAACATGTCTGCATCATTTTCAGGACTGGCAAGATAGATGCTGAAGCGCTTTGAATGATGACTGCGATGGGACAGTTTGAATGTCAATTGATTGGTATGTAGTTGGCGAGTTTGCAGGAAATTGCACAATTCAGACAGCAACCGTTTCACCGGGAAAACCAGGGATTGGATGTTAGTCACATCTTCAAGGAATGTAATGTCGCTTGAAAAGCGAGGCGTTGCATTGATATGTTTTTGCGGATCCGGCTTTTCACCGGTAATCCGCTGCAAATAATCGGTGAAATAAAGTCCGAACCGGCGGTTCAATCCATCAATTGGCAGATTCATTAAACTTCCAATATCGTCAATGCCCATTTGCTTTAATGACTCAATAATTTTTTCATCGATGCTCAAGCAGGCGACAGGGATCGATTGCAGGGAATCGACAACACCAGCTGTGTTGTCAGGGGCTTTCGCCCGGGCAGAGCAAAGTGCAGCAAGGGGGGTGGTGTTAACACCCATATTGGCCGTGTAGCCCAGCCCGGAAAGCCCATTCCTGATTTTTGATTTCAGGTTGGCCAGCCCACCAAATAATTTCAGGCAACCTTTAACATCCAGCAACAAGCTGTGGGGGGCGTTAACAGAAACACCGGGAGTGAACTGGTATGCCCACTGGGCAAGGTGTGAAAGTGTAGCGGATTCCTTGTCTTCATCTCGTTCGAAACTAACGATCTGACTGTTCAATGTGTAAGCCGTGTCCATGCTACTGCCGGGTTGAATGCCTATTTCTTCTGCCGACGGGTTCATGTACAGAATCCTTTGCCGGACGGTAACAACGACGGGTTTGTTGGTCGAGCCTATTGCAGCCGATTGTGTGCGTGAGAAAACTTCCACAGGCAGTTGCTCGAAATGCAGACATAACCACAATCCGGTGGGTTCTTTATCAATAATTTTATTGACGTTCCAGACCATGTCCAGCGGCTCCTGGCAAACGACCCCCGGTTGTTCTTGAAAGCAACAATTCAGGAAAATAAGGCACTACCTGGTTCAGCGTGTCACAAAAATTTATATTGATCATTTCGCTTGCCCAACCACCGCGACGCTTTATCACCTTGAGATTAATTGATGTATGGTTAAGCAGGGGTGATGTTCGAGTAGAGAAAAGTCGAATGCGCAATTCTGCCGGTGATGCCTGATCTGCAGCTTTGGATGGGCGAAATAAAATACTCCAGCTATTGCCTTTCTTGCTGGCGACTTGCAGGCGCCTGATTTGCTTGCCATTGATATTACCTGGCCATGCCAGTACGGCACTACAACTCATTGATTCAAGGGCCTTTTCGATAACCCAGAGCATGTCATTTGCGGTCTTCGGTTTTACGACCAGGATAGAGGTCAGGTCAATACCTGCTTTCAGCAGTGCGGGGGGGTAGGGGATGTATGGAGGTGATACCCACAGCAACCACCGGTTTTGCTCCTGGCTTAGATGGGCGAGGGCGGGTGCTAATAATCTCAGTTCTCCGATACCGTATTGGTCATGGAGTATTTCAGTAATGCCATCTGCTGGCCAGCCTGATCCAGGCAGATGGTCATCCAGGACTTTGAACCCGGTAGATATGCCCGGGGTGAAACGACAATCAATGCTCGACGCCCGCCAGAGATCAGCACCTTGCAGCAGTTCCTTGATCGATTCTGTTTTATTTAATTCTTTGCTAGTTGAATGTGACATTATGCTGGATGTATATACAGTAGTGTAAATATATCCAGTTTACAGGGTTAAGGTCAATACCTGCCACTTAATCCTATTCTAATGATGTATCTCCGGCATGTTCACTTCCGAGTTCTTCTAGGAGAACTCGCGCCGCTCGCGGGGCGAACTCTCCTAGATCGGCAATATATGTATTTCTTTCAATTCTTCCATGACGACATAAGTTCGGGACTCCCGGACGCCGGGCAACATGAGTAGAGTTTCTCCCAGAAATTCACGATAGGCCGCCATATCCCCAACGCGGGCTTTGACCAGATAGTCGAAATTGCCGGAGACAAGATGGCACTCAAGAATCTCGGGTAATTTGATCACCGCATTCCGGAACTCGGCAAAGACATCCGGCGATGTGCGAAGTAATGAGATCTCCACGAACACCAGAAGCCCAAGGTTCAGTAGATGTGGATTTAGCCTGGCCGAGTATTGTTCAATGAATCCGCGCCGCTCAAGGGATCTGACTCGCTCAGTACAGGGGGTTGCACTAAGGCCAACTTCTTTTGCTAAGGAAGTGTTGGAAATCCTTCCATCCCTTTGCAGGGCTTGTAGAATCTTGAGATCAATCTTGTCTAGTGATTTATCCTGTTCTGTATGTATATTTATCATATAAACACCACGAATTTTAAACAATATAAAGTATATCACTATAAATTATAGTAAAATAAGTGAGATACACTAGGATACTATTTATATACTTGCCATATTTATATACCTCACTGCCCAGTTCACGGGAGGACTAGTCATGCTCATAGGTGTGCCGAAGGAAATCAAAAATAATGAATATCGTGTTGGTATGGTTCCGGCAGCTGTCAGGGAACTTATCCACCATGGACATGAAGTCACAATAGAAACCAGTGCCGGCGCGGGTATTGGGTTTCATGATGAAGATTACACAAATGTCGGTGCGAAGATTGCGCCTGATGCGAAAACAATTTTTGACACCGCGGAAATGATCGTCAAGGTAAAAGAACCCCAGGCAGTTGAGCGGGCAATGTTAAGAGAAGGTCAAACCTTATTTACCTATCTACATCTGGCACCTGATTTGGAGCAAACGGAAGACCTGGTTAATAGCGGTTCTATCTGCATCGCTTATGAAACCGTGACAGACGCTTCTGGTCGCTTGCCATTGCTGGCTCCCATGTCGGAAGTGGCAGGAAGAATGTCCATTCAGGCGGGCGCAATGTGTATGGAAAAATCTCATGGCGGTAGTGGCATACTGCTTGGCGGGGTACCTGGCGTGACACAGGGACATGTGGTCATCCTCGGCGGCGGTGTTGTTGGCCAGAATGCGGCGCAGATGGCTGTTGGCATGGGTGCAAGGGTCACGGTTATCGACCGTAGCGTCGATGTGCTACGGCACATTGATCACCGGTTTGGCAACCGGGTTCAGACCCTGTATTCGACCCAGGACGCGGTCGTCACCAATGTGATGAATGCAGACCTGGTCATTGGTTCCGTGTTGATTCCTGGTGCTTCTGCACCAAAGCTGGTGACTGCAGAGATGATTCGGGAAATGAAAACCGGCACAGTGGTGGTTGATGTTGCTATTGACCAGGGCGGGTGTTTTGAAACCTCCCATGCAACGACACATGATGATCCCACCTTCATCAAGGACGGTGTTGTGCATTATTGTGTTGCTAACATGCCCGGTGCAGTGGCAAGAACATCTGCAGCAGCCTTGAACAATGCGACCCTTCCATATGTATTGGAACTGGCAGATAAGGGTGTTAAGGATGCATTGAAATCAAATGTGCACCTGCTACATGGGTTAAATGTCTATCACGGAAAAGTGACCAATGAATTTGTCGGCAAGGCTCACAAAATGGATTACGTTGATGCTGAAGCTGCACTGGCGGCGTAAATTATATTAATTAACCGTCACCCCGACGGTTCCGCAAGACGCATGGTGTTAACGGGCAACACTCGCCAGCGGGCAACTTTCAGTGGCGAATTTACCCTCTCGTTAGTTTCCAAAAACAATCATTGTTTCCTGCCCATCCACAACTGATACATTTTGGCTTTCAGCGAATATCAAATCATCATCCTGGTCCGCCATATCATCGAGAACCTGGCAGGTAAAAGCGACGGTATAATCTCCCGGAGATAAAAAATTGGCGGTAAAATTTATTTCATCCACAATGGGATGAGAAGAGCATCGCTGAAATTAAGGCAGGTATTGATGCATGCTGTGAACAGGTCACAAGGTAATCTGCTTGTTTTATTCAAGGACCCAGGCCTAATCTCTTATTCCATACCGAAATGGCTAGTAAACATCACAAGGCTCTGGTACTAATATTCCTTATGAAAATCTGCAGGTCGGTAATAGAAGAGGGGATAAAAGAAAATGTACGATGAGATAAAGTATGAAGTGGATGGACCGTCAGCCATCATCACGTTGAACAGGCCGGAAGCGCTCAATGCACTGACGAATAACATGATGGAAGAGTTAAAGCATGCACTGGCGACCGCTGAGGCGGATGATGCCGTTGTTGGCATTATCCTCACCGGTGAAGGGAGGGGTTTTTGCGCAGGTATGGATATGAATGCGCTGGATTCCCAGGCGTCCGGCGGCGACCTGAATGATGGCATTGCGTTAAAACACCTCGATGCCGATCCTGGGGATAAATCGATGGGGCCGGATTTTCAGACAGCATTCACCTATATCATGTCGATACGCAAACCCATCATCGTCGCGCTTAATGGCGTATGTGCCGGGCTGGGCATGTCCATTGCGTTGTTGTGTGATATGCGGTTTGCCTCGGAAAACGGGCGGTTTTTGACGGCCTTCTCGCAACGGGGCCTGGTGGCTGAACATGGACAGAGCTGGATACTGCCGCGTTTGATTGGGCCAGCGCGGGCACTGGATTTACTGTGGAGTTCTCGCAAAGTCGATGCGGTTGAAGCTAAAGAGATGGGTCTGGTTGACCGTGTTTTTCCCCATGACGAATTACTGGATCAAACCAAAGCCTACATCCAGGGGCTTGCCGATAATTCGGCGCCTGTGTCCATGATGGTGATGAAACAGCAGATTTATCGTCATATGAATATGACCCTGGGGGAAGCCATGAAGGAAACACACAAGCTAATGGCTGAAAGTCTTGAAAAGGATGATTTTGCTGAAGGCGTGAAATCCTTTATGGAAAAACGGCCGCCATCTTTTGCCAAAATCGAGATCAGCTGATTTCCATTAGCATCAATTCGGTGATCATAGAAGGCGCCTGAAACCAGGTGCCTTCAGTTTCCTTGACTTGAATATTTTGGTTATCTCGGCACTCCAATTAAGTGAATTAATCGGATGATCAACATCCGGGAAGATGGTTCCCAGTTGCGGTATACCGGCGATCACGTCCCCGCCATCGGCGCCGAAGAAGTTCACCTGGGCACTGATCAGAAAACCACCTTCACCACCAAATGGACAGTCACCATCGCCGACCAAATGCCAACAACTTCAGTTTTCTCCGTCAAATAAAAATTATAAAACATCATCAGGGCAAAAAGAGACACATTGTAGCTTGAAAATCATAGCCTGTGATGGTCTTCTAGGCTGCCTGTAATAGCCTGTATTAAAGGTAGGAAAAATATGCAATTTTATTTACTAATAGCAATACTGTTGCTATCAGGATGTTGGTCAGGAGAGAAAACGATGGATGAAATAGCGCCACCGGTTGCCGAGCAACGAAGCAAAGTACTAACCATTCACGGTGATGATCGCCTGGATGAGTACTACTGGATTCGTGATGATAAACGCCAGGATCCGGATGTTCTGAAATTGCTTGCCCAGGAGAATGCTTATACGAAAGCCATGATGGCTCACTCGGAAAAATTCCAGCAAACCTTGTTTGAGGAGATATCAAATCGATTGTCAGCTGATGACCGAACGGTACCCGTGCGCACGGGTAGCTATATATACTTCAGGGAATTCAGACAGGGCGGTGAATACCCTATTTATGTTCGTGCACCAACGGCTAACCTGGATGCCGAATCAGTTTTGCTTGATGCAAACGAGTTGTCCAGAGGATATGAGTACTACCAGATCGGAAACTGGAGTGTCAGCCCGGGAGAGACACTGCTCGCTTATGCGGAAGATACGGTCAGCAGAAGGCAATACACGATTCGCTTCAAAGATCTTGAATCAGATAGTACCTTACAAGACGAAATTGAAAAAGTAGCTCCCTCTATCGCCTGGGCAGCAGATAATCAAACTGTATTTTATGTAGAGAAACATCCAACGACACTCCTGCCGTATCGAGTCTTTCGCCATAATCTTGGTACGCTCCGTGAAGACGATATTCAGGTCTATGAAGAAAAAGATGATGCCTTTTACACCTCCGTGCACACGACAAGATCCAGGAAGTACATTGTCATTTCTATCGACAGCACGGATTCTTCTGAAATACGATTAATTGAGACAGGCGATCCAACTGCGGAGCCTGCTATTTTCCTGGCAAGAGAGGACAATCATGAATATCGCGTTCGTCATATAGAAGGAATGTTTTATGTACTGACTAACTGGCAGGCAAAAAACTTTCGGCTGATGAAGGTGACGGAGGGTGATATAGGTGACAAATCTAACTGGCAGGAAGTTATCCCGCATCGAAAGGAAGTGCTGCTTCAGGATGTAGAAATATTTACTGATTACCTGGTTGTCAATGAACGTGTAGACGGACTTTCAAGGATAAGGGTCATTAATCTCGCCACTGGCAAGGCCAGGCTTATTGATTTCCCTGAACCTGCTTATACAGTTAACCTGCATTCAAATCCTGAAGTCGACACCAAAGTGTTGCGCTATGTTTATTCGAGCCTGACAAGGCCGGAGTCCGTCTATGAATACAACATGGATACAGGTGCCACAGTACTGCTCAAACAAGAAAACGTAATGGGGAGCTTTGATCAAGGTAAATACAGGTCAGAGCGAAAAGTATTTACGGCGAGGGATGGTACGTCCGTTCCCATTTCCCTCGTTTACCGGGTGGATCTCTTCAAGGAAGGCACTAATCCCATCTATATTAATGCATACGGGTCCTATGGATATTCCACCAGTCCGTCCTTCCTGTCGAAAAGGCTGTCACTGCTGGATCGGGGTTTTGTCTATGCCATGATTCATGTTCGCGGAGGTGAAGAAATGGGTCGGCACTGGTATGAAGATGGCAAATTGCTAAACAAGAAGAACACATTTAATGATTTTATTGACGGCACCAAATACCTTGTGGAAGAAGGCTATGCTGACGCAGAGAATGTTTTTGCAGTGGGTGGTTCGGCTGGTGGGCTATTGATGGGTGTGATAGCGAACGAGGTCCCGGGACTCTATAAAGGTATCGTTGCCCATGTGCCATTTGTTGACGTTGTTACAACGATGCTCGATGAATCGATACCGCTAACGACCGGGGAGTTTAAGGAGTGGGGGGACCCTAAAGAACAAAAGTACTATGACTATATATTGTCATACTCCCCCTACGACCAGGTGAAGGCGCAGCGTTATCCCAACATGCTGGTGACAACCGGTTTGTATGATTCACAAGTTCAATATTTTGAGCCCGTTAAATGGGTTTCCCGACTTCGCAGACTCAAGCAGGATGATAACCTGCTGCTAATTGACATTAATATGGATACTGGTCATGGTGGCTCTTCCGGTCGCTATGAGCGCCACCGGCTGGATGCTCTGGAGTATGCTTTTATCCTGGAGCTTGCGGGTAAAAGTTAGCTGGCAGAAACTCGTTGAATTGTCTCATGGATCTACCTAATGGAGCTGTCTAATGGAACACTATAATGGAGCTTAGCCAAAGAGTAGAAATTCCTCTTGAGATTAACCAGGTGTGGGCATCCCTGAATGATCCCGATATTCTCAAACTTTGTTTAACTGGCTGCGAGGTGTTTGAACCGTTCGCCGAGGGGGAATTCAATATCGTTTTGCTTGCTAAGGTTGGGCCGGTTCAAGCCAGGTTCAAAGGTGAGTTAAAGCTGAGCGACGTAAAACCACCCTATTCATATACCATCAGCGGTGCAGGTAAGGGGGGAGTTGCCGGGTTTGCCAGGGGTGGCGCGGTCGTTAATCTCGAGGCGATTGGCCATGAGGCTCAATACACCCGCATGACCTATTCTGTTAGTGTGAGGGTCGGCGGCAAGATAGCACAGCTCGGTGCAAGACTCGTTGACGGTGCTGCACGGAAGATGGCTGATGATTTTTTTAGGAATTTTGTGCGCATGATTTGTAACGATCCGGATGGCGAGTTAGAAATCAAATTGGAAACTGTGCAGGTCACCAGTTTGGACAAGGGCGGAGGAGGTTAAATGAAGTCGATTACGGTAAATCTAATCATGAATGGGAAAGCGATTACCCAGTCATGTGCAACAAATACGACACTGGTGGAACTGATCAGGGAAAAATTGCAGTTGACTGGCACTCATGTCGGCTGTGATACGAGCCAGTGTGGTGCCTGCACCGTTCACATGAATGGCCGGGCAGTAAAAGCCTGCACGATCCTTGCCGCCCAGGCAGAGGGGTCAGAAATAACAACAATTGAGGGAATTGGATCAGCGGATGACCTGCATCCAATGCAATCTTCATTCAGGGAATGCCACGGCCTGCAATGCGGTTTTTGCACACCGGGTATGATTATGTCAGCCATAGATCTGGTCAATCGCGAGGCTGAACTGGATGAGCGAACCATCCGGGAAGGCCTGGAAGGCAACATTTGCCGATGCACTGGTTACCACAATATCGTCAGGGCAGTTGAAAGTGCCGCAGCGAAGATGAAGGAGTAGCACATGGTTCAACAATCAATTGGTGAAAGGGTCCTGCGTAAAGAAGATAGGCGGTTCATTACAGGCAAAGGAAGGTTTACAGACGACATCAATATTCGCGGACAGGCTTACGCCTATTTTGTTCGGTCACCCATGGCACATGCGAAGGTCAACAGCATAGATGTTACGGCGGCCGAAGCCCTCGAAGATGTCATTGCGGTGTTAACGGGGCTGCAAGTAGCTGAAGATGGTCTTGGCGCATTACCCTGCGGGTGGATGGTTCATTCGAAAGATGGCAGTGAGATGAAGCAACCCCACCATCCCGTCATGGCGGGTACCAAGGTCAATTATGTCGGTGAGCCTGTCGCAGTTGTCATAGCGGAATCCTATATTGCTGCGAAGAATGCCGCCGAACTCGTGGAAGTTGATTTTGAGGAAATAGATGCAGTGGTTGACCCGTTATTGGCACAAAGTTCAGCTGATATCTATCCTGAGGTGCCCGGCAATACCTGTTACAACTGGGAACTGGGGGATAAAGACGCAACGATGGAAGCGATCGCCAATGCCGCTCATGTGACGAAGATCAGATTAATCAATAATCGGCTGATCCCCAATGCCATGGAACCACGAGCCGCAATCGCTGACTACAACACAGGTTCCGAAGAATTGACGCTCTACACTACAAGTCAAAATCCACACCTGGTGCGGTTGGTGTTTACTGCTTTCGTACAACTTGCACCGGAGCATAAACTGAGAATCATCGCGCCGGATGTCGGTGGGGGATTTGGATCCAAGATATTTACCTATTCGGAAGAAACTGCCATTTCCTGGGCAGCCATGAAATTGGGGATAGCAATCAAATGGACAGCTGAAAGATCTGAAGCATTTTTAACCGATGCGCACGGTCGCGACCATGTAAGCGAGGCATCGCTTGCGATGGATGATGAAGGTCACTTTCTGGCGCTACATGTGAAGACAACAGCCAATATGGGTGCTTACCTGACCTTGTTTGCGTCGGCAGTACCAACTTACTTATATGGAACCTTGATGGCGGGGCAATACAAGACGCCGAACATATATGTTGAAGTTGACTCGGTATTTACTAACACAACTCCCGTAGATGCCTATCGTGGTGCAGGTCGACCGGAGGCTGCATACTTGCTGGAAAGAATTGTTGAGACTGCCGCGCGAGAGATGAATCTTGATCCTGTGGAAATTCGTCGGCGCAACTTTATTCAACCGTCAGATTATCCTTACCAGACTCCTGTTGCACTTGAGTATGATACGGGAGATTACGAAGCCAGCTTATCCAAAGCACTGGAGATGTCCGATTACTCGGGCTTCCCCGCAAGAAGAGAAGAAGCGGCAGCACGTGGAAAGATGCGGGGAATAGGCATTAGTTGCTATATAGAAGCTTGCGGTCTGGCACCTTCCCAGCTTGCCGGTTCTCTCGGTGCCGGAGTTGGCTTGTGGGAATCAGGAGAGGTCAGGGTTAATCCCACTGGTAGCGTGACAGTGCTAACGGGTTCCCATAGTCATGGCCAGGGTCACGAAACAACATTTGCCCAGCTGGTGGCAAGTAAATTTGGTATCTCGGTGGATGATGTTGAAGTTGTTCATGGCGATACAGGCAGGATGGATTTTGGAATGGGTACTTACGGTTCCAGGTCCCTGGCGGTGGGCGGGTCCGCGCTAAGTAAGGCTGCTGACAAAGTCATTGTTAAGGGTAAGAAAATTGCAGCCCACATGTTGGAAAGTAATGTTGAAGACATAGATTTTGATGACGGAGTATTTGCCGTGCGTGAAAGCAACCTGTCCAAGACCTTCCAGGAGATTGCCTTTGCTGCCTACGTTCCTCACGATTATCCATTGGAAGAGCTAGAGCCTGGATTATCCGAGAAAGCATTTTATGATCCCGCCAACTTTACCTATCCCGCCGGAACCCACATTTGTGAAGTGGAAATTGATCCCGAGACCGGTGTTGTCGAAATAGTAAAATTCACCGCAGTGGATGATTTTGGCACCATCATTAATCCGATGATTGTTGAAGGCCAGGTCCATGGTGGTCTCGCCCAGGGTATCGGCCAGGCCTTGCTGGAAGCCTGCGTTTACGATGATACCGGGCAACTGCAAACAGGGTCCTATATGGATTACTGCATGCCGCGGGCTGATGACCTGCCGAGCTTCGATGTGGGCATGACCTCTACTCCCTGCACGCACAATCCGGTGGGTGCCAAAGGATGTGGAGAAGCCGGTGCTATCGGGTCGCCCCCGGCCGTTATCAATGCCGTTACCGATGCTATCGGTATTTTGGATATCGATATGCCTGCCACGCCAGAAAAAGTGTGGCGAGCGATACAACAAGCGGGGAGGGCGTAGACATGTACGAGTTTAATTATCACAAACCGCAATCTATCCAGGACGCCGTAAAGTTATTTGCCGAGGCCGAAGATGGTATTTATCTCGCGGGTGGACACACGCTTATCCCAGCGATGAAAGTAAGATTACGTGCACCAACCGATGTTATCGATCTATCCGGTGTCGATGGGTTAACGGGGATCAACGAAGAATCTGGCGTCCTGGTGATCGGTGCACTGACCACCCATGATGCTGTAGCGACGTCAGAAGTTGTTCGCCGGTCTATTCCGGCGATTAATAAGCTGGCCGGTTGCATTGGTGATGCACAGGTCCGGGTTAGGGGAACGATTGGCGGATCCGTCGCCAATAGTGATCCCGCCGCTGACTACCCTGCCGGGTTGCTGGGTTTGGGCGCGACGATCAGGACAGACCGGCGCGAGCTCAGCGCAGAATCATTTTTTACCAGCATGTTTGAAACAGCGCTGGAGGAGGATGAAATTATACAATCCATCGCCCTGCCAATCGTCGAAGCTGCCACTTATGTGAAGTTTCCGAATCCCGCTTCACGTTACGCTACCGTGGGCGTATTTATTTCCCGACATGGCAATGATGTCCGGGTGGCGATAACGGGCGCCGCGGCCAGCGTTTTTCGATGCACTGAAATGGAAGATGCATTGAAGGCAGACTTTACTGCAGATGCCCTGGAAAATATCCAACTCGATGCTGCAGAGATGAATAGCGACTTGCACGCGAGCGCAGAATACAGGGCTCACCTGTGTGTTGTCATGGCGAGGCGGGCGATGGCTAATTTCGCATAGAGTCGCTTTCGCGGCAGGGAACCTGGACGCTGGTCCTGTAAATCTAGGCCTCACCTGCCTGTAATTTCTGCAAATGATTAACAAACCGCTCAAGCACTTCATAGGGCTGACAACCGACCACATAGAGATCCATTGCGCTGAAGGTTGGAACGCCGGTCACCCCTTCCTGCCAGGATCGCTCCCAATCCTTGTTCACCTGCGGGCTGAATACCCTGCCTTCCAGAATTCGTCTTGCTTCGGTTTGATCTAATCCCGCTTCCACCGCAAGATCAACCAGTACATCCACATCATTGATGTTCAGGTTGTTGACAAAATAGGCTTTGAATAACAAGTCATGTATCGTTTCGCCGCCTTCAATGCTATCCGCCCAGTATCCCAGTTCCTGGGCTAAGCGGCTGTTGTAGGTCATGGAACGATCACCGTAAGGTAACCCGGCCTCTTCCATCAAAGTTCGCATGTTATCGCGCATGGCCTGAATTTCTTCCGGTGCCCGGTTTTTGAACAGGTCCGCAAGCGATTGACCTTCTTGCGGGGTATCCGGATGCAGTGGAAAGTGAATCCAGCGAGTTTGCACATTATGTTCCTGCTTCAGCTTTTCAATACTCACGGTACTGAGATAACACCAGGGTCAGATGTAGTCAGAATAAATTTCTAACAGGATTGGCTTTGCATCGTCATTAGTCGTCAACGTGGTATGCCCCTTTGCTCCGAGTTGCTTATTAATGTACCTATTGGAGTACGTCTGTCAATATCGATCTTTTCTTTATTGCCGGGTTAGTGGCAATAGCCATAATTAACGGGATTCATGATGCCTTGCCCTGACCCTGGTCACGTTGGGTATTCTCGTGCTGGTAGCGGGGTTATTAGGCAGAAAATTGATTTCCAGGCGAGCGTAAGAAGCACGACGAACCCTGTGATCCGTTTTTTCACATTTCTCTACTTCAATTAAATTGTGTTAATCAAGGCTAGTGGTTGGGAAGAAACATCGCTATTGGTTTAACCGCAAACTGGTGCAATACCAGCTTTTACGGCAAAGCATTTCGAGCAGCAATTCCAAACATAATCAGTGTCCAACCACTAAAAAATACCCTAACACCAAGAAGGATACCAATTGCCCATGCTCCCGAAAGTGGAAATTGCCCCCAGATCATGGCGCCTAGCCAGAGTGAAATAACACCGCTAAAGAGAGCCCAGATCCAACCGGGTGCGGGTCTTACCTGCACTGACAGGCTGATTTCGAAAATTCCCGAAACGATAAGATAGGCCGCTAGCATAATTGTCAGAGATGCTAATGCAGCTCCGGGGTTGCCGATCATGTAGCCACCAACAATAACCGTGAGTGCAGCGATAGAAATGGTAAGTACGCTTTTTCCGGATTTAACCGCGAAGATAAACTGGCTGACTCCGCTAACGACCAACATAATGCCAGCCATCAGTGAAACAGAAATACCTGCCACCAGCGGTGAACCCATAATTGAAAAGCCAACCAACAACAATACAACACCCAATGAAATTGTTAGCCCGGAATTTTTCTTAATTTCCTGGAAAAATAATGTTTCGCTTATTTGGGTATCTTCTGGCATTAGGTCAGTACCTGTTGTGATATTAATGATGCTAAGATCGTTTATTGTTAAATCGAGGTTCAATTATAAATCTTTCTCCCCTGATGCAACAGCGTAAGAAAATCAAAATTTCCCGGTGAATGTTAAACCGCTAGCGAGTTAGGAATTCCGGACAACCACCAAATTGCTATCACTTATATATTCTGTGGGCAAAATCCTGTACATAACCAGGTTATTTCCTGGGAGGCAGCAAGGCAAAAAGAGTGCTCATGGGGGACATGATGCTGATCGGTGTGTTATAAATCGGCGAGATCGGAATTCTCGTTAAGAGGCATTCACTTAATAGACACTGAACGATAAGGGTCGGGTTTTGCTCACATTTCCGCCCGTATTTCCGTTGAAGAAACATCCTCCCTGAATTCAGACTCGTCAACCGAAGTGCAAAGTTGTGCAAGGAGCGCCGGAATATCAAGGTCTGAAAGTGTCACAAAGCGCCCCGATGACTGCCTGCCAAATACCAGGAAACGATTTCCCAGCGAATTGATTTCATTCAGAGCATCGATACATTTATCATTGTTTCCGTCGTAATATTTTTTGTCAGCAATTCGAATTAATGTGTCCGAGCCGACAATAAAGGTCGTCCCCGGGAATAACCGGCATTTCTCGATAAAAGTGGGCGCGTTGGTGAAGATGAGCGGCCATTCCTTGCTACCTGCCTGCCGCATTTCCATTTCCATATAATCCAGGGGCGGCTTATCGACATTGAAAATGGATATCTCCAGGCTGGCTTTCTCGCCGGACCTTTTTTCGGCGTAACGCAGCATTGCAGTATGCCCCTTGTGCAGTGGATTGAATGCACCTGGAAAGATCAGGGTTGGCGAATTGGTAGCTAATACTGCTTGATCAGGAGGATTTCTGTTGTAGCGATCCAATGTATCGCGCTTGTCACCCTCCAGCAGGGTCTGCCATGACTTTTTTGCGGTTGTTTTACTGGTGGAAACAACATCAGTTTTCCTGAAGGGATCCAGGTAGTCGTTGTCTATCCCCAGTGTCCTGGCAATAACGCCCAATAGAAGCTCGCTGCATAACTGCTCTTCTTCTGGCCTGTCCCTGCCGGCCTTATCGAAAGTCACTTCTGCGACAAAAGTTGAATCAAGCGACTGAATTGCGATGTAGCAGCGGTCATCACCACGTCGATCCCGGTTCGTTGCCAGGGCCGCTGTACAACCCACACCAAATACAGGCGCTGATTTCTCAACTTGCCTGGCTCGTTGCCAGGCTACCATCGCGAGTGCCCTGGCTGTATTACTGCTGCAAGCCTGCTCGGGTTCGGCACCCAGATAAGTACTCAATTCAGCCTGGTGATACGGGATAAAAGCAGAAATCAGGGTGTTTGAGGCACCGGGTACCGCAAGCAACCTGGTAATGGCGGAGGCACCGCCGCCGGTGACAACAATGATAATTTTTCCAGTCCGTTGATGGATCTGTTCTACTAAACTGTTGTCCAATTTAATATCCGGGTCTGAAGGATCATGGTATTGCAAATGGGGTCTGCGGCTAAATAATAAATACCGGTGGCTAACTGTAAAAATCTACGGCTAAATAATAAATGCAATGGCTTAAAAATAATAACTTGTGTTTAATGATAAAAGTCTACGCCCGGTAATCATAGATGATTATCCTGGATGGAAAACTAAAACCTGGAAGAGAACATGAAAATGCGTTTAATTTTAATACTGGCTAGCCTGATTCCAGTTCTTGCCTCTGGTGAATCTGCCACTGGGTCGCAAGGTCCACCAGTTTTGTCTCCCGAGGATTTGGAGAACTACCAATTTAACAATCCAGTAAAGGTGAAACCTGCGAAGATCAAGGATCTCAACGTGGGGCAAAAGTTCATACTCGATTCCAACAGGCAAAATATCAAAGACTTGATGATAAGGCGGCTTGGTATCGTCACCATCAAGCAGGATATGAGTGATTTGAAAAAGATACAGCAGGCAGTGGACCGAAAGATTATCCGAAATGACGATGTGGAGCAGTGGCAGGCCCTGGGGGTTGTTTTTGGCGATGTACTTTCCCAGGAGCTTGGTTTGCACTGGATAAGTTACAAAGATGAGCTTGGCGTAAGCAAGGCTCTGCGCTGGAAAAAGACAGAAAATTACGTTTTCCCTGTCACCATGCTTTCCAAGCGAGTGCAGTTTAGGGAAAAAATCGACGTATTCGCGATTTTCGAGAAGATCAAGCTGGATATTGTCGCATTTAAACGATATGAACAGCTCCATGGCAGAATTTAGGCTGCGAGGCCGCTAAAATGTGCTGAAATCCGGGGCTAATCTCAGTAGAATACGCGCAAATTTTGTGACATCAGGTTTAGGCATGATCAAGAAGTGGGTACTGGGCATACTGAAATTTTTTGTGGTGGATTCCACGGTCAACATACTGGGTGATCTATTTGAACAACCGCCTATCATGTGGATCTTTATTGGCTGGGGTTGGGTATCCATCCTGGCGATGCTTTTGAGTGTCTATCAAACTCTAGGCCAGATGTAGGCTTTGTGTTCCCACTCAAGCGGCCAGGTACGGCATTCGTCTGATGGTTTAAGCGAGTAGTTCTTCCAGGTGTTGAACGACCTTGTCACCGAACTCTGTTGTCGAAACCAGTTGTATGCCTTCGCGACTCGCTGATAAATCTGCCGTTGTGAAACCTGCCTCAAATACGCTTTTCATTGCACTCCAGACGGCAGTCGCTTCTTCTTGCAGTCCGAAGCTCATTTCCAGCATCATGGCAACCGAACCGATCATGGAATAGGGGTTGGCAATATTCTTACCGGCGATATCAGGCGCCGATCCATGTGAAGGTTCATAATATGCCTTTTCCGCCCCCACGCATGCCGAGGGCATGAGTCCGAGTGATCCGAGAATGCCACCTGCCTGGTCACTCAGAATATCGCCAAACATATTTTCCATGACCATGACATCAAACTGGCCAGGATTCAGGCACAAGGCGGTTGCCGCAGCATCCACCAGCAGGTGAATCACCTCGACATCCTGATAGTCCAGGCGTACTTCATCCAGAATCTCGTTCCAGAAAACACTGGATATCAGCACATTACTCTTGTGAATATTGTGTAACCGTTTCTTTCTTTGTCTCGCTTGCTCGAAAGCAACAATCAATACCTGGCGAATTTGCTGCTCGTCATACTCCAGTGTTTCTTTGACATAGCGAAGTCCCTGCTCATTAACACCTCTTTCTTTCTCACCAAAGTAGAGTCCGCCAACAAGTTCCCTGATCAGCAGGATATCAATGCCATCCTTGATGATTTCTGCTTTAAGGGGTGAAAAATGGGCCATATCGCGGGTCAGGAGAATGGGCCGAAAATTAGCAAAGGTATTGTATCGAGCCCGAAGCGGCAGGATTGCACCACGTTCCGGCTGCTCTTCCACGGGGATCTTCTTTGATTCCTCGTAACTGAGACCGACCGGGCCCTTCAGGATCGCATCAGCATTATCGCAAACAGATTTGGTTTCGTCCGGGAAAGCCTTACCGTGCTCAAAATAAGCAGCGGCGCCAAACGGTGCTTTGATCAGGTCAAAGGCCACATCGCGCCGGTCTGAAAGAACATCGAAAATTCTGACAGCCTGCGCCATAATTTCAGGTCCAATCGCATCGCCTTCCAGAATGGCAATTTTGTAGGCATTAGTCATCGTGTTCTCTTTATCTTTGGTTGTTACAAAAGGGCAGAATTCTATCTCGCATGCCCGGTGAAGTGAATGAATTAATCCGTAATTCACACAGGCAGTGATGTTAAATCTGACGAGTCAATGTGCCCTCTGTGGCAGATCAAGTCTATACATATTCACCTGCCATCTGATGTGCTTTTTTCATATACCAGGAATTGAGTTAGATAGAGAGCCTAGTAAAGAAGGAAGGGCTCTCTTTCAGCGAGCCACGCTTGCTCAACCAGCTGTAACTTCGCGTCAAGATCGTCAAAATCCCTGGCGTCATCATCTACCCAGTCTCGTAATCCAGGCCCACCATTGATGACATCTATCGGGGTTCTACCAGTCTCGTACTCATAATCATGATGTCGCCATAATTCATAGTCGGGTTGCAGGTGCCTTAGACTCTTGAGTACCCCGGCCATGAGGCGATA
>Ga0209988_10001038_pt1 | contig 17878 bp, 13 predicted proteins | sample N075metaG_FD_183115 | JGI IMG/M metagenome (GOLD analysis project Ga0209988, IMG submission 183115) | Deep subsurface microbial communities from Kermadec Trench to uncover new lineages of life (NeLLi) - N075 metaG (SPAdes) (version 2) | ecosystem: Environmental > Aquatic > Marine > Ocean trench... | reverse complement strand
GTTTTGAGGAAAAATTAGTGGGCTTAGGCTGCAAAAGTATCAAATTCCCCGTTCCGGAGAAAAATTTGAATTGTAACCTTGGGAATCCTTTTTCTCTTACAATCATCAAATATTTTTATTATATTTATTATTTTACGTTTAGGAACCGCAGAAGATTTCACACAGATAAAATTTAACCAACTTTTTTATTAACCTTTTAAATAGGGAGTTGTCAGGTTGAAGATAACAAAGCAATTTACTAACCGCGAAAGTAAATCATTAGATCAGTACCTACAGGAAATCGGTAAGGTTGATCTATTAATCCCCGAAGAGGAAATTGAGTTAGCAATAAGAATCAAGAAGGGTGATGAAGTAGCCAAGGAAAAATTAGTAAAGGCAAACTTGAGATTCGTTGTCTCAGTTGCAAAACAATTTCAAAACCAGGGCTTATCACTCGGTGATCTTATTAATGAAGGTAACATCGGCTTGATTAAAGCTGCTCAGAGATTTGATGAAACCAGGGGTTTTAAATTTATATCATACGCCGTATGGTGGGTAAGACAGTCTATTATGCAAGCAATAGCCGATCAATCAAGAGTGGTTCGTTTACCATTAAACCGGGTGGGTAATCTTACAAAGATCAGCAAAGCATTCAGAGACCTCGAACAGGAATTTGAAAGAAAGCCTACTACGGATGAGTTAGCTAAAATTCTTGATATGACAACTGATGAGGTTGCATATGCACTTCAGATATCAGGGCGTCATATTTCAATGGATGCACCTTTAAAAGCCGGTGATGAGAATAAAAACAGTCTGATGGATGTGCTTCCAAACGAGCATCAGCCACTGCCGGATAAAGACCTGATGAAAGAATCTCTTAAGGATGAGGTAACTAATGTTCTATCCTCTCTTACAGAAAGAGAAGCCGAAGTTATTAAACTTTATTTCGGGATCGATGGAGATCACTCTGCTACACTTGAGGAGATTGGCGAAAGATTCAATCTTACCAGAGAACGTGTACGGCAGATAAAAGAAAAAGCATTAAGAAACCTAAGGCATTCAAAAAGAAGTTACAAATTGAAAGCTTATCTCGGCTAATTCTTAAAGCTGATTTTAGAAAATACATTGGCCGGATTTAGTCCGGCCTTTTTTATTTTAATATTTTAATTTTGGCGGGCGAATTCTAAATTATTATTCTCTGAATTATAATCCGGGATCTTTTCAACATCAATTTCAATTGATGATACTTTTTTATTCTCATCAATATCCAGGACAAATTCTTTGTTTCCATTTTTCCAAACTCTTGTACTCTCTTTAATAATCTGTTCCTTTCCATCATCATAAACAACTTTAATTTCTACTGGTACCGGCTGATTACCTATCATCTTCACAATAAAATCCCCTTCATCGTTCTGTTCTAATCCCAAATCACAATAGCCAAATTCATAAAACCAAGGCTTCCAGAACCAGCTAAGGTCTTCACCGGATGCATCATTAAACGTAAAAAAGAAATCGTATGGTAATGGATGTTTGTTATTCCATCTGCTAATATATTCTTTCATTGCTATTTTAAAAAGATCACTGCCCAATAATTCTTCCAATGCAACATAAGCAAAGAATGCTCTACCATAATTAATTGCATAAAGTGGTATCCCCTTTACTGATTTTGATAGAAGCATAAGAGGAACGTTATTCTCTTTTCCTAATACTGCATTGTATCTGTATTTAGGTATCATGTAATGGCTATAACTCGAATCAATTTTATGTGTAAATTCTTTTGGTAAGAATGTTGCCCAGCCTTCATCCATCCAGGCATATTTTCTTTCGTTTATTCCCATATAAAACGGGAAATATGTATGAGCAATTTCATGGTAAAGAAGACTAAGCAAATAAGTTCTGTTTGAGTGAGTTCCATCAACTGCCATCATCGGGCTTTCCATACCGCCACCCCTTTTGCTTCCATTACAGAAAGTTGTCATATGTGAATAAGGAAAAGGCCAACCGGGAAAATTTTTTGAAAGATCTTCAACAACAAGTTTTGACAGATAGACACCCTCATCGTAATTTTTATCTTCTTCTCTATAAAGAACATCTACGAATGTTCTTCTGCCCGTCTTGTCATCAACAATTACACTTACACCATCCCAAAGATAATTTTTTACACAAGCAAAAGTGAAGTCTGATACATTTATTGCGGAATACTTCCATGTATTATTCTCATAGCGTGTTATTTCTCCATCATCAAGATCATCAACAGTGATTATTCTTATAACCGAATCTGATTCTAACGCCCTAATATATTTATCATAAATTTTCGGTTCAAGAATTTCATTAGCATTTAGCATTTCGCCTGTAGCCCTAATTAAATAGTTTTCGGGCACTGTTATCTCAACCTCATAATTATTAAAATCATTATAAAACTCAACGGAACCCGTATACTCTGTAATGTCCCAGCCATCAACATCGTCATACACAGCAATCTGCGGATACCAATACGCAATAAAAAATCCGCCCTCTCTGTACTTTCCCATCCGTAATGTTTTGGTTGATAGTTTGAAATTCCATGCTATTTGTATCTCAGTCTTACTTTTTGGTAAAGCAGGGGCGGGCATTTTCAAATAATAATTTGTGTAAGATCTATAACCAGCAGTATCGGGATCTAACTCCTCACCGTTTACAACCAGTCGTTCTAGTTCGATACCATCTGTAAATGCTTCCGGCTTAATTCCATAATCACGCGGTGTTGATGCTTTAAATATATCCTGATATAATCGTATAACTATTTTGCTTAGTGTGTCAGGACTGTTATTATAATAAATAATCTTTCCTTCACCCGAAACTAATCCCGATTCGGGATCTAACTCAACTTTCAAAATGTAATCTGAGTTGTTTTGCCAATAATCTGTACCGGGTTTACCATCCCAAGAGCGTGTACCATTATTATAAAGTTCTTTAACCTGCGGTGGAACATAAATTCCTTCATCCTGGGCAAAAAACTGTCCAAATATTAAAATTACAAAAAAGAGAGAGTAGTTAATTCTTTTGAGCATAGAATTTCCTTTTATTTGATTCGGTAATGAAATTGAAAAGTGAATCCTTACTTAAGTTAACATAAAGTTTTAAAGTTTCTAATTTAAATAAAATACAGCAGTCAGTTATTTAAAGTTAACACTACTCCTTGTGCAAATTAAATGCCTTTGCTAAAAGCCGGTAGGATGTTAGTCTGTCCTCAAATCTATCTGTAATTGTTACGATTGTAAATTCATTAACAGCCAGTTTTTTAGCTAACTTTCCCAGATCAGATTTTACTTTATCCGTGTCTCCAATAATAGTCCCTTTCCTTCTGAAAGCTAAAGCCATCTCTTCTTGCGGGGAGTAAACAGTATTTGCTGCCTCTTCAAATTTAGGAAACGGAATATCCTCTTTTCTAATAAAAGTTTTTATAAACCACAGCTCGGACGATTTCGAAATTCTGACCGCATCATCATTTGTTTCAGCACAGATGACATACACAGCATGATTAACATAGGGTTCAGCCAAATGTTTTGATGGAGTAAATTTCTGATGATACATTTGCATTGAATTAATACACTGCTCATCATTAATAAAGCTGCCAAAGGAATAGGGCAATCCTCGCTCAGCAGCATATAATGCACTTGCAGGTGATGTGCCAAGCACCCATAACTCAGGGACAGAATTTATTTGCGGGACAGCTTTAACTCTTTTGTTAAGAGTTGTAGTTTGTTCTAAGTAAGAGATCAATTCATTATACTTATTAAACGTTTCATCATCACTTAGCATATTTGGGTTTAGTGAACGATTAGTAAACGCATCACCACCGCCTGCTCTGCCAATTCCCAGATCAATTCTTCCGGGAAATAAATTTTCCAGCATGCAAAACTGTTCAGCTACTTTAAGAGGTGAATAGTGAGTAAGAAGAACTCCACCCGAGCCAACACGGATGTTATTTGTTAACGATGCGATTCTTGTTAAAAGAATTTCGGGGCTTGCAGATGCAAATGATTTTGTGTTATGATGTTCCGAAACCCAAAAACGGTGGTAGCCAAGCTTATCAGCTTCCCGTGCTAATTTTAACGTCCGGTTAATTGCTTCTTCGTAAGAAGTGCCGGTAACTACCGGGGATTGATCGAGTATGCTTAATTTCATCAGTTTATAATTCTAATTTCAGCAGCGGCTAAGTATGAATGTATGATTGAATAGTTGTGAGTAATGAAGTTGATCATATTTATAAAACCATTCTCTGTTAATGTTTTCAGTATTCAATAATTCTTAATCAATATTTCACATACATCCATACAATCATACGCATCCTAATTTCACAAGCAGAATCAGTCCCTCTTCCAAAGCCATTCTTTGCATTGTATGTAAGTGTTTTTATTTTCTCGTTTCAATTTAATTGATAACGTTTGAGACTATTTCGAAGAACCCAATATAAGTTCCAAGTACACTTCCGAGGCTTGCAAGAATAAATACCAGAAAAACTTTAAGCAGTTTATTCTTCCACCATTTTTTTGGTTTGTTAAAATCAGTCATCACGCTCTCAAATTCCTTCACAACCGGCGGCTGAAAATAAACTTGTACAAATGCTGCAACATAACCCGCCCCTATAACCGGTGTTAAGCTTGTAAAAGGCGCTGCAAGAAATGATGCTATAATGGTGTATGGATGAGCAAGAGCAATTAATGCACCAATAGCGCTTGGTATGCCGTTAGCAAGAAACCAGAACAAAGCATTGTCCCCTGCTTCGGTAAGTCCTTTGCTATATCCAATATAGATAATTGAAGCTATAATAATTGCTGGAATTCCCCAGCCAATTATTTTTACAACCGGAGTTGATTTCGGGATTTCCTCTATTTTAGCAAGGTCTATATTTATATCATTTTCAAGGTGATTGATAATTCCCTTTACATGTCCTGCTCCAACAACCGCAACAATTTTTTTGCCTTCAGTGCGCTTCATTTTTTCCGCAAGAAATGTATCGCGTTCATCGATCAATACTCTTTTTAGAACCGGCATGGCTTTGCCAAGCTCCTCCATCATTTCAGAAAGTACATCTTTACTTCTTAATTCAGTTAATTTTTCTTCGGTCAGTTCTTGCTTCTCAAATAAACCCGCCAGACCACTTGTTAAAAATTTTATTTTCTGCCATAAACTCATCAATTTCCACGAACGGCGAAGTGTTATTCTAACTTCTCTATCGCAAAGTTCTATTGGAAGATTTAGTTCCTTTGCAGTATTGGCAGCTTCAAGTAATTCTGTTCCGGGTGTTACGCCAAGTTTCTCGCCCAGCTTTTTTTGGTAAGATGCAAGAACAAGGTTCATCAGTAATGTGCTTAGTTGTTTTTCACGAATTATAGTTTTCAGATCAAGATTTTCCCACCGATTTTTTTCCGATAATGCCTTGAATCTTTTCTCATCTAACTCAATACAAACGGTGTCAGGCATTTCTTTTGTTATTACTTCCTTAACCAAATCTGCAGATTGGCGGGAAATATGAGCAGTACCAACAATTATAAATTCGCGTCCGTCTTTCTTTACAATATGTACGTCTTCCGAATAATTATTTTGTTTTGTTATAGTTTCTTCTGTCAAAAGGATTTCCATTATGGTTTAAATAAAAAATTGCAAAGATAAGTATTTGAAAGAAAAGAAGTACAGAATAAAATAATTTCAACAACATCATTAAATCGTCGTATGAAAAACCACAACGATATCGACAGTGTAAATAGATTTAAATATGACAGATTTTGAAAATCTGTCATATCTAAAATTACTTATACATCTTCTCAATTTCATAAACAGGTTTTATATCAACCGGGAGATTTGATAGTTCAGCTATTAATGTTTTCATTGAGGGGGATTGAACAACATATTTTTTAATCAGATCCTTTGCACCTTGATAATTACCTTCCGCCTGTATCACAAGCAGCTTGTTAGCAAGTTCTTCCAGCACGTTATAAGCTTTTTCAAAATTAACTTTTACTTTCCGGTTTGATTCATCATATTCAAAGCCACCTTTTTCAATCATGAAATTATAAATTATTGCATTCCCGCCTCCGTGTGCCTCGTTAATTCCGAATCTCATTGAGCGAAAAGCCCCTGCAAGAAAAGTTGCCCATACTTCGTTCTTAAATTCTTTTGGAAAGACCCCTTTTTCTATCATGAATATATTGTTATATGTACCCAAAATATCAGCCTTACACTCTTCCAAAGTAGAGTATGTTTCTTTCAGCTCTTTTTTTACTTCCGTTTCTCTTCCATCAACTGTAATAAACCCCGGACCGATTCCGTGAGACATTTCATGCATAAGAGAGTGGTTAAAGAAAGCATCAAATGAAACAGACTTAATTTGTTCGGGCACAAGTACTGATTCTGCTATTGGCATTAATAGTGTTTTAAACTTGGCTTCCGTTACGTTTTTCAACATAACTTTTTTTGATCCCTTTGCCTTTCGAACTCGTTCATCATTCGGAAGGTTAAAGGCTATAGTTTGTATACCTGCTTTTGTATCACCGGCAGTAAAAATTTCATTAACCACGGCTAAAGGAGATTCGGATCCACGTTCAAAATTTTTATATTTATCGGGAATAGGGAGATGAATTTCCATGTCTTTGAGATATTTTTTAAACACATCAAGCTTTTTACTTTCAGCCCGATCTTTTATTGTTAAAAAGCTTTCAAAGGATGCTTTGTAGTTGAACAACCTGTCTTCATATACTTCATAAGGACCAATCACTATTTCAATATCATTATCTCTTAAATCCATCCAATCCATGTCGCTCTGGTAATAATCGTTACTAAGAAAAGCATCTGCCCTTGATTGAAGATATTTTTTTAGTGACGTATTATCTGTATACTCAGCAGCTTTTAGTAGAAGCTTTGCTGCTTTGGTTAAATCATCCTTATAGAATTCACTGTAAGGAATTGCAACCAGTTTTTCACGCTCTCTTCTAATAACTGTAAATTCAGATGTGAAAGCGCTTTCATCTTCCGGATGGTTATTGATCCAGTTCTCAAATTCTTTTTTTGACAGATCTTCCGGATAGAAGTTTGCGCCTAAAGGTTTTTCTTCTGTACCAATAAATGGTCTTTCGTGTTCCAGTCTATCAAACGGACCGAACATAATGTTAAACAATTCAAGCTGATCATTTGCTTCTTCATTATCATTTGCTATCAGACCGGCTTTAATTTGCTCGTTTTCCGAATAAACCTGGCTGAGAAAGATCCTATCCATAATTTTAGATGCCCGGTAAAGTTTTTCAACAACTATTTTTTGTCTTTCATCAAGGGATCTTGCATCGTATTTAAGTTCCGTTGGTACAAATTTAGAAATTTGTTCTTTGACTAAATAAGGTCTCTCGGGTTTACTATCATTTTGATTATCGCATCCGCTTAATATTAGCCCTGATATAAAAAGAATTGTGATAATAAATTTCATATTGTTTGCCTTTTTTTTATTGCAGTTAAACATTCGTTTTTTAGAATATGAAATATAAAAAGAAATTCCATCTTGCCTAAAACAAAAATACCTGCATTGCTTTCCCCCATTTATAATAACTAACTAATTGGTTGAGGATATGATAGGCATTCTTCTTAATTTTGTTTATTAAAATTTCTAATTATTTATTAAACATCAGGTGAAAAAATGAATAAAATAAAAATTCTATTTATACTAGTTATTGTTTGCATAACGTTTATACCCTCTTTCTCACAAACTGTTGAAAGAGAGGACGTTCCCGAAAAATACAAGTGGAATCTTACAGATATCTATCCAACAGTTGATGCGTGGCAAACAGATGTGGATATGCTTAATACAGAGGTAGAAAAACTCGCTGAGTTCAAGGGTACGCTTGGCGAAAGTTCTAAGAGTCTTCTCAATGCTTTGAGAGTTTCCAACGACCTTGTTAAAACCCTATGGAAAGCATGGGTTTATGCAGGCAACCTCAGCAACGAAAACCTTAATGAGAATCAGGCGGTAATGCAGCAGATGAGAACTCTCGGAACAAAGTTGGCTGAAGTTACTGCTTTCTTCGAACCGGAAATTCTTAAAATTCCAAAAGAGAAAATCGATCAGTTCTTTAACGAAAAACCCGAGCTGAAAAATGATTTCGATATGTACATAGACAACATACAAAGATTACGCGAGCATACGCTTACAGAAGCTGAAGAAAAAATACTTGCAAGCTTTGGATTAATAGCCGGAAACCAGAATGAAGTTTACAGCATTTTTAACAATGCTGAAAAGCCGTTCCCTAAAGTTACTCTTTCAACCGGTGAGGAAGTTAAGCTAACTTCATCAGTTTATACAAAATACCGTGCTGCTGAAAACAGGGAAGACAGGGAGAAGGTAATGAAAGCTCTCTTTGAAAGCTATGGTGATTTTAAGAATATGCTTGGTGCAAATCTTGGTGGAAAAGTTAAAAAGGATTGGGTTTATGCAAAGAACAGAAAATATGAATCATCGTTACAGGCATCGTTAAATTCCGATAACCTTCCTACGGAAATATATTCAACTTTAATCGAGCAGGTAAATAACAATCTTCCAACTCTTCACCGCGCATTAGATTTAAAGAAAAGAATGCTTGGGCTGGATGAGCTGCATTACTATGATCTTTATGTTCCTTTAGTTGAAAAAGTTGATATGAGCTTTACTGTGGAAGAAGGGCAGAGCATTCTTCTCAATGCACTAAAACCATTGGGTGAAGAATATGTAACAGTCCTTCAAAAAGCTTATGATGACAGATGGATTGATTATATGCCAACAGTTGGCAAGAGGAGCGGCGCTTACTCTAACGGTGGTGCATATGATATTCATCCCTATATTTTGATGAACTGGACTGATGACTTTTATTCTGTCTCAACGCTTGCACACGAGCTGGGGCATACAATGCATAGTTATTTTTCTAATAAAACACAACCCTTTGCAAAATCAGATTATGCAACGTTTGTTGCAGAGATAGCGTCAACCGTTAATGAAAATCTACTAAACGATTACATGGTTAGGAATGCAAAAAGCGATGAAGAAGTATTGTACATTCTTGGTAGCTACCTGGAACTTTTAAGAACAACTATTTTCCGCCAAACATCTTTTGCTGAGTTTGAATGGGAAATTCATAAAAAAGTTGAAGCCGGTGAACCGCTAACTGGTGATGATATGTGTGCAATTTACTACGATATAGTAAAGAGATATTACGGACACGAAGACGGGCATTGTATTGTTGATGATTATATTCAATATGAATGGTCTTACATCCCTCACTTTTTAGGATACAATTATTATGTATTTCAATATGCAACATCATTGATTTACGGAACAGCATTAGTTGAAAAAATGAACGAGCAGGGACAGCCCGCAGTTGATGCCTATTATAATATCCTTAAAGGCGGCGGCTCTAAATACTCGCCCGAATTAATTAAGGATGCTGGGATTGACCCAATGTCTCCCGAACCTGTTGCACTAACTATGCAAAAGATGAACAGGGTGATGGACCAGATGGAAGAAATTTTGAAAAAAACAGGAATGTAATTTCTCCGGATTGTTACCGGGGTCAATAACTCCTGACAATTTTGACGATCAAAAAAGACAAAATTAAAGAACCGAGAGTTGATTATTTACATATTATGCTAATGTTTCCCCGTTTTCTTTGGTACGATTTCTGCCCTACGTTTTAATAAAACGAAATGGACTTTAGTATGAATATAAACGAAGTAAAACAGCTAATTGAACATCACTATTTTGAGTTGGAAAATAATAAGGGAATTTCCGATGCTTTGAATGAATACTCAATTTCTTTAAGTAACATCCTTATGAGGGTTGATGACGAGGTGAATAATATAATGTCAGATTTTGAATCTTACTGGATTAATGATCAAGAAAAAATGACGGGTATTTCAAAAAAGTATCTAAACTTCCTTAAAACCGAAATTGAAAAGGATATTGTTAGCGTTGTTAGTCAACAATTGAAGTATTGGTCTCGGGCAAAAAGAGTTAAGATAGATTCGTTTTGAAAACAATTAAACTATGTTGTTGAAATATTTAAAAAATGCCCCGCGTTGTTTTTATCTTTCTTAAAAATTTAAGCCGGGGTTTTTATTGATCTTAATAGGGTGATAAAATGAAGCTTGCTCAAAACTATTTTAAAATCCTTTACAAACTGCGCCCATTAAACCCGAAGACATATTAAATCATTTTTCATTAATTAAATAATATAAATCTGATCCTCAATACACTATCATTATAAATTGTTGAGGCAATCTTAAATCTTCCAATTTCGTTTGAATGTGAATCATGCATACCACTTCAGGGACTTGCATCATAACCACCAATATTGTTACCGGCATTAATGCAAAAAAAATTATCTTTTCTTCATTCCAATCAAATGGCTTTTACTTTTTAATATAAATTCATATATACTTACACTTCTTAAAATAATTCTTTTTAAAAATTAATTAATGGTATTTTAACATGAAAACTACAAATTCAAAATCATTTTATTTCTTACTTGGGGTGGCACTAACTTTGGCAGCGGGTATTCTTTCTGCAAGTATATTTTTACCCTATGATCTGTTAGCAAGTTCAAATAATAATCCCGATGAACAATTCCCGCAAGAATACAAAATTATATCGCCGCGAATACCTGATTATATGGAGTTTGCAGGTGAGCGGGTACCATTAGAAAATTTTGATGTTTATGAACGAATTGATCGTGAATTTATTGTGAATACTTATTTTCATTCTTCAACAATACTTGCATTAAAAAGAGCAACCCGCTGGTTTCCGGTAATCGAACCTATTTTAAAGAAAAATAACATTCCGGATGACTTCAAATTCTTATGTGTTGCCGAAAGCAATATGGAGAACGTGATTTCACCTGCCGGGGCAACTGGTTTCTGGCAATTTTTAAAAGAAACCGGACAGAAGTATGGATTAGAAATCAATAAACAGATAGACGAAAGATACCACGTTGAAAAATCTACTGAAGCAGCATGCAAATATTTACAGGAAGCATATGATTTGTTCGGAAGCTGGATGATGGCTGCTGGTTCTTATAATATGGGTATAAACGGAATGCAAAAACAAATTGAAAGACAGAAATCATATCATTATTATAATATGGTTCTTAGTGCGGAAACCTCAAGATATGTTTCAAGAATAATGGCGTTTAAAGAAATATTTAAAGTTCCTGAACAATATGGTTTTGATATTACAGCAAACGAAATGTACGCACCGTTAAAATATAATACTGAAGTGCTTAATAGTTCAGTCAGTGATTTTGCTGATTATGCTGCTTCATTGAGTATAAATTATAGCACACTAAAATTGTATAACCCATGGCTGCGCGATAATAAACTTAATAACAAGAAGAAAAAAATTTATGAGATAAAGATTCCCGAGGAGGATAATATCGAAACAATAAATTAGTGGGGAAAGAATAATGTTCCTGGGTTTTCAAAAATAATTCTTTCTCATCAAAAATAGAATACGATTGCTGGAACTGTAATAACAGAATTCTGTGGTGCAAGTTCTTTTGCATCTGATACATTGATCTAAGCAAAACTGATCATCTGAAATTCAACATTCAACAATTCCTTTACCAAAGGCATTCTGCAAAGGAGCCCTTCGGACCTTCAGAAAAGTGTTTATGTTTTTACTCGCTTGTTTCATCATATTTTGTTTACTCTTTGCATAAAAACTTTTACTCTATCGTTATCAACTTCATTTTTCCAAGACCCATCAAATTTAAAATGAGAACCAACAATAAATGCATCGGCAAGCGGAAAATACTTTTCAATATTATCTGCTGTTAAACCGGAACCAATAAACACCGGAATGTTTACCGCATCGCTTACTTTTTTTAATTCATCAATATCTGTTTCTTTCCCGGTGGCTGTACCTGTAAGAATAACACCATCGCTATGAAAAAACTCCGCTGCTTTTGCCGTTTCAACAATTTCAACATCCGATGTGATTGAATGCGAGCTGTGTTTCTTTTTTATATCTGTAAAGATCAGGATATCTTCAGCAGCAATCTGTTTTCTGTAACGCAGCAGTTCACCAGCATCCGATTCCATCAGCCCTTCATCTGCAACGTGAGCAAATACGAATCCTTCACTTCGTATAAAATCCAATCCGGCTGAATAAGCAGTTGCCAGCGCTTCTTTATTTGCTCCCGCAAGTATCTGAATACCGCAAGGTAACTCCGTTTGGTTTTTTATTTCATAACCGATGATGCTCATAAAAGAAATTATTTCGGGTCCAACCTTTCTTTTCAGATAGGGCAGATCGTGCATATTCTCAATTGCTATTACATCAATTCCATTATTTTTATAGATGAGTGATTCTTTTTTTGCCTGTTCGATTATATTTTTTACATCGCCATCGTAATTGGGAGTCCCGGGCAGTGCTTTAACATGTATCATTCCAATGATAGGTTTACTAATTCCCAGAACTTTTTTTTCTTTCATTTTGGCTCCCAATGAATTCCTTCACACGGAATATAATCTTCAGTTGGATGTTTATCATACTTCATACACAGAACAGCAGAAGGATCAAAATGCTTACAGGTTGAGCAAAGAGATGATTCCAATACATTTCTATTTTTAGTCTCAAACTTTTTATAGCTTAATACTGCGGGATGAATAATGATTACATAGATAGCAGCAATTCCCAATATTAACCACAACTGATAATCTATATAAAATTTTAATATCCAAATTGCAGGTATTGTAATGGCTGTTCTTATAATTATCCAGAATACTATATCGCCCAAAATTAATAAATACCCTTATGATTATATGATTTATGTACTTATGTAAAATACAGATCAAAGCTACTCAAGAAAAGTTTTTTTACTTATCAGTTTAGTTTAAATGAATTGTGTAAGTCATTTAATTTGTAAGATTATATCAGTAAATATAAATTAAGGCTGTGTTATTTTATCAAAAAAAAATTAAAATCGCTAAGAAAAACGGTAATAATTACATATATTTGGGAAGAGAGTGAGCGCGGGTGGTCTCGAACCACCGACCCTCTGCTTAAAAGGCAGATGCTCTACCGCTGAGCTACGCGCCCCAAAAAACAAGAATAGTAAATATAGATATATTGAAAAATTAATACAACTTTAAGCATTTTAAAGGAATACAATTATGCCAGGAATCACAAACAAAAATTCAAAAATTCTAATTTGCGACGATGACGAAACTTTATGCTACTTACTTAAAGAACAATTACTTGAGGAGGATTATTATGTTGATACGGTTTACGGTGGGCAAGATGCTATAGATGCAGTAAAGAAAAACACTTACGATGTACTTCTTCTCGATCTGAATATGAAAGAGGTACGTGGAGAAGATGTTTTATCCTTTTTTACTGATTATAATTCTGCGATCCAGGTAATTATTTTATCTGCCCAAGACGAAATGAAGAAAGCTATAGAGTGCATAAAGTCCGGGGCATATGATTACATAGCTAAACCATACGAGTTTGATGATTTATTATTAACTATTTCCAGAGCTCTTGAGCACAAAGAACTTCTTGTAAAAACAGAAATACTCACAAAAGAAATTCACAAAAAAAGTTCGGATGCCATTGTTGGTGAAAGTTTGGCATTAAAAAAAATCCTTAGTTTTGCATCCAAAGCAGCAGCGTCGGATTCGAATATTTTAATTGAAGGTGAAACAGGAACAGGGAAAGAATTACTTGCCGACTTTATTCATAATCACTCTGCAAGACATGATAAACCATTTGTAGTAGTTAATTGTGCATCTTTGCCAGATCAATTAATTGAAAGTGAATTGTTTGGACATGAAAAGGGCGCTTTTACAGATGCAAAAAGTACCAAACAGGGATTGGTTGAAATAGCCCACGGTGGAACTTTGTTTCTGGATGAAATTGGTGAATTAAGTTTAACTCTACAACCAAAACTTTTAAGATTTCTGGAAAATGGTGAATATAGAAGGATTGGCGGAATTACTAATTTAAGGTCCAGCGTAAGAGTGGTGGGGGCAACAAATAAAAATTTAATGGAAGAAGCCGATAATAAAAGATTCAGGAAAGATCTTCTTTTTCGTTTAAATGTTATTACTTTAGTAATCCCCCCATTACGGGAAAGAAAAGAAGATATTATGTTATTGGCAAATCACTTTCTTAAAAACAAATCTCCGGTTAGATCACCCAAAAGATTTACACCGGAAGCCGAAGAGTTATTAATTAATTATTCATTCACTGGTAATATTAGGGAACTCGATCATATTATTGAACGGGCAATAATATTCTCGGATAATGAACTTATTTATCCGGATGATTTGAACCTGCCTCAATTATATCAAAGAGGGATGCTCGCTCAAAAATCAAGTATTGTAAATGATGTGGATGAAATTTTAAGTATGGAAGATCTTGAGAAATGGCATATTCAAAAGGTACTTAACAAAAACTTATGGGATCGCACCAGGACTGCAACCCAGCTTGGAATAAGCCCCAAAACACTTTATACAAAGATTAAAAAGTACGAATTAAAACCAATTAAAATTTAATGTCAGATAAAATAATTTCAAAGTATGGACCCGAAATCCTTTTTGGAATTCAAAATGCTTCAGTTGCAATTGCAAATTCTGATCAGAAAATAGTTTGGTACAATAAAAGCTTCAAAAAAATATTTGGCAAGGGAAGATTAAAAGGTAGCAATTTATTTAAATTATATTCTATTCCGGAAAAACAATTTTTAACTAAAACACAAAAAACTTTTTCTCATCCAATTCCGGGATCTAACCATAATATTTATATCACACCTATCATTTCCAAAGATAGAGTTTCAAAGCAACCCGGTTATTTTATTGAGCTTGTTGCTAAAACTGAACGTGGCGGCAATTTAATTTTTAACTCCCATGCTGTCGATCGTGATATTACATTTTTAAATGAACTTAAAGAGCTTCTCGTATTACTTGCTAAAGAAGGTTCTCTCAATAAAATTTCACTTCAAATTATTTCAAAATGCGCAGAGCTAAGCAAAAGCGTGTTTGGGTTAATTGTATATCACGATGATATTGATAACAATGACATTCTTTTCCATGATCCCGATGAATTAATAAAGAACAAAAGTGAAACTGCGAAAGCTGTGTTATCAGATTTTACGTTTATTGATAAATGGCTTGAACTGAATAAAAAATCTCTGCTCGCATTAAATCAAAAGAAGAATATTGGCTTTAACTTAACTAATACATTAAAGTGTGAGACATTGATTGTATCTCCCTGCTTTTTTGAAGAGCAACTTTTAGCAACTATTATCGTTGGCAAAACAACCGGAACCTTTTCAACTTTCGAAATTAATATTGTAAAACAACTGTCAGTACTTCTTTCCTTTGCAATAAGCAATCTTAAAACCAGGGATTTAAATGCTGCCTTAGAGAGCCGGTTGTTACAAGCACAAAAACTGGAAATTATCGGGAAACTTTCCAGCGGTATTGCACACGACTTTGGCAATCTTCTAACCAGCATTTTTGGCAGTGTAAAACTATTAAGAAAAAGAGTATCAGTAACAGATGATACAAAAAAGTTAATAGATAATATCGAAAGTTGTTCTGTTCGTGCAAGAGATCTTACAAAGGGACTATTGTCGTTTGGTAAACCGACACCAAAAAGAAAAGAATTAGTAAAGCTTAACACCGTAGTAAATGATATTTCTAAAGTAATAACTCAAACTTTTCCAAGCACAATCACCTTTATTAATAAAACATCGGAACAACTACACGATATTCTCGGTAACAGCATTGAGATTTATCAGGTATTGTTAAATTTGTGCGTAAATGCAAAAGAAGCAATGGGGGGGCGGGGGACATTAACTTTGTCTGCAAATAACCTGCTTATTAATGAAAAAAATATTATAAACCACCCTCTGTTAAAAGTTGGCAACTATGTTTGTATTTCAGTAAAGGACAATGGCGAAGGAATTAAAGAAAATGACCTGCAAAAAATCTTTGATCCTTATTTTTCAACAAAATCTAAAAATACTGACTTACATGCTGATACAGAATCGAATTCCGGCTCAGGGCTTGGCCTGTATGTTACATACGGAATAATCAAAGCACATAATGGGTTAATTGATGTTACGAGTAAAATTAATGAGGGAACTCAGTTTGATGTTTACATTCCTGCGTTCGAACTGCCGAAAGATAAAAAACAGATGCCTGCTGATAAAATAATCCTTCTTGTTGACGATGAAGAAATGTTAAGTGACCTGCTTGCGGAACTATTAGAGTCTAACAATTATAATGTTATCAAAGTCTCATCCGGTAGGGAAGCGTTAAAAGTTTTAACAGAAGAAATAAAGGTTGATTTGGCAATAATAGATTATAACATGCCTGATATGAATGGCTTGGAAACTATTAAGGAAATAAGAAAGTTAGATTCTAATCTGCCTGTACTTCTTTCCTCAGGTACGCCTGAATTAAATATTGATTCAGAATTGGACAACTACAATATTACCAGTTGTGTCCAAAAACCTTACGAATTTGAGACTATGTTGGCAACAATTCAAAAATTCATTTAAGCTTTTGCTTCATCATCCATTTTTATCATTTTAATATCGTTGGTATAATCAGATAGTACCGGTTCCCTGATTGAATTAAGTTGGTCCAGTACATCAGTTATTTCCTTTACTGCTGCATCGATATACTTAAGTTTATCAGTCAAAACATCTTTAGAAATTTCGTCTTTAGTCAATTCTCTTTTAATTGCCGCTGAAGATAAACTTAATAATGTGAGTGGTTGCTTAATTTTGTGATTGGTGGTAACAACGGTTGCAAAGAATGTGCTTCTTTTCTCTGTGAGCAATAATAGTTTATTTGCCTCTGAAAGTTTGAGCGCCGATTTAACCCGTGCAAGCAGTTCAATCTTATTAAACGGCTTTTTAATATAGTCATAAGCTCCTGCATCCAATCCTTCCTTTGTATCTTCGGCTCCTGTCTTTGCAGTAACAAGAATTATCGGAATATCGGATGTCTTATTATTATTCACAAGGGTTTTACAAACTTCTATACCATTTATACCCGGCATCATCACATCTAAAAGAATAAGATCGGGTAATTCGGTTTGTGCTTTTTCTATTCCGCTTTTCCCGTCGTAGGCGGTTAAAATTTCATAGCCTTCATGCTCCAGTCTGTCTTGAAGCATAAAAACATTTTCCGGAAGATCATCTATCACTAATATTCGTTTCATAATTTCACTTTAATCTGTGTTAAAAACTGTTGAACTTTGGATGTAATTACAGATGAATTAACAGGCTTGGAAATGTAATCATCAAATCCATGTTTAATTATGATATCTTTATCGTTCATCATCGCTTTTGCAGTAACTGCAATCACCGGGATATCTTTCCATTCTGAATTGCTTCGAATTTTTTCTATCGTCTGAAAGCCGTCCATTTCAGGCATCATTATATCAAGTAATATAAGATCCGGTATAGTCTTTTCGAGAATTTGAATACATTCAACACCGTTTGTTGCAAGAATAGTTTCACAATTAAATGCCTTCACCATTTCGTCAATCGTAAATAATGTGTCCTGATCATCATCAACCAAAAGTACTTTGCCCAAAGTATCGTTTTGAATATTTTTTGAATCGATTTCAAAGAATTCATTATCTGCTATATATCCGTTAGTATTATCAGCCTCCTGGATTTGTGAACATTTTTCGTGCTGTTGAATTCTATCTCTTACAACTTTTAATACGTCAAGAGGATGCCCTTTTGATTTAACAGCTATTTCTTCAACAATGTTATTAAGTGAGTTTCTTTCTTCCTCGCTTAAATCTTTTGCAGTACTAATTAAAAGAGGGATGTGCTTGGTTCTAACATCGGATTTGAGTTTGTAGGAAAGTGTAATC
>Ga0209988_10001037_pt1 | contig 17878 bp, 13 predicted proteins | sample N075metaG_FD_183115 | JGI IMG/M metagenome (GOLD analysis project Ga0209988, IMG submission 183115) | Deep subsurface microbial communities from Kermadec Trench to uncover new lineages of life (NeLLi) - N075 metaG (SPAdes) (version 2) | ecosystem: Environmental > Aquatic > Marine > Ocean trench... | reverse complement strand
GAAGACTCGAACTTCCACGGGGTTGCCCCCACCAGCCCCTCAAGCTGGCGCGTCTACCAATTCCGCCACCGCCGCACACGGGGCGCGCATCATACCGAAGCCATGAGGGCCCGCCCAGGGGGTTGGACGGGAGAGTTCGGCTTCGCGAGCGCGTTCTGGAAACGAGTTATTCGGCGTTTTCCTCGGTGGCGATCGCTTCGGCTTCCGCGGCGGGCACCTCGATCAGACCGCCCGCCTCGTCGGTTATCTCCTGCAGGCCTGCGGGCGCGTCGGTCGGCTCGCCTTCGGTCGGCAGCTCGAAGGGTTCGGATCCGTCGAAGAGCTGGATATCCGAGGCCTGGTAACCGAAATAGGCGAGGGTGAGCGAGGTGCACATGAAGACGATCGCACTCCCCGTCGTGATCTTCGTGAGAAAATTTCCGGCCCCGCGACCGCCGAAGATGGTGTTGGCCCCGCCGCCGCCGAGAGAGGCCCCGAGATCGGCGCCCTTGCCTCTCTGGAGCAGGACCACGCCGATCAGGACGAAGCAGGCGATGAAATGAAGGGCGTATGCAAAGGTCTCCACTAGGGAATCTCCAAACAGGCGAGGGCGATCCTCGCGAAGGCCTCGGGATCGAGGCTAGCCCCTCCGACGAGGGCACCATCTATATCAGGCTGCGAGAGTAGCTCTCCCGCGTTCGACGGATTGACGGATCCGCCGTAGAGAATTCGAATCCGGTCGCCCGCCCGCCCGAGGCGGTCGCTGAGAGCCTTTCGGATCGCGGCGTGAACTTCCTGGGCGGTTTCGGGGGTTGCGGTGCGTCCCGTGCCGATGGCCCAGACGGGCTCGTAGGCTACCACCAACTCGTCCCCGAGCCCATCGGCCACCTCCAGAACGCTCGAAAGCTGCTGGCCGACGACGTCGAGGGTGGCACCGCGATCCCGCTCCTCGAGGGTTTCGCCCACACACAGGATCGGACGAACGGGCGAACCCTGGAGTCTCAAGGCCTTGGCGGCGATTTCCGGGTTCTTTTCGCCGAAGAGCGCACGGCGCTCGCTGTGTCCGATCAGCGCGTAGCGACAGCCGAGATCCACCAGCATCGAGAGGGAGACTTCGCCCGTGAAGGCGCCGGATTCCTCTGCGTGGAGGTTCTGGGCGGCGAGTTGGATGCCCGAACCCTCGAGACCTCGGCCGAGGCGGTCGAGGACGGGGTGGGCGGGCGCGATGGCGATTTCGACCCGCTCGTCGAGGGCGCCTGGATGCGCGGCCATGCGGGACACGAAGTCCTGGAGAAAGCGAGTGGCCTCGCTCGCCGTGTGGTTCATCTTCCAGTTTGCACAGATCAGCGGCAGCCGGCTCATGCGGGGCGATCCAGCGCGGCCACGCCCGGGAGCTTTCGTCCCTGGATGAATTCGAGAGAGGCGCCGCCGCCCGTCGAGAGATGTGTGATGCGGTCGCCGACGCCGACCTTGTTGACCGCCGCGAGAGAATCCCCGCCACCGACGATGCTATGGGCGCTCGAGTCGGCGACCGCCCGGGCGACGCCCTCGGTGCCCCGGGCGAACGCGTCGATCTCGAAGACGCCCATGGGTCCATTCCAGAGGATCGTTCGCGCGCCCGCAGCGGCTTTCGCATAACGTGCGGTCGATTCGGGTCCGAGGTCGACACCGAGCATTCCGTCGGGAATTTCCTTGACGATCTCAGCTTTCGCGCCTGCCTCGATGCGATCGGTGACGACGTGGTCCGTGGGCAGCAGCAATTCACAGCCACACTCGCTGGCGCGCGCCAGCATGCGCCGCGCATCAGCTCGCCGATCCAGTTCGACGAGCGAGGCCCCGACCGACTCGCCGCACGCCGAGAGAAACGTGTACGCCATCGCTCCACCGACCGCGACGGTGTTCGCCCGTTCGATCAGTGCCTCCAGCACGCCCAGCTTGTCGGAGACCTTGGCGCCACCGAGGAAACAGACGAAGGGGCGCTCGGGGTCGAGCGCCGCCGACAGGGCATCGAGTTCTCGTTGCAGCAGCAGTCCGGCCACGGCGATGGGGATGTATTGGAGCATGCCGACGGTCGAGGCGTGGGCGCGATGGGCGGTCCCGAAGGCGTCGTTCACGTAGATGTCGGTCCCCGTTGCGAGGGACCGGGCGAAGTCGGGATCGTTCTTCGTTTCGCCGGCGTGGAATCGGAGATTCTCGAGCAGCAGGACCTCGCCGTTCACGAGGCCGGCTGCGGCGGCCTGGGCGGCTTCGCCGATACAATCTTCGGCAAACTGGACGGGCCTTCCGAGCGCGGTCGCCAGCGCCTCGGCGACGATGGCGAGGGAGAGTTCCGGCTTGCGTTCGCCCTTCGGTCGGCCCAGATGCGAGGCGAGGACGACTCGCGCCCCCGCGGCGAGCAAACGTTCGAGCGTCGGCAGCGAGGCCCGAATCCGACTGTCATCGGCCACCTCTCCGCTCGTGGAGAGCGGCACGTTGAGGTCCGCCCGCAGAAAGATCCGCTTTCCGGCGAGCGAACCGGATTCGAGCAGGGCTTCGAGGGATTGGATGGCCAAGGGGATTCCGCCGGCGATGCGATCGGCCGCATTGGGCGCGACCCGGAACTCGCGAAGAGGGGTGGGGCGCGCGCAATGTACCTACCCTCGGGTATGCTCTCAAGTGCTGGACTTAACTTCCTTTTTGGGTCGATCGATGAGTAAGGGGGGAATCGGGACGCGCACGGCGTGCCGGCGTGGACCCGTTTATCGCGGTGAGTCGCCGCGGACGCTGGGGCCCGAGGTTCCGGGAAGGGGTGATCCGATCGATGGCGGTGAGTGAGGCTCCGCAAACGGAGGGCGGTGCGCCGGGACTTCCGCAGCTGGGCGCTCGTTTGCTGGTCGGAGCCGTAATGGTCGTAGCCGCGCTGCTCTTCGCCCAGCAATGGGGCGCAGGCGAACGCCGGGAGCGCGAGTCCTTCGCGCTGGAGTCCGGCACGATTCGCCTCTCGGGTTTGCTCGCGCCGATCGAAATTCTTCGCGACGGTCGCGGAATCCCGCACGTGATCGCGAGTCGCGAACTCGATGGTTGGTTCTCGCTCGGGTTCGTGCATGCGCAGGACCGGCTCGCGCAGATGGCGTCACTGCGGCGCCGGGCTTTGGGGCAGAGCGCCGAACTCGAGGGGGCGGGAAGCCTTCCCTCGGATCGTCTGGCACGACTTCTCGAAATCCCGCGTGTGTCGCGCGCTGCCGTCGAGGCCCTTCCGGCTGCCTCCCGTGAAGTCCTCGAGAGCTATGCGGCCGGGGTGAACGCGCGAATCGCCCGAATCAGGCGGGGCCGGGTCAGCCCGCCGTTGGCACTGGACGGTGGAATCGATTCGCTGGAAAACTGGCGGCCGTCGGACTCGATCGCGGTCGTGAAGCTTCTCTCGTGGTGCATGGGGGGCACGCTGGAGACGACGCTCCTGCTCGACGACCTGATCCAGCGCCTCGACAGTGTCCCCGCACGGCCCTTCTTTCCCGGCCGGGCCTCGGTTGATTTCGCAGTGGCCCCCGATATCCCACGCCACCCGATTTCTCCCGAGAGTTCGAGTGGGCCGATGGCCGAGGCGGTTCTGGGGTCGACCCGCGCGCTGTGTCGCGGAATCGGGATTCCGTCGGGTGGGGCTTGGGTCCTGGACGGATCGATCAGCAAGAGCGGTGCTCCCATCGTCGTGGCGGATTGGCACTTCGAACCTTCGTTGCCCGGGCTTTTCTACGAAGCCCATCTCGCGGCCGGCGGTCTCGAGGTGGCGGGTGCGACGATGCCGGGATCGCCGATTTTCTGGGCGGGGCGCAATCGGAATTTCGCCTGGGCGGGCGTTCCCGCGAGCGCGCCGGTCTCCGATCTCTTCATCGAAACGCTGCGCGAGGATCGCGGTCTGTATCAGAACGGGACGCTCTGGGTGCCGATCGAGACACGCGAAGAGGAGATCGCCTGGCGGGATCCGCGAGGTGTCGTGCAGCAGTCGACGATTTCGATTCGCTCGACGCACCACGGGCCCCTGATCGACGCACTCTGGAGCGCAGCGGGAGGGGACACGCCGGACGAGCCGGTGACTGCCGGGCGGAACCGTTCGGCGCGCGCACTCTCCTGGACCGGTGCACGAGCGGGCGACGGCTTGACTTCGATGCTCGGCCTGTTGAGGCTGAAAGAGGCCGATCGGGTGCCTGAGGTGCTGAGCCACCATCACGAGCCGGTGCTGGCCTTCGCCTATGCCGATCGGAGCGGAGTCGGTGGCGTCCAGGTGGCGGGTTGGCTTCCGAATCGGCCCTTGCCGACGGGCCTGGTCCCGGTCCAGGGTCGCTTGCGAAGTTTTGATTGGCGGGAGCCGGTTTCGATCGAGGTGCTTCCGGGCGAGCGGTTGGGCGAGCGAAGTCGGCCCTGGGTCATGGCGCTCGATCAGCCCTGGCCTGGACGCGGGGGTCTCGACCAGACCGAGTGGTTGTGGCGACCCGGCGCTCGTGCCGTGCGACTCGATACCGCGCTCACTCGCCGTACCGCGGCGGGAAAGCTCGATCTGAGAGCCGCCGCCGAACTCCTTCGGGACGCTCGCGCACAACGGGCACCCCGGGTCGTCGCGGCGATCGTCGGGCTGGCGCGTCGCTCGGGTCCACTACCCGGGGAGGCCGAGGAGATCGCCACGCTGCTCGAGCGCTGGGATGGCAGCATGCTCGCGGACGATGCCGGTGCTGCGGCCTATCAGCTGGTGATTGAGCATCTCCTCGAGGAGCTGCTTCGGGAACCCTTTGGCACGCCGCTCTTCGAGCGATATCTCGCAGCGCCCCACGTGCGCCCGCAAATCGCGATCGAACGGCTGGTCCTGCGAGCGGCCAAGTTGCGGCGTGCGGGTGGTTGGACGGACGAGCAGCGTGTGACGGAGGCCGCGCGCACGAGTCTCCGGGCCGCATGGGTGAGTCTGAACCATCGACTGGGCCCAACGCGAGAACGCTGGGCCTGGGGAAGGCTCCACCGTATGAAGTTCACCCCGCTCGGTCACGGAGTGGCGCTGGGCGAAATCTCCGATCTCGGTGTTTCGGGAAGCGGTCAGACGCTCGTGTTCGCTCGCCACCGGCCCGGACTTTCGTTCGAGGTCGAGCGTGCCGCGCTGTACCGCGTCGCGATGGACCTGGGGGCCTCCGATCATTTGTTGAGCAGCCTCGCGCCGGGGCAGACCGAGCATCCCGGACATCCCCACACGACGGACGGAATCCTGCGCTGGGAGTCGTCGAGGCTTGCGCTCTTCGCGACCAGCCGACTCGTGATCGAGGAAGAGAATGCGAAACGGTTGGTTCTGGAGCCGGCCCCGTGATGTCGCCCGACTCGTCCAGGAGCCCGGTCGGATTCGCCGAGGTGGCGGAATTTCACGTCGCGGTGGCGCGTCGGGCGGATCCTGCGATGGCGAAACGATCGCTGCTGGTCGGCGGGGATCCGACCAAGCGAGGCAAGGTCGTGGCGGCCAGTGAGGATCTGCTCGAACGGGGGATCGTCCAGGGAATGAGCCTCGCCGAGGCTCTCGACCGGGCTCCGGAGGCGCACTGGGTCCGGACCGACATGCGCCGTGCGCGGGCGGTTTCGGGCGAGTTGCGAGCGGCCGTGCGTGAGGAGATCGAAGAGGTCGAGGTCGAAGGGCTGGCGGGGTTCTACATGCGGGCGCCCAGGTCGCGGGACGCGGCCCTCGCGATGGCGGCTCGGCTCGAGTCCCGGGTGATGGAGCGGACGGGGTTGCCGCTTCGGATCGGGATCGCCCCGGCGCGGTTCGCGGCGCGACTGGCAGCCGAAGACGCGGGCCGGTCTGGCGCAAGAGCCATCGCCGCTGACGAATTCGAGGCCTATTTGATGCGCCAGCCCGTCGAGCGACTGCCCGGGGTCGGTCCGAAGACGGCCGCTCGACTCGCCGAACTCGGCGCAGTCGATCTCCCCGGCCTGCGGAATCTCGGGTTGGAGCGACTCGAGGTGCTGCTCGGCAATCACGGCCGCTCCCTCTGGCTACTGGCCTGCGGAGAAGATCCCAAACCGCTTCGCGTGAAGCGGCATCCCAGCACGCTTTCCCGCGAAGAGACGCTCGAGAATCCGAGTGAGGACCCCGCCGAGCTTTCGGCGAGCATTCTGCGACTCGCGGAAAGCCTCGAATCGGCGCTGCGCCGAGATGGACTCTACGCGGGTCGCATCGCGCTCCGCCTCACGGGTCTCGATGAGCGCACGGTCACGCGCAGTTGCACGCTTGCCGCGCCGATTGGATCGGCGGCAGGGCTTGCCCGGGCCGCTCAGGAGCTGCTCGCTCGGATCGATCTCGGGGGTCGCGCCGTCCGGCGGTCCGGCCTGGTCCTGAAGGGGCTCGAGATCCGAGGTGCAGAGGATCGGCAACTCGACCTCTTCTGAACGCCGGGGCGGTCGCGATCCCTCTGGCATGCGGTTCGGCCGCTCAAGACTCGCCGGGGCTGCACCGAAAACCTCTTTGAGCGCGGCAGTTTGGCCGCTGCATGGAGGCGAGGTCGGCATGGCGGGTACAGGGCAGGGCGCCGAGCGCCGGAAGTTCCACCGGCTCGGGACGGACCAGGTCATCTCGTTCGCCGAGATCGATCGTCCCGACCAGCTGGCGGTTTCCAGGAATCTCTCGACCGGTGGCATCAGCTTCGAGGCCGTCGGCGTCGAAATCAATCTGGGAGATACCCTGCGCGTGACCTTCAATGTCGGAGACCACATCGTCGTCGCGACCGGGAAGGTCGTGTGGGCGACGGACACGGACCTGATCACGCAGGAGGTGGGGATCGAGTTTCACGAAATCGATCCCGAGGCCGTACGCCTGCTGGAGGAGGTCGTCGAACCCGCCCTCGAGCCGGTCGGTCTTTTCTGAAGACTCCCTGAAAACACCCACGAATCGCGGATCGAGGCCGTTCCAGGCGCGTGCTTGACACCCGAAGGGGGCGAGTGCGAACGTCCCGCCCATGGCGGATTTCCACCAGACCGGGGTGATCACCTCGCTACACCGGCTCGGCGAGATCGATCTCGGTCGCCTGGAGAACGAACTCGTCCGCCACACCCGCGAGCGCCCGGTCGCGCTGGTGTTGCCTTCGCTGTATTCCGAGATCCACGGTCCCGCACTCAAGCGGATCGTCGAGGAACTCTCCCGGGTGCCCTATCTGACCCAATGTGTGCTGAGTCTCTCGGGCGAGGCGGACTTTCATCAGTACCAGGAAATGCGCGCACTCTTCGAGCCCGTGCGCAGCCGCGAGGGCGAACCGTCGACGGTGATCTGGAACCAGGGGCCGCGGATTCAGGCGCTCTTCCAGCGCCTGCGGGACGAGGGGCTCGATCCCGGTGCCGAGGGGAAGGGACGGGCCAACTGGATCGCCTATGGCTATATCCTCGCGACCCATCGCGCGCGTGTGGTCGCGACGCACGATTGCGACATTCTGGACTACGACCGTGTTCTGCTCGCGCGGCTCGTCTTCCCGACCGCCAACCCGAACATGGGCTACGAGTTCGCCAAGGGCTATTACAGCCGCGTCTCCGACCGGATGCACGGGCGCGTTACCCGTCTGTTCATGACTCCGTTGATGCGATCGATGAAATCAGTACTGGGACCGGTCGATCTGCTCGATTACCTCGAGTCATTTCGATCCCCGCTCGCCGGCGAGTGCTCGATGACGACGGAGCTGGTTCGGGCCAATCGGATTCCCGCGGACTGGGGACTCGAGGTCGGGGTATTGGCCGAGGTGTATCGCAACTGTTCGCTCAAGCGAATCTGTCAGGTCGAGTTGGTCGAGAACTACGATCACAAGCATCAGGAGCTTTCCGAGCACGATGCGAACGCCGGGCTCCACCGGATGGTGCGCGACATCGCGGCTTCGCTGATCCGGAATCTGGCAAGCTACGGCGTCGAGTTCGATTCCGGCTTCCTGAATACGATGATCGCCGCGTACGTCCGCACGGCCCAGGATGCGATCGCACGCTATAGCGATGATGCCGAGTTGAATGGATTGCTCTTCGATCGGCATGAAGAGGAGGTCGCGGTCGAGACCTTCTCGGGCGCGCTGCGTGCGGCGGGCCTCGACTTCGTGCGCGACCCGATGGGTTCGCCGCAGATTCCAAACTGGAGTCGCGTGCTGTCGGCGATGCCCGAGTTCCTGAACGATCTGGCGTCCGCCGTCGAAGCCGACGCACTCGAGGCGGGCTGACGAAGGGCGTGTCCGAGAGCGCAGACGCCAGGCAGGAACTTTCTAGAGACGGGCTGGGTCTGTTTGCGATCCTCCTCGTCGCGGGTGCGATTCGCGCGATCGCCTGGTCGCACACCAGCGTGATCTTCAACGACGGTCCGGTCTTTCTCGGGATGGCCGAGGCGATCGACGCGGGACGCTGGGCCGAGGTGCTCGCCCACCCTTTTCATCCGCTCTACCCGGCCCTGATCGTGCTCGTCGCCCAGGCGCCGATCGGCTTCGAGACCGCCGCCATCGTGGTCTCGATCGTCGGGGGACTCCTCTCGGTCGTGGGGATCTATCTCTTCGTCCGTCAGGCCTTTGGTCGCGACCTCGCCTGGCTGGCGGCGTGGATCGTCGCGCTGCATCCCTGGGCGGTCGATTTCTCGAGCGATGTGATGAGCGATGGACTCTACGCGGGTTTCTATCTCCTGGGCTTCGCGGCCATGGCATCGCTGGTCGAGAAACCCCGGTTGGGGGCCGCGCTCGGATGTGGAGTCTTCGCCGGCCTCGCCTATCTGGTGCGTCCGGAGGGGGTCGGGCTGCTGGTCGCGTGCGGGTTTCTGCTCGCGATCAGGGCCTGGCTCGACGCCCGGGCGCGAAGGCGGATTCTCTGGGCGACGGCGGGACTGCTGCTGGCGGCGGGTCTCGTGATGGCGCCGCTCGTCGGGTCGATCACCCGGCAGGACGGCGAATTGAGCCTGACGCGAAAGAAGTCGCTGGCCGGACTGGCGGCCGGGAAAGCCTACGTGGGCGTCGAGGCAGATCGGACCGGGCGCTCTGGCGCGGCCGAGGTCGGCCCTCCGATTCCCTTGCCGCGCTCCTCTGAGCGCACGGACGCCGGCGGCGCGATCCGCCCGCCGCGGACGGTCGTGGGCTTCGCCGAGGCGGTATCGCGGGCCGGCAGGACGTCGCTTGCGGCGTTTCGATACGAGGTCGCGCTGGTCGCCCTGATCGGTTTCTGGGCGATCCGCTCGCGACGGCGTTGGGTTCGAGAGGCCACGGTCGCGCTTCCGGCCGTTCTGTACAGCGGGGTTCTCGTGCTGCTCGTATGGGGCGCGGGGTACGTCGCCCGTCGGCACGCGCTGGCGGCTCTGCTGCCGATCTGTGCCTACGCTGCACTCGGTTGGCGAGCGCTGTGTGTTGGCGTCATCGATCGGCTCTCGGTGGGGAATCCGCAACGCGGGGCGCGGTTGAAGTCCTCGCGATCGGTCTGCTTTCTCCTCGTCGTGGTGTTGTGTGTCGTGTGGGGAGCGCGGGATCTGCGGTTTCGGCGGGTCGAGCGGGAACCACTTCGGCTCGCCGCCGAGTGGCTGCACGAAAACGCCCCGAGCGCCGCTCGGGTCGCCGCCCAGAAACTTCGGGTCGCGTATTACGCCGGAGCGGAGTTCGTCCCGTTGCCGTCGGGAAACGACGGGCGAATCGAGGCCTACTTGAGGGATCAGGGGGTGGGCTGGGTCGTGATCGATCCAGACCGCCTGGACGAGCATCTCGGGTTGGCCGCGGGTGTCGGCGAGTGGCTGGTTCCGATCCACACCGTCGAACGCGCCGGGCGTCGCGCGCTCGTTCTGGAGTTGCGCCCAAAGCCTGCGATTTGAGTCCAGGTGCGGCACCTTCCCGAACCGGACGGGGGCCGGCTCATGCTCTATCGCTACAGCGAAGTTTTCAGGACACTGCTGGCCGTTGCGGACTTGACGCTGGTCGCCGCGGCCTGGCTGGGTGCCTACCTGCTTCGTTTCGAGATCGGATTGCCGGTGCCTCGGGGCGTGCCGGCACCCGAGCCCTACGTGTACGCGCTCGCGGTGATCGTGCCGCTCTTCCTGGTGCTCTTCCGCTCGCACGGACTCTATGAAGCGCGTCGGATGGACTCTCCGCTCGGCGAGGCCTCGGCGGTGGTTCGTGCGACGGCGATCGGGATCTTGATCCTGGCGGCGCTCACGTTCCTCGTTCGTGACTTCTCGTATTCCCGCGGCGTGCTCGGCCTGTTCGCGTTTTCTGCGCCGACCGCTGTGATCGCGCTCCGGTCAACGATTCGCATGGCCCTTCGGCGTGCGCGGCGCAAGGGATTCAATCTTCGCTATGTGCTGCTCGTCGGGTCCGGTCCGCTGGCCGAATCCGTCGCGGAGCGGATCCTGGCCCGGCCCGATGCGGGGCTGCGCATGATCGGGGTCGTGGCCGACGGTGCGATCGGAGGTGCCGTCTCGGGCGCCCCGATCATCGGTGGCTATGCCGACCTGAAGAGCGTCCTGCACAGCCAGCGCGTCGACCAGGTGATCATCGCGCTCTCCCGGCATGAATTCGAGCGCTTCGAGAAGGTTGCGGCGGAGCTCGCAGACGAGGTCGTGAACGTCACGATCGTGCCGGACCTGCTGCACGGATTCAGCTTGCGGAGCAGCGTCGAGAGCCTCGATGGCATCCCCGTGATCGGTCTCCAGGAAACCCCTCTCTTCGGCTGGGCCTCGCTCGGCAAGCGAAGCTTCGATCTGGTGGCGAGCGCGGGTTTATTGCTGGCGCTCTCGCCGTTCATGGGAGCGATCGCGCTCGCGGTGATGGCGAGTTCGGGGCGACCGGTTTTCTACCGCCAGGCCCGCATGGGCCACGACGGACGTGTTTTCGACATGCTCAAATTTCGTTCGATGCGGCGGGATGCGGAGGCTGCGGGTCCCGGCTGGACGACCCAGGGCGATCCACGCAGAACGGCCGTCGGCCGCTGGCTGCGCGCGCGCAGTCTCGATGAACTGCCCCAACTGATCAACGTGCTGCGCGGGGACATGAGCCTGGTCGGTCCGCGCCCAGAGCGGCCGACCTATATCGAGACATTTCGACGCGAGATTCCCGGTTACATGCTGCGGCACAAGGTTCGGGCGGGCATGACGGGCTGGGCCCAGGTTCATGGCTGGCGCGGGGATACGTCGATTCAAGAACGCGTCGAGCACGATCTCTACTACATCCAGAAATGGTCCTTCTGGCTCGACCTGCGCATCCTGTTCATGACGGCCGTGCGCGCCGGACGCGATCACACGGCCTATTAGGCCATGCGAAACGACCGGTCCGACGTGATGTAGGCAGGCGGATCATCGTTCGCACAATCTGGTTTGTACCCGGGCTAGAGCCCTCTGCCGAGGATGCGGGTGACGGTTTCGACGACGCGCTCGACCCCGTCGACGCCGAGTTCGGGGTAGAGCGGGAGGGCGAGCGTCTCGCGGCTGGCGCGCTCGGTCTCGACCAGCGGGGTTTCGGGGCGATAGGCCTCGAGAGCCGGTTGCTCGTGGAGTCCCCTCGGATAGTAGATTTCGCTCGCGATGCCGGCTTCGTCGAGCGCTTGGATCAGACCGGGACGCCTCGAGGCGTCGACGCGGACCACATAACGATGATAGGTATGGAGAGCCGGAGCGGTGCAGGCGAGCGGGGTCTCGAGTGGCAGCCGCGCAGAAGAAATCGCTGCATGGCTCGACGCGGCTCCACTCTCCGCGAAGAGGGCATCGTAGCGCTGGGCGAGTCGACGACGTGCCTGGGTCCATCGCTCGAGATGGCGTAGCTTGATCGACAGGGCGACGGCCTGGAGAGCGTCCATGCGAGAGTTGATGCCGATCTCGCTGAAGACCCCGGTTTCGGACTCACCATGCACGCGCAGCCGGGCGATCCGGTCGCGCAAAACGGTGTCCGAGGTCACGAGTCCACCGGCGTCTCCCAGCGCACCCAGGTTCTTGGTGGGGTAGAAGCTGAAGCAGGCGACGCGCGTGCTTTCGCCGATTTTGCGGCCCCGGGAATCAAGGGCGCCAATGGACTGCGCCGCGTCCTGAATGATCGGCAGGCCGCGGTCCCTGCAGAGCGCGTCCAATCCGCCAAGCTCGCAGGCCCGGCCGAAGAGGTCGACGCTGATCACCGCTCGCATATTCGGCGTCGCGGCCACACGCTGGACCGCGTCCGTCGGATCGAGGTTCAGTGTGGCCGGGTCGATGTCACAGAAGACCGGGGTTGCGCCCGTGCGTACGATCGTCGAGGCGGTCGCGAAAAACGAGTAGGCGGGGCAGAGTACGGCGTCGCCGGGGCCGATTCCCAGTCCGCGCAGCGCGAGCCAAAGCGCGTCGGTGCCCGAATTGCACGAGAGACCATGGCGTGCCTCACAGAGCTTTGCGAGATCGGACTCGAAGGAGACGACCGCGTCACCGAGTACGAATCGACCGGAGTCGACGATCTCCGCAAAGCCCGCCAGTAGCTCTGACCGGATCTCGGCGTGCTGCGCGGAGAGGTCGAGCATCGGAATTCGCTTCTCGATTCGGCTCATCGCCCGCTCCCCAGGGCGCCAAGCGCGGCAGTGGCGGCAAAGGCGGCTTCGATCTCCCGATCGAGCGCCTCGTCGAAGCGAGCGGGCGAGAAGCGCTTCGCCCAACGCCGGAGCGCGTGCGGCTCGAAGCGTTGTTCATTCTTTTCAAACTCTTCGATGGCTTCGCAAAGGGCAAGGGGAGTCTGTTCATGGAACAGGATCCCGGTGGCCCCGGGATCGCTCGGGGCGTTGGAGTCGCTCGAGGGCGGGCTTGCCGGGGTCCACGGGGCGTTGCTTCGGAGGGGGCGAACCGTGTCCAGGATTCCGCCGGCAGCGAACCCTATGACCGGTCGGCCAGCCGCCTGAGCCTCGACGGCGACCAGCCCGAAATCCTCGTGTTGGGGATGCAGAAGCGCGCGGCATCCGCGGTAGAGCTCGGCGAGTGTGGCCTCGTCGACGCGACCCGTGAATTCGACGTTGGCCGGGGCCCCGCGTTCGAGCCGTGCGCGCATCGGCCCGTCGCCCGCAATCACGAGCCGCCGGTTCAGGCGCCGGAAGGCGTCGATCGCGAGGTCCTCGCGTTTGTAGGGGACGAACCCGCCGACCAGCAGGTAGTAGTCTTCTGCGGGAGCGCTTGCGACTTCGATCCAATCGACGTCGACGGGAGGCGGGACCACACGGGCGATTCGGCCATAATGGCGGCGAATCCGATCGGCGACGTCGGTCGAGATTGCGACGAATCGCGTGACGGATTCTTCGCCACTGGTTTCGACGTCGAAGCGGCGAAGTCTACGGATCATCGGGCCGGCCAGCCGCCGGCGAACGCCGTGACCGAGATACGTATCGACGTGGTCCCAGACATAACGCATGGGCGTGAAACAATAGTCGAGATGCGTGACTCCCTTTGGAATCCGCACGCTCTTCGCGACCGCGTGACTCGTCGACAGGACCAGGTCATAGCCACTCAGGTCGAATTGCCGAATCGCCCAGGGAAAAAGCGGTAGCAACTTGCGGTAGTGGTGGGCCCGGCCTGGGACGCGGTCCAAGGGGCTGGTGAAGATCCGCCGCGATTCGATCTCCGCGGGAACGCTGCCCCGATCATGGATCAGCGTGTAGAGATCCGCCTCCGGAAAGCGCTGCGCGAGGTGCTGCAGAACGCGCTCCCCGCCCCGATAGCCGGTCAGCCAGTCGTGTACGAGGGCGACTCTCAATGCGCGAATCCTAGCAGCCTCGGGAGGTTTCAGGCGGGCTCAAGCCGAGGTGGGCGTCGAGGCGGACGTTTTCGCAGGTGAGGCTGCGCTAAGGGTGAGTGCGAGCGCTTCGTCGATCGTATCGACGAGATGGATCCCGAGCGATTCCTTGACTTCGTCGGGGACGTCCAAGAGGTCCTTTTCGTTTCGTTTCGGAATCACGACGGTGTCAATTCCCGCGCGACTGGCCGCGAGCAACTTGCCCTTGATTCCGCCGACGGGGAGCACCCGGCCACGCAAAGAGATCTCTCCGGTCATCGCGACGTTGCTTCGGGCGCTCCGGTTCACGAGCAGCGAGACCAGCGCCGTCACGAGCGCGACGCCGGCGGAAGGTCCGTCCTTGGGGACGGCGCCAGCCGGAACGTGAAGATGGATCTCGCCCGGCGCGAGGGCCCCGTCCTCGAGGCCCAGGTGTTCGGCATGTGCACGCACCCAGGAGAGGGCGGCTTCCGCCGACTCGCGCATGACGTCGCCGAGCTGTCCGGTCAACCGCAGCCGGATTCCCTTTCCGCCATGGTTGTTCGTGGCTTCGATGAAGAGAATGTCGCCACCGTGAGCGGTGACAGCGAGACCGACCGCGACGCCGGGAATGCTCGTGTGTTCCGCGATCTCGGAGAGATGGGGTGGGGCACCGAGGGCTTCCGACACGAAGTCGGGATCGATCGAAAGGATCGCCTCGCGATCTTCGGAGATCTTGCGTGCGCACTTGCGCAACAGCGTCGCGATGTTGCGTTCGAGATTTCGGACACCCGCCTCCCGGGTGTACTCGACGATGACCTTGTCGAGGGCTTCCGTGGAGATCGTCACCTGCTCGGCTTCCAGGCCATGGGCTTCGAGTTGGCGGGGAACCAGGAACTCCTCCGCGATCACGAGCTTCTCGCGCTCGGTGTAGCCGGAGAGTTCGATGACCTCCATGCGATCGAGCAAGGCGGCGGGGATCGTCGAGAGCGTGTTGGCGGTGGCGATGAAGAGCACTCGCGAAAGGTCGAAGGGTGCCTCGATATAGTGGTCCGAGAAGGCCTTGTTCTGCTCGGGGTCGAGGACTTCGAGCAGCGCCGATGAGGGGTCGCCCCGAAAATCCGAACCGACCTTGTCGATCTCGTCGAGCAGAAAGACCGGGTTGCGGGATCCAGCGCGCTTCAGGCTCTGCAGGATGCGACCGGGCATCGAACCGACGTAGGTCCGTCGATGTCCCCGAATCTCGGCCTCGTCGCGCACACCGCCGAGGGAGGCGCGGGTGAAGTTGCGGCCCATACAACGGGCGATCGACCGGCCGAGCGATGTCTTGCCCACACCGGGTGGGCCGACGAAACAGAGGATCGGTGCCTGGGCATCCGGGGCGAGTTTGCGCACCGCCAGGAACTCGAGAATCCGGTCCTTCACCTGCGAGAGGCCATGGTGGTCTGCGTCCAGGATCTCACGGGCCCGGTGCAGGTCGAGATCATCGTCGGTCTGAATACTCCAGGGCAGGTAGACGATCCAGTCCAGATAGGTCCGGATCAGGTGGCGATCGGGGGCGTGCTGCGGGAGCGAAGAGAGCCTTCGCAACTCTCGATCGGCCAGGGCCTGGGCTTCTTCCGGGAGTTCGAGTGCGTCGAGTTTCTCACGCAGCTCGTCCACCTCGCGCGCTCCCGCGTCCGTTTCGCCGATCTCCCGCTGGATCTCGCGCATCCGCTGGCGGAGCATTCGCTCACGGCGTTTGGGGTCCGTCTCGCCGCCTGCTTCGTCGGTGAGACTCCGCTGGGTCTCGGCAATCGTGACCTCCTTCTGGAGGTGGCTTTCGACCAGCGCGAGGCGGGTCTTGGGGTCGGGTTCTTCGAGCAGCTCGATCTTCTGCTTCGGCGTGAGAGCGATATTCGAGGCCACGAGGTCGGCCAGAATTCCCGGGGTCGGAATGCCCTGGATGAAGGCCTTCCACTCGTCGGGCATGTCCTCGCGCAGCTCGACGATCTTCTGGGCTAGCACCACGACGCGACGCCAGGCGGCTTCGAGTTCCGGCGACTCTTCCGCGGACTCGACGAGCGGTTGGACCTGGACGCGCAGCGTGGGCTCCCAGGCAACCGTGCGGGTCATCACGGCGCGGGCGAGGCCGACGACCAGAGCTTGCTTGCCCTCACGTCTCGCGTCGATGATTCGCATCACGCGGACGATCGTGCCGACCTCGTAGAGATCTTCGAGTCCGGGGTTCTCGGTGAGCGGATCGTGCTGGGAGACGACGAGCAGATAGCCGTCCTGACCGGCTTCCTCGAGTGCGGCGAGCGATCGCGGTCGACCGATGGCCAGGGGCATCGTGACTCCGGGAAAGACCACGACGTCGCGCACGGGCAGCACGGGCAGGATCGCCGGAATGTCGAGAATTTCCGCACCGGGAACCTGGACCGAGAGCGAGGCGATGTCGCCGCTCGAGCCGGTCCCTTCCGGGTTGGATTCGTCGTCGTCTCGATCGTGGTCTGACACGGAACTCCTTGTCTCGGGCATTCGGAGGATTGGGCGCTGGTTCGGGCTGCGCCGGGCGCAGCTGTCCAGCAACCGAATGAACGTAAGCGCCGCGAACGCCGGGTCAACCGGTCGAGCGAATTCCTGTGGCGGGGGATAAAACTTCCTGTAATGCCGTGAAAGGGCTCATATTTTTTTGATTTTGAACGGCTAAATAGGGTTTCATTATTTGAGCCAATGTGGCCGCTCGACTCTTTCCATGATTTCCACCCGGCCCTTTGGTCGAACCGGCTTCGACAGCGCCCGCATCCTTTTCGGTGTCGCCGCCCTGGCGGGGATGCGGCCCGCCCGGGTCGAGGCGACCCTCGAGATCCTCGAGCGTTATGGGGTGAACCACATCGATACGGCGATCAGCTACGGAGATTCCGAACTGAATCTGGCGGGCTGGTTGGCGGGGCACCGGTCCGAAGTGTTTCTCGCGACCAAGACCCACGAACGCGAAGGGCAGCGGGCCCGCGCGAGTCTCGAGGCTTGCGCTCGGGCGAGCGGTGTAATGGGTCCTGTCCCGCGAAGACGTCTTCTTGAACAGCTCGAGCGACGGCCGGATCCACGAGCTGACCCTGCAGGCGGCCGCGGACCTGGCCGCCATGGCCGACCGACCGACCGATGCGCTGATGCGGGCGGACCGGGATGTCCTGGGGATCGAACCGCTCTTCGTGCGGGGTGTGAGCGATTCGATCTAGTCATCAATAGATGGTTCGCGCCGACGGCCACTCAGTCTTCCGGGGCTTCTGGCCAATCGGGCCAGTCCCGACCGACGCGCAGACTCCACTTCGGTGCGCGCCGTTCGACGTGGGCGACCGGGCCTTCGATCGCATCCGGCCTCGACATGATGTGCTTGTGGAGTTCGCTCTCCTTGTACTCGACCTGCGCAGCCGAAAGCCCCGAGGATTCCCAGAGTAGTTTCTTCGAGACGGCGATCGAGAGCGGGGCCGCGTGGATGGCGGTGTCGCGCGCGAGGGCGAGCGCCGCGGGGAGCACCTCTTCGGAGGGGAGCACCTGGCTCGCGACGCCCAGTCGCTCGATCTCCTCCCCCGTGAAGGTCCTGCCGGTGAGCATGATCTCCGCTGCCCGGGCCAGCCCCACCAGGCGGACCATCGTCCAGTGTGAATAGGCGTCGCCCATCACGCCCCGGCGAACCTGCACGATTCCGTATTTCGCCTCACGCGCGAAGATCCGGATATCGCATTGCATCGCGAGGGTCATTCCCAATCCGATCGCATGTCCGTTCACCGCCGCGACGACGAGTTTGCGGATCGCGAAGGCCGGAACGGCACAGCCGGCCGCGCTGAAATTGTCGAAGCCGCCGCTGTCCGAGACGTCGAAGGTCTTCGCCGCGTCGGTCATGTCGGCCCCGGCACAGAACGCCCGTCCGGCGCCGGTCACCACGACTGCGCGGATCTCGTCGTCCTCGTCGCATCGCGTATACGCCGCCGCCAATCCCTCGAGCAGCTCCCCCGAGCAAGCGTTCATCTTGTCAGGCCGATTCAGCGTGATCAGGGCCACGCCGACATCGTCCACCTCGAATAGGATCGATTCGTCGCTCATGCGGCGACTATAGCCAGCCGGGCAGGGTCGGGCGTCTGGTCAGAGACGTTGGCCACGCTCGAGGCCGAGGCATTTAAAGAAGACGCCGTGGCGCAGAGGACGCCGTAGCCCAGAGGACGCCGTGGCGC
>Ga0209988_10001036_pt1 | contig 17884 bp, 22 predicted proteins | sample N075metaG_FD_183115 | JGI IMG/M metagenome (GOLD analysis project Ga0209988, IMG submission 183115) | Deep subsurface microbial communities from Kermadec Trench to uncover new lineages of life (NeLLi) - N075 metaG (SPAdes) (version 2) | ecosystem: Environmental > Aquatic > Marine > Ocean trench... | reverse complement strand
TTTTACCTTTTTTTTCTACAGCCATTATTCAGATTTTCCCTCTTTAGATTCTTCAGCAGGTTTCTCATCTGCTTTTACTTCTGTTTTTGTTTCCTTAGCCGAAGCTTCTTCTGTTTTTGTTTCCGCTTCTGCCAATTTTGCTTTTGTTTTTTCCAGTCTCGAGAAAATTGTTGGATTGATGTGTTTTTTTGCTAATTCTTCATCATCATAAACATAGAAAGTTCCTGTGATTATTGGTTTTCCTACCTGATTTTTTAATCCCATTGGAATTACAACCTTACCGTCTAGTTTGAATTCTTTAGTAATCATTTCTACTGCTTCAAGTTTTTTGAGTTTACCTCCTAATCCTGCAAAATTACATGTTATCTCTCTTCTAGATAAGAAATCATTTTTTACGTCTGTGATTGTCTCAATAATGGGCATGTACCCAAAATCCTTTGGATATTTCATATAAACCTTAGTTGTAATTAGAAAAGAAATTAAAGAATTCCTGTAAACTAATATCATGGAACGCTATATGCTACATTTTAAAAATAAAGGCTATGGTCCTGAACATTCACGCGAGATAATTTACAAGGCTAGAGATCTTACATCTGACATGAATGTGTCTGTAAGAGTTGCTAGAATTGCCACAAAATTTGTAGAGTTCGATGTAGGGGTTGAAAAAGAAGATCTTGACAAACTTGTTGAAAGGCTATCTCCAATTGGACCTTTAGATAATATTCGACATGTTATAGAAGAAAAGATCGATAAAGAGCAAGGTATCAAAGATGGAATTTTCTACTTTAACAATGAAAGATTTTGGGAATGTCATGAGGCATTTGAAGGTGCTTGGAAACAAAGTTTTGGACGAGAAAAAGAAATTATTCAAGGAATTCTTTTATTTGCTGTTGCATTTGCTCATGCTCAGGAAGATGAACTAAGTATAGGAATTGGAATGCTACGTAGAGTTTTAGAAAAATTAGGTACTTCTCCTTCCATGTATAATTCAATAGATGTTGATAGAATTAGAAACAAAGCAGTTGAAATGCAACAAGCAAACAACTTGACTATGTTTGAGATTTAATTAATTCTAGAGATTTTAAAACTACTTCTGCACCTTGGAGTAAACCAATACTTCCTTTCTTAGCTTGCTCTTCAGTCATTCGTGTTGTTCCATCCTTTTTAATAAAATCACCTGAAACTAAAATAGGTACAGGGTCATCACTATGTCCTTTGTAAATACATGGTGTTGAGTGATCAGCTGAAATGATGATTGCAACTTTACTTGAATCTATATTTTCAAGAAGGGTTTTGAAGAACCTCTGATCAATTTCTTCTATGTTTTTCATCTTACCTATTGCATCTCCATCGTGACCAAACTCATCTGGTCCCTTGAGATGAACATATATTGCATTTTGAGTTTCCATTGCCTTTGCAGCAACTCTTGCTTTTTCTTCATAATCTGTTAATCCACCAGCTTCAAATGCTTTCATTTTAAGAACTTCTGAAATTCCAAGTTCAACTGGCATGTCAACTATACATGAAAATTTCATAGTATATTTTTCATTAATTGGAATAACATTTGGATATTTGTTACCTGCGTCTCTAAGTAAAATACAACTAAGTTGCTTTTTGTTTTGTTCTTGTCGTTTCTTGTTAATCTTACTATCTTTCAAAATACTGATTGATTGTTCTGAAAACTCATTTACTAAATCTGCCGTGAATTTGGCATCTTCTGTTTCTTCTAGAGGTAGACATTTTTCAATTTTTAGGAAATCTCCAACAGCTTTTGCTACTCCCATGCCTCCAATATTACTATATGCTGGATCTGTATTGGTAATTTTTGAAGATAATTTTCTAGATTTTACTCTAATTCTAACAGTTACTCTATGTCCAATTGTTGGAGAAACCACAACTGATGTATCGGGATCTGAAAATTTGATCTTTTCCTCAATTTCTCTTGCTATCCCATCTGCATCTTCTCTCTCAATTTGTCTCCCAGCTCTTCTATCTGTGATTATTCCTTCCTCATTTAATGTAGAATAATTTCCTCTTAGTGCTAAATCTCCGTCCTTAAAATCGATCCCAATCCCTATACCTTCTATCACCCCTCTTCCAACATAATCTGAATGATCAAATTTGTATCCTAACATGTTGAAAACAGCAATATCTGATTCAGGTGCTATTCCTTTTCCAACCGAAATTACCTCACCTATTGAACCATTACTGGCAATTTTATCTAAAGTTGGTGTTTTTGCAGCCTCTAGTGGGGTTTTTCCATCCAAATCTGGATGTGGAAGATCACCAACTCCATCTAAAAGAACATAAATCAAATGAACATTGGAATTATCCATTATATTTCCTGTTCATTCAAGATCTGATACTTTACTTTAAAGCTTCCATCAAAATATGCGATCAAAAAAAAATATGCATTTTTGATGAATGTACTATTTTCCTAATCTTATAAGAATTCCATAGCAAATTTTTTATTTTGAATTTAATCTAACTTGAGTAAACATTTTAACATCCATTTACTTTCAATAACAATTATGGGGGATATGCGTAAGGGATATGTTTCTGAGCGCTTCATGATTGTTGCAAAAAAAGATGACAAAGTTGTTGATCCAAAAAAATTTCCTTATGCTCCTGGAAATGAATCCATGACAAATCCTTCAGTTTTATCTCTTGTTGAAAAAGAAGGAATGTTACAACGTCTTCAAGACAATGAGGATGAGTATGTAAAGGGTTGGTCAATTAGAGTTTTTGAAAGTAAGAACCCCATTGTTTCAATTGATACTGAAAACTCTTACAGTGAAAGACCCTTCTATAGCGAACCTGCATATGGTTATCATTACATTATAGTAGCATCACCAAAAAAGACAGATACATTTGCAACAATTGCTCCTGAACAATGGTCAAATGTTCTTGTTGTTGTTCAGGATAGACTGAGATGGCTTTATACACAAAAGGGGGTCACTTATGTTTCAATTTATGGTGATCATGGTGAGCTAGCTGGAAATACGAATCCTCATCCTCATCTTCATATTCTCACATTTTCAACAATTCCTCCAATAATTGAAGAGGAAGCAGAAGCCTCACATAAAATTCTGAATGAAAAAGGTGTTTGTTCTATGTGTCAGGTTGTAAATGAGGAAATTGGTGGTCCAAGACAGATTCTTCAAACAGACGGGTTCATTGCATTTTGTCCATGGTCTCCTTCTTACCCATACGAATTTTGGATTTCCCCCAAAAAACATAATACTAGTTTCTCAAAAATCACTCAAAAAGAAATAAATGATTTATCATTAATTCTAAGATCCACTTTGGGTGGCCTTTCAAAAGCTGTCAAAAATGTTTCATATAATTTGGTATTTCATCTTTCTCCTGAAAAGAAAAATAGTAAACAAATTCATTGGCATATTGAAATTTATCCCATTACCAAACCTTGGTCTGGATTAGAACGTGGATATGGGATTTTCGTAAATGATATCTCTCCTGAACAAGCTGCAGAAAAACTTGGTGCAACATGCAGGAAAGAATTGGCTAACCTAGTTGGAATTATCTAATTTTTTGAATGGTTTATTTATCAACTAAAATTTGTTAGAATTATGGGATCTGAGAAATGGATTGCAATAATCAGTGTTGCATTGTTTGCAATGTTTGTAGGCGAAATGCTTTCAGTTTACAACTTTATGATCAATATACCTGTAAATGATGAATTTTTGAGATCATTTGAACCAGATCCAAAAATAATTCAGTTTGTCTCAATTGGTGTTGCACCAGCTGGAATTTTAGCTGGAGTCGCTTTTTTACTGTCAAAACAATATGGTTCAAAACAAATTGGCGGGATGATTATTGTCGGAGGATTAATTATGTTTGTAGGAATGTTTGTCTGTTATTCAATGTTGGATAAAATTGATGATAAATTTATTACAGATTTAGTAAGATATATGCCAATTTTGTTTATGATATTGTCTGCTCCTGTTATTGGTGTAGGGATTTATTTGACCAAGCTAAAAAAGAAGCACCCAAAAAAAGAATACTTCTAAACATGATCAAATCTTAATTCATTTGCAATATGTTTAAACCCAAGTTTTTCATAAAATGGTTTTACATCATCTGTGCAATCTAAAATTGTTTTGTAGCATCCTCTATCTTTTGCAAATTCAAAAAGATACGTGATAATTTTTTTACCAATTTTCTGTCCTTGAAAATTCTTGTCTATTGCAACATCCTCAATATGGCCTACTAATCCTCCCTCATGAATGAATTTTGGCTCAATTAGAAGTGTTGAAGTTCCTACTATTTTTCCGTCTAATTCAGCAACTACAATTATGTGATCTGGATTTGAATTAATTTTTTCAAAAATCTTTTCAGCTTTGCTTCGGTCAATATCACTTGTTTGTCTTAATGAATCAAGTGTTGTTAGAAATCCATTCCATAGATCGTCTTTTCTCAATTCTCTGATGGTTGGTTCACTCATTTTTATTTTCAGTTCTTCCCAAGTTTTTCAATATAGTATTGACATGCTTTTTTGTAAGATGATTTGTTACCAATATCTATAAATCCATTCTTTGTTATGAAACTACTTACTAATTTTTTCCTATTAATGGCTTTTTTAATAACATCATCCATTCCATATGGTTTATTGTTTGGAATAAGACCAAAAACTTTAGGTTCCATTACATAACATCCCATGTTTACGTTAGCTTTAATCTCTGGCTTTTCATTCCAACTTAAGACCTTTCCATTTTTTGAAGTCTCAATTACACCGTAAGGTAAGCTAGTTTTGTACTCATTTAGACTAATTGTGACAAATGTCTTTTTTTTAATGTGTTGCTTTACCATATTTTTAAGATTAAAATCAAAAATTGAATCTCCATACATACAAACAAAAGTATCATCTATGAATTCTTCTGCAGTTTTGAGCTGACCTGCAGTAGCTAGTGGTTTTTTTGAAGTTGCATATTCTATGTTAACCCCAAATTTCTTACCTTCTTCAAAATATTCTTCAATAGTTTCTCTAAGATAACTAACACACAAAACAATTGATTTAATACCATTTTTCCTTGCCCAGTCAATTAGATGTTCTAAAATTGGTTTTTTACCTAATGGCAACATTGGTTTTGGAATATCATTTGTTAATGGACGAAGTCTTGTTCCTAATCCCCCAGCAAGAATTACTGCTTTCACAAATGCTATTTGAGATGTGACTATTTATGTTCAAGGACAAATTTTGGTCAAACTAATATTAAATAATTTTTAAAATTTTTCTTAAAACATTATTTGGGGTTTCTCCAAAAACTATGATCATTGGTTCTTTTCCAAAATCCCCTTTGTGATAAATTACATCAGGCGCTTTCTTTGAGTTTTTAATTACACTTTTTATTCCCCATTGTATAGACGAACTTTTTAATCTTACATTTTTAGGTTCTTGATTTCTATCGTAATTGAAAACTGTTAATTTTGATTTTTTTATTTTTAATATAGTTGTGTTTTGATATTTTAAATTTATTGCAGATCTAATTTGTGGAAATCTCTTATTCATCGTTAACAATGCTGTTGCAACATGTTTTGAACCATTATATGTCAAATTTCCCGCAACCATCACGTGTTTTCCTGTTTTGACAATTCTTCCAGAGATACCTAGAATATCTTTTGTTGACTTTGGTTTTTCTTTGGAATATACAAAATTTGTTTGGCATTCAGGAATATTTTTGTAGATATTTTTGATTTCTACAAATTGATTAATTGCATCTGATAACTCTAACTTAATTTTATCATATTTTTGAATATCAGTAATTGCAATTCCTTTTCCTACATTTTTTGCATTTTTTATTGAATTATAGGTAAATTGTTTAGCAAATTTTACTGATTCTCTTATAGTTTTATTTTTTGCAAGTGCAAAAATCATGGCTGCAGAATAATTACACCCACTTCCGTGATTGATTTTAGAAATCCTATCTCCAGAAATGAAATATTTGTTGTTTTTTTCTAGCACGAAATCTGATATCTGATTATTTTTTGTTACAATTCCTGTAATTACAATGTTTTTTGCTCCCATCTTCTGAATTATCTTTGCAATTTTTTCAGGAGTGTTTTTTTGGTTAATTTTAGTTTTTGACAGAATTTCAGCTTCGAATTTATTTGGTGTGATTATTGTTGCAAGAGGAATTAGAAATTTTTCAAAATCTTTAATTGCTGAATTTTCTATTAATGATCCACCTGTAGTTGATTTCAGTATAGGATCAATGACTATTGGAATTTTTAATTTTTTTAATTGATGATATAATACTTTGATGATTTGAGAATTATACACCATACCAATTTTTATTCCATCAATTTTAAAATCTGATATAACTAATTCTAATTGATTTTTTAGAATTTTTTGTGATACTGGTTCAACTATTCCAAAACCTGAAGTATTTTGACTAGTAATAGCAGTGATTACCGTTAGACCATATGCATTAAACGATGAAAAAGTTTTGATATCACTTTGAATTCCTGCACCCGATGAAGGATCCGAACCTCCAATTGAAAGTAAATTCATAATGTTTTCTTATTTTCAGCACTAATCTATTTTTCCTTTAAATCTTAAATTTTTTGATATATGTAATTGGAGTTTTTGATATCAATTTTATACTTTATTGACTTGGTAATACTATGAGTAAAATCCCAATGGTAGATGGTCACACACCCAACGAATTGCGATGTACTACTTGCTTATTGCCAATGCAGTACCAAACAATGAAAGACGGAAAATTTCTATGGCAATGTTTCAAATGTGGAAAGCAATATCTTGTTTCTAAAAATATTGACAATAAAATTGAAGAGTTCTGGAGTCCTCCTAGATGATAAATATATCTGAAATAGAATCTCTAAAATCTGAAAATCAAACACTTCGGAATTATATTTCATTAGTTTTAGCAGAAATTGAATTAATACAAAGAGTCAGTGAGATTAAACAAAATTTTGTAAATTCCTCTGATTCTGAACGTATTATCACACCTATTTTAGAAAGAATATCTAAAATTAAATCTGAAAAACTGTCCTTGGAAGAAAAAATACATCTACATAATTTAGATTATTAGGATGACGCTTCAGTAATACACTCAAAAGAACAAAATTCATCTTTCATACTGTAAAATTCTCTGCCACAATGTATGCATTCTCTGATGGCTCTCATTCTATCATAATAGGTAATTCTAACATATAAGATCGATCAATTTTCTTAATAAAGTGTCAAGAAATAATTAGCGATCAATATGTTTTGTACTTTTTTTTGATTGTTTAAATCAGGTAAACACATAGATAATTTTATGGCAACTCAGATGACTTCTGCACGACGTGGTGTTGCGACAGACGAAATGAAACAAGTGGCAAAAGATGAAGATGTTACACTTGATTGGCTAATTCCAAAGATTGCACGTGGTTCTATAATAATTCCAAGTAATAATATCCGACCACAAAAAATTCATAATGTTGGAATTGGTAAAGGCCTTAAAACCAAAGTAAACGTCAACATTGGAACCTCAACTCTAAATGTAAACTTGGAAGAAGAAATTAAAAAAGCTAAGATTGCAATAAAATATCATGCAGATACAATCATGGATCTTAGTGATGGTGGTGATATTAAAAAAATCAGACAGAGTCTTTTAGATGTCGCTCCAATAACTTTTGGAACTGTTCCAATTTATGAAGCATATAATTATGGTATTAATGTTCACAAAAATCCTTTGAATCTAACTGAAGATGATTTTCTAAATGCATTTGAAAACAATGTAAAAGATGGAGTTGATTATACCACAATTCATTGTGGTATTACAAAAGATATTGCAAAACGAATTCTGAAAGTTCAGAGATATGCTGGTATTGTAAGTAAAGGGGGGACAATTACTGCAGCATGGATGTTACAGCATGATAAAGAAAATCCATACTTGACTCATTATGATTATCTAATTGAAATTGCTAAAAAATATGATGTAACATTTAGTCTCGGAGATGCACTTAGACCCGGCTCAATTTTGGATTCTCATGATGAATTACAAGTTCAAGAAATGATCAATATCTCTCAATTAACAAAACGTGCTCACGAACAAGATATTCAAGTGATGGTTGAAGGTCCGGGTCATGTTCCACTAAATGAGGTTGCAGCAAATGTTAGACTCGCAAAATCATTAATTGGTGATGTGCCATATTATGTTCTTGGTCCTTTGGTAACTGATATTGCATCTGGCCATGATCACATTGCAAGTGCAATTGGAGCCGCAGTTTCAGCAAGTGAGGGTGTTGATCTTTTGTGTTATCTTACTCCTTCTGAGCATCTTGCTTTACCCAATGTAGAAGAAGTAAAAGCTGGACTGATTGCATATAGAATTGCTGCTCATGCAGGTGATCTTGTGAAAATTCGTGACAAGGTAATCAAATGGGATATGGCAATGACTGAAGCTAGACGTACTTTGAATTGGGAAAAACAACTTGCGTTATCAATCGATCCTGAGGCAGCAGCAAAGATCCATAATCGAACTGGACAACATCCAGGAAATAACGTTCCTTGTACAATGTGTGGTGGTGCTTGTGTTTACGTTATAATGCCACAGCAAAAAAAGTATGAAAAAGAAAATAAAAGTTTACAACAGATTGAATAATACTTTTTGAAGACTAGGAACTGTATTATAATTTTTCAGATCTTCCATAATTATCCACTTGTATTCAGAATTTTCCCAATTAAGTTTGATTATTGGATTTTCTGCTTCAAATAAAAATGGAAATATCTCCCACTCATGATTTTCATATTGAGGTGAATTAACTCTCATCTCTTCTGCAGATCTTACAAGTTTAATCATATCTTCAGTTATCCCAACTTCTTCAAAAATCTCAATCCTTGCCCTTTTTAGTGGCACTTCATTTTTTTCTATGATTCCACTAATTCCTGCCCATAACCCTTTCATTGATTTTACTTTATCACTTCTCTTTAGGATCAATAATTTCCCATTATTTTTAATGAACGATGTTACTATCTTAGTTGAACGCATCTCAGTTATTTTTCAACAACTTTTGCCATTTTTGTAAGTTTTTTGTAGGATTCCTTGGTGTCAGAATGCTTGGCAAGTTTCTCTTGAACATCTTTGATGTAATTAATCACCTCTTCTGTCTTTGATTCTTGAACTAAAGTGAGTAATCTTCCAACATCTTTCCATAGTTCTTCAGCATATCTTCGAATCTCTGGATTTGCAATAATTGTTTCAATTAGTTCTGGAGATTCAGTCATTATACTTTCTGCTAATATCTTTTGCATTCTAAAAGTAGTTCCTGACATTTTTTCTGTTAGGTGTGACTTTTCATCTTTTGAGATTATTTTTGCAAAAACAAGATTAACTAAATGAGTTAATCCTAAAATTACTGCAATCTTTTTGTCATGTTCAATTGCATCAATTGTAACAAAGTTTGCTCCTTCAAATAATGATTTTGCAACCGTTAATTCCATTTTTGCATCTTTGATTGGAATTGAAATTATATTTTGACCTTTGATCGTTTTTATTCCTGGACCAAACATTGGATGGATACAAATTGGATTGATCTTATCTGGCATTTTTGCTAATGATCCTGCCACTTTGGATTTTTCAGATGAAATGTCAATGAGGTATGTTCCTCTTTTCATCTCTTTTGCAATTAATCTGATAATTTCTGGTGTTCTTCTTGTAGGAGTACACAAAACAACGTAATCTGCTTTTAAAATTGCTCCAACTAAAGAGCTTCCTTGTATGACATCTTTTCCTGAAAATTTGTTTTCTAAATCATATCCTGTTACTTCAAAATTTTTACTTGCAAAATATTTTATGAACCATTGTCCCATATGGCCACCAGCACCAAGAACTGTAAGTTTTTTCTTCATTGCATTTCACTCATGATATCTTTTAGTATATTCATTCCATTAATTAGTATTTTTTCATCTTGACATGCAGAAATCCTGATGAAATTTTTGTAATCTCCAAATCCTTCTCCTGGTGCTATTGCCAAACCCTTCTCAAGTGCACTATTAGCAAATTGCACACTATCAAAACCATCTTGCTTAACCCGTGCAAAAAGGTACATGGCTCCATCTGGTATATCAAAATCTAATCCAATCTCTTTTGCTTTTTGTGTCAACACATCTAGTCTGCTCTGAACCGTATTAGTATTGTTGGATGTATCTGCATCAAGTGCTTTCATTGCTACATATTGAATCGGTTCTGAGACATTTGTTAGGCACAATGCCTGTAATTTTGCCATTTTTTCAATAATTTTTGTATCAGCTATTCCATATCCAATTCTAAATCCTGTCATAGCATGGGATTTTGAAAATGATTGAGTCACTATACTTTTTTTATAATTGTAACTTAGAATGCTTTTCCAATTGCTTTTTGCATATTGTGAATAGATCTCATCGCTTAACACAAAGAGGTTATTTTTTCTAGATATATCCACTATATCGTCTTGCAATTTCTCAGGAAGAATCTTTCCTGTAGGATTGTTTGGATAGTTAAGTACAATCATTTTTGTGTTTGAATTAATTATATTTTCAATCTGCTCTAGAGCTGGTTCCCACTTGTCTTCTAAAGTTGTATTGATGGTTCTAACTTTGATTCCAGCATTTAATGCACAGTCTTTGTATGCCGGCCATGCGGGTTCTATCACAATCATTTCATCTCCTGGATTAAGAAGTGTTGTTATTGCCGTAAAAATTGAAAATCTTGCACCGGGACTAACTATTATATTTTCTTGTGTAACATTTACGTTGAATTTATTGGATATGTGTTTTGCAAGTGCTTCTCTAAAGACTGGCATCCCTTTTGCTTGACCATACTTTAGAAATCCTTTATCAAACACTTCTGCTAATGCATTTTTTACTATGGGTGGTGGTAAAAAGTCTAGTTCCCCAACTTCCATGTGAATAATCTTCTTTCCTTGTTGCTCCAGTGATTTTGCTTTTAAGAAAATAGATAGGTGTGTCTCTTTATTATCTGATTGAACCTTTACTGATTCATTTAAGAGAAAATTCAAATATTTTGTTGCAATTGTTTCATCAAGTTCAATATTCTTGCATAGTGAGATTACTTTTCCACGTAAGTTATCTTCTCGTAATTCATCAATTACCCCTTTACCAATATTCTTTTTGACTTCTCCAATCTCTTTTGCAATCTCTGTTCTAGTTTTTAGTAGCTTTATCATTTCCAGAGTAACTTCATCCATCTTACTTCGAAGCTTGTTGATATCTGACATTTTCTTACAAAACAGGCTTAATTGTTCCTGAAAGGAGTGCATGATCTGCTAAGGTTAAAGATACAAGTGAGTCTACTATTGGTGGTGCTCTAGGTACAACACATGGGTCGTGTCTCCCTTTAACTTGAAGAATTGTTTCTTTTTTGGTTCTAATATCCACTGTGGTTTGTTTTTGTGAAATTGATGATGCTGGTTTGAATGCTATTCTTATGGTAATTGGCATTCCATTTGAAATACCTCCAAGAATTCCACCAGAATTGTTTGTCCTTGTTACTATCTTTCCTTTTTTAATAGTGTACAGGTCATTATTTTCAGAACCATAAAGTTCCGAACCAGCAAATCCTGAACCAAATTCAATTCCTTTAACAGATGGAATTGAAAAAATTGCTTTACTCAAATCTGATTCTAGTGAACTAAAAATTGGTTCTCCTAATCCTACTGGAACATTTGTTGTAATTGATTCAATTATTCCACCCAGAGAGTCTCCTTTCTTTCTTGCATCTAAAATACTTGCTCTCATCTTTCTTGCAGTTTTATTTTCAGGACATCTTACTTCATTTTTATAAATTGAATTAATCATTTTTTCATTAAAATTTCTTTCCATCTTTATTTTTCCAATTTGTGATGTGTATGAATTTGTTTCAATTCCTAAAGTCACTTTAAGTAATTTTCTTGCAATAGCTCCACCCATTACATGTGTTGCAGTTAATCTTCCAGAGAATCTTCCCCCACCCCTATAATCATTAAAATGATTATATTTTATCATCGCAGGATAATCTGAATGTCCTGGCCTTAGTTTTGTTTTCAAATCTTCATAATCTTTTGATTTTTGATCACTGTTCCAAATCAGCATAGTTATGGGGGCACCTGTAGTATATCCCCTAAAAACTCCTGAGATAATTTCAACAACATCGCTTTCTTTTCTTTGAGTGGAAATAATATTTTGACCTGGTCTTCTTAGGTTCAACATCTTTTGAATTTCTTTTTCATCAATTTCTAATCCTGCAGGACAACCATCTAATACTGCACCAATAGCTATTCCATGGCTTTCACCAAAACTTGTTAAAACAAGATGCTGACCAATAGAACTTCCAGGCAACATACTATCAAAACTAAATGATGTTTATAATCGTGCCCCAGAATCTGCAAATAGAACTAATATCAAGAAAAACAGCACAATTTTTTCTGTTTTTGAATTGCCCTGTTTGAAGAAAGTTACATTATGGTGGTTATAAGAAACATACATGTCTAAGATTTGAGCGCATTCAAACATTAGAAAAATAAAGGACTGATACTGTATCATACCATGACTCAAATTTCAAATGAAGATCGTGAAAGAATTAAACTATTGCGACTTATTTCAGACTCTAAATATGAATTTAAAAAACTCTCTCTGGAACAATTAAAACGTCTAGAGGAACTAGTTGAAAAAAAAGATTATAGTCATGACAAAAAAGCCCATAAATCAAAAGTAAAATTACTTAGAAAAATCAATGTTAGGATTTATGAATTAACAGAAGGAAGAAGTATCTGGGGCTAACCACACTAATTAAGTACAAATATTCTAACGATTTTAATTAACTATGGCCGAAAACAGTCTCATTAATGAAACCAGTCCATACTTGCTTCAGCATGCACATAATCCTGTTGATTGGTATGCCTGGAATGATGAAACATTAAAAAAAGCAAAAGATGAAAACAAGCCAATTTTTTTGAGTATTGGATATAGCTCATGTCACTGGTGTCATGTAATGGCACATGAATCATTTGAAAATGAAGATGTTGCAAAATTTATGAACGAGAATTTTGTAAACATAAAGGTTGACCGAGAAGAAAGACCTGATATTGATGATATTTATCAAAAAGTCTGTCAGATAGCAACAGGTCAAGGCGGATGGCCCTTGAGTATTTTTCTTACTCCAGATCAAAAACCATTCTATATTGGAACTTATTTTCCTGTTTTGGATTCTTATGGGCGTAAAGGCTTTGGAAGCATTTGCAGACAGCTTTCACAAGCATGGAAAGAAAAACCAAAAGACGTTGAAAAATCTGCTGAAAGTTTTCTTGATGCACTACATAAAACTGAAACTCTCAAAACTCCTTCAAAATTAGAACGAATTATACTTGATGAGGCTGCCATGAATTTGTTTCAATTAGGTGATTCAAGTTATGGTGGATTTGGTTCTGCTCCCAAGTTTCCTAATGCTGCAAATGTTTCGTTTTTGTTTCGTTATGCTAAACTTTCAGGTCTCTCAAAATTCAATGAATTTGCGCTTAAAACTCTCAACAAAATGGCAAAGGGTGGAATTTTTGATCAAATTGGAGGTGGTTTTCATAGATATTCTACTGATGCAAAGTGGTTGGTTCCTCATTTTGAAAAAATGCTTTATGATAATGCCCTAATTCCTGTAAACTATGCAGAAGCATATCAAATTACAAAAGACCCTTTTTATCTTGATGTATTACAAAAAACACTTGATTTTGTTCTACGTGAAATGACTTTATCAAATGGTGGATTTTATTCTGCATATGATGCAGACTCTGAAGGAATAGAGGGAAAATTCTACGTTTGGAAGAAAAATGAAATAAAAGAAATTCTTGGTAGTGACGCTGATCTTTTTTGTCTTTACTATGATGTTACTGATGGGGGAAATTGGGAGGGGAATAACATTCTTTGTAACAATCTAAATATTTCTTCTGTTGCTTTCAATTTTGGAATCACAGAAGAGAGTGTTCGTAAGATTTTAAAATCATGCTCTGAAAAATTATTAAAAGTTCGTTCAATGAGAGTTATGCCCGGTTTGGATGATAAGATTTTAGTTTCATGGAATTCATTGATGATTACTGCATTTGCGAAAGGCTATCGTGTAACTAATGATCCAAAGTATCTAAATGCTGCAAAAAACTGTATTACCTTCATCGAAAATAATCTTTTTGTAGATGGCAAACTATTACGAACTTACAAAAATGGAACTGCAAAAATTAATGGATTTCTTGAAGATTATTCATATTTTGCTAATGCATTATTGGATGTATTTGAGATTGAACCTGAACCTAAATATCTCAAGTTAGCTTTGAAACTTGGCCGTCATTTAATAAATCACTTTTGGGATTCTGAGAATAACAGCTTTTTTATGACTTCAGATGATCATGAAAAATTAATCGTTAGACCAAAAAGTAATTATGATTTGTCTTTACCTTCTGGAAATTCTGTTTCTGCTTTTGTTATGCTTAGATTGTATCATATGTCTCAAGAGCAAAATTTTCTCGCGATTACCACAAAAATTCTAGAATCTCAGGCACAAATGGCAGCAGAAAATCCATTTGGATTTGGATATTTACTTAATACAATTTCTATATATTTACAAAAACCTATGGAGATCACCATTATCAACACAGAAAATTCTGAGATTTGTAAATCTCTTTTGACAAACTATTTACCTAATTCCTTTATAGTTACAGTTCAAAGTTCTACTCAGTTAGAAAATTTATCTGAGTATCCTTTCTTTACTGGAAAAATTTTTGGAGATAAAACTTCTGTTTTTGTTTGTAAGGATTTTTCTTGTTCTTTACCATTACATACAATTGATGAGATAAATTCACACCTTTAGATTTTTTTTAAATCTACTTCAATTATATTTCCAACTTGAGGTCTTCCCATACTGGTATATCTTGATTTTGGCATTGTTATTGTGATTTGTGTTTGTTGATATGTTTTGATGTTGATCGTTGGTTGAGCTTGTAATATTGCTTCAAGTAATGGCATAACCTGCTCTTTGGTTTCAGAATCAAGCTTTTTTGAAACATTTTCTATGATCATTTGTTTCTGTGAAATTGGTTCAGTTGTAACATTTTCAATTAGTGTCAATTGAACCATTTGCATGTTATCCACTATCTGTGTAATTTTAAATTCATTGGTTTCTGACAATATTATCTTTAATTTTCTTGATGATTTATCTTTAACGAATTGAGAAATATAGTGCAAATGCAGCTATTGCCACAGCTGAGGTCACTCCTAATCCAAAGATGATTTTACTTCCATCTACATTCATAGTTTTTTGTATTTGTTAATGCAATTAAACTGTAACCAATTTTTTGTTTTTTAAAAACTATCTTAATAGTAATTTTTACGTGTATAATAGAAAATCCATAATTTCTATTATTATGACTCTTCAATAAAAAATAATAAATTATGAATTATTTTCTGTCAAATTTTGTTCAGGCTCGTTTTCTGATTTCTTTTCATTGATTTGCAGCTTAGATGATGCAAGTATAGATTTTTTGATTAGATGTGCTCGCTCTTTTATTATGTGATTAAATTCTTGCATATCTTCTAAACTTGGTGTTTGTTGTTGGTTCTGATATGCTTGCAAAAATCCAGAATAGACACATCCTGTGATGATTCCAAATGTTGTATCTGGAACAGATTCTATCTCTGGCACAAAATTCTCTGCAATTTGTTTATATGATTCTGATTCACTAATGTAATAATCAATTAAACTATCAATGAAATCCTTATTCTCTTTAGAAATTACCATGACTTTTTCTCCTTTTCCTAGTTTATTTAATTGTCTTTGATAAATCGTTTATTTATTCATAAATTATTTTCTATATGTTGTGGAAATTAGACTTGGATGAAGGTTATTTTCGTATATTTGATTCCAAAAAATTGATTGCAGGATATTTTGATCCTGATTATGGTGAAATTAACCCAAAAGAAAATTCTGAAGAAATTATTTTATCAATGTTGAAAAACCATGATAAAATTATGGGTGGTATGATTATGGTTCCTCTTGTCAAGTTTGGATTATTTGATACTGATTTGGATACAAATCTTTCTGAAGTGGAGCAAAATGTTAGTAGAGTAACTAAGCATTTACAAAAATGGCAAAATTTCTTATCCCAAACCAATCGTCATGTTCATTCTATTAGAATATCACATACTGATCAAGATATGCTAACAATTACTTTTATAGTGAAATTTTCAAAACCAACATCTCTTGAAAAAATACAACTAATGGAAGAAATTTTTCCTACTTTAGATTTGTTACAGAAATCAGGTTTGGTATGATTCTATCTGAGTATCTTGTGATCCCAATATATGCCGATAGTGTACCTACTAGTAAAACAAGTGTCCCAACTGGAAATTCTGGAACAGCTGCGTATTCTTCTGATTCTGCAATTAACGTGTAATCATTTATCCCAGTGGTTTGAATTTTGTCCGATATTACTATTACAAAGTACGCATAATCATCAACTCTTAGGTAATCTGGCTCTGGATGAACTCTGGATACTGCTGCAACATTTCCTTCTTTGTCGTAAAGTGTAGCAATCACTGCCACAGTATTAGCTGTAATGTCGCCTCTATTGGTAACCATTCCAGTTATCATCAAATTATTGTGATTGTCTCTGGATAACTCTGATTCCGTAATATCTATAACTTGATCTTTTGAAATACTAATCTTGTAATCTAATTCCATCGAATATGATTTAGTTTTTTTTGCTTCATTGTCTGTTAAAATAAGATCAAATGGACCCTTCATTCCTGGCATAATTACGTTTACTAAGGAACCTGTCTCTTTTGTTACAATAGGGTGTTTATTTTCATCAAATAAAGTTATGTGAATATTAATTTGGGTTAATGGAACTTGTAAATTGTTTTTGATTTCACCAACAATGTGAAGTGAATCATCATCACCGATATACTGTTGATCATTTTGAATAAACACTTCTCCAAATGCTAACTGCATGAATCCAGTTAAAATAATTGTAATAATAAAAATATTTTTCACAATTCAATTGTGTAGTTTTCTTTAAAGAAGTTTATGTCAAATGTCTTGTACTATTAGTGGTTTTAGATAGTACACATGTAAATTTTTGTAGTTAAGGTAGATGATCAATCTTCCACTTTTCAGCTTCGTTAATACAATTAAACCAATCAATTTCTATTTTATTTGAATCAAATTCCTTTGATTCATTTCTAAATTCTCTATCACAGGTACTTTTCATATTCTCTGTTACTTGAATTACTTTTTGTTTTAAACCACTTTGTGGGGGTTGGAACTTTTCACTTTCCTCATAATTTTTTACACCCGTTTTAGCTGAATAAAATTCCACTAATCCTAACATCTCATATTCTAAAGATTCTTGAAATTGAGTGTCTGATCTTATTTTTGCTGATTCATCTCCTGTTTTTATCCATTCAATGAATTGTAAATCACTTTCTAACTGAGTCTCAGATGAAATCTTTAACAATTCAACTGAACTCTTGAATAGTTCTGGTGGTACTAATACATCATATCTGAAAATTATTTCTTTGAACTTTTTCAAATGTTTTTCATAGTACTCCAATAATTCTTCTTTTGAAATATCGCCTTCATCCCATCTAGTTTTTTCAGAATAGAATTTTATTTGCAACTGTTGGACATCTTCTTGAATTTGCTCTAACCCAATTCCAAACTGTAATCCTTTTTGTTTGGTTTGTTCAAGTGAATAATTGTATGCTGTAATTGATCCAATAATGATGATGGCAACTGAAGCAATTACGATGTTTTGAATTTTTTTTTTCTTCAAAGATTATCCGTGTAATTTCCGTCCTCATCTAATTTTAGTTCGATTTTAAATTCAGTTCCGCTGATAA
>Ga0209988_10001035_pt1 | contig 17907 bp, 19 predicted proteins | sample N075metaG_FD_183115 | JGI IMG/M metagenome (GOLD analysis project Ga0209988, IMG submission 183115) | Deep subsurface microbial communities from Kermadec Trench to uncover new lineages of life (NeLLi) - N075 metaG (SPAdes) (version 2) | ecosystem: Environmental > Aquatic > Marine > Ocean trench... | reverse complement strand
CCGTGAAGCGCAGATCTACCCATTTGACGTCGTTGTCGTTGATGAGTTTGAAAGTGTTATCGGCCATCGTAGTTACCTGCTCCTATACGTGTAGGTTTGTTGTTTGTTGGGTCCATCGATCACATTCGGTCTACATCTGTTGCCGGTCTATAGCTGTGCGCCACTACCTGGGTGTAGAACGGCAATATCCGTGCCATGGCATAATTAAGGGTCCAGGGGGTTAGTGATGACTCATGATCGCACCACACCGGTGCGTACCGATGGCAATCTGGTGAGTCCTGTTCGAAAACCGTGCGTACGTGATTCAGCGGCACACCTTGAGCCGAATGCGTATCTCGTATCCTCCCCCGACATACCCGTCCCCACCGGTCTCGTGTTTTTCATCGTCGACCGATTCCCCGATCGATTCCTCGATCGAAAGAAGTTCGTGCCCGTGAACGCGACACCACGCTGGAATGTCCTGAACCGTTCCGGCGTCGGTGGTCAGCACCTCGAGCACCGTCCCGGGAACGAGCCGTTTGACCGCGTCCTGGGTTCTTATCACCGGCAATGGGCACAGTAACCCCCGAGCATCCAATGTTTCAAGCTCCGACATGCCAATCCTGAGGAATCTCATGGCCGGCTAGAGGTGCTACCTGAAGGTCGATCGTCACTCCGCCAGGCTTTGCGATCCTCACGGTCACTTCCGGGTCGGTGCGCCCCTGGCTGTAGCGCGCGAGTATTCGCGCGGCCAACACGAGATCTTCTGCGTTCGGGTCACCGTCCACCAGGGCCAGTGGTCCATTGTGGCTGGTGCAATGCAGGCTGATGAACTCCTTGCGGTAGCCTTGCAGGTAGCGATTTTCACCGAGCTCGCGGCCGACGATCAGCTTGAAATTGGGCGCCGGGCGCAGGTGCCGGCCGACCTTCAGCAACATGATGTCATCGAATTCGTAATCCCGGGTGCCGTGCGCTTTCCACAGATCGGCGAGTTTGGCCGAATACCCGGCGTCGGTGAGAAAACAGCAGCCACCCGCCGGTTGGGCCCAATCTTCGAAACCGAGCTTCCGGGCAAGCTCTATCTGCGGTTTGCGGTTGCGGCCGTGAAAGTCATACAGAGCCTCCCGGTTTACCCAGCCTTCACGCTCAGGCAGCGTGGGTGGCAGGTGCTGGGCGCACAGGGGCCGAAGCAGACGGTCATCCGCGCCGGATTCTCTGGCGATCACCGGCATGGTGTCCTTGCGCTGGCTCATCGGCCGCTGGCCGACGACCTCGCCAGTGATGATGAAGTCGAAATCGTTTTCGTCCATGAAGCTCCAGGCCAGGGCTTTGCGAACCATGAACACCTTGCAGTCCAGGCACGGATTCAGATTGGCGCCGTAGCCGTGCTTGGGATTGAGCAACACGTCTTTGTATTCGTCGATGACGTCGATGATGTGCAGCTTGATGCCCAGCTGCTCGGCCACCCATAGCGCATTGTTGCGCTTGGCTTTGCCTCGGTCCTTGTCGCGGATGGCGCGAGTATGACCTTCAACGCAGAACCCGGTGAAAAAGTTGATGCCTTCTACGTGGACGCCTTGGTCGATGATGACCCTGGCCGCCAACATGGAATCCAGACCCCCTGAAATCAACGCGACAGCTTTGCGCCGTTCCGCCATAATTCGCCACCTTTTTTGGGCGACCGCCAACCCGGCCGTCTTCCGCGGCGAAGTTTAACCTACCTATGATCAGCGACCACCTTCGCAATGTTGCCATCATCGCGCACGTTGATCATGGCAAAACCACCCTTGTGGACCGACTGCTGCAGGAGACGGGCACCCTGGAGTGGGGCGAGCCCGAGCGGGTAATGGACAGCAATGAGCTGGAGCGCGAGCGTGGTATCACGATCCTTTCTAAGAATACGGCCATCGAGTTTCAGGGTTATCGCATCAACATCGTGGACACCCCCGGCCACGCTGACTTCGGCGGCGAGGTGGAGCGCATCCTGTCCATGGTCGATTCCGTGCTGCTGCTAGTGGATGCGGTCGATGGACCAATGCCCCAGACCCGGTTCGTGACGCAGAAGGCGTTCGCCGCCGGGCTCAATCCTATCGTGGTGGTGAACAAGGTCGATCGAGCGGGCGCTGAGCCATATCGTGTCATCGACGAGGTGTTCGATTTGTTCGATAGCCTGGGCGCCAGCGATGAGCAGCTGGATTTCCCGGTGGTCTACGCATCGGCCTTGCTCGGCCAGTCTGGTCCCGAACCCACCGCGATGGTAGACGACATGATCGCGCTACTGAAAACCATCATCGAAAAGGTGCCGGCGCCTGGCTTGGACGAAGGTGGCTCATTCCAGATGCAGGTGAGCGCCCTGGACTATTCGAGCTACGTCGGCGTCATGGGCATTGGCCGGATTCGGCGTGGCCGGATCACGCGAAACACCCCCATCGTCGTGGTCAATCACGATGGTGAGATACGTAAGGCCCGCATCCTTGCGGTGCTCGGCTACGATGGCCTAGAGCGCGTTGAGCGCGAGGAAGCAGGGGCGGGGGATATCGTCTGCGTAACCGGGGTCGAGGGTATTGCCATTTCGGATACGCTGTGCGCGCCTGAAGAAGTGCAGGCTCTGCCGCCGCTCACGGTTGATGAGCCTACGCTGACCATGATGTTCTGTGTGAATACCTCACCGTTCGCCGGGCGCGACGGCGACTACGTCACCAGCCGGCAGCTGCGCGAGCGTTTGCAGCGCGAAGCGTTGCACAATGTTGCACTTTCTGTCGTGGAAACCGAAGATCCGGATCGCTTTCAGGTTTCCGGTCGAGGCGAATTGCACCTGTCGGTGCTCATCGAAACCATGCGCCGTGAAGGCTATGAGATTGCCGTGTCCCGACCCCAGGTCATCACCCGGGAGGAAGACGGTAAGATTTTAGAGCCCTACGAGTTGGTCACCATCGACGTGGAAGACCAGCATCAGGGCAAGGTCATGGAGAGCCTTGGCGCGCGCCGGGGCGAGTTCCAGGATATGCACAGCGACGGCCACGGTCGCGTACAGTTGCGCTATCGGATACCCACGCGCGGGCTCATGGGCTACCGGTCGTCGTTTCTTTCGATGACGTCAGGTACCGGCGTCATGACCTTTGCATCCGCCGGCTACCGGCCGCGCGCGCAAGGCGAGATCGGCAGGCGCAGCAACGGCGTGCTGATATCCAACGCAGAGGGTAGAGCCGTAGCGTATGCGCTGTTCAATCTGCAGAACCGTGGCCGCTTGATGGTCGACCCGAATGACGAGATTTACGAAGGCATGGTGGTGGGTGTAAACAGCCGTGACCGCGACCTCACTGTAAATCCCATGAAAGAGAAGAAGCTCACCAATGTCCGTGCGGCCGGCAGCGATGAGAACATTCTGCTCACGACACCGCTACGGCTTGGCCTGGAGCAGGCCCTGGAGTTCATCGACGACGATGAGCTGGTAGAAATCACCCCGAAGGCCATTCGGGTGCGCAAGCGGTGGTTGAAGCAGCATCAGCGCAAGCGCCGTGGATGATGCGCGCGTTGGTGCAGCGGGTCAGCGAGGCTTCAGTTACCGTCGATGATGAGACGATCGCCGAGATCGGGTCTGGGTTGCTCGTGTTCGTTGGTGTGTACCCGCAAGACGGCGATGCGGAGCTCAACTGGCTGGTCGACAAGATTCTCGGGCTGCGCATCTTCCCTGATCCTGAGAAGCCCGCTTCTGACAAGCCTATGAACGCTTCGGTAATGGATGTGGGTGGCGAGCTACTTGTGGTATCGCAGTTCACGCTCGCGGCGGACACATCGAAAGGCAAACGCCCCAGCTTCGGCACTGCAGCACCTCCGGAACATGCCGAACCGCTGTACCGCCGATTTATCGACCGCGTGCATGAGCAATACCCAAAGGTTGTCAGCGGAAGATTTGGCGCTGACATGAAGGTGGCGTTGGTCAACGACGGACCGGTGACGTTTCTGCTCGAACGTTGACCGTCCCCGAGTCGGCGGGATCCGAGCGCCATTCGAGCTCCACGTCGGCCAGGCCTTCGACGTTGATGTGACCGTAGGCGATCTCTTCGAAGCCGTGCTTTCGGTAGAAGCGTCGCGCTTTGAGGTTGCGCTGGAACGTGTACAAGTGCAAACGTCGCGGTGAGGCGGCTTTGGCGAGCTCCAAGAATCTCGATCCTATGCCCTGTCCTTGACGTTTCACGTGCAGGTAGAGTTGCTCGATGCTCTCCCCGTTTTGAGCCATGAAGCCGATGATGCCGCCATTGTGCACCGCTACGGTGAGCGACGCTTGCTGCGAAAGGACGTCCACCAGAAAACGTCGCCGGGCCTCTACGGGCTTGGGATCTTTGAACGGCGCAAGCGCATGGTTGAAGCTGCGGTGCCACATGGCCGTGAGTTCCTCGGCCATATGCGGTTCATAGGCAACGAACTCAACCTGGCTCATTCTTGCGCCGCTCGGCAAAGCGGGCAAATACGACGCCTATTTCGAACAGTACCCAGGTGGGCAACGCCAGCAGCAGCTGCGAGATGACGTCTGGCGGCGTGAGCAGCATGCCGACGATGAAGCAGCCGACGATCACGTAGGGGCGCTTAGCAGCCATGCCGTCTGCGGTGGCGATTCCCGACCATGCGAGCAGCACCGTGGCGATGGGGATTTCGAACGCTAACCCGAATGCGAAGAACATCTTCAGCACGAAGTCCAGGTAGCGGTTGATGTCGGTCATCATGGTTACGCCTTCGGGCGTGATGCTGGCCATGAACTGGAACACCAGCGGGAACACCAGGAAGTAGGCGAATGCGATGCCGAGATAAAATAGGAAGATGCTGGAAAACAGCAATGGCATCGCAAACTTCTTCTCCTGCAGATACAGCCCTGGGGAGACGAACGCCCACAGCTGATGCAGCAGAAACGGCATGCCGAGGAACATGGCCGCGAATATGGACAGCTTGAAAGGCGTGAGGAAGGGCGATGTAACGTCGGTAGCGATCATGTTGCCGTCGTTGGGAAGGTGCGCCATGAGCGGCGCGGCCACCAGCGCGTAGAGTTCGTTGGCGTAAAAGTAAATCGGAAAAAACATACACAGCACGATGACCATGCCGCGCAGGATCCGGGCTCGCAGTTCGATTAGATGATCGAGAAACGGTTGTTCTTTGGAATCTACCAACTCATCGTGAGTTGGGCTCGCCACCTGCTCGTCTTGCTTTTCAATGCTGTCCATTGGTTGCCGGGCTCGACGGCTCTTCTTTAGGGCCCGGCTCGCTACTTGGCTCGCTGCTCGGATTGCGACCGGCATCGTGGATGGTGGCGTCGTCTACGGTTCCACGCACCTCTTTTTCTATGCGCTTCATTTCTTCCATCACGGCTTCGTTGTGGAGTTGGCGACGGACCTCGTCCATCCCGATCTCTTTTTCGATCTCGTTCTTCACCGACACGAAGCTGCGGCGCATGCGCCCAAGCCATAGCCCCAAAGTGCGCAGAGCCTCAGGCAGGCGCTCAGGGCCGATCACCAACAAACCCACGATCGCGATCAAGACCAGTTCGGGAAAGCCAATATCGAACATCGTTAGACGAACATCGCTAGACGTTGGTGTCCTGCTTGGTCTCGTTTTTCTGCTGCGTGCTCAGCTCGCCTTCAATGACCTTTGGATCGTCGCTGGCAGGGGTCGTGCTTTCTTCCTCGGTCACAGCCTTGCGGAAGCCTTTGATGGCCGACCCCAGATCCGAGCCGATGCTCTTCAGCCGTTTCGGGCCAAAAATCAGTAGCACTATGGCCAGAATGACCAGTAGTTCGGTAACTCCTAATCCAAACATGAGCTATCTCCGTTTTCGCTCCCTTTTAAGTATAAGAGTATACGGGCTTGCTTTGCCTCTTTAGTGAGGCCCCCATCCCGTTCTCATTGGACATCGGGGCTGGCGTCGGAACCGCGGCTGCGCTTTTCCACGTGCCCGGACGTGCCCATGCGATCCGCTAATGCCTGCAGCACCCATTGCGGGTCCTGGTTGAGGTGAACGAGCATGACGAGGGTATGAAACCATAGGTCCGCCACCTCGTGAATGAGCGCGTCGTCCTTCGCCGAGCCGCTGGCTTCAGCGGCATCTCTTGCGGCAAGGATGACCTCCGTCGCCTCTTCACCCACCTTTTCGAGGATCCGATTGAGGCCTTTTTCGTACAGCGCGGCAACATATGATGACTCGGGGTCCCCGCCGCGTCGGGATTCCAGGATGTCGGTGAGGTCTTTGATGATGTCCGTGTCCATGTTGGTGCGTGTCCTGGGCTAAGGCCTGATTCAGGCCCGGATCAGCAGCAGCGAGCCGACAACCGCACTCAACAATCCGGCGAGCGCGCCGAGGTCCTGGGCGCCCTGCAGCGAGTGTGAAATTGGGCCCCATAGTAGGGCGCTTGCGAGGAGTATCAAGGTAGCACCCACCACTCGCTTGGCGCGCGTTCGACGACCGAGCTTATCCACCCGCCCTTGCAACAATTTTAGCGATTCGGTCTGATGGCCGACGACCCGCTCCAGACGCCGTAGCTGCTGAGCGGCCGTGACGACCAGGCCGGGCAACCGAGGCAATTGCGCCATGATCTCCGGGGCGCGCTGGGCGAATTCACGCAGCGCCGCGGCTGGGCCCACGCGTTCGGCCATCCACGACTCCATGAAGGGTTTGGCCGTCTCCCACAGATCGAGCTCGGGGTAAAGCTCGCGTCCCAGTCCTTCGACGTAGAGCAGGGTCTTCTGGAGCAGCACCAGCTGCGGTTGTATCTCCATGTTGAAGCTACTGGCCGTCTCAAATAGTTTGACTAGGAACTGACCGAAAGAGATCTCGTTCAGTGGCTTTGCGAAGATCGGCTCGCAGACTTCCTTGATGACGCGTTCAAACGTTCTGGGGTCGGTTGCCTCGGGCACCCAGCCGGACTCGAGGTGCAGGCGCGCAACCTCGGCGTAGTCCTGGTTGAAGAAGGCCAGTAGATTGCGCGCCAGATAGTCCTGATCTTCCGCGGTCAGCGTACCGATGATGGCACAATCCACGGCGATGTAGCTCGGATTGTCGGGGTCTTCGATGTTTACGAAAATGTTGCCGGGGTGCATGTCGGCGTGAAAGAAATTGTCCACGAATACCTGGGTGAAGAACGTTTCTACGCCGCGCTCGGCCAGCCGGCGCATGTTGGTGCCACGCGCTTTTAGTTCGGCCACCTCTGCGATCGGCACCCCATAAATGCGCTCCAACACGAGCACATTGCTGCGGCACCACTGCCAGTGCACCCGGGGCACATACAGCAACTCGGATTCCGCGAAGTTGCTGCGCAACTGCGCGGTGTTGTTTGCTTCTTTGAGCATGTCCAGCTCACCCACAATGGTCTGCTCGTAGTCGAGCACCACCTGGCGCAGACGTAGCCGGCGCGCATCGGGGAAGCTGTCTTCTAACAATACGGCCAACGTCCCTAGCAGCTCAATGTCGGCCTGGATAACTTCCGCTATGTCGGGCCGCACCACCTTCACGACCACTTCTTCACCGCTGTGCAGTGTTGCGACATGTACCTGGGCAACCGACGCGGAGGCCAGGGGGTGCGAATCGAACTCGCGGAAGGCTTCGGCTATGGGTTGCTCGAGCGCATCTTCGACGATGGCAATGGCCATCTCACCGGGGAAGGGGGCCACGTGGTCCTGCAACTTGGCAAGCTCGTCGGCGATGTCTAACGGGAGCAGATCGCGGCGCGTCGACAGTAGCTGGCCGAACTTGATGAATACCGGCCCGAGCTTCTCAAGCGCCAGAAAAAGGCGGCGCCCGCGGGGCTCGTCGCCGATCGGAAAGAGCCGTACGGGAGACAGCCGCAGTAGCCACAGATAACGGCGCGGTATCTGGGCATGGCGCAGTTGGTCGGGGTCGATTAAGGCATCGAGCCGGTAGCGACTGAAGACCCACATGACTCTGGCCAGGCGGCGCAGAGCGTTCACGGCTTTTGCCTGCCCGCTACGGCGGATGGAGTGTGGGATTCCTCAGCGCGCACGCGCTGTGCGAGTCGGTCGAGCCTGGCTCGAGTATCGTCGAGAAGGTCGACAAAGGCACTGAGGCTTGAGCGGGTGACGTAACGTTCTGCTGTGCTGCGCTGCAGGGCGGAACCGGCCCCTTGCAGCGCGGAGCCCAGGGCTGCCATGACGCCCTCCGCGACGTTCGCGAGATTGGCAGCAACCTCGCTCCCCAGGAGTCCCGAGACCAGTTCAGAGAGGTCCGGGGTGTACCTATGAAAGATCTCGGTGAGCTCGCCCAGCACGGTTTCATCGCCTTCAAAGCTGATTTTGCCGGGCCCCGCCGCACCCCTGATGAACCAGGTCAGCAGATCGGGAATGCTGCCCCGGACGGTGGCATTGGGTTCCGGCACAGCGTAAGGCAGGATCTCTACCCGGCCATCGGTTACCAGCAGGGTGAATGTTTTGTCATCGACGGGCGTGGGCAGCTCCGTAACAAGATGCACACAATGCCCGTCCAGCGCCCGTAGACGCGATTCGGACAGCGGATCGAGCTTTAAGCCTGCGTTGGTCAATGTGGTTGCGAATTCGGTTAACCACAATTCGAGCGGGGGCCGCAACGCAGGTGCTGCGCTCATGGTTTTACCCCACGATGAATGGCGGCTATTCCACCGGCCAGGTTGTGGTACTCAACGGCTTGAAAGCCTGCGTCTTCGAGCATGAGCTTCAGCGCTTTTTGCGATGGGTGCACGCGGATGGATTCGACCAGGTATTGATAGCTGGCCGAGTCGCCCACGATCAGTTTTCCAATCCCTGGCCACAATGCCTGAAATGCACCGTAGGCTGTTTGCAGCAGCGGGTTGTCGGGTTTCGAGAATTCCAGGATCAGGAGTGTGCCGCCCACGACCAGAATTCGATTCAGCTCCGCGAGCGCTTGGTGCTTGTCGGTAAAGTTGCGTAGGCCAAAACCAATGCACGCACAATCAAAGCAGTTGTCGGGAAATGGCAGGTGCTCGGCAGCGGTGTGGCAGAAGCGTACCTGGGCGTGACCGTCGTTGAGCAAACGATCCCGGCCGACCGCCATCATTGCCGGGTTGATGTCGGCCAGTACGACACTACCGCTCGCACCAACTACCGAGGCAAACAACGCCGAAAGATCGCCGGTTCCGCCCGCGAGATCGAGGACCTTCATACCGGCTCTCACCCCGGACATCTCCACCGTCATGCGTTTGAACAATCGATGGGTACCGAGCGACATCACGTCGTTCATGAGGTCGTAACGTTCCGCAACGCTGGCGAAAACGCTGCCCACCAGGCGAGTCTTCTCGTCCGGGGAGACTTTGCGATGGCCGAAATCGACGGAATTATGGTCGCTCATGGACACGATTCGAAAGCGGGGTTAGGAGTTTACGCCCTAACATGGTGCCGTAAAACGGCTACTGTTCGTGCGTGTGGCCTCCGGCACCTGCGCCGTCGTCCCCGGCATTTGTGCCGTCGTCCCGGGCATTTGTGCCGTCGTCCCCGGCATTTGTGCCGTCGTCCCCGGCATTTATGCCGTCGTCCCCGCTGGTGTTGCCACCGTGGTTGCGCAGGGGCGGCGCCCAATGACCCAGCGCGATGCGGGGTAGTCGCGAAGCGTTGGCGGCCTTTATATCGCTCAGGTACTCGCGCCAGTAGCGCTCCATGTTTTCGCCGAGGTCGAAGAGAAAGTCCCAGCCGTACAGTCCGGTATCGTGGCCATCATCGAAGACTATGCGAATGGCGTAGTTTCCCACCGGTTCGATGCGGGAAATGGACACGTGCTTCTTGCCGGTTTGCAGCTTGCGCTCATCCGCGCTATGGCCGCGAACTTCTGCAGAAGGTGAGTATACGCGCAGCAACTCGGCGGAGAGCTCCAGGGCAGCATCGCCAAAGGTCAGCTCCAGCACCTTCGATTGCTTGTGGTAGGTGATTTCCCGCGGCCGAGGAATGGAACGATTCATAGGGTCACAGGTTACAGGATGTACCGCGACAGGTCCTGGTCGCGGGCGAGTTCTGCGAGGTGCTCGTCGACGTATGCGGCATCGATGCAAATGTGCTCATCGGAAGACTCGGATGCCCGAAACGATACGTCTTCAAGCAGGCGTTCCATCACGGTGTGCAGGCGCCGTGCGCCAATGTTTTCGGTTCCCTCGTTCACCTGCCAGGCGATCTCGGCGATCCGATCTAGGCCTTCGTCGCTGAATTCGAGGGTGAATCCTTCGGTGGCCAGCAGCGCTTCGTACTGTTGGGTGAGGGAGGCGTCGGGCTCCACCAGAATTCGTTTAAAGTCCTCGGAAGACAGCGCTGAGAGCTCCACACGGATCGGCAGGCGCCCCTGAAGCTCGGGAATCAAGTCCGACGGTTTTGCCATATGAAATGCGCCGGAAGCGATGAATAGTACGTGATCGGTGCGCACCATCCCGTACTTGGTGGATACCGTGCAGCCTTCGATGAGGGGTAGCAGATCGCGTTGCACGCCCTCGCGGGACACGTCCGCGCCCAGGGTCTCGCTGCGTTTGGCCACCTTGTCGATCTCGTCCAGGAACACGATGCCCATCTGCTCCACGTTCTCCAGGGCCTTGGTCTTGATCTCGTCTTCGTCGATGAGCTTGGCAGCTTCTTCCTCCCGGACCCTGCGCAGCGCATCCTTGATCTTCATCCGTACAGTGCGTTTCCTGGCGCCACCGAGATTGCTGAACATGCTCTGCAGCTGGTTGGTCATCTCTTCCATGCCGGGCGGGGCCATGATCTCCACGCCGACCTGGGCGGACTCGAGTTCGATGTCGATTTCCTTGTCGTCGAGCTCGCCTTCGCGCAGCCGCTTGCGAAACAGCTGGCGGGCGTTGGAGTCGCTGCCTGGGCTCCTGCCACCAGCATGGTTGGCTTCCTGGAAGCCCGCGGGGCGCGGCTCTGGGAGCAGAACATCAAGGATGCGATCTTCGGCTTCGTCGTCGGCGCGGTGTTGCACCCGCTTCATCTGGTCCTCGCGCAGCATCTTCACCGCCACGTCGGCCAGATCCCGGATGATGGATTCCACGTCCCTTCCGACGTAACCCACCTCGGTGAACTTGGTTGCGTCCACCTTGATGAACGGAGCGTTCGCGAGTCGTGCCAAGCGCCGGGCGATTTCGGTTTTGCCGACACCGGTAGGCCCGATCATCAGAATGTTCTTGGGTGAGACTTCTTCGCGCATCTCCTCATCGAGCTGCATGCGCCGCCAGCGGTTACGCAAGGCAATCGCCACCGATCGCTTGGCCTTGTCCTGGCCGATGATGTGCTTGTCCAGCTCGTGGACGATTTCTCTGGGTGTCATCTGGCTCATGACAGATCGAGTACCTCGATGGTCCGGTGGTGGTTGGTATACACGCAAATGTCTGCAGCGATGGCCAGGGATTTGTCGACGATGGTGCGCGCGTCGAGCTCGGTATTTTCTGCCAGCGCCCGGGCTGCGGACTGTGCAAAGGGTCCGCCGGAACCGATTGCGATCACGCCCGCTTCAGGCTCGATAACGTCGCCGGTGCCGCTGATGAGAAATGAAGCCTCGACGTCCGCGACTACGAGCATGGCTTCAAGGCGTCGCAGGGCGCGATCGGAGCGCCAGTCTTTGGCCAACTCCACCGCGGCCCGGGTCAGGTTGCCCTGAAACTTCTCGAGCGCCGCCTCGAATCGCTCGAACAGCGTGAAGGCGTCTGCAGTACCCCCGGCGAATCCGGCGAGGACCGTATCCTTGTACACCCGCCGGACCTTGCGGGCGTTGCCTTTCATGATGGTCTGGCCCAGCGAAACCTGCCCGTCGCCGCCCAGGGCAACTTGATTGTCGCTCCGTACGCTGACGATGGTCGTACCGTGAAATTGTTCCATGCGTCCCCGTTCAGGCCGTGATTTAAGGTCACCGAACTAAGCATAGTGGGGTTGTCAGCCGTGCTTTTCAACGCTCCTGCGGGATTGCTCGCTTGATGAGGAATGCGTCGAGGTCGAGTTCGCGCAGCCGCGTCATCGCGCGGCTTGCTTCGTCCTGGCTGAGAAAGGGCCCAACGGTAACCCGGTACCAGGGCTTGTTAGCGACCCACGCCGCGGTGGTCCGAACGGGCAGATCGATGAGGATCAGCCGAGCGCGCAGGGATTCGGCATCGTCCATGGTCCGAAACGCGGCGGCCTGGATTAGGTATTCCATGGCGGCGTTCATGTCCGGATTGACATCATCGGCGTAGGCGTCGAGGTCGGCGCGTACCTCGGCATTGCGCAATCGCTCGGCGAACTCGAAGCGTACGGGTTCGCGAGGTTCCCGGCTCTTCAGTGCGAGCGTTTGCCCCACTGTCTCGCGGAATAGGTCCGGCAGGTAGGCGGCCGCCAGGACCATGATTGCACCCAGCGCGATACCGCCGGAAAAGCTTGGGCCATGAAAGAGGGCGGATTGAGTGCGTTTTTTGCGGGCCTGGCCGTGCATCGGGGTGCGTGATGAAGCGCCTCGCGACGTTGCGGCGCGCGAGGTCGGTCTACGGGTTGCAGTTTTGGATTTACGGTTCGCAAAGTCTTTGGACATGGCTGCGCAATGATAGGGTAGTAGCTGGTTAAAACGTATCGTAAGGATCGATGTCCAGGGACCAGCGTACCCCGGCTACCGGCTGGGCTTCGCGCAACACCCGCAAGCCGCGGTGCAGGGCCGCACGGTTGTCTGCGAGTACCAGCAGCTGGAAACGGAATCGGTTGGCTACGCGTACCACGGGTGCGGGCGCGGGCCCGAGGACTTCCAACGGCGCGCCAAGCTGCGCTCGCAGCGCGGCCAGGCAGTCACGGGCAGCGTCTGGATCGACGCCTTCTGCCCGCACCAGCGCCATGGGACGATACGGCGGCAGGCCTGAGTTCTGGCGAATGCTCAATTCACGCTCGGCGAACCCGGGATAGCCGCTGTCGATCAGAGAACGCAGCAGGGCGCTGTCAGGCTGGTAGGTCTGAATCCAGACTTCGCCGGGGTATTCGGCGCGCCCGGCGCGGCCGGCCACCTGGATAATCAGCTGCGCCGTACGCTCCGGGGCTCGGAAATCCGCACTCATGAATCCGCCATCGGCGTTGATCACCGCCACCAGAGTTACCTTGGGGAAGTGGTGGCCTTTGGCCAGCATCTGGGTGCCCACCAGTATGGCGGGCAGACCCTCGCGAATCGACTCGAACTGAGCCTGCATGCGTTTCTGGCTGCGCGTGGTGTCGCGGTCGATTCGGTACAACGGAACATCGGGAAAAAGCCGGGCAAGCCCCGCTTCGATACGCTGGGTGCCGACTCCCACCGCAACCAGGTTCTCCTGAGCGCAATCCGGGCAGGAACGAGGCAATGCCTGGCGATGGCTGCAGTGATGGCAGATCAACCCCCGGGGAGAGAGGTGCAGGGTCATGCGCATCTCGCAATGCGGACAGATAGCCTGCCAGCCGCAGCGAGGGCACAGGTAGCTCGGCGCAAAGCCTCTGCGATTGAGAAACACCAGCGTCTGGCCGCCCCGATCCAGGTGGCGTTTGAGAATTCGAACCAACTCATCGCTCAGGCCGTCGTTCAATTTCTGGCCGCGGATGTCGATCAGGTGGAATCCTGGCAGCGAGGCTCCGGCGACGCGGTGCTTTAAGTGCAGATGGAGGTAGCGTCCGGTGTGGGCGTTGTTCAGGCTCTCCAACGACGGCGTTGCGCTGCCCAACAGCAACCCAATACCCAGGTTCTGGGTGCGTTTTACGGCCACATCCCGCGCGGAGTAGCGTAGTCCGTCCTGCTGCTTGAATGAACCATCGTGCTCTTCGTCGACCACGATCAAGCCCAGGTTACGGAACGGGGCAAGCACAGCGGAGCGGGTACCGATGAGAACGCTGACCTCGCCGCTTCGACACTTCAACCACGTTTGCAGCCGCTCGCGATCGGTCAGGTTGGAGTGCAGGCTGGCGACCGCTCCTCGAGCGCCAAACCGAGCCTCGAAACGGCCCACGGTTTGCGGGGTGAGCGCGATCTCTGGGACCAGCACCAGCACCTGTTTGCCCTGGGTGCGCAGTCGCTGGATCAGCCTGAGGTAGATCTCGGTTTTGCCGCTCGCGGTCACGCCTTCGAGTAAAGCGGGGGCGAACCCCGGTGGGAGTGACTCCAATTCATGCAGCGCGGCGGCTTGTTCGGAATTAAGCTCCAGGGGCTGTTCGCACACCTGGGTTTGAATGTCGGGCGTTGCCTCGCCGGCTGATATCAGACCCTTGCCGGCCATGGCGCGGATCAACGCGCGGGAGAACCCTGCTGCGTGTATGGCTGCTGCCGTCATGCTCCCGCCGGCGTTGCAGAGGGTGTCGAGCAACGCCCTCTGGCGCGGAGCGCGTTTGAGATCGGCTTTGCGGCCGGTGGTAGTCCATATCTGCGGGCGCTCGATGGAAAGATCGCGGCCGCGGCGCGCCTCGGCTGGCAGCAGGCTTGCCAGCACTTCTCCCAACGGATGCTGATAGTACTCGGCCAGCCACAGCGCCAGGTCATACAGCTCCGCCGGGAGTGCGGGTTCATGATCGAGTACTCTCAAAAGCGGCTTGAGCTTATCGTGGGCGTTGTGAGGGTTTTGGGCGACGCATACGCCGGTCAGCTTTTGCCCACCGAACTGTACGGTTACCCTGGCCCCGATCGATGGCATCGGCAGCGAAGCTGGAACGCAGTAGTCAAACAGCCGATGCAGGGGTACGGGCACAGCCACGCGCGCCACCCTTACGGGGTCGGTTGGCGCGTCCGATGATGATTCGGTGAGGAATTCGTTCAAGAAATGCGTAGTCTGGTTTCGAGTCTAAAATCGCGTGAGTTGATGGGTGGCTCCAAGGTTGCTATTCATAACTCATCTGACTACACTGCGCGCCCTTTTTCGAAGCAACACCTTCGGCGAACCATCAGATGAAGCCCGACATCCATCCCCAATACAGTGGCTTTACGGCCACGTGCAGTTGCGGAAACGTCATCGAGACCCGCTCTACCTTGAGCAAGGACATTCATTTGGAAGTCTGTTCCGCCTGCCATCCCTTCTATACGGGCAAGCAGAAGATCCTCGATGCGGGTGGCCGAGTGGAGCGGTTCCGCAAGCGTTTCGGCAATCGCTCGGTATCCAGCTAACCCGGGCAGCAAATTCCTGCGCCGGTTAATGCCTGGTTCAGCTGAACCAGGCTATGTTCTGTCAGTCCAATCAATCAGGCCATTGGCGGAATTCTGTCTGCCTCGTAAGATAAGGTTGGCCGTTGTTGACAGATGACCTGAGCAAGCTCGAACCATGAACAAGTCCGATTCATCTAATGTCTCTCGCCGGCACGCTATCAGGGCGCTGGCCGGTTGCATGGCCGTGCTGCTGCTGAGCCTGGCGGGTCTTGCCAGCGCCGGTGCTGGCGAAAAAGTCTATAACGAGATGAAAGAAAAGGAGCAGCTCTACCCCGACGAAGAGTGGCAAGCCTACGTGGACGAGGTCGGCCAGCGACTGCTGCGCGCTAGCCCTCATGCTGGCAAGGAGTACCATTTTTACGTAGTGGACAACCCCACCGTCAACGCTTCGGCGTTCCCCGATGCATACATCTTCGTTAACCGCGGCTTGATTGCGTACCTGCGCTCGGAGGATGAGCTTGCCGGGGTGATCGGTCACGAGATCGGTCATGTGGTAGGCCGACACGCACGGCGCAGCAACATGATGGGCTTTTTCGGCAACGTAGCCGGATTTATCGGCTCCATCATGACCGGAACCGCAGCGATCGCGGATCTCAGCAACACCGTAACCCAGACGCTGAGGTCGGGGTACGGTCGCGAGTTCGAGCTGGAGGCCGACGAATATGGCGGCGAGTTTCTCGCCCGTGCGGGATACAACCCGTTGGCCATGATCGATGTGATTCACGTGTTGAAAGATCACTCATTGTTCTCCAAGAACGTTCTGAACCAACCGAGCGTCTACCACGGTTTGTTCTCGTCGCACCCGAAGAACGACAAGCGCTTGTATGACGCGGTGCAGAAGTCTCAGCATTTGCTTCCCGAAGAGCTCACAGAGCCGGAGCGTGATTTCTGGGAGATGATCGATGGCATGGTATACGGAGACGAAGCGGCCACCGGGTTGATCAAGGGTGAGACTTACTATCACGGGTCGCTGCGAGTGGTCGTGCAGTTTCCGTCCGGATGGGATGTCACCAATACCGCCGCTGAAGTGCTCGGCAAGGCTCCGGCGGGTACTTCGGATTCGTTCATCACGGTGCAGCGCATGAATTCCCCAGAAGGCGAACAGACGCCCGAGGAGTACATTACCGAGACGCTCAAGCGCGACGACGTCACCGACGGTGAGAGCCTGGAGGTTAACGGCTATGACGCGTTCATTGGCAACGTCGAGATTGCTACCGGTAATGCTCAGGCTCGCAGAATTGCCATAATCTACAAAGATGGCGGCGTGTATCTGTTCAAGGGCGAGGTTGGCCCGATCGGCGATCCGAGCGCTTTCGAAGCGAAATGGCGGGCTACGGTTATGTCATTTCGTGCCATGACGGCCGCCGATCTGCAGGTAGCAAACAGCCAGCGGATCGCGGTGATTGTGGCCAAGCCCGGAGACACCTATGAGACCATCGCCCGGAAGGTGTCAATCAAGTCGTACCCCGAAGAAACCCTGCGGGTAATCAATGGGCATCACCCGGTCGGCGAGCCGCGCGCCGGCGATAACATCAAGATTATCCAGTAGGAGCGTGACTGTCCTCCGAACAGCCACGCTACTGCTAAAAAATATCAACGGGCTTGAGGTCTTCGGCGTCGGGCTCGGCATCTGTGATTGTGGCTTGCTTCGCTCGGCGCGGCGTATGCTCGGCCAGGAACAATTCGAAGATCGCGTCTTTCTGCTGAGAAGTGGCCCGCTCGCCGCTTTGCCGGTCTATCTTGATGGTGACCACCCCGGCTGGCTGGTTGGGCACCGTTTCCGGTTTTCCGGCCAGAGCCGTTGCCATGAAGTCGATCCAGATTGGTAGCGCGGTGTTGGATCCGTATTCGCGTTTGCCAAGCGGTTGGTGATTTGGAAAACCTACCCACACCGTGGTCGCCACGTCGCGGTTGTAGCCGTTGAACCAGGTGTCTGCGGCGTCGTTGGTGGTGCCTGTCTTGCCGGCGAGATCGCCGCGATCCAGGGTGAGCGCCCGGCGCCCCGTGCCGAGCCGGATAACGTCCTGTAGCATGCTGTTCATGATGTAGACGTTGCGCTCATCGACGACACGAGTTGCCGGAATCATTGGACGTGGGCGTGAGGAGGCGTCTGCCGCAAAGAGGTCTTCGAGATTTGCCGGTTCCCCGGTCAGGTCAGCGGCCTGGGGTTCGTCACAAGGGTCGCAAACCACGGGATGCTGCGCTTCGAAGATGGTCTGTCCTTCCAAGTCGATTACCCGGTCCACGATGTGTGGTTGCACCCGCCACCCGCCGTTGGCGAATACGGCGTAGGCGTTTACCATTTCCAGAGGGGTTACCGCCATCGTTCCTCCGCCCATGGCAAGCTGTGTATTGCGAGGAAATGTATCGGTGTCGAAACCGAAGCTGCGCACGTAATCCATTACCCGGCCGGCGCCTACCTTCAACAGTACGCGCATCGATACCAGATTGATGGAGCGGTAGAGTGCCTCGCGCAAGCGAGTGGGGCCGTTGTAGCGGCTGTTGTCGTTGTCCGGGCGGTATTGAGATTCCAGATTCTGATCGTTGAAAACCAGTGGCGCGTCCATGAATATGCTCGCAGGCGTTACTCCGTGATGCAGTGCAGCCGAATAAACGAAGGGCTTGAACCCAGAACCGGGCTGACGGGCGGCCTGCAGTGCGTGATTGTACTGATTCATGCCGAAGTCGAAGCCGCCCTCCAGGGCAAGCACAGCACCGGTCTGCGGGTTCAAAGACACCAGCGCCCCTTGAATGTCTGGCAGTTGCGCCAACCGCCATTCGGTCTCCTGGGT
>Ga0209988_10001033_pt1 | contig 17911 bp, 17 predicted proteins | sample N075metaG_FD_183115 | JGI IMG/M metagenome (GOLD analysis project Ga0209988, IMG submission 183115) | Deep subsurface microbial communities from Kermadec Trench to uncover new lineages of life (NeLLi) - N075 metaG (SPAdes) (version 2) | ecosystem: Environmental > Aquatic > Marine > Ocean trench... | reverse complement strand
AACGACATGATGTAGTCCCATTGATCAGAGGCGACCGGCATCACCGACAAACGGTTACCTTTGCGTATCAGGGGCAGGTCACCGAGTACTTCACCATGTTCCTTGATGGTTTTCAGAGAGATGGGCTGTTCGAGTTTTGTAAGCAGCCGAATATCAACCAGGAACCAGCGTGGGTTTTCCGGGTCGCTCTTGGGGTCGAAATATTTGGCGTCCGGATCGAAAGCATCCGGGTCGGGGTAGGGCTGTGACGCAATTTCTGCGACACCTACAATGGCGGGGATATCAGTATTGGAATGATAAAAAAATACCCGGTCACCAATTTGCATGTCATCACGCATAAAATTTCGTGCCTGGTAGTTTCGTACATGCTTCCACCATCGCGTTTGTTCGGGGCAGTCGGCAAGATCGTCAACACTAAACACATTCGGTTCGCTTTTTACCAGCCAATGCTTCATTCAAATTCTCCGGAATATCGGTCAAAAAAATAGTTACGATGGGTACACTAAATAAATGAAATCCATCCATGCTCATTGACAAGACCATGCAGCGGCACATCCCAATCATTTTTTCTGATCAGGCTCACTCGCTGCAAACTGTATGCAATCCCAAGTCGATACGGTTTCTGCAGATCGCGCAGGGTTTCCAGCTGACGATCATAATAACCGGCACCCATACCCAGACGGTTTCCGGTCTTGTCATAGCCAACCAATGGCATGAGCAGCATATCAAAACCTGATAGCGGCATTGAAATAGTTTTTTGCGGTTCGCGGATACCGTAGCGATTTTTCGTCAATGGGGAGACGGCATCCCAGCGGTGGAATTCCATTTTGTAATCGAGCTGTTCAGAAACGACCGGTAGTGCAATTTTGCAATCGTCAGCGATTAATTTTTTACAGATCGGAAGCAGATCAGGCTCGCCGTCAAATGGCCAGAAACACGCCAATGAACCAATCTGTTGTGACCTGATTAGCTGTAACAGGTGCATTTGTATCGCCCGGTCGTGAGCCAAACGCAGCCGGGAAGGTATATCTCGCCGCCGTTGACGAAGTTCCTTACGCAGCAGCTTATTTGATTTACCGGAAAGCGTGGACATGCCTGAATGGCCTCAAATGGCAAGCCTTGAGTCAGTTTTGGGGCACGAGATGGGATCTGATCGCAGACGGGCAGGCATGACAAAACCCTCCGTGGATGCCGCTGCGGACCTGATTACCTTGAACCAAAGGTTCAAGTGGGACGGCCTTTTGAGCTTCAGGCTTTTCGCTCTTGGGCGAACATGCACAACAGCTTCAAAATAGGCCACCCCGAGGTCACAAATTAGGGACAAGGTATCTATCAGGCCAACTGGCCAACACCACAGAGGGCAACTTCATTCTAGCCCAATTACTCGCTGAGTGCATCATCGAGTTCGTCGGCCAGCATACGAATACGGTTGTCGAGGGTATCTTTACGGCGCTGCTCGTGTTTTTGTAAACGCAGCAATTCATCAGAAAGATTCAATGCTGTCATGACAGCAATCCTTTCCAGCGCCATCAATCTGCCGGCACCTTTGATAGAGCGCATCCTTTCATCCAGATATACGGCCGCCTCCTTGAGCGCCTCGCGTTCTTCAGGTGAACAGGCGAACTGGTATTGACGGTCAAGTATGTCAACCGAGATGGGTTCGGAAGTAGATTTCTCCATGTTGATTCAGCCGTGTCAGGCTTGCTCCAGTCCTTTGAGCCGATTAATCATGGCCTCGACCTTGGTTCGTGCTTTGTCATTCTTGGCCACCAGTGAGGCGCGCTCTGTCACCAGCGCATCCTGACGTGTGTGCAGGGATCGGTTTTCTTCACGAAGTTTCTGAATTTGGTCGAGGAGTTTCCGCAGCTGATTTTCAAGCCGTTGCAGATCTTTATCTGTTTGTTCTAATGAATCCATACCAACAATATAGTTTGGCGGCTTATAGCGGTCAATCTCCAATGTGAAAATGAATAGAAAATAGTGTTCGCACTGTGAAGCAAGTTGCCCAACTGATAACATCGTTTCCTGACGGATTAAAATGCTGCCCCCTTCACACAAAGATAGAGAATAACTGACATGAGTGCGACTCATCTACCTGATTTTGAGCACACGCTGGCGATTGCCCAGGGCAATATTGAAGTGCATGAGCTGGCGGAGTGCCATGGTGTTGTTTGTGGTTTACTGTGCCGTCTTCCGGATGCCAGCGTGGACGTCTACCTTGGTTTGCTGGACATGCTCGAATTGGTTCATGCTCCTGGCGCCGGGCTCAAAATGTCATTGGAAGAATTGCTGAATTCAAGCCGGGTTCAACTTGCGGATGAGGATCTGGGTTTGTCGCTGTGGCTGCCTGACGATGATGAAATTCTTGAAGAGCGGACCATGGCGCTATCGTATTGGTGTAGTGGTTTTCTTGCCGGTCTTGGTAGCAGCGGTGATGATACTTTGAGCGCGATGTCCGATGATGCCAATGATGCCTTGAAAGACCTGCAACAAATATCAAGCGCAGATGTGACCGATACCACTGAAAGCGAAGAAGATGAAAACGCTTTTACAGAGATTGTTGAATATATCCGCATGGTGATATTGATGATACGGGAAGACCTTCGTGGCCCGAACGGGCAGGATGTTATTCATTGAGAGAAGCATGATCAAACAAGCAGAATTTGCCCGGCGCCGGCAGCAATTGATGGAAATTTGTGGTGATGGTTCGGTCATCATAGCGGCTGCTGCGGTGCCGAAAATTCGGAATAACGACGCACACTACGCGTACCGGCAGGACAGCGATTTCTTATACCTGAGCGGTTTCTCCGAACCCGACGCGATGATGGTGTTGCTGCCGGAAGACAAAGGCGGTCGCGCAATTTTGTTTTGTCGAGAGAGAGACCCGCATCGGGAATTGTGGGACGGTTTGATGGCCGGTACTGAAGGCGCGGTCGCGCAATTCGGTTTTGACGAGGCTTATCCCATCAGACAAATGGAAAAGCGCCTGCCGAAATTGCTGCATGGCCGTGAAAGAATTTACTACGACCTGGGTAAAGCCCCTGATTTTGATCAGCTCCTGATTGGCTGGATGAATGAATTCCGGGCCAAGACACGCAAGAAGTTTCTCGCCCCCGATGAAATCGTCTCCCTTGATCACAATTTGCATGAAATGCGTTTGTTCAAGAGCCGTACGGAAATTACCGCAATGAGAAAATCGGCGCGGGTGGCGGCCGCTGCGCACCAACGCGCCATGCAGGTCTGTAAGCCGGGTATGAATGAAGCGGAAATTCACGCCGAACTGCTGCATACCTTTACCCGAAATCAATGCGAAGCCTCCTATATTCCTATCGTCGGCGGTGGTGCCAATGCCTGTGTGCTGCATTACATCAGCAACCGTGATCCACTTAACGACGGTGATCTGCTGCTCATCGATGCCGGTGCCGAATATGACGGTTATGCATCCGACATTACCCGCACTTTCCCGGTTAACGGTAAATTCAGCGGTGCCCAGAAAGATCTGTATGATTTGGTGCTGACGGCCAACCTCAAGGCCATTGACGAGGTCCGCGCCGGTATGCCCTGGGAGCACGTTCACGAAACAGCGGTGCGTGTTGCGACCGAAGGCATGATTGATCTTGGAATCCTCAAAGGTGGTCTCGAAGAAGCACTTGAAGAGGAGCATTTCAAGGATTTTTACGTACATAACACAGGGCACTGGCTGGGTCTGGATGTACATGATGTGGGTGAGTATGAAATTGACGGTCACTCGCGGGTACTGGAACCCGGTATGGTGTTGACGGTTGAGCCCGGGATATACATTCCAGCCTCGTCCACAGCGGTTGCAGAACACTGGCGCGGACTTGGTATTCGAGTTGAAGATGACGTGGTAGTGACCAGGGATGCGGCCGATGTGCTGTCTTCCGATATTTGTAAAACCATTGATGATATTGAAACCCTGATGTCCGCATGAGCCACACATGTGACATCGCCATTGTTGGCGGCGGTCTTGCGGGTGCCAGTCTGGCCATCGCGCTGGCACCGCTTGCTTATGACATCAAGGTCATCGAGGCCGTAGCGTACCAGGCGCCAGAGCAACCCAGCTATGACGACAGAACGCTGGCCTTGAGTCATAGCTCATGTCGAATTCTTGCCGCGATCAATTTATGGGACAAACTTGAGACTGACGCAACTGCAATTCGCAAAATTTATGTCAGCGAACTGGAGCGCCCCGGGCGTGTGGTGTTGGATGCGGCTGAATTGGGCTTGACCGAATTTGGCCATGTGGTCGAAGCGCGCAGGTTTGGCGCGGTTGTGACCGGGCAGTTGGAGCAGGCTGAAAATATCGAGGTCATCAGTCCGGTGAGTGTTACAGGAATAGAGCCCGGCGAGGCCAAAACGACATTGCAACTTGAGTCGGATAGCGGACATGAAAGACTGGAGGCGCGACTGGTAGTGGCCGCAGATGGTGCGAATTCTTTTATCAGGAATCACCTGCAGATTCCCACGGAAACCCGTGACTACGGCCAGACCGCGGTTATCTGCAATATAACCCCGGAACAGGCGCATGCAGGCCGTGCGTTTGAATGCCTCACAGCCACCGGTCCGTTTGCGCTACTGCCGCACACAGGTAAGCGTTGTGGCCTTGTCTGGTCAGTTGCAAGTGAAGAGGTTGAGCAGTTGCTGGCGCTGGACGATGACACTTTCCTAAGTCGCGCAGAGAAACGTTTTGGCGGCCAACTGGGACCATTTCTGAAAGCCGGTAAACGAACTGCTTATCCCTTGAAGCTGGTGCGGGCAAAAGAAGATGTACGTGAAAGGCTGGTCATTATCGGTAACGCGGCCCACGCCGTGCATCCCGTCGGTGCTCAGGGTTTTAACCTGGCTCTAAGGGATGTCGCGGTACTGGCAGAGATTCTGGCCGATGATAAAAACAAGGATCCGGGTGAAAGCGGCTTGCTGAATCAATACAGTCGCTGGCGCAAACAGGATCAGCGCGAAACGATTGCAACTTCAGACGGCATAACACGGTTGTTTGCCCATCCTTCCGTGCTGGCAGCAGGACTCAGAACAAGTGGTTTGATAGCACATGCATTACTGCCTTCGCTGAGACGAAAATCGGCCATACAGGCAATGGGTTACCGGGGCAGGGTCCCGCGTTTGGCTCTCGGTGAGCCATTGGGCCCGGCATGAACGAGAGACATTACGACGTCGTTATTATTGGCGCCGGAATGGTCGGTGCAACGACAGCCAGCCTGCTGTCGCGAAGTGGGTTTTCAGTGGCACTGATCGAGGCACATGAGCCACAGGCATTTGATGCTGAAGCCGAAGTAGGATTGCGTGTGTCGGCCATCTCGCCCGGTTCCGCCGCTGTGTTGGAGCAAGCCGGTGTATGGAAGCAGATTAGCCGGCAAAGAGTCAGGCCCTACCGCCGCATGCAAATCGAAGACGGTGTTGATTTCGAACCGTTGTTATTCGACGCGCCGGCATTCAACCTGGAAAGGCTCGGTACCATTGTTGAAAATACGTTGCTGCAATGGTCTTTGTGGCAGCTTGTCAGCGGCAGCGGGATGCTCGATTGTTATTGCCCGGACCGGCTCGCGGGTATCGAAACCGGGCAGGATCAAAACCGTGTAATGCTGAAAAGCGGCAAAATCTTGACAGCCTCTTTGGTCATTGGCGCTGACGGTGCCAGATCCAGGGTGCGCAAGGCCATGGGTATTCGTCAGGATTATTGGTCTTACAATCAACAGGGCCTGGTCGCTGTATGTGGCAAAACAAGTCCCAATCCCGGTGTGGCCTGGCAACGGTTTTTGCCGGGCGGGCCGTTGGCTTTTTTGCCGCTTGAAGATGGCAGGTCTTCGATTGTCTGGACACGGCCATCGGCCGAGGCGGAACGGTTATTAGCGCTTAATACTGACGAGTTCATCAAAGAACTGGACGCTGCCAGTAGTGGTTGGCTTGGCACGGTTGAATCTTGTGGTCCACGCGCGGCGTTTCCTCTGAGTATGCGTTTAAGTGACTGCTACGCCAGCCAGAGAACCGTGTTGATCGGTGATGCTGCCCATGTGGTTCATCCACTCGCTGGCCAGGGTGTCAATCTCGGTTTTGCGGATGCTGCCGGGCTCACCGAAATACTGATTGCCACGCGTTTTGCCGGCACAGATATCGGTTCGGCCAAGGTGCTGCAGGCATACGCCCGTTCACGGCGTTCAGAGTCTGAAACAATGGCATTTGGTATGCACGCTATACGCAGCCTGTTTGATATCGACGGTTTATCAGTTCTCAGACGTGCAGGCATGGCTGTTGTCAGACGCAGTTGGGTGCTTAAGGATTTGTTTTTGCAACGCGCAGCTGGTGTTGCTGCAAATGCGCCCAGGTTGGCGCGCGGTACAAGCTTGCAAGAGCTGATGCAGGCTTGAAAATAGTAGGCAATGAAAGCAGCATCAACAAATTTGATATATATTTAGATATTAGTAACTCAGATAAAGGACGATACCGTGATCTATAACAATATCCTCGAAACCATCGGCAACACGCCTGTAGTACGAATAAATAACATGGCACCCGTTGACATGGAAATGTACGTCAAAGTTGAGGCGTTTAACCCGATGGCCTCGGTCAAGGACAGGCTCGCGATAGGCATTATTGAGGATGCTGAACGCAAGGGTACGTTGAAGCCCGGTCAGACGGTTGTAGAAGCCACATCCGGTAATACCGGTATTGCCATGGCCATGGTTTGTGCGGTCAAGGGTTACCCGTTTGTAGCCGTCATGGCTGAGTCCTTTTCGATCGAACGCCGCAAGTTGATGCGCGCCCTGGGCGCACGTGTTGTGCTGACCCCGGCGGCGGAGAGGGCTACCGGCATGCTGCGGGTGACGGATGAGTTGGCCGAAAAATACGGCTGGTTTAAACCACTCCAGTTCGAGAACCAGGCCAATCCGGAATACCACCGCAATACTACCGGGCCGGAAATCATTCGTGATTTTGTCGGCAGACGTCTGGACTACTTCGTTTCCGGCTGGGGTACAGGCGGAACCATCTCCGGTGTCGGCGACATACTCAAACTGGCGCGGCCGGAGGTCAAAATCATCGCTACTGAACCGGAAGGTGCTTCGTTGTTGGGTGGTCACGAATGGGCGCCACACAAAATTCAGGGCTGGACTCCGGATCTCATTCCAGGGGTATTGAACCGTGATGTCATAGACGAGCTGGTGACGGTAACGGATGATGAAGCCATTGAAACCGCCAGGAGATTGGCGATAGAGGAAGGTATTTTCTGTGGTATTTCAGCTGGTGGTACTTTTGCGGCCGCGTTGAAAGTGGCGGCAACGGCCAAACCCGGTTCCAGCCTTTTGGCCATATTGCCCGATACCGGCGAGCGCTATTTTTCTACACCGTTGTTTGAGGGTGTAAAAGAGGGTGGGGATGACGATTTGCTGGAAGGTTTGTAAAATTTCAATTTAGAGCGGTGGTAATGCAAGCCCACCCTACGGTTCGAGTAATGATGCTGGTCGCACCTTAAGGCTGTCGGCCAGTTTCCGCAGAAATTCCCCTAGCGGCGAACTGCTACGCCATACAAGGACGATCGTGCGGCTTGGCGCTGGTGGTTCAAAAGGCCGCAGAGCGATATTGTCAGTTACCGGTACGGGTGGTTTTACCGCCAGTACCGGCATCAATGTAACCCCGCCATTTGATGCAACCATTTGACGTAGTGTTTCCATACTGGTGGCATGGAAATCAACGCGCTCATGTGCACCGGCCAGTTCACAAACGGCGAGCGCGTGCTGGCGAAGACAATGGCCTTCTTCCAGCAATAGCAATTCCTGGCCTTCCAGGTCTTTTAAACAAATGGTCTTTTTTTCACTCAAAGGGTGGTTGGCTGGCATGGCGGTGACGAAAGGCTCTTCAAACAACACTTCTATTTCCAAGCCGGGGTCTTCGACCGGTAACGCCAGTAATCCTGCATCCAGACGCCCCTGGTCAAGCATTTTGAGAATGTCCTCGGTCTTCTCCTCGGATAACTGCAGTTTTAATTCCGGAAAACGTTCGCGGATCACCGGAATCACATGTGGTAGTAAATAGGGTGCCAGGGTCGGGAAAATGCCCAGTTTTATGGTCCCCGTAGCCGGGTTGCTGCTACGTTGCGCGGCGGTTTTGATGAGTTCAATGTCACGCAGCACATGACGGGCCCGGTGTGCAATATCTTCACCGATCGGGGTTAACATGATATGACGGGGTGCACGCTCAACCAGGGAGACATCCAGCTCTTCTTCGAGTTTTCGGATTTGTGTGCTCAGTGTCGGCTGACTTACAAAACAGGCTTCTGCCGCTTTGCTGAAATGTTTCAACTCTGCAAGTTTTACGAAATATTGTAATGCGCGAAAATTCATAATATCAGTATAGCTTGTAACTATGGTGTTTGCGCATGTGATATACAGTAATAATGAATGAAAATAATTGGCTGCGTGCTAGTTCCGGGTATTCTCAGTCTATAATCAAGTCAGTATGCAAGATAAAACATCAATTAAAATGTATTTGGGCTTAGCTGGCACTACCGGGCTTTCCCGGGTAATTGCGCTGTTGGTCCTGATCATAATTTCTCAAGTAGTTATTGCTGCGACTCACGGTCTCAGTGACGAAGAAATGGCCTGGTTGAAACGTGGTGAAATCCTGCTACAAACCATTCACACCGAAAAACCCGGTGCTGCGGCGCGGGTGACAGCCTTGCTACACACCAATGCAACCGGTGTGTGGAGCATCATTGGATACTGCAAATATGAATTGATCTATGTAAAAGGGCTCAAAGTTTGCGAAGTGCTGGAACAGGATCAGTTTCAAATGACGGTGCATCATCAGCTGCGTAACAGCTGGTACACCCCGACACTGGATTTTGTTTTTGAAGCCTCCCGTGATTCGGTTGGAACGGGTCAGGCCAAGCTCGTCAGTGGCGATCTCAAAGTCCTGGATGGTCAATGGAAACTGTTTCCCCTGGCCGGTGAAGAAAGTGTCATTGTTGTTCATGAGATAAGGATACAGTCCAAGATGCCTGCTCCCAGGTGGTTGGTCCGTCGTACTTTGCGCAATGACTTACCTGACATGATGGCCTGCATCAGAGGTTTGGCAAAGGCTTCGGGTAGTGATCGTCACATTGAGCGCGATCTGAAACGTTGTCCTGGCGATATTTCAGTGTTGGCCAAATAATGCAACTATTGGGCCGGCGATTCGCTTAAAATGATGCGTCCCCCTGGCAACAGCAGATCTGCTTTATATGAGTAAACGCACGGTACTGACCGGAATAACCACCACCGGCACCCCTCACCTGGGAAACTATGTCGGAGCCATCAGGCCAGCCATCCAGGCGAGTCATATCGACGGGGTTCAGTCCTGTTATTTCCTGGCCGACTACCACGCCCTGATCAAATGCCGTGATCCTGAAGTCGTTCAGCGTTCAACCTTGGAAATCGCCGCAACCTGGCTGGCTTTGGGCCTGGATACGGATAAGGCAATTTTCTACCGGCAGTCCGATATTCCTGAAATTTCAGAACTGACCTGGTTACTGACCTGCAGCACTGCAAAGGGTTTGATGAATCGGGCCCACGCGTACAAGGCGGCTGTTCAGGAGAACCTCGAAAAAAGCGTGGATGCGGATTTCGGAATTACCATGGGTTTATTCAGTTACCCGATTTTAATGGCGGCTGACATCCTGATGTTTAATGCGACTGATGTGCCGGTTGGGCGTGACCAGGTGCAGCACCTGGAAATGGCACGTGATATAGCGCAGCGATTCAACCATCATTTCGGTCAACATTTCGTCCTGCCAGAAGCGGTCGTCGATGACGATGTTGCAGTTTTACCCGGACAGGACGGCCGCAAGATGTCCAAGAGTTACAATAACTCGATTCCTCTGTGGTTGCCGGAAAAGAAACTTCGCAAGGCTATTATGAAAATTGTGACTAATTCACTTGAGCCCGGTGAGCCCAAACAGACAGAAGATTCGACCCTGTATACGATTTATTCAGCTTTCGCAAATACCGGGCAGCGTGCGGAAATGAAACAAGCCTATGCTGATGGCATTGGCTGGGGTGATGCCAAGCAACAGTGTTTCGAATTGATCAACTCTGAGCTTGCTGCAGCAAGGTCACATTATGAAGAACTTATCTCGGAGCCCGGGGAAATTGAATCCCGTTTGCAGGCAGGTGCTGAACGCGCACGTGCACACACTATTCCGTTTATACAGCGGTTACGATCTGCTGTCGGGATCAGGTCCCTGGCCAATCTTCAGCGTCTCCCTGGTAACGAGGTGTGAGCCATGCAAGAAACTGAAGCAACAGAATCAAACGCAGCAGAAATCGCTTTTAGAACCAATCTTGATATCTCACATATAATACCGGATTGGCTGCAACCGCTATGGGATTTATTTGCTCCATACCCGGGCCTGTTGACCTTATTGCTGATTGTTGTTGCCTATCTGACTGGCAAATTCCTCAAGATAGCTATTACCCGTAGCATAATGAAGCTGGTGAAGCGAACCAGTAATAAGGTAGATGGCCACCTGGTTGAATATTTAACCCGGCCGTTGGTACTGACGACCGTCACCCTGGCACTCATGCTCGCGGTTACCGCCTTCAAACTGCCACTGACAGTGCATGATGCAAGCCTGTCTATCCTTGCGACCGTATTATTGTTTTCATGGTTGAGAGCCGGTCTCAGTACTGCACGGATCTTGCTGGAAGTGGTTTCCAGTAATCAACACCGATTTGAAATTGTGCAGGAACGCACCATTCCGGTATTTGACATGACCATCAAGATACTGCTGGTCGGAATGGCAGCCTATATATTTTTACTGATCTGGGGCATCAACCCGACCGCCTGGCTGGCGTCTGCCGGTGTCATCGGTATTGCCGTCGGATTCGGGGCGCGCGATACGCTGGCAAATCTGTTTTCAGGTATTTCTATCATTGTAGATGCGCCTTACAAGATCGGTGATTACATCGTTCTGGATTCAGGAGAACGCGGGAAAGTGACCAGCCTCGGCATGCGCTCGACGCGCTTGTTGACCCGCGATGATATCGAAATAACCATTCCCAACGGCTTAATCGCCAATGCGAAAATCGTCAACGAAAGCGGTGGGCCCTGGGTGAAGCATCGTATCCGAATACCCGTAGGTGCAGCCTATGGCAGCGACGTCGACGAGGTTTGCAAGGTCCTGGAAGAGGTAGCCACCAGTCATCCTGAGGTCGTAAAAGTACCTGCGCCACGGGTTCGCATGCGGAGTCTCGGCAATAGCTCTCTGGATTTTGAACTACTGGCCTGGATCGGGCATCCCCAATTACGCGGCCGTATACGACATGATCTGTTGATGAATGTTTACAAGGCGTTCAAGCAACACGGAATCGAGATCCCGTTCCCGCAAACGGATATACATTTACGTTCTACGCCGGAAAAAGACTGACTTTACTTCTTGTCACCTCTGATTCGATCCCACGGTCTGGTATCTTTTGTGATTTTTTAAGAGCGGGTCTGTAGTAGACGTTGGTTCAGGGGAAGGCCCAGGGTGGTTAACTACTGCTCAGACACGCCGCTAGTACGTCCTTGTAGTCTCTTCCAAAACGTCCCTGTTTTGGAAGGTCTGAGCAGCAGTTAACCACCCCGGGCTCAGAATCAACGTGCGTGCTTACAGATTTAAGAGCACTGAGATGCGAAGGCTAATTTGACTTCCCTATCGTTGAGTATCGTGCTGATACGATCTTTCCATTCGGAGTCACTTAAGTTTGCAGCGTCCATAGTGCCAAGCCGGGACATGGGTACCTTCCCCCTGGGACCGTGAGCCGACAGGAAGTCGGCGCCCGAGCGCGCCATGGACAAGGTGAGACCGGGAACCGGTCGAGAGGGCAGCCTGGGCTGTGGCCTTGCAGCGTGTCTCAGGGGGAAGGTACCCATGTCGCGGCGACTAGTTGGCACTGGTGCCGCTAGCTCAAATTTAAGTTCGCAATTGTATTCTGTGCAAGCAGTGGCCCAATCTCTAAGACCTATTTCATTCCCAACTTTTCCAGAATGGCATCCACGGCACCATCCAATGGGATCTCAGAATTCTCAGTGTCTTTGCGGTAGCGGTATTCAAGCGCACCGGCGTCCAGTCCGCGTTCGCCGATGACCAACCGGTGAGGTATTCCGATCAGTTCCATGTCGTTAAACATAACCCCGGGTCGCAGGTTGCGGTCATCATACAGAACCTCCACACCTGCTTCGAGAAGTTCGGCGTACAGTTTATCTGCCGCTACACGCACACGATGGGATTTTTTCGCGTTCATGGGTAAGAGGGCGAGTTGGAAAGGTGCGATCGGTTCCGGCCAGCATATGCCTCGTTCGTCATGGTTTTGTTCAATGGCCGCGGCGACTATGCGTGAAACGCCGATTCCATAGCAACCCATGTGCATGACGTGAGACTTGCCGTCTTCGCCGAGGACCACGGCGTTCATAGACTCGGCATAAGCGGTGCCCAACTGGAAGATGTGCCCGACTTCAATGCCGCGGGCCATTTGCAGATGACCCTCGCCGTCGGGGCTTTCGTCGCCTTCGACAGCAGTCCTCAGGTCCGCTGTCATGGGTGATTCCAGATCACGCTCCCAGTTGATACCGAAATAGTGTTTGTCGTCGCTATTGGCACCGGCAGCGAAGTCTGACATCAGGGCAACCTCGTGATCGGCAATCACCGGCAGGGGAAGACCCACCGGTCCCAGGGAGCCGGGACCCGCGCCAATGACTGTGCGGATATCTTTCTCTTCCGCAAATTCCAGCGGACTGGCAACCTGATCCAGTTTTTCAGCTTTGAGAGGGTTGAGAGTTCGGTCGCCGCGCACCAGCAAGGCAACAAAATCAGCATCACAGTCTTCAGCAGCACGTACGATCAGCGTCTTAATGGTCTTTTCTATCGCCACGTCATATCCATTGACCAGTTCGTCAATGGTGTGGGCATTCGGTGTATCAACGCTACGTAATTCTTCAGTCGCGGAATCCCGTTCGTATCGTGGTTTGGGAACGGCTGTCATTTCTACGTTTGAGGCGTAATCCGACTGGTCGGAGAAGGCGATCTGGTCTTCACCGGAATCCGCCAGTACATGGAATTCGTGTGATTTGTTACCGCCAATGGCGCCGGAATCGGCCTCAACCGACCGAAAGCGTAAACCGGTGCGGGTGAAAATACGTGAATAAACTTCGTACATTTCCCAGTAGGTATCATCCATGCTGTTGTGATCGATGTGAAAGGAGTAAGCATCCTTCATCAAAAACTCACGTGAGCGCATAACACCAAAGCGTGGACGAATCTCATCGCGGAACTTGGTTTGGATCTGGTAGAAAACTATCGGCAGTTGTTTATAACTGCGAATTTCATTACGTACGAAATCGGTGATAACCTCTTCGTGCGTCGGTCCAAAACAATAATCACGGCCGGCACGGTCTTTTATTTTCAATAATTGCCTGCCGAATTTTTCCCAGCGACCGGTTTCTTCCCATAACTCGGCAGGCTGGACTGCAGGCATCAGCATTTCCTGATAACCGGCCTTGTCCAATTCATCGCGAACGATATGCTCAACCTTACGCAGAACGCGCAAGCCCAGAGGGGTCCAGGTATAGATTCCAGAAGTGAGCTTGCGGATCATGCCGCTACGCAACATCAGTTGATGACTGACGACTTCAGCTTCGGCCGGTGTTTCCCGAGTGGTGAAAAGGTGGAATTTACTGACTTTCATTTTTATTTCAACAGGCCTAAAGTAAAGGGCGTCATTTTAGCCTGCTATACGCATCAGTACACGCATCAATTTGCGACTTAAGAACTAGTCCTCGCAGTTCTCGGAGATGTAGGCATTCAGTCTGGCCAGTTCTTCCAATCTGTCATTGTCGTCCATGCGGTAAACCTCGCCGTCTTCGGTGGTAACCATCACCCTGGTAGAGGGCTCAAGTTGTGCCTTGGCTGCCAGTCTCTGCTCACAACCTTTAGCAATCGATTGCTGTTTTTCGGCGTTCTCTCTGCGTTTTTGCACGCGCGCTTCACGTTGTTTTTGGGCGTATGACGGTTGCGGAGGAGTGTATGCCGGAGTTGTATCGACGGCTGGCTGGCCAGCACTGCCGGGGCTTGTCTGAACATTGATTTTTTCGGCATCGACCTGTTCAGGCGGTCTGTCGCCAAAATGGACATTACCGTCCTCATCGATCCAGCGATAGACGCTGTCACTGGCCATGGCATTCGTAGCCGGTAATAGCAGCGCGGCCATCAGAACAGCCATATAGAGTGTCGCAATACGCATCCCCGTTTCCTTTTCCGAAGAATTCCTATCTGTTTTATATCACAGTATGGCCTCGTGCCCCAAAAAACAGGTTAGAATTAGACCCCGACTGACGCTGTGGAATTTTCAATGAGTCCGGCTAAATCAATACGCAGACGCGGTATCTACCTGTTGCCCAACCTGCTGACTTCTGCGGCGTTGTTCGCAGGGTTTTATTCAATTATTTCAGGTATTAACGGCAAGTTTGAGCCTGCTGCGATCGCGATTATTGTGGCCGGGCTACTGGATGGTCTGGACGGGCGTGTGGCGCGTCTGATGAATACCCAAAGTGATTTCGGCGAGCAATACGACAGCCTCGCCGATCTGATTTCATTTGGTCTCGCACCTGCATTGCTGGCATTTAACTGGTCACTGGCCAGCCTTAGCGAAATCAGCATCATGATTGGCAAACTTGGCTGGTTGGCAGCATTCCTGTACGTGGCTTGTGCCGCTTTGAGGCTGGCGCGGTTCAATACCCAGGTTGGGGTAGCGGACAAACGCTATTTCCAGGGTCTTGCCAGCCCGGCTGCGGCCGGAACACTGGTTTTCACAATCTGGTTTTTTATCGATAATGATGTCGCCGGAGAAACGGTCAGCTGGTTAATATTTTTTGAGACGATTGTACTTGGAATACTGATGTTTTCACGGATTCGTTACTTCAGTTTCAAAGCCGGTCCGAGTGGCGACAAGGTGCCCGCAGTATGGATATTTGTTGCCGTACTGATCATCGTGCTGCTGGCACTTGATCCGCCGATCATGGGTATGTTGTTCGGTATTGCCTATGTGATATCTGGTTTGCTCATCACTGTGATTGGACGGCGTAACTGGAAGCTCAAACGCAAACAACGACCAGCAAAACAGAAAAGGGAAGAGCCGATCATGGGACAAGGTCTGCCAAAGGCTGAGGATTTCACCGACAGCGATAATGGCGATAGCCACAGATCAGGCAGACCGTATGATCAGTGATCGCCAGCAGGCTTATCTTGATGCGATCGGCATCGAAGTCTGGTCTCTTCGTGAAAACGCTGCGCCCGCAACGGCGCTCTCCCCGCATGAAAGTAACACAGCACCCGGACTGCGGCTGAGTGCGGGTAGCGGCGGCATTTTGCTGATTTGCGCCGTTGACGTTGAGTCCGCCAGTCGTTTGGCGAACGATATCTCCCGTGCCCTGGGCAATGCCCCGGTTTGGTCCTGGCCTGTTGATGAACCAACTGCGGTAAAGCTGTCTGCTGCGGTTGACGAGAATCTGTTTACCACGGTTGCTATTTTTGGCCGCGATCTGGCGGCACGGTTTTTCGACGGTGAATTACCCGCCAGTCTGAATTCGGCCAGCCTGGTGATGTTGCCATCGATGCAGGAGCTTGAATCACAGCCGCAGGCACGCAAGTCTCTGTGGGCTGCTTTTTGCAGGTTTGGCATGGTGAACCGGAATTGACAAAAAAACCCGACAAGGGGCATCCCCTTATTCGCCGACTCGGGAATGCAGACGTTGATCGGATTTTTGAGATAGAACAATTGGCGTACCCCTTCCCATGGTCACGGGCCGTATTTGAAGATTGCCTGCGGGTTGGCTACGCCTGTTATGGATTGCAGATAGGGAAAAATCTGGCGGGTTACACTATTTTCAGCTGGGCCGCCGGCGAGGCACATTTGCTGAACCTCTGTATACACCCGGATTGGCAACACCGGGGCTATGGCAGCCTGTTGCTGGAGTACACGATCAACCAGGTGGCCAGACTTGAAAGCGAGTCCCTATTCCTTGAAGTACGCGCCAGTAATCCACGTGCCGCAACCCTGTACACCAACCGGGGGTTTAAGGTGATCGGTCATCGTAAGTCATACTATCAGGCCGGTGAAAAACGCGAGGATGCCATCGTCATGAGTTTGAAGTTGCGACACAAAAATCCTGAATTTTAGGGAGCCTCCAAGTATGCGGCAGGCAGTTCACTCGTCGCGCAGTTTCTCCAGTTTTTCGATTTGCTCTTTGAAGCCTGCAACTTTTGATTGGTGAGTTGCCAGCCGTTGGTGTTCCTGTTCGACCACCGCTGCCGGTGCATTATCAACAAAGCGGCTGTTCCCCAGTTTGCCTTCAGAGCGTTGCAGATCTTTCAATTCCCGCTCGAGTAATTTACCCAGCCGGGCCAGTTCGTCTTTCACATCAACCAGTCCTTTTAGCGAAACCAGAATTTTCAGGTCTGCGACCAGTGCGACAGAGTATTCAGTGGTGTCGGCATCATCATCCAGCCATTCCATCGCGTCGATTCTGCCAACGCCTTGCAACAGGGTCTCGAACTGCTGTTGACGTTGCCTGTCCGCGCTTGTGCCAGACTGAAATGCAACATCCAGGGGTTTGCCGGGCGCTACATTCAGCTCCGCGCGGATATTGCGAACTGCCTGCAAAATATGCCGTAGCCAATTGATATCATCTTCCGCCTGTGTGTCGCTGTCACCGGCTTCCGGGTACGGCTGCAACATAATGCTTTTGCCTTTGATATCCAGCGGTGCCTTGAGCCGCTGCCAAATCTCTTCGGTAATAAACGGCATCATCGGGTGCAGAGTCCGCAGACATTTTTCCAGCACGTATAGCAGGGTGTAACGGGTTGCGTTTTGCTCTTCACTACCACCTTTTTGCAACACCGGCTTGGACAGTTCAAGGTACCAGTCGCAGTATTCGTTCCAGACAAACTCATACAGACGCTGGGAAGCAAGATCCAGCCGATACTCATCGATATGAGCACGGACTTCAGCAATCATGTTGTGCAGACGCGATACGATCCAACGGTCGGCTGCACTGGATGGTTTTACAGCCTTCACATCATGTTCTGAAGTACTCATCAAAACATAGCGTGCGGCATTCCAGAGTTTGTTACAGAAGTTCCGGTTACCTTCTATCCGACCCAGATCAAAACGGATATCACGGCCATTTGTCGCCAGCGCCGCAAACGTGAAGCGCAGCGCGTCACAGCCATAGGCAGCGATTCCATCCGGGAATTGTTGACGCAGGTTCTTTTCAATCATCGGCGCCATATGCGGTTGCATCAGACCGGATGTGCGCTTTTTGATTAATGGTTCCAGCTCAATACCATCTATCAAATCAATGGGGTCAAGCACATTGCCCTTGGACTTGGACATTTTCTGACCGCTGGCATCGCGGATCAGACCGTGGATATAGACTTCGCGGAACGGCACGTCACCCATAAACTTCAAACCCATCATGATCATGCGGGCGACCCAGAAAAATATGATATCGAATCCGGTGACCAGCACATTGGTGGGGTAATATTTTTCAAGACGGGGCGTTTTTTCCGGCCAGCCCAGGGTGCTGAACGGCCACAAGGCAGATGAAAACCATGTGTCGAGTACATCGTCATCCTGTTTCAACGGGATATCATCAGCGATGCCGCCACGTTTACGCGCATCGGCTTCATCATAACCAACATAAATAGAACCGTCCGGGCCATACCAGGCAGGGATACGGTGACCCCACCACAACTGCCGTGAAATGCACCAGTCTTCAATACGGTGCATCCAGTCGAAATAGGTCTTGTTCCAGTTCTCCGGAACGAAGCGGATGGCGCCGCTCTCCACCGCTTCAATCGCCGGCT
>Ga0209988_10001031_pt1 | contig 17922 bp, 18 predicted proteins | sample N075metaG_FD_183115 | JGI IMG/M metagenome (GOLD analysis project Ga0209988, IMG submission 183115) | Deep subsurface microbial communities from Kermadec Trench to uncover new lineages of life (NeLLi) - N075 metaG (SPAdes) (version 2) | ecosystem: Environmental > Aquatic > Marine > Ocean trench... | reverse complement strand
CTTCTCCATCACCGTGCCGGCTGACCGGGCGCAAGAACTTGAGCCGTTGCGCGAGGCCGCCGAGAAAGTCGTTTCCGATCTTCCCGGCGTTGACAGCGTCATGGTGGCGCTGACGGCGGAAAAAAATGCCGGGCAGGGCGCGGCGCAATCGGGCTCGCCGGTGCGCGGCGCGCCGACGGCGGCCCAGGCCGGCGCCGTGCCGCCGCCGATGCAAGGGCAGGCTGCCGCCCAGGCAGAGCAGGGCGGCACCCAGAAAGCCGGCGTTCCGGGCGTTGAGGCGATAATCGCCATCGCTTCGGGCAAGGGCGGCGTCGGCAAATCGACGACTGCGGTCAATCTGGCGCTGGGCCTGCAGGCAAGGGGCCTCAAGATCGGCATTCTCGACGCCGACATTTATGGGCCCTCCATGCCGCGCCTGTTGCGCATTACCGGCCGGCCGCAAACGGTTTCGGGCCGCATTCTCAAGCCGATGGACGGCTATGGCCTGAAGGTCATGTCGATGGGCTTCCTGGTGGAAGAAGACACGCCGATGATCTGGCGCGGCCCGATGGTCATATCGGCGCTGACCCAGATGCTGCGGGAGGTGCAGTGGGGCGAACTCGATGTGCTGGTTGTCGATATGCCGCCCGGCACCGGCGATGCGCAGCTCACCATGGCGCAACAGGTGCCGCTGGCCGGCGCGGTCATCGTCTCCACGCCGCAGGATCTGGCGCTGATCGATGCGCGCAAGGGGCTGAACATGTTCCGCCGCGTCGATGTTCCGGTCCTCGGCATTGTCGAGAATATGAGCTATTTCGTCTGCCCGCATTGCGGCGATCGCTCGGAAATCTTTGGCCATGGCGGCGCCGAGGCCGAAGCGAACCGCATCGGCGTGCCGTTCCTCGGCGCCGTGCCGCTGCACATGGAAATCCGCGAAAAATCCGACACTGGCATGCCGGTCGTCGTCTCCGCGCCCGATGGTGAACTCGCACAAATTTACAAGGAGATTGCCGGGCGCACCTGGGACCGTCTCGTCGAAGAGCGCGCCATGGGCGGCACACAGATGCCCAAGATTGTCATTGAGAGCTGAAAATCGCCAGAATTCGGCGGTCTGATTGCGGTCTTATCGCCCCTGGAACGCAACCGGAACCGGATCGGCATCGGATTTTTGCTGATTTTTAGAATCTCTCTAGAAATTGTGCGATTTTTCGGCGGTGCACAATGGAATTCGTTTGCACTCGCACAAATTCTGCGTAACCATCTAACCAATAACGGGAGGGGTTCGCGCGGATATGGCTGAAACGGCCGACGCAGCAGAGCAAATCATCGACGAATCCGAACGCCTGCGCGCCAATGTCTATGCGCTGCTGGCGCGGTTTTTGGCGCGTCCACCTGACCAGGCGACGCTTGCCGAAGCCGCCGGATGGGCCGGCGACGACACCGACTTCGGCAAGGCTGTCTCCCGGTTGGCAAAAAGCGCCGCCGGGGCTGACCCGAAAACCGTCAAGGAAGAATACGAAGCGCTGTTCATCGGCATTGGCCGCGGCGAACTGCTGCCCTATGGATCCTACTATCTCACCGGCTTTTTAAACGAGAAACCGCTGGCGCGGGTTCGCCAATCCCTGCGCGAGCTGGGCGTTGAGCGCGATCCGGCCAACAAGGATCCGGAAGATCACATTGCCGCCCTGCTCGACGTCATGGTCGGCCTCATTCTCGGCACGTTTCGCGGTGGTGCTGACCTTGCCGCACAGAAGCAGTTTTTTGACGACCACATCGAACCCTGGGCCGACTATTTCTTCAAGGATCTTGAGAAAGCCAAGACCGCCGACCTCTTCAAGGCGCTCGGCAGTGTCGGCCGCGCCTTCATGGCGATCGAAAATACAGCCTTTGAAATGGCATGAATTTGAAATGGCATGACCGGCTAGCCCGGTAAACGTTATCGAAGGAAGGAAACTGAAAATGAGCAAACGGGACAAAGACGGCACCAGCAACCGCCGGGATTTCCTTAAGCTTGCCGGACTTGGAACCGTTGCCGGTGGCGCGGCTCTGGTCAGCGGCGTCAAGCCGGCCAAGGCGGACGGGCTGCGCGCCGACGGCAGCCAAGGATATCGCGAAACCGAGCACGTCAAGACCTATTACAAGCTGGCAAGATTCTAAACCCATGAACGCAGCCGGCCGGGTGGATTGGTTCCGCCCACGCCGTAAGAACAACCCTGATTGAGGAGATACCCATTATGCTGAGGAAGAAGACGAACGGGGTGGCGATTGGCTCCCGCTTGTCGTCTGCCCTGCAGGAGCTGACGAATCAAGCTGTAGATCGACGCACATTCCTGAAACGCTCTGGCCTGACGATAGGCGGCATCGCCGCGGTATCGGCGCTGGCATCGGGCATGGTCCGCGAGGCCAAGGCCCAGACCGCCGGAGCCAAGGGGGTTGAGATCAAGAAATCGATTTGCACCCATTGTGCCGTCGGCTGCACGGTCATAGCCGAGGTCGAGAACGGTGTCTGGACGGGCCAGGAGCCCGGCTATGATTCGCCGTTCAGTCTCGGCGCCCATTGCGCCAAGGGCGCGGCGGTGCGTGCCCATGCCCACGGCGAGCGCCGGCTGAAATATCCGACCAAGCTCGTTGGCGGCAAATGGACACGTATGTCCTGGGACGACGCGATCAACGAGATCGGCGATATAATGCTGAAGATCCGCGAGGAAAGCGGCCCCGACAGCGTCTACTGGCTCGGTTCGGCCAAGCACAGCAACGAACAGGCCTATCTGTTCCGCAAGTTCGCCGCCTTCTGGGGCACCAACAATGTCGACCACCAGGCGCGGATCTGTCACTCCACCACGGTCGCAGGTGTTGCCAACACCTGGGGCTATGGCGCGATGACGAATTCGTTCAACGACATTCACAATTCCCGCTCCATCATCATCTTCGGCGGCAACCCGGCGGAGGCCCACCCGGTCTCGCTGCTGCATATTCTGCGGGCGAAAGAGCAGAACAATGCACCGCTGATCGTCGTTGACCCGCGGTTCACCCGCACGGCCGCTCATGCCGATGAATTTGTCCGGTTGCGGCCGGGCACGGACGTCGCGCTGGTTTGGGGCCTTCTCTGGCACATTTTCGAGAATGGCTGGGAAGACAAGAACTTCATCCGCCAGCGTGTCTATGGCATGGACAAGATCAGGGCCGAAGTCGCCAATTGGAACCCGGACGAGGTTGAAAATGTCACCGGCGTGCCGGGATCGCAGATGAAGCGCGTTGCCCGGACACTGGCCAACAACCGGCCGGGCACCGTCATCTGGTGCATGGGCGGCACCCAGCACACCACCGGCAACAACAACACCCGGGCCTACTGCATCTTGCAGCTGGCGCTCGGAAATATGGGCAAGGCCGGTGGCGGCACCAACATCTTCCGCGGCCACGACAATGTGCAGGGCGCCACCGACTTCGGCGTTCTCTCGCACACCCTGCCGGGCTATTACGGCCTGTCGGCCGGCGCCTGGAAGCACTGGGCGCGTGTCTGGGAAGTCGATATTGACTACCTCAAGGGCCGCTTTGCGACCATGAAGGGCAAGGATGGCAAGGACGTCAATTTGATGAACAAGAAGGGCATTGTCGTGTCCCGCTGGATCGATGGCGTCCTGGAGGATCCGGCCAATATGGTGGATCAGCCGAACAAGGTCCGGGGCATGGTCTTCTGGGGCCACGCGCCGAACTCGCAGACCCGCCTGCCGGAAATGCGGAAGGCGATGGGGATGCTCGATCTGCTGGTCGTCATCGATCCTTATCCGTCCATGACGGCGGTCTTGCATAACCGGACCGATGGCGTCTATCTGCTGCCGGCCGCGACCCAGTTCGAGACCTACGGCTCGGTGACGGCGTCCAACCGCTCGCTGCAGTGGCGCGAGAAAGTTGTCGAGCCGCTGTTTGAGTGCCTTCCCGATCACACGATCGAATACAAATTCGCCAAGAAGCTCGGTTTCGCCGACGAGATGTTCAAGAACATCAAGGTCGAAAATGACGAGCCGCTGGTGGAGGACGTGACCCGTGAATTCAACCGGGGCATGTGGACGATCGGCTATACCGGTCAGTCGCCGGAACGCTTGAAGCTCCACATGGCCAATCAGCACACCTTCGACAGAACGACATTGCGTGCTGTCGGCGGGCCGGTGGATGGCGATTATTACGGTTTGCCGTGGCCGAGCTGGGGTCCTCCCGAGATGAACCATCCGGGAACACCGATCCTCTACGATACCTCCAAGCGGGTTTCAGAAGGTGGCCTGACATTCCGCGCCCGGTTCGGCGTGGAGCGCGATGGCGTGAACCTTCTGTCCGAAGGATCCTGGTCGAAAGACTCGGAAATCGAGGACGGGTATCCGGAATTCACCATGGCCATGCTGACAAAGCTTGGCTGGGACAAGGATCTGACCGCCGACGAACTGGACAAGATCAAGTTTGTCGCCGGCTCTGACGATCCGGAAGCCATGGCCAAGGTCAACTGGAAGACCGACCTGTCCGGCGGTATCCAGCGGGTCGCAATCAAGCATGAATGTTCGCCGTTCGGCAACGCCAGGGCCCGCGCGGAGGTCTGGAACTTCCCCGACCCGATACCGCTGCATCGTGAGCCGCTCTATACGCGGCGTCGCGATCTTCTGCCCAAATATGAAACCTGGCCTGACCAAGTGAACTATCGTCTGCCGACACTCTATAAATCGATCCAGGATAAGGATGTCTCCGCTGAATACCCGATCATTCTGACGTCGGGCCGGATAGTGGAATATGAAGGTGGCGGTGATGAGAGCCGGTCCAATCCGTGGCTGGCCGAGTTGCAGCAGGACATGTTCGTGGAAATCAACCCGTTCGATGCCAACAATGCCGGCATTCGCAACGGCGCGATGATGTGGGTGCATGGTGCCGAACGCGGCAAGGTCAAGGTCATGGCCCAGGTCACCGAACGCGTCGGCAGGGGTGTCGCCTCCATGCCGTACCACTTCGGTGGGTGGTTCCAGGGCGAGGACCTGCGCGACAAATATCCGGAGGGCGCTGATCCATATGTCCTTGGCGAGGCGTCGAATACGGCCATGACCTATGGCTATGACATAGTCACCCAAATGCAGGAAACCAAGACGACGCTTTGCCGTATTGAGCCGGCGTAAGGTCGAAGGAGGGAATAAAAAATGGCAAGGATGAAATTCCTCTGTGACGCCGAGCGCTGCATCGAATGCAACGCTTGCGTCACGGCATGCAAGAACGAGCACGAAGTTCCTTGGGGCATCAACCGCCGCAGGGTTGTAACCATCCGCGATGGCACGCCGGGCGAACGGTCGATATCGATCGCCTGCATGCATTGTTCCGACGCGCCCTGCATGGCGGTGTGTCCGGTCGATTGCTTCTACCAGACCGAAGAGGGTGTGGTGCTGCATTCCAAGGACCTTTGCATCGGCTGTGGCTATTGCTTCTACGCCTGTCCGTTCGGCGCGCCGCAATTTCCGCAGGCCGGCAATTACGGCTCGCGCGGCAAGATGGACAAATGCACCTTCTGCGCCGGCGGCCCGGAAGCGGACAATTCTTCTGAAGAGTTCCAGAAATATGGGCGCAACCGTCTGGCGGAGGGCAAATTGCCGCTCTGCGCCGAAATGTGCTCCACCAAGGCGCTTCTGGCGGGCGATGGTGACGTGGTATCCAATATTTACCGCGAACGCGTTGTCGCCCGCGGCTTTGGCTCCGGTGCCTGGGGCTGGGGCACAGCCTATGGCCAGAAATCCGGCTAGCAGATCGGATTCTGTATTAATGTATAGCCGCGCCTCTTAGGGTCCGGACCCTGGGGCGCGGCTTTGCATGTGAGCGGAGGAATGCGAATGCGAAGCGATCGATTGGCGGATCGCATCTGCGGCACGGCGCGTGTGCTGTTTGCTGCCTGCCTGTTGATATTTACGATTGCCGCGGTATCGGGCGCCGATGCGCAAAGCTCGGTTCGCCCACCGACGAGCGCCGATACAGGCTTCTTTGATCCATCCGTATCTGGCGAAGTTCCCGGCAACTCGCTGGGCTCAACATCGGATTCTGAGCTCTGGCGTGCCGTCAAGGGCGGGGTTGCCGGCACTGTCTCCATCCCCGACAAGAAGGCTGGCGTGCTGATTCAGTATGAAGGCCAGCTCTGGCGCGAACTCCGCAATGGCCAAGTACCGCGCTACGGCGCCTGGGCCATTCTCGGCATTATTGTTTTGCTGGCGATTTTCTTTGCCATCTGTGGCCGGGTCAAGATCGAGGGCGGCCGTGCCGGCATCACGATAACCCGCTTTTCCACGCTGGAACGGGCTGGCCACTGGTTGACGGCGGGCTCGTTTGTGCTGCTTGCGCTGACTGGTCTGAATATTCTCTATGGCCGCGGCGTTATCATGCCGGTCATCGGCCAGGACGCATTTGCGGCAATCACCCAGTGGGGAAAATTCATCCACAATTACGTCGCCTTCGCCTTTATCGCCGGGCTGGTTTTCATCTTCTTCCAATGGGTCCTGCATAACCTTCCAAACCGGCACGACTTTGTCTGGCTGATGAAGGGCGGCGGTATGTTCGTCAAGAACGTCCACGTTTCGGCCCGCAAGTTCAACGCCGGGCAAAAGATCATCTTCTGGCTGACGATCTTGGGTGGCGCCTCCGTTGCCTTGTCCGGCTGGGCCCTGCTGTTCCCCTTCACCACCTCTTTCATGACCGTGACCATGGAGCTCGCGCAAGCGGTCGGCCTTAATCTTCCGGCCTGGCTTGGCCTGCCCGATCCGCCCTATACCGGTGTTGCCGAGCAGCAGATAAACCAGATCTGGCATACTGCCATGGCTCTGTTCTTGACGACCATTATCATCGCCCACATTTATATCGGTTCGCTGGGGATGGAAGGTGCATTCGATGCAATGGGGTCCGGTGAGGTCGATCTCAACTGGGCACGCGAGCACCATGATTTGTGGGTAGAAGAGCTGGAGCAGGAACTCGACGAGGATGCTGCCAAACATGGCGGATCGTCTGTGCAACCGGCCGAGTAGCGGGTCATCATCGATAGGAATTTCTGGTGCCGGGCCGCGCGCCGCACGCCGTGGTGCGTTTGTCGCTCTGGGCCTTTGCTTCCTGATCGCCGCAGGTTCGACCGGCAATCCCCTGTCCACAGCGGCAAAGGCTGGGGAAACGCGAATTCCCGGGACCTTGCCCGAGACCTTGCCCGAGACCGTACCCGAGTCCCTGCCCGAGACATTGACCGGCCATGGCGGTCCGGTCATGGGCATTGTCGCCGACCCGGCGACCGGCCGCATCTTGACGGCCTCCTTCGATTATTCTGTCATTTTGTGGTCTCTGAACGGGCAGGGTGGTACGGTCAGCCACCGTCTCATCGGCCACGACGCTGCGGTCAACGACGTGGCGTTCGTGCCCGGCGCCGACAGGGCCGTTTCGGTCTCCGACGACGGCTCGATGATTGTCTGGGACCTCAATGACGGCACGGTGATCCGCCGGCTCCAAGACACCAACGACAAGGTTCTCGATGTCGCCGTTTCCGCCGATGGCCGCTTCGCCGCCATAGCCCGCTGGGACGGCACCGCCCGGCTGATCGATCTTGGCACGCTATCGCAGGTGCAGCGCTTTGAGGGTCATCGCGGCAACGTCAATGCCGTCGCAATTTCTGGCGACAATGCGACGCTGTACACCGGGTCTTATGACGGCTCGGTTCGCGCATGGGACACTGCGACTGGCGAGGAAACGGCGCTTCTCGTCAGTCATGGCTGGGGCATCAACGTCATCGCCCTTGTCGGTCAATCCCTGGTGTTTGGCGGCCTCGACGGCACCATCGCGCGCATCGATCTTGAAACCGGGTCCGTGCAGGAACTTGGCAAGGCCGAGCGCCCGATTCTTTCCCTTGGCCTTTCGGCGGATGGCGGGCGGCTCGGCGTCGGTGACGGTAAAGGGCTGATCCGCGTTTTCGATACGGCAGACTGGGCGCTGGCGGAGGAATACAGCAATCCCAATGGCCCGGTCTGGGGGCTGGCATTTGCCGATTCTGAAGGAAATACGGTTTATCACAGCGGCCTTGACGACTTCGCCGTACTTTGGCGGGTCGAGCCGCGGCAGGCCTTTGAGGTGCCCAGGACCATCTTTCCGAGGCGCTTCCAGCTGAGTACCGACATGAGCGCCGGCGAACGCCAGTTCCAGCGCAAATGCAGCATTTGCCATACCCTTGTCAAAGACGGCCGCAACCGGGCCGGACCGACGCTTTTCGGCGTTTTCGGCAGAAAGGCCGGGTCGCTGCCGGGCTATCCGTATTCCGAGGGTTTGCGAAAATCGACTATCGTGTGGAGCGAGGAAACCATCTCCAGACTTTTCGACCACGGGCCGGATGTTGTAACACCGGGCACGAAAATGCCGATACAAAGGATGAAGAGCCCGGCCGAGCGCGATGCGCTGATCGCCTTTTTGAAGAACGCGACGGCGCCGGACAAGGTCGGACAGCGCGATGCAACGGATCTGGGAGAGAACAGACAATGAAGGCATTTCTCGGCGGTATCGCCGCAATTTTCGTGATTGCCGTGGGGGCGGCGATCATTCTGGATTCCATGGGGTATTCATCGCAAGAGCAGTTCACCTCCGATCGCGGCTCCGTCCGCCTTGATGGCGGCTGAGGACCGGATTAGCCGGCCCGCTTGGGTTTTTGAAAAAAATGTCCCGTATTCTGGCCGCCCGAACCGTTCTGGTTCTGACCGCCAGTATCGGCCTGTTCCAGGATGGCTGGGCATTTGAGCACGCCAAAAGGCTCGATCTTGGGCAAGCCATGCGCTCCGTCGTCTCCGTTCTGCCGGAATGGGCCGGCCGCCCGCCGTCGGCGGAAGAACCGGAAGGGTCCGGCGTTGTCGTTGCCGACGGGCGGCTGGTGCTGACCGCCGACCATATTCTCGGTGATCCCGTTAGCATCCGGATTCGCACGATCGAAGGCGATATTCGCGTTGCCCGGATCATTGCCCGCGACGGCGCGACGGATCTGGCACTGCTTGCCATCGACAAACCGTTGCCGGCCTTGCGTTTCCACAATGAGATCGCTATCGGCGACCGGGTCTGCGCGCTGGGCAATGCGTTTGGTCTGGGCGTCTCCGCCACTTGCGGGACTGTATCGGCGGTGAAAAGATCGGGCACCGGGTTCAACGAAATCGAGGATTTCATCCAGATCGATGCGGCCGTCAATCCGGGCATGTCGGGCGGCGCGCTGATCGATCGTGACGGCAATCTTGTCGGTGTGCTTTCCGCGATTTTCACCAAGCGGTCGGATGCCAATATAGGTGTTAATTTTGCCGTTTCCGCTCGCCTTGCGCAATTGGCGCTCTCCCGGCTTCGCTCGCCAACCGGCACATCCTGGCCGGCTCTTGCCGCCCGCCTTCGTCCCCATCCGCCGCGCCGCGCAACCGGACGCCTGGGCGCGGCGGTCGTCGATGTGAAACCGGATTCAGCGGCGGCCCGCGCCGGTCTCCAAGCCGCCGATGTCATTATCGAGGCTGGTGGCCGCAGAGTGCGCGGACCGGAAGATGTGGTAGCGGCCTTCGCGCTAGCCGTCGGTGAGGCCGCTCTGACCTTGTCGATTTTGCGATCCGGCGAAACCCTCACGATACAGGTGCCGATTGAGCAATAATATCATATGGTTGATGTGACGACCGGAATCGGTTCTGGAAGAACCCTAACCACAATCTGAGCAGCTTGAATCAATCTGATAGGAGATTGCGCCATGACCGAGAACATGAACCAGGATTTGTTGAATATGTCGCTTCGCAAGTTTCTCAAGCAGGTCGGAGTGACTTCGCAGCGGGAACTGGAAAACCTGATTAATGAAAAAGGCCTGCGCGGCGGCGGCAAGCTTGTCGTGCGGATCGTCCTGACAGCTGAGGGCACTGATCTTGAACATGTTGTGGAAGGCGAAATCGATCTTGGTTGAAAGGCAAATTGGGCCGGGCGCCGATTTCCGCTACCGCTCGATACCCTTCCCGGTCTATGAGCGCACGGACCCATGATCGACGTTCCTAATTTCCCCCCGCTCCTGACCGGCCATGCCGTCGCGCCACCGGCCGATGCGTTTTCGCACGCTTGTCGCCGGGCCGCGTCGGGCGTTGCCGGCGCCGGCGATATCTTCTGGGGCCAGTCCCACGCCGACCTTGATGTTGCGATCGTTCTGGAGCCGGAAGTCGGTGTCGCCCAAGCGCGGGAAATGCTGTTTGTCGCGATGGTCGCGCTGGGCGATTGCATCGGCGCGCTGGGCCCGCCGGAAGTCGGTATTTTTTATCGCTGGCCGGGCATGATCCTCGCCAATGGCGCCGAAGTCGGGCAAGCGCGACTGGCCATGGCAGATTCCGGTGACGGTGAGGCGCCGCCGCAATGGCTGGTCGTCGGCGTCACGCTTGCCATCCGCCCGGCAAGGGATGCGCCCGACCCCGGCGTTGATATCGAACGCACGACGTTATGGGACGAGGGGTGCGGCGACCTCGGCCGAAACGCGCTGCTGGAGTCCTATTCCCGCCATTTAAAGACCTGGGTTCACAAGTGGGAAACCGAAGGCGTTCGATCGGTCCGCGAAGCTTGGCTGGCGCGCGCCGAGGGACACGGCGAAACGGTCACGATTGCTTATGACGGTGCGACAAAAACCGGCACGTTTCTCGGTATCGACGAAGCGGGCGGGCTTATTCTGAAGGCCGGCGAAACGACTCTGATCCTGGATCTTTCAAAGGCGCTGGCGGCGGACGATCCGCCGCGCGAACGCTGACGCCAATGCCGCGCTTTGCCCGAACCATCCGTTTCGATGACAGTGACGGCCGTGTTTTTCCCAAAGGCGCGGGCGCTGATGAATGGGCCGTCTCCGGCGCCGTCGTCTTTGCCGGCGCCGCCGCCGAACAGGTCGCCGGCAAGCAAAAACAGGCCTTCGCCAATGGGTTTTTATCGGCCGATAGCCTGGGCTGGTCGACCTTTGTGACCGTCGCCGAAGCCTCCGATGACGACCTTGAGGCCGTCACCGAAATTCTGGCGAAAGCATTTCTTTCCCAGTTCGGCGCACCGGACACGAAGGCGGCGCAATCGGCGGCGCAAAGCGAAGTCGCCGACATGCTGTCCCTGTGCGCCGATCTTCCGATCAACACGTTGTTTGCCGTTACCCGCGAATTCGACGACGACGGAGAAATCCGCGAAACAATCCGCACGGTTTCAGCGCCGGGCGAGAAACCGCATACGCGGATCTGGGATGTGGTGCCGGATTGATGAGGGAGCATGATGGTGCCTGATTTCTGGAAATCCGCCGGCCTCCACCTGATGGAACGGGACGATCGCGGCTATCTGACCGTCACTGCGGATTTTTTGCGCGCCTATTACACCCGCCCGGAAATTCACCCGGCCGATGATTCCTGCGACACCGAGCACCGCCTGTTCGAGGCGTTGATGGCCGATCCGTTTTATCCGGTTTCCGATAGCGAACTCGCCGCGATCCGCGACGACGATGCAATCGACAATTATCGCATCATCCTGGGTTACCGCGATCACCTGACCCGATACGGAACGCTCGAAGCAGCCTATGTTGGCCTGTTTGACGAGGACGCCATCACGATTCCGCCGGTTTTCATCGACCAGCTGGTTCACCTGATCCTGCGCAACATTCTTGACGGCGAGACCGATCCTTTTCGTTTGCGGGCGGCGGAACTGTTCTTTCGCGATCAAACGGTTTCCACCGATGACGGCCAGATGTTGCTCGCCGATTCTGAAATCGTCGAGATGTTGTCTGAAACCGGCGGCCTGGGCGGTCTTGGCGCGCTGCTGATCGAATCGGCGACACCGACGCGCAGCGTGACGCTGGATGTGCTGACGGTAGACAGCAAAAGCGATTACTGGGCGCGATCGGACCGTTTCGACATGGCCGCCGATTTTCGTTTTGCCGAACCGGTTCAAGATGCCTTTGCGCGTGTGGTCGAATCCTGGATCGGCCACTTCATGGGCTTTGGCGTGCGCGTACAACCGATGCAGTCGATCCGCGATGAGCGCTGGGCCTGGCATATCGGCCTTGACGCGGAAGCGACCCGGATTCTCAACAGCCTTTATGAAGGCGCCACCCTGCCGCCCGAAGAGACCAACCGCATTGTGGCGCTGTTCCGCATGGAAAGCCTTGACCGCGGCGCGTTCATGGAGACGATACGCGGCAAGCCGGTCTATCTGGGTCTGGCCATGACGGCGGCCGGGCTGTTAAAAATGAAACCGCAGAACCTTTTGACCAATCTGCCGGTCGATAAAACAAGGGGGTAGGACGATGACGGAACCCGCTTCAGTCATTCACAAAGACAGTTTCCTCGATACCATCTGGGCAAGAGTGATCGCCGCATTGGTCGCAATAGGCGGCATCGCGCTGTTCCTTGTCGCCAATCCGGGGACTTTGTTCGGTTCCGATACCGACAGGGCCGGTGCCGGAAATGCCAGTTACCAGCAATGCCTGGACGAAAGGATGGCGGCGGTCGAAATGCTGGCCAGGGAAGCTGGCTTCACGGTCAAGCGCAAAGAGCTTGCCGAACAGCGCGCCATGGAGACCTGCCGCGAAATGAGCGCCGCCCAATAAGGACCGGGACGGCGTTACACTTCGGTTGCTAATCTTTCGACAGGAAATCGTCGATCGACAATCCTTCCTTGCGCGCTTTCAGATAGTCGTCGGTTGTCCGGGTTTTCGGCCGCTCCCCCATGGCGAAGGGGTTGTCGGGCATATCAGCCTGCGCTTCGATCCGGCAATCCTCGCACATCTGGATGATCTGCGCCTTTTCCTCGCTCAGGAACATGTAATGCCGGCCGGCCAGCTGTTTTGAGACCCGTTCGATTGTCGAGCGGGAGCCGAAGGTCTTGCCGCATCTGACGCACGCGAACGGCTCTTCGGAGTTGAGCGTTTCAGGTTGCATGGCCGCAGGGGCAAAATTCAGCCGCGGCGACAATGTGATTACCTTTTCCGGGCAGGTTTTTACGCACAGCCCGCATTGCACGCAGGCAGCTTCAATAAAGCGCACCTCCGGCCGGTCGGGATTGTCGGCCAGGGCATCGACCGGGCAGGCCGAGACGCAGGCAAGGCACATCGTGCAGCCTTGCGTATCGATCATGATCTGGCCGTAGGGCGCGCCTTCCGGCAGCGGAACGATTTCCGGCGCCCCCTCGATCGCATCGCGCAAAAGCTGCAAGGCGCTGCGAGCGATATCGCGTTTTCCCCCGACCGGTTCGAACATGGCCGCGGTAATTGCCTCAACCGGGGTTAGATCGTGAAGAAACGATTCCACGACTTCCGGGTCGCGTTCGGCAAGGATGCGCACGCGCGGTCCGCCGCCATCGCCGAGTCCGGTAAGAAGCTGATTGAAAAAGCCGGCTTCGGTTTCAATAGCGGTGAAGTCCTCGCCTTGCGTCGGATCGGTCAGAACCACGATCTGCGTCGCCCCGGCGACAAGCACGGCAGCAAAAATGTCATGTCCGGGCATGCCGCTGGCGTGCAAACCGACCGGCAGGACATTGGGCGGCAGGCCGCGGCCGGTTCGCGCCATGATATTGATGATCTCCGCCCCCTCGCTCTCATCGTGAAAGAACACCACCGGCTGCGTGCCGCCGGCATCGTGGTAGACCGACAACATCCTCTGCAGCCGGCGCACAAGGTCGCCGCGATCGGGATAGGCGTAGGAGACGGCGCCGGTCGGGCAATGGCTGGCGCAGGAGCCGCAGCCACCGCAGATGCCATCGTCGATGACGACAATATCGCCGGCGCTGGTGATCGCGCCGGCCGGACAGGCATCGAGGCAGTTGCTGCAGCCGGTGATCTTCGAACGGGAATGGGCACAGATATCGGCATCATAGGTGACGTAGATGGGTTTTTCGAATGTCCCGACGAGATCGCTGGCTTCAAACAGCAGCCGCGCCACGGCGGCCGGGTCGCCGGGATCGGCTTTCAGATAACCGTTGCGCTTCGACCAGCCGGTCACTGGCGCCGGATCGCCGCTGAGATCGACGATCAGCGAACAGCTCGACTTTGCGTCATCGCGTGGCATCAAGAACTCCGCTGTGCCGCGCGAGGAGGGAAGGATCGAGGCATAGGCGTCGATGACGACGTCGAAACTGCCGAGCGAACCGGAGACCGCCTTGAGCCGGCCCCGATAGATGGCAAAATCGAGAACCGGTGGAAGAAGCACACCGTCCGGGTCGCTAAAAACCAGTGTGACCGACAGGCGCCCCGACAGCCCGCGAGCCGCGTCCAGCGCCGTCTGCCCGGCGCCATAGACGAGGCACATGCCGTCCGATTCGATCGTTTTCAGCCGGGCAGGCTTTGCCCCATGCAATTGATCGGCGAGAAGAGCGGCAATTTTCGCTGTTGCTGAACCGCTCTCGCACCAGCCGGCCCGTTCGCGGATATTGACAAAGGCGACATCGGCGTCCGGCCGCGCTTCGCCAGCCACCTCCGAAAACAGCGGCGCTTCCTGGGTGCAGGCAACCAGCAGCGGTTCATCGCCGCCGAGCGCAGTCTCATAAGCGGCAATGTCGGTCCGGCAGAGCTGCGTGTGGACGGTAAGGGCGTCACGCCCCAGCGCTGCGCCGATAGCCGCGCCATCGACGGTCATGGTTTTGGCGCAGTTGCACAAAAGGATTTTCGGTGTTTTATCGTTCATCTGCTTGGCGGTCCGTTTTGTCTCATCTTAAGTCTAGACTGGGGACCTGCCTCTTGCCAGAGATTGTGCCATGCTGTCCAATCTTCCTGAAATGGGGCTGAATTTTTTTTGAAACCGGGAAAACGTTCGTGGATAAAGAGATAGGCCGTCAGGTTAGCGTCATTGCCGAACGCCGGGCCGCGGTCAGCCGCTGGGCCGATCACGTCTGGCGCGCCGTCGCCATTCTCGATGGCCAGGCCGCCGCCGCGCCCTTCACCCAGCTTGGCGAAGAGCGAGACGGGGTGGCCCGGTTTTTTGCCGGCGCCACGCAACTTCTGCTGCATCGCAAGGAGACCGAAGCCTATCGCATGAACCTTGCCGGCGACCGGGTCCTGTATGTCATCATGCGGCCGGAAGAAGGCGAACTGCCGTTCACACTGCACGACGTCACGGCATCGCCCCATGACGCGCAGGACCATCTGGATTCCGGCGATGAGTTGGTCGAAGCCGTGCCGATGTCCGAAGAGATTGCTAGCTGGATCGAAGCGTTCTGCGACTTTCATCATGTCGAGACGCCGTTCAAGAAACGCCGGCGCGACGAGGTGGATATCGAAGAATTGAAATTTTCCAAGGAACCTATTTATGCTCGCACGGGGCGGTTCCCAAGTCCTGAAAGTTCCAAAGGCGATGGTTGAGCGCAAAGACGATACATCCGGCGACCAGCCGTTTTTGAGCCGCTGGTCGGAACGCAAGCGGGCCTCGGATGGTGATTCGGCGCGCGCTTCGCCGGACACTGATCCTGAGCGCGTTGAGGGCGCCGATACCGCGGCGGACGAGGAACTGGCGGCCAACCGGGAAGCGGCCGAGGCGATTGATATCGATAGCCTGAATAAGGATTCCGATTATACGCCCTACTTCAAGGACGGGGTGCCGCCGGCCCTCAAATCCGCCGCCCTGCAGAAGCTTTGGCGCTCCAGTCCGATCTTTGCCAATATCGACGGCCTCAACGATTACGACGAGGATTTCACCCTCCCGAAAACCCCGATAGGCGCCATTAAGACCGCCTGGAAGTTCGGCCGCGGATTTTTAACCGATGAGGATGATGCCGACAAAGGCGAGGCCGCTCCGGATCCGCAGACGGTCGGTTCGGGTGAGGACGAGGGGGAAACCGTTGCCGACGCGGCGACAAGTGGGCCGGATGCGGAAAATAACGACGATAGGGAAGGCGAGCCCGACCCGGATTCTCCGGAAACCGGACCCGCCGAAACTGGGCAGGAGGACACTAAGGTCTCCGACACTGATGTCGCCGGCTCTGAGGCCGCCGAAACTGGGGCCGCCAAAACTGGGGCTGCTGAAACTGGGCCCGCCGAAACTGGGCCCGCCGAAACTGGCTCCCCCACCGCTAACCGGGCCGACGCGCCCGGCGAAAAGCCGGATTTGGTTCCGGCGCCTAGCGTTGGCTTGCGCGAAAGGCTGGACATGGCGGCGTTTTCCGGCGGCGATGAGGACTAGCCAGCCAGTGCGCTGCGTTGCCTAAACCTCGGGATCGGCAAGGTTCTGCCGCAGCATTTCGGTAAAGCTCTTGACCGCATCCTGCACGAAATCCTCGTGGACCTCGACCTCCAGGACATTCTTGGCGACATGCGCGTTGTAACGGCTTGCAGCGAATAGAAACGCCATCGATAAATCCGTTGCAAGAACCGTCTGGTTCTTCCGGTTCGCCACGTCGATGAAGGCGTCGGCGACCTTGAGGAAGGCGGCCGGGTCGAGCTTGCCCTCCTTGCGCCCGGCAAGGCGCTTCTTGCGATCCGTCATAGGTCAACTCCATTTGGCCGGCACCGGCACGATACCGCTATGGCGGTGAATCGCCCGAAGCGCCGCCATGGCAGCCGGCATGAAAAATATTTCCCGCCATATCGTGGATAAACGCGGCGGCGTCCGTACCGCCGTTTCCGAATTTGGCGGCTAGCCGCCAGTGACGCTCATGTGCCGGGAAACGCTCGGGCGGCTTGTGCGCCGGTCGATGATGAAATCATGACCCTTGGGTTTGCGCGAGATCGCCTCGTCGATCGCCTGGTTGAGCAATTCGTTGCCTTCCGATGCGCGCAGCGGCGCCCGCAGATCGGCGGCGTCGTCCTGACCAAGGCACATATACAGCGTGCCCGTACACGTTATCCGAACCCGGTTGCAGCTTTCGCAGAAATTATGGGTCATCGGCGTAATGAAGCCGAGCCGCCCGCCGGTTTCCTCAATCGAGACATAGCGCGCCGGACCGCCTGTCTTGTAGTCAAGATCATGGAGCGTAAAGCGTTCCGCCAGTCTGGCGCGCACCATGGAGAGCGGCAGATACTGGTCGGTCCGGTCTCCCTCGATATCGCCCAGCGGCATGGTTTCGATCAGCGTCAGATCCATGCCCTCGCCATGGGTCCAGCGCACCATCTCCTCGATCTCGTCTTCATTCACGCCCTTCAAGGCGACCATGTTGATTTTGACCGCAAGGCCTGCTTCGCGCGCCGCCTTCAGCCCGGCCATCACCTTGCCGATCTCGCCCCAGCGGGTGATCGCCTTGAACTTTGCCTTGTCCAGCGTGTCGAGCGAGACATTGATCCGCTTGACGCCGGCATCGAACAGCGCCACGGCGAAACGCTCCAGCTGCGACCCGTTGGTGGTCACCGTCAATTCATCCAGCGCGCCGGTATCCAGATGTCGGCCGAGCGTTTCAAACAGCGAGAGAATGTTGCGCCGGACAAGCGGCTCGCCGCCGGTGATGCGCAGCTTTCTGACGCCCTTGGCAACGAAGGCCGAACACAGGCGATCGAGTTCCTCCAGCGTCAGCAAATCCTTCTTGGGCAGGAAGGTCATGTCTTCCGACATGCAATAGACACAACGGAAATCACAACGGTCTGTGACCGAGACCCGCAGATAGGTGATCGCCCGCCCGAACGGGTCGATCAACGGCGGTTGCAGCTCGACATTGCTGTAAATGCTGTCCGGCACTTTAACACTCTCCCCTATCCGGCTTCACAAGGGCACAACATCATCCGCCCAGCTTGCACCCAATCTAGCGGACATTTCCGCCACATCAAAGCCCAGTAGGGCAACAATTGCACCTGAAAAATCAGTCAATTGTCCGATAGGCCTTGATTTTGATCATGCCTTGCCGACTTTAGCGCCATGACCGCGCCAAGACCACTGGAAATACGCCTCAGGAAAGACCGCAAAACCCTCCACGTCAGCTTCGACGATGGCGCAATTGTCGATCTGTCGGCCGAATACCTGCGTGTCATGT
>Ga0209988_10001027_pt1 | contig 17944 bp, 12 predicted proteins | sample N075metaG_FD_183115 | JGI IMG/M metagenome (GOLD analysis project Ga0209988, IMG submission 183115) | Deep subsurface microbial communities from Kermadec Trench to uncover new lineages of life (NeLLi) - N075 metaG (SPAdes) (version 2) | ecosystem: Environmental > Aquatic > Marine > Ocean trench... | reverse complement strand
AATGGCAAAGGAAAAGTTCGAACGTAATAAGCCCCACCTCAATGTGGGTACTATCGGTCACGTTGACCACGGTAAAACCACACTGACCGCGGCGCTGACGCGGGTGTGCGCCGAGGTCTGGGGTGGCGAGTTTGTGGCTTTTGACGGCATCGACAACGCCCCTGAAGAGCGCGAGCGCGGTATCACCATTGCGACTTCCCACGTGGAATACGAGTCGGAGAAGCGTCACTACGCCCACGTCGACTGCCCGGGCCACGCCGATTATGTGAAAAACATGATCACCGGTGCCGCCCAGATGGACGGCGCTATCTTGGTCTGTGGTGCCACTGACGGCCCCATGCCGCAAACCCGTGAGCACATCTTGCTGTCTCGCCAGGTAGGCGTACCCTACATCGTGGTCTACCTGAACAAGGCCGACCTGCTGGCTGAAGATTGCGGCGGTGCCGATTCTGAAGAATACGAAGAAATGAAAGAACTGGTTGAGATGGAGCTGCGTGAGCTGCTGGACCAGTATGAGTTCCCGGGTGACGACACACCCATCATCTGTGGTTCTGCCCTGATGGCGCTGAACGGCGAAGATGAGAACGAGTTGGGCACCACGTCTGTCAGGAAGCTGGTTGAGGTGCTCGATACCTACATACCCGAGCCTGTGCGTGCGGTTGACCAGCCCTTCCTGATGCCGGTTGAGGACGTGTTCTCCATCTCCGGTCGCGGCACGGTGGTGACCGGTCGTATTGAGCGTGGTGTGATCAAGGTGGGTGAAGAACTCGAAGTGGTCGGTATCCGCGAGACCCAAAAGACCACCTGTACGGGTGTTGAGATGTTCCGCAAGCTGCTTGACGAAGGGCGTGCCGGTGAGAACGTGGGCGTTCTGTTGCGCGGCACCAAGCGTGAAGAGGTCGAGCGTGGCCAGGTGCTGGCTCATCCGGGCACGGTTAACCCGCACACCAAGTTTGAGGCGGAGATCTACATTTTGAGTAAGGATGAAGGGGGCCGTCACACGCCGTTCTTCAAGGGCTACCGTCCGCAGTTTTACTTCCGCACCACGGATGTGACCGGTGCTTGTGAATTGCCAGATGGTGTTGAGATGGTTATGCCTGGTGACAACGTGCAGATGGTGGTGACCTTGATCGCGCCGATTGCGATGGAAGAGGGCCTGCGCTTTGCGATTCGCGAAGGTGGCCGTACCGTTGGCGCCGGCGTGGTTGCCAAGATCTTCGAATAAGGGCACGGCAGCGCAGCTGCCGGGGGACGGACTTAAGTCTGTCCCCAAACCGACCAGGCCGAACCGCACGGGAACAGATTTAGTCATTCGCCAAGGCAGTTCGGCTTCGTCGTCTGAATTAGGCCAGTAGCTCAATTGGCAGAGCAGCGGTCTCCAAAACCGCAGGTTGGGGGTTCGATTCCCTCCTGGCCTGCCATTATGGCAGGGAGGAGACAGACTTGGGTCTGTCTCCAAAAGTAGAAGGTTAAGTAGATGAGTGTGGAAGCGACCGCTAGTCGGTTTGATTCGGTGAAGTGGATAGTCGTCGCGGCCCTGGTCGCGGTGGCCATTGTAGGCAATAGCTACTTCGGCGAGCAGTCCCTGCTGTACCGGGTGTTGGGTATTGTTGCGGTATCTGCGGTGGCGGCGATGATCGCATTGCGCACTGCCAAGGGCGAGGCATTTTGGGCTCTGGTAAAAGGGTCACGCACGGAAATTCGCAAGGTTGTTTGGCCCACGCGTCAGGAAACGGTGCAGACCACCCTGATCGTATTGGTATTTGTGGTGCTGGTGGCATTGCTGCTCTGGGGCCTAGATACCCTGTTGGGCTGGCTTGTATCAATGGTAATTGGATAACAGGTAAAGGGTTCGCTAATGGCAATGCGCTGGTATGTAGTTCACGCTTATTCAGGTTACGAGAAGAAGGTGGCGATCTCCCTTAGAGAGCGCATTGAGCGGCACGGCTTGAGCGATCGCTTTGGCGAGGTTCTGGTGCCGACTGAAGAAGTCGTGGAAATGCGTGGCGGCCAAAAGCGCCGTAGCGAACGCAAATTTTTCCCCGGCTATGTGCTGGTGCAAATGGAGTTGGACGATGATACCTGGCACCTGGTAAAGGACACCCCCAGGGTGATGGGCTTTATCGGTGGTAAGGCTTCGGCACCGGCGCCAATCACCGAGGCTGAAGCTAATACCATACTGCAGAGAATTGAAGACGGTGTGGAAGCGCCCCGACCCAAGACTTTGTTTGAGCCAGGCGAGATGGTGCGCGTGGTCGACGGCCCGTTCAATGATTTCAATGGTGTCGTGGAAGAAGTGAATTACGAGAAAAGTCGCCTGAATGTGGCGGTCATGATATTCGGTCGTCCCACCCCGGTAGAGCTGGATTTTGGGCAGGTCGAGAAGGCGTAAAGTGCGGGGTTTGTACCGCTAGAGGTGGGTCGGACGTAACGTCTGTCCCTAAACAACGAAACGACGGCTCAGGTCGTCACAATGGGGAGCCCGCGAGGCGGGACAGGCGTAAAGCCAGTCTCTAACCAACGGCGTTAGCACCCGGGAGTTATCAAAATGGCTAAGAAAGTCCAAGCTTATATCAAGCTGCAAGTGCCTGCTGGTCAGGCCAACCCGAGTCCGCCTGTCGGCCCCGCTTTGGGCCAGCACGGCGTTAACATCATGGAATTTTGCAAGGCGTTTAACGCTGAGACCCAGAGCATAGAATCGGGTCTGCCAATTCCTGTGGTTGTTACCGTCTACTCTGATCGGTCTTTTACCTTCATCAGGAAGACGCCGCCAGCATCAGTGTTGTTGCGTAAAGCGGCCAAGATCCAGAAGGGCTCCGGCACGCCAAACACCAATAAGGTTGGCAAGGTAAATCGTGCACAACTGGAAGATGTGGCCACCCAGAAATGGCCCGACCTCACCGCAGCGGACATGGATGCTGCGGTTCGCACCATTGCGGGCAGCGCTCGTTCCGCCGGTATTGAAGTAGAGGGAGTTAAGTAATGGCCAAGTTATCAAAGCGCGTTAAGGCATTTAAAGAGAAGGTTGAGCCCGGCAAGACGTATCCGCTGGAAGAAGCGATCAGCTTGCTGAAAGAATTCGCCACCGTCAAATTTAATGAAACGCTTGAGTTGGCGGTTAACCTGGGTATCGACGCCAGAAAATCAGACCAGGCAGTGCGCGGTGCGACCACCTTGCCCCACGGCACCGGCAGTGATGTTCGGGTCGCGGTGTTTACCCAGGGTGAAGCGGCGGAAAAGGCAAAAGCGGCCGGTGCAGACATGGTCGGCATGGAGGATCTCGCGGAGCAGGTTAAGGGCGGCATGATGGACTTCGACGTCGTTATCGCCTCTCCCGATGCCATGCGCGTGGTCGGTCAGTTGGGTCAGATATTAGGTCCTCGTGGCCTCATGCCCAACCCTAAAACTGGCACGGTGACCCCCGATGTTGAGACAGCGGTCAAAAATGCCAAGGCGGGCCAGATTCGCTATCGCACAGACAAGAACGGCATCATTCACGGTGGCATCGGCAAAATCAGTTTTGAACTCGACGCCATCAGGGGCAACCTTGAAGCGGTATTGGCCGACCTGCAAAAAGCCAAACCGGCGGCCGCCAAGGGTATTTATTTGAAGAAGGTGACCCTGTCTACGACAATGGGTCCCGGCATCGCTATCGACCCCGGGTCGCTAGAAAGTTGATCGGTTAGCCCTCACAAGGGGCTAACCCTCAAGGCTCGCCACGGAAGGGGAGTGTTGTAGGTCGAAGCAAGGGCTTAAGCAGTCCCCTTCGATCCACTTTGAGGTCTTTGGACAAGGCTCGGGCTCAACGCCCATTTAGCTGAGAACTGAAGGCCATCAAAGACCGTAGGTGCCCGACCCGATGTGGTTTGTTGGTGACGGCTTAATAAATGCCTACGCAGATGGTGGATTTGTTCACCACGCAAATCGGTACTGTTATAGATTTGGCAGTACTTAACTTAGTAATCCAGGAGTAATACCAGTGGCAATTGGACTCGAAGACAAAAAAGCGATCGTAGCTGAAGTTAACGAGACTGCCACCAGTGCTCTTTCCCTGGTCATCGCCGATGCACGTGGCGTGACCGTGGGTGGGATGACAGCTCTGCGCAAAGAAGCGCGTGACAATGCCGTGACCCTCCGTGTAGTACGGAACACACTGGCAAAACGCGCGCTGGAAGGAACTGAATACGAGTGTGTAAGCGACTCGTTGACGGGGCCTTCTCTATTCGGTTTTTCTATGGAAGACCCGGGTGCAGCGGCTCGAATCTTTAAAGATTTCGCCAAGGAGGAGAAAAACTTCGAGGTGAAGGCACTGGCGGTAAGCGGCCAAATGCTGGGTGCAGAACAGTTGGATGTTCTGGCTAAGTTGCCAACGCGTGATCAGGCACTCGCTATGTTGATGAGTGTTATGAAGGCGCCGGTAACCAAGCTGGTACAGACAATGAACGAAGTACCTGGGAAATTGGTTCGCACACTCGCAGCAGTACGCGATCAAAAAGAAGCGGCGGCGTAACAGCCTCGGCTTATTGGATTTTAAACAGCTAAATAGGAGATTAGAGTCATGGCTCTGTCTAAAGACGATATATTAAATGCAATTGCTGATATGAGCGTTATGGAAATCGTAGAACTCATCGAAGCAATGGAAGAGAAGTTTGGCGTGACAGCTGCCGCAGCAGTTGCTGCAGCACCTGCTGCCGCCGGTGGTGACGCTGGTGCTGCCGCCGAAGAGCAGACTGAATTCGACGTAGTTCTGTCCAGCTTTGGCGAGAAGAAAGTGAGCGTCATCAAGGCCGTTCGCGCAATCACAGGCCTGGGCTTGAAAGACGCCAAAGGTCTGGTCGATAGCGCACCTTCCACTATCAAGGAAGCTGTTTCCAAAGGCGACGCTGAAGAAGCTGTGAAGGCTTTGGTAGAAGCTGGCGCTACTGCTGAACTCAAGTAGTGCAGGTAAATTCAGCTTCGGCTGAATTGTGGACAAGGCTGGTGGGCTGTGTAGCTCGCCGGCCTTTTCCCGCTTGAATTGAGAAAGTTTTAGGCCGTGCAAAACACTCTGCTACGGCTGGTAAATAGCCCTGTTGTGGGCTGAAGCCGCCGCGTTGGTGGCGGTAAAGTAATTAAGCTTGGGGAGTACTGATGGCATACTCGTACACTGAGAAAAAACGCATTCGCAAAGACTTCGGCACGCTGCCGGAGGCAATGGATGTTCCTTATCTGCTTGCGATTCAAATGGATTCCTACAGGAAATTCACCCAGGCGGGTGTTCCTCTGGAAGAGCGCGGCAATTACGGCCTGCACGCGGCTTTTAAGTCGGTGTTCCCCATTGTCAGCTACAGCGGTAATGCAGCGCTCGAATACGTTGATTACAAGCTTGGTACACCTGTTTTTGATGTCAGTGAATGCCAATCGCGAGGTATCACCTACTCCTGCGCGCTGCGCGTTAAGGTTCGCCTGATCATTTACGATAAGGAATCCTCCAACAAGACCATCAAGGATATCAAGGAACAGGAAGTCTACATGGGTGAAATTCCCCTGATGACGGATAATGGTACCTTTGTGATCAATGGCACCGAGCGGGTGATTGTCTCCCAGTTACACCGTTCCCCAGGTGTATTTTTCGATCACGATAAGGGCAAGACACACTCGTCGGGCAAACTGCTTTACTCCGCTCGTGTGATCCCCTACCGCGGCTCGTGGTTGGACTTCGAGTTCGACCCCAAGGACCAGGTGTTTGTTCGCATCGACAGGCGTCGCAAACTCCCCGCGACGGTTCTGCTGCGCGCGCTGGATTATGGTTCAGAAGAAATTCTCGAAATGTTCTACGAAGTGAATACCTTTCACGTACGCAAAAACGGCGCCTTCACTATCGAGCTGATTCCGGAGCGCCTGCGTGGTGATATGGCATCTTTTGACATTAAGGTAGGCCGTAAAGTCATCGTGGAGCAGGGTCGTCGTATTACCGCCAAGCACATTCGCGAGTTGGAGAAATCCAGTATCGCTGAGTTGGAGGTGACAGCAGAATACTTGTTTGACCGTGCCCTGGCGAAAGATATCGTCGATAAGAAAACGGGCGAAGTGATTGCCGAATGCAACACCTTGCTGGATGAAGAAGTGCTCACCACCTTGGTTGAGGCGGGTGTTAAGACAATCGACACGCTCTACACCAATGAATTGGATTGTGGTCCTTTCATCTCCGATACCCTGCGTCAAGATAGCACCCGCAACCGACTGGAAGCGCTGGTAGAGATCTACCGCATGATGCGTCCGGGCGAGCCGCCCACCAAGGAATCGGCGGAAAACTTGTTTCAAAACCTGTTTTTCTCTCCCGATCGCTATGACCTGTCTGTCGTCGGACGCATGAAGTTCAATCGCCGTCTGGGACGCGAGGAGAAAATTGGCAGTGGTGTACTGGCCAAGGAAGACATTGTCGACGTATTGAAGACCCTGGTAGATATTCGCAACGGCAAAGGCATTGTTGACGATATCGATCACCTGGGTAACCGCCGAGTGCGCTCGGTGGGTGAAATGGCCGAAAACCAGTTCCGGGTGGGTGTGGTACGGGTGGAACGCGCCGTTAAAGATCGTTTGTCCATGGCTGAGAGCGAGGGCTTGATGCCGCAGGATCTGATCAATGCCAAGCCGGTATCGGCCGCGGTGAAGGAGTTCTTTGGTTCCAGCCAGTTGTCGCAGTTTATGGATCAGAATAACCCGCTGTCAGAAGTGACCCACAAGCGCCGTGTGTCGGCACTTGGCCCGGGTGGTTTGACGCGCGAACGCGCCGGTTTTGAAGTGCGCGACGTGCACCCTACGCACTACGGTCGTGTCTGCCCTATTGAGACACCGGAAGGGCCGAACATTGGCCTGATCAATTCTCTGGCAACCTATGCTCGCACCAATGAGTATGGCTTTCTCGAGACCCCCTACCGCAAGGTTGTGAAGGGTAAGGTCACCGATGATATCGAGTTCCTGTCGGCCATTGACGAAGCGGATAATGTGATTGCCCAGGCCTCCGCGCAGCTGGACAAGAACAATAAATTTGTCGAGGATCTGGTGGCGGTTCGTCATATCAACGAATTTACCGTCATGCCGCCGGAGCGCATCAATTACATGGATGTGTCGCCCAAGCAGGTTGTGTCCGTGGCGGCGGCGCTGATTCCGTTTTTGGAGCACGATGACGCTAACCGCGCACTGATGGGCTCCAACATGCAGCGCCAGGCTGTGCCCACCCTGAGAAGTGATAAGCCTTTGGTTGGTACCGGTATGGAGCGCTATGTTGCGCGCGATTCCGGTGTGTGTGTGGTCGCCAAGCGTTCCGGGGTCATCGATTCTGTGGATGCCAGTCGCATAGTCGTGCGGGTGAACGCCGACGATGTTGAGGCCGATGCGGGCCCGGTTGATATTTATAATCTCACCAAATACACCCGCTCCAACCAGAATACCTGCATTAACCAGCGTCCTATTGTGCGTGAGGGCGATGCCATTGTACGCGGCGATATATTGGCCGACGGCCCCTCTATCGACATGGGCGAGCTGGCTCTGGGCCAGAACATGCGAATTGCATTCATGCCCTGGAATGGTTACAACTTCGAGGACTCCATTTTGGTGTCCGAACGGGTGGTGAAAGAAGATCGCTTTACCACCATTCACATTCAGGAACTGACCTGTATCGCCCGCGACACCAAGTTGGGCTCTGAAGAAATTTCGTCTGATATTCCCAATGTGGGCGAAAGCGCCCTGGCGAAACTGGATGAATCCGGCATTGTGTATATCGGCGCAGAGGTCGACGCGGGCGATATCCTGGTGGGCAAGGTTACCCCTAAGGGTGAAACCCAACTCACCCCGGAAGAGAAACTGCTGCGCGCCATCTTTGGCGAGAAGGCCTCCGATGTTAAGGATACTTCTCTGCGTGTTCCCTCCAGTGCCAAGGGCACGGTCATCGACGTACAGGTATTTACCCGCGATGGCCTGGAGAAAGATGCCCGCGCCCTGCAAATCGAAAAGTACCAGCTGGACGAGTACCGCAAGGACCTCAAAGAAGAGTATCGCATCTATGAGGAGGCGACCTACGCACGTTTGGCGAGTCTGATCGGCGGGCAGAAAACAGTGAGCGGAGGCGGCTTGTCCAAAGGCACTGTGCTGAGCGCCGAGGTATTGGCTGAGTTGGAGCGTGAGCAGTGGTTGAAACTGAAGTTGTCAGACTCCACAATCAATGATGCCCTGACTGGCGCTGCGCGTCAGCTGGAAGAGCAGTCCAAATTGCTGGAAGAGCGCTTCGAAGACAAGAGGCGCAAGCTGCAAAGCGGCGATGATCTGGCACCGGGTGTGCTGAAAATCGTCAAGGTGCATCTCGCGATCAAACGTCGTATTCAGCCGGGCGATAAGATGGCCGGCCGTCATGGCAACAAGGGTGTTATCTCAGTGATCATGCCGGTCGAGGATATGCCCTATGACGAAAATGGCGAGCCTATTGATATTGTGCTGAACCCCCTGGGTGTTCCCTCGCGGATGAACGTGGGCCAGATTCTTGAAACGCACCTGGGCATGGCTGCCAAGGGACTTGGCGACAAAATTGACGCCATGATCAAAGCGCAAAAGAAAGTGGCTGAAATTCGCAAGTTCCTCGACAAGATCTACAACAATGGGGCGGGTCGTTCAGAAGATCTCAAATCCTTTAGCGATAGCGAGATTCTGGAACTTGCCGGCAACCTGGCTGACGGTGTGCCCATGGCAACGCCGGTATTCGATGGTGCGGCTGAATCGTCGATCAAAGACCTGTTGAAGCTGGCCGATATGCCCGAATCCGGACAGTTTACCCTGTACGATGGGCGTACCGGCGAAGCCTTTGATCGCCCCGTCACGGTCGGTTACATGTACATGCTCAAACTGAACCACCTGGTTGACGACAAGATGCACGCGCGTTCCACCGGCTCCTATTCGCTGGTGACCCAGCAGCCACTCGGTGGTAAGGCTCAGTTTGGTGGTCAGCGATTCGGCGAGATGGAGGTCTGGGCACTGGAAGCGTATGGTGCCGCCTACACCCTGCAGGAAATGCTGACAGTCAAGTCTGATGACGTGGCCGGCAGGACGCAGATGTACAAAAACATTGTTGATGGTGATCATCGAATGGAGCCGGGTATGCCCGAATCCTTCAATGTGTTGGTTAAGGAAATTCGCTCCCTCGCCATAGATATGGAGTTGGAGAGCGACTAACAAACGTATTTGGATTCGTCGATGAGTGTGCTGCGGTTCAGACGAGAACCGCCACACTTCCCGGTAAAAATTACCTCGCGGAGGAAAGGCCTTGAAAGACTTACTTAATCTACTGAAGTCCCAGGGAAAAGCTAAAGAATTTGATTCCATTCGTATTGGTTTGGCGTCACCCGAAATGATTCGTTCCTGGTCATTTGGCGAAGTTAAAAAGCCAGAAACCATTAACTATCGCACGTTCAAGCCCGAGCGCGATGGTCTGTTCTGCGCCAAGATATTTGGCCCGGTTAAAGACTACGAGTGCCTGTGCGGCAAGTACAAGCGCCTCAAGCACCGCGGTGTCATCTGTGAAAAGTGTGGCGTTGAAGTGGCCTTGGCCAAAGTGCGCCGCGAGCGTATGGCGCACATCGAACTGGCGAGCCCGGTTGCTCACATCTGGTTTTTGAAGTCACTGCCATCGCGTATTGGCCTGTTGTTGGATATGACCCTGCGAGACATAGAGCGGGTGTTGTATTTTGAATCCTACGTGGTGACCGAGCCCGGCATGACTACCCTGGAGCAGGGGCAGTTGTTGACCGACGAGGGATACTACGAGGCGATGGAAGAGTTTGGCGACGAATTCACCGCCAAAATGGGTGCCGAGGCGGTACAGGATCTGATGAAGCAATTGGACCTTACCAGCGAAATAGCCACTTTGCGGGAAGAAATTCCGGCAACCAATTCCGAAACCAAGATCAAGAAGCTGTCCAAGCGTTTGAAGCTGATGGAAGCGTTCGAAAGATCGGGTAACAAGCCCGAGTGGATGGTGCTCAACGCCCTACCGGTGCTGCCGCCGGATTTACGTCCGCTGGTTCCCCTGGACGGTGGCCGCTTTGCCACTTCAGATCTGAACGACCTCTACCGCCGGGTCATTAACCGCAATAACCGCTTGAAGCGCCTGTTGGACCTCAACGCACCTGACATTATCGTGCGCAATGAAAAACGTATGCTGCAGGAATCTGTGGACGCGTTACTCGATAATGGTCGCCGCGGTAGGGCGATCACCGGTTCCAATAAGCGCCCATTGAAGTCTCTGGCCGATATGATCAAGGGCAAGCAGGGCCGATTCCGTCAGAACCTGCTGGGTAAGCGGGTTGATTACTCGGGTCGCTCGGTGATTGTGGTTGGCCCCACACTGCGTTTGCATCAGTGTGGCCTGCCCAAGAAGATGGCGCTGGAACTGTTTAAGCCCTTTATCTTTGGCAAATTGGAAGCGCGTGGCCTCGCCACCACCATTAAAGCTGCCAAGAAAATGGTTGAGCGCGAGCCACCGGAAGTGTGGGATATTCTCGCCGAAGTGATTCGCGAGCACCCGGTACTGTTGAACCGGGCGCCCACCTTGCACCGTTTGGGTATTCAGGCGTTTGAGCCGGTGCTCATCGAAGGTAAGGCAATTCAGCTGCATCCGCTGGTGTGTACAGCGTACAATGCCGACTTTGACGGCGACCAAATGGCGGTGCACATCCCGCTGACCATCGAGGCACAGCTGGAAGCCCGCGCCCTGATGATGTCAACCAATAACATTTTGTCCCCCGCCAGCGGCGAGCCCATCATCGTGCCATCCCAGGACGTGATTTTGGGTTTGTACTACATGACCCGCTCCAAGGTGAATGTCAAAGGCGAGGGCACTGTGTTTGCCGATATTTCTGAAGTGCACCGCGCTTACGTCAGCGGCAATGTGCATCTACAGGCGAAGGTCAAGGTGCGTATCAAGGAAGTCGTCAAGCACGAAGACGGCGAAACTACGAGACGAACCTTTATCGCCGATACCACGGTGGGTCGTGCGCTGTTGTGGGAAATTGTACCCGAGGGCATCGCCTTTGAACTGGTCAACCAGGCCATGAGCAAAGGGGCGGTTTCCAGCGTCATCAACCAGTGTTACCGCATGGTTGGCTTGAAGGCGACAGTGATCTTTGCCGACCAACTGATGTACACCGGCTATGAATACTCCACTCGCTCGGGCTGTTCTATTGGCATCGACGATTTCGTCATTCCGGCGGAGAAACCCCGGTTGATTGACGCAGCTGAAGCTGAGGTCAAAGAAATTGAAGACCAGTACGCTGCCGGACTGGTCACCCAGGGTGAGAAGTACAACAAGGTGATTGATATCTGGTCGCGGGCCACCGATCTGGTGTCCAAAGCCATGATGGACGGCCTGTCCAAGGAGACAGTGATCAATCGCGACGGTGAGGAGGAGGAGCAGGATTCGTTCAACTCCGTCTATATTTACGCTGACTCCGGTGCCAGGGGTTCACCCGCACAGATTCGTCAGTTGGCGGGGATGCGTGGCCTGATGGCCAAGCCGGACGGCTCTATCATTGAGACGCCGATTACCGCGAACTTCCGTGAAGGATTGAGCGTACTGCAATACTTCATCTCAACCCACGGCGCGCGTAAAGGGCTGGCCGATACCGCCCTGAAGACGGCGAACTCCGGTTATTTGACGCGTCGCCTGGTCGATGTCGCCCAGGATTTGGTGGTCACCGAAGCGGACTGTGGCACCGATCAGGGCTTGATGATGAGCCCGGTTATTGACGGCGGTGACATTATCGAAACCCTGGGTGATCGGGTTCTGGGCCGTATTGTGGCTCGGGACGTGCTCAAGCCAGGCACCGACGAAGAGATCGCATTGACAGCCGGCACCATGCTGGACGAACTGTGGATCAAACGTCTGGAAGAGATGGGTATCGATGAAATTCAAGTGCGCTCGCCGATTACCTGCGAGACCCGGCACGGCATCTGTTTCACCTGTTACGGGCGCGACCTCGCCCGTGGCCACCGGGTGAATATAGGTGAAGCTATTGGTGTCGTTGCCGCTCAATCTATCGGTGAGCCGGGCACTCAGTTGACCATGCGGACTTTCCACATTGGTGGAGCGGCTTCGCGGGCAACTGCGAAGGATAATATTCAGGTGATGAATGAGGGTACGGTGCGACTGCACAACCTCAAGTTCGTTGAGCGCGCCGACGGTAAGCTGGTGGCGGTGTCACGCTCCGGAGAGCTGTCGCTGTTGGATGTACGCGGTCGCGAGCGCGAGCGCTATAAGCTTCCCTACGGCGCGGTCATTGTCGTGGCCGACCAGACCAAAGTGGCAGCCGGCGAAGTTGTTGCCACCTGGGATCCACATACCCACCCGATTATTACGGAAGTTGCCGGTCTGGTCAGGTTTGCCGGTATGGAAGAGGGCATCACCATTAGACGTCAAACCGATGAGCTGACCGGATTGTCCAGTATTTCGGTTATGGACGCCTCGGAGCGACCCACTGCCGGTAAGGATGTGCGCCCGGCGGTCGCTCTGGTGGATGACAAGGGCGAGGAGCTATGCCTGGCGGGCACCAACGTGCCTGCGCATTATTTCCTGCCTCCCCACGCCATGGTCAGTCTTGAAGACGGCGCTAAAATTGAGGCGGGCGATGTGATTGCACGTATCCCGCAGGAAGGCTCCAAGACCCGTGATATTACCGGTGGTCTGCCGCGTATTGCCGACCTGTTTGAGGCGCGCAAACCGAAAGAACCCGCCATTTTGGCTGAGATTTCCGGGACTGTGAGCTTCGGTAAGGAAACCAAGGGCAAGCGTCGCCTGGTGATCACACCCACCGATGGCAAGCTGTTGCCGGATGGGTCTGATCACTACGAGGCGCTGATACCCAAATGGCGGCATTTGTCGGTATTTGAGGGTGAGCATGTAGATAAGGGAGAAGTTGTCTCCGAAGGTCCGCCGATTCCACACGACATCCTGCGCCTTAAGGGCATTGAGCAACTGGCCAGGTATATCGTCACCGAGATCCAGGAAGTGTACCGCTTGCAGGGTGTGAAAATTAATGACAAGCACATCGAAGTCATTGTCAGGCAGATGTTGCGCAAGGTTATTATCACCTCTTCCGGTGACTCTAAGCTCATTAAAGGTGAGCAGGTCGAGTACACAACCTTCCTGGCAGAGAACGAGCGCCTGTTGGCCGAGGGACTGGTGACCGCAACCGCAGAGCGCGAATTGCTGGGTATTACCAAGGCGTCCCTGGCTACCGAGAGCTTCATCTCGGCGGCTTCCTTCCAGGAAACCACCCGGGTTCTGACCGAGGCTGCGGTAACGGGTAAGCGAGATTACCTGCGTGGGTTGAAAGAAAACGTGGTTGTGGGACGTTTGATACCCGCCGGCACCGGCCTGACCTATCACGAGGAGCGCAAGAAGAAGCGGGAATCGGAGAAGGAAGTGACTGTCAGTGCCCTGGATATCGAAGCGGCGTTGACCGAGGCTTTACAGGCGGACGGCTAGTCGCGGACGGTTAGTTGCACGGCTAGTTAACTAGCCTCGCACAGGCAAAAAAGCGGCCGGCGGCAACACCGACCGCTTTTTTGTTGAGGTCGATAAGATTTGTAAAACTGTAAAACTAGACTACCTTTACTGGTTACTCGTGCCGGGAGAATCCGCGCGACTACAATAACCAACAAAGGTGCAAAGCAATGAAAAATTTACACGTGATGGTAATGGCCTTGCTAGCGGGATCGGTGGTGGGGGCGCAGGCGGAAGAGAGCGCTGTGAAGGCGGTGCCGCTGGAATTATTTGCCTGTAGCTGGCAAGAAGGCAAGGGGATGGCAGACCTCGAGAGCATCTATAAACGCTTTAACAAATGGTCGGATAAACATGACTCCTCTTATTCGGCCTGGACAATTACGCCGCAGTTCAGGACATCGGATCAACCGTTTGATTTAGGTTGGATAGGCGTTTGGCCGAATGGGGCCGCCATGGGGGCCGGCTTACAGGCCTTCCAGGATGAAGGTGGCGATATCGCTAAAGCCTTTGACGCGGTGGCGGATTGCTCCGACTCGCACGGCTTGTTCTCCTCAGTACCGGTGAATATGCCTGCTGGAGGGGCCAATAAAACTCCCCTGGTGCAATTTTCCAGCTGCACTCTCGCGGAGGGCAGCACTGCGGGGGACGTTCTATGCCGCGCACAAGGGAGCTTCCGACTTTATGACAAGCCACGGCGGCCAGGCGGCCAGTTGGATCCTGTGGCCAGCGCTTGGCGCCGGCGACATAGACTTTGACTACTATTCGGTGGTTGCGTATGACTCCTACGAGCAACTGGGCAAGGCCTTTGAGGCCTACGCCAACGGTGGTGGTTGGCAAAAAATCCAGAGTTTGATGTCTGGTGTGGCTGAATGCGACAACCCACGTTTGTACGATGGCAAATTGGTGCGCGACGGCACCGGCAGCTAACAAGCGACTCCCAGCCCGCTGTATGGCGTAATTTCAGTCAAGTAAGTCTTTACGGCTGTTGACTCCTACTTCCAGCGTCTATAGAATGCCGCCTCCTCTTTTTGGGGGAAGTTCGTGTGGTTTATCGCATGGAATTTCTCGAAACGGGGAGAGGGCCGAGAGGCCGTGTTGATAAAACCTAAATTTTTGGAGTTCTAACTGAATGGCAACGATCAATCAATTGGTTCGTAAGCCCAGAAAGCGCAAAGTAGCTAAAAGCGATGTACCCGCCCTGCAGGCCTGTCCGCAGCGCCGCGGTGTGTGTACTCGCGTTTACACCACCACGCCGAAGAAGCCGAACTCTGCACTGCGTAAAGTTTGCCGTGTGCGCCTGACCAACGGTTTCGAAGTTTCTTCGTACATCGGTGGTGAAGGGCACAACCTGCAGGAACACAGTGTGGTTCTGATTCGTGGCGGTCGTGTAAAGGATCTGCCTGGTGTGCGTTATCACACCGGGCGTGGAAGCCTGGACACCTCTGGAGTAGCAGATCGCAAGCAAGGTCGCTCCAAGTACGGCACCAAGCGCCCCAAGTAAGGGCAAACAGCTACGCTAGCGCAACACGCTATGCGATGTAAGTAAGGCTGAACCACTGCCTCCCCCGCTTTTGTGGCAGGACAGTGTTCGGATTAACCTGAAGAGATAGAGAGGGCATAAAATGCCAAGAAGACGAGTAGTCGCCAAACGCGAAGTATTGCCGGATCCCAAGTACGGCAACGTGACATTGGCAAAGTTCATGAACCATGTGATGGTCTCCGGTAAGAAATCTGTCGCAGAGACCATAGTCTATGGTGCTTTGACGATCGTTCAGGAGCGCCTGAGTAAAGACCCACTGGAAGCTTTTGACGAAGCTTTGGAAAATATCGCGCCCATGGTGGAGGTTAAGTCCCGCCGTGTTGGTGGTGCCACCTATCAGGTGCCCGTCGAAGTACGTCCCTCTCGCCGTATTGCGCTGTCCATGCGCTGGCTGGTGGAATACGCACGCAAACGCGGCGAGAAATCCATGCGTCAGCGTCTCGCTGGCGAAATCATCGATGCATCTCAAGGCAAAGGTAACGCTGTCAAGAAACGCGAAGATGTACACCGTATGGCGGAAGCGAACAAAGCTTTCTCTCATTACCGTTTTTAATCGGTTGCTCTGCAACTTGTTACTGGGGATTTAATCGTGGCACGTAAGACACCTATTTCTCGATACCGCAATATCGGCATTTGCGCCCACGTTGATGCGGGTAAAACCACAACCACTGAGCGTGTTCTTTTTTACACCGGCCTGTCCCACAAGATTGGTGAAGTGCACGATGGTGCCGCCACCATGGATTGGATGGAGCTGGAGCAGGAGCGCGGTATTACCATCACCTCCGCGGCGACTACCTGTTTCTGGAAAGGTATGGACGGACAGTTTGAAGATCACCGCGTCAACATCATCGATACACCGGGCCACGTTGACTTCACCATTGAAGTTGAACGCTCGCTGCGGGTGCTGGATGGCGCTATTGTTGTGCTGTGTGGCTCCTCAGGCGTGCAGCCCCAAACTGAAACTGTCTGGCGCCAGGCCAACCGCTATGAAGTACCCCGCATGGTCTTTGTCAACAAAATGGACCGTGCTGGCGCCGATTTCATGATGGTGGTAGAGCAATTGAAAGATCGCCTGGGCGCCAACCCCGTGCCGGTGCAGATGACTATCGGCGCGGAAGAAGGGTTCATAGGCGTTGTCGACCTGGTCAAGAACAAGGCAATCCTGTGGAACGAAGAAGATCAGGGCATGACCTTCGAGTACGCCGACGTGCCCGAGGACATGGTCGACGTCGTTGCTGAAATGCGCGAGTTCATGGTTGAAGCCGCCGCAGAGGCCACCGACGAGCTGACTGAGAAGTATTTGGAAGGAGAGGAGCTGACCGAAGAGGAAATCAAGTTCGGCATTCGCAAGCGCACCCTGGCCAATGAAATTGTCCCGGTGATCGGCGGTTCCGCCTTTAAGAACAAGGGTGTTCAGGCCATGCTGGACGCGGTCATTGATTACCTGCCGTCACCCGCCGAGGTGAAGCCCATCGAAGGTACGCTGCTTGACGGTGAGACCGTCGAGTCGCGTGAAGCGGATGACGATGCACCTTTTGCAGCCCTGGCGTTCAAGATTGCCACCGACCCCTTTGTCGGGACATTGACCTTCTTCCGGGTGTACTCGGGTACGTTGACCAGCGGCACCGGCGTGTTCAATTCCGTGACGCAAAAGAAAGAGCGCGTGGGTCGTATGGTACAGATGCACGCCAACAGCCGCGAAGAAATTAAGGAAGTACTGGCCGGCGACATCGCCGCCGCCATTGGCCTGAAAGATGTAACCACCGGTGACACTTTGTGTGCTATCGACCATCCAATTGTGTTGGAGCGTATGGAATTCCCGGAGCCCGTTATTTCGGTTGCGGTTGAGCCCAAGTCCAAGGCAGACCAGGAAAAGATGGGTGTTGCCCTGGGTAAACTGGCCCAGGAAGATCCCTCTTTCCGGGTCAAGACCGATGAGGAGTCCGGCCAGACCATTATTTCCGGTATGGGTGAATTGCACCTGGATATTCTGGTCGATCGTATGCGCCGCGAATTTGATGTGGAAGCCAATATCGGCAAGCCCCAGGTGGCCTATCGTGAAGCGATCCGCAATACTACAGAAATTGAAGGCAAGTTTGTCCGTCAGTCCGGTGGTCGTGGTCAGTACGGCCATGTCTGGATCAAATTTGAGCCGGCGGAAGATCAAAATGCCGAGGGGCTGGAATTTGTCAACGAAGTCGTTGGTGGTTCGGTGCCGCGCGAATATGTTCCCGCGGTACAAAAGGGTATTCAGGAGCAGATGGCAAATGGTGTTCTGGCGGGTTACCCCCTGCTGGGCCTGAAGGCTACTCTTTATGACGGATCCTTCCACGACGTGGACTCCAATGAAATGGCGTTTAAAATCGCCGGATCCCTGGCGACTAAAAAGCTTTCCCAGGAAGGTGGTGCGGTTTTGCTGGAGCCTATGATGAGGGTCGAAGTGGTAACACCTGAAATCAATATGGGTGATGTTGTGGGTGACCTCAACCGCCGCAGAGGTTTGATACTGGGCATGGATGAAAATCCCCAGGGTAAAGTGGTTACCGCCGATGTACCGCTGGCCGAAATGTTTGGTTACGCGACTGATTTGCGTTCTGCCACACAGGGCCGCGCGACCTTCACGATGGAATTCGAAAAATACTCGGAAGCGCCAAATAACATCGCGGAAGACATCATTTCCAAGAACCTTACAAAGTAAATAAGCCCAGGGACAGACTTAAGTCTGTCCCGTCCAGAGGAGCATCAAAATGGCAAAGGAAAAGTTCGAACGTAATAAGCCCCACCTCAATGTGGGTACTATCGGTCACGTTGACCACGGTAAAACCACACTGACCGCGGCGCTGACGCGGGTGTGCGCCGAGGTCTGGGGTGGC
>Ga0209988_10001026_pt1 | contig 17946 bp, 14 predicted proteins | sample N075metaG_FD_183115 | JGI IMG/M metagenome (GOLD analysis project Ga0209988, IMG submission 183115) | Deep subsurface microbial communities from Kermadec Trench to uncover new lineages of life (NeLLi) - N075 metaG (SPAdes) (version 2) | ecosystem: Environmental > Aquatic > Marine > Ocean trench... | reverse complement strand
CGATGATCGGCACAGCCGCCAACAAAATGAGCTTGCGGTGGCCAAATCGATCGGCCAGCGGCCTCGCGTAGGGCGAACCCGCCATTATCGCGACCAGGTATCCGGCCAGCGGTAAACTGATTACCACGCCCAGATCGAGCCAGGAAAACGGGTTATCCGCTGCCCACGTAAACAGCGGAAAAAACGCCAGCGGCAACGCGTCGGCTGCCGCAACCAGGAAAAGAGGCAGGCGGATGTCATTCAGATACGAAAAGACCATCAGTTTCGGACGCTGTGTGGAGAGTTTGAACCTGGCCCCCAGTTCGTCCAGTGAGCGCGAGTGTTGATCATTGCTCCCCGGCGAAATCGCTGCCCAGGCGTGCTTGAATGCAGCGTGAAGGCGATCGGCACGTTGCGATAGGCGGGCTCCAATCAGGTCGACCGCGTGTTTTCCGCTGGCTTCGACTCGTTTTGAGAAATCACCGTCGGCCTGCAGCGTGACCAGGTGCTGAAGCCGGTTGAAAGGTGCCGTCAAAGACACGCTCATCATTACCACCAGAACCTCGAAGGCGAGCAATATGGCGACCAGCGCCACTACGGTGAGGTCGAGAAGCACGCTTTCGAACTCCTTGGCAATATATCCCGAATCGACGTCAATAATGATGTAACCGATCTGCTCACCGTCCGAATTAATCGGAAATGCTACCATATCCTTGCTCGAATGGCTTGGCCCGTAGAGGATGTCTGCTCGTTTACCGGCCTCAAGAATGATGCGGCCGGTGGCGACACCGATATAGGCAACCTCCGGAAATTCGAGTAGAAAGCTACCGAAATACTGCTCCGCCCCGACTAACTTTCCGAGTGGAACTCCTGCGCTCACTGCACGTTGAATGTTGTTGTTGATGACCGTGCCCATCAAGGTCGTGCGGTTGGCAATCTCCGGTTCTAGGGAGTTTTTCACCGTGTCAATGGTCAGCATTCCGAGTACCAGTGCGGAGGTGACGATTAGCAGGCCGGCCCAGGGCATCAGCTTTCCTGCGATCAGGCGTGCCAGCGAGGTCTCTGGAACCGATGTCATTACGGTTGACTGGCCATTACTGCCTTCACCCACAGAAGGCAGTTTTTTTAGCGCCTCATCGGAAACACCGAGACTGTTCCTGGCAGTCTCGTAGCCCCCTGTGGCCTGTTGGAGGTGCTTTTCTATTGTTTCTATGTCGGAACGCAAAAATCCCAGTTTCGCGGCTTCCCTGTCTTTCATCGGTGGAACCTTCTCGCTCCTGCTGTCAGACCGAATCGCGTTGAATAGTAAATTGAGCCGCGCTAAACCATGAATTGCCCCTGCAAGCCGTAAACGCAGCAGCAGGAAAGCAGCGCTTGAAAAGATGATCAGGAGCCCTAGCGTGATCGATGCGATTTGCTTGGCGACAGCAGTAGTGCGTGCGTCGAATTCCTCCTTGGGATAAACCACAACAATATTTCCCACCGTGGTGCCAGCGCTATTGTTGATGCTTATTCCGCTGTAGAGACTGGTTTTGCTCTCGACACTCCATTCGCTACTCTCGGCCAACGACTGGGCCAGTATGACTACTTTCGGTACTTTTTTCGGTCCATCTGGATCGGTCGTATGAACCACGATACCTGACGGATTAAATGTGTAGATGGTGGTTATTCGGGGATCGGTCTGTTGTCCTCGTTCCAGGATTTGCCGGGCGTTGCGTACCATCGATATGGGTAGACCGAGATTGACAACCGACTTGAATGAATCCGCGGTCGTTTGCGCGACAACCGAAAGGCGTTGGCGAATCAGGTCCGAGTAGATCGCGTTGTGCTGAAGCGACGAGAGCAACGCCAGAACAATAAGGACCGTGGCGATAATCGCAGTAAAGGTAAACCAGCTACGCCACAATATGAACATTGATGATAAATCGGGCACGCTGGCGCTAGAAAATGAATCTTCATATTAGCATGGCAACCTAAGATGGGCGCAAGATAGCGCTGTATTTTCGGAATCATGATGTTTATGCTTTCTAAACTTTTTCCACAAATTCTATACCATGCATGAAATTGCTTTTGATCTGCTGATACTGCTTACGGGTGTCTGGCTGGTCGCGGTGACGCTGCGACCACTCGGCCTGCCGACGGTGATGGGCGAGCTGATCGTAGGCGTAATTTTAGGTCCTGCGGTGCTGGGATGGATTCAACCGGGTGAATTGATCCAGTTACTGGCCGAGATCGGTATTTTCTTCCTGATGTTTCACGCCGGTATCGAGACGCAACCGGTTGAATTCTACCAGGCATTGAAGCGCTCGATGGGAGTTGCTGTGGTAGGTGCCATAGTGCCGTTCACGGTCAGTTTCGGTGTAGCCCTGATGTTCGGCCTTGACCTGATTGGAGCTACCTTTGTCGGGCTAACAATGACGGCCACTGCGGTGGTGATTACACTCAAGAGCCTCAAGGATATCGGGCTGGCCAATACCCGGGTGGCGCGCATAATTATAGCCAGTTGCGTCATTGATGATCTGCTGACGCTGGTATTTTTTGGCCTCGTGATCGGGGTGCTGTCGGGTGGAACTTTCGAGCCCCTGAACATTGTTATCACACTGGTCAAGGTCCTGGCATTCATCGCCGTAGCAGTGATTCTGGGTCGGTTCGTCTATCCCCGTTTGACCCTGCCGTTTCGCTCCGAGGGGGGCAAGGGTTTTACCTTCATATTGGTGATGGCCCTTGCCCTGGGGCTGCTTGCAGAATATATCGGACTCCACATCATTCTCGGCGCCTACCTGGCGGGCCTGTTCTTCGAAGAGAAGGTCGCGCACCCGAACCTGGTCAGGATCGTCAAAGACCGCGCCTATGGAATTGCCTATTCGTTCCTCGGGCCGATATTCTTTATTTCGCTGGGATTTTCAATCAACTTCGACATCAGTGCTTCGGGTGTGGCGTTTATCGTCCTGCTGACGATTGCGGTGATCGTTGGCCAGATCCTCAGCGCCGGTGGTATGGCGCTGCGCATGGGGCTACCGCCTCGCGAGGCGCTGACAGTCGGCGTGGGTATGTGCGGACGCGCCGAGATCGCATTCATCCTCGCTTCGTTGGCCCTGGCACAGGGCGCCATCGATCAGACCGCTTTCACCGTACTGATTTTCACCGCCTTCCTGCTCAACCTGTTTACCCCACTGGCCCTGAAGGGTTGCGCGGTAATGCTCGAGGGGAAGGCGATGCGGCAGGCAGATGCTACCCGCGGGGTCATTCAGATCGACAAGTTCAGTTCCCCGCTGGTGGAGGAGCGCTACGAGCAGCAAATGATGCATGCGCTGCCCGACCTGGAAGGCGCGGTAGTGATTTACGGATACGGTCCCGAGGTCGCCTCGCTGATGGATGAGGTTGAAAGCCGGGATTTGCCACTAATTATAATCGAACAGGACGAGACCGTGGCACGACGGTTGCACGCCCGGGGTAAACGGGTTGTTTTCGCCTCGCTTGCCGAGGGAGATCTCGATTTGCGCCCACTGGTAAAAGCGCGGGCGCTGGTAGCCAACGCCGAGGACGAGCATGATGCGATGTTTGCCATCAGCGCACGAGAGCTCGGGTTTAGCGGCCCCATAGTTGCTCTGATCGACAATCCCAATCGACGCGGGCCAATGCAGCTCGCCGGTGTGACGGCGGCGTTTACTCCGACCCATGTGCTGGCAGCAGCTGTTGCGATGCGCGCCAGTGCCAGGATTGGGCCAAGGATAACCGGCGTGCAGCCACTCGGGAATCTGCTTGAAGTGGCCGAGATCCGCGTCCACGACCAGAGCCCGTTCGCGAACAAGACCATGGCGGAATCGGGAATCTACGCCGACACCGGAGCACACATCGTTGGGCAGTGGGCGGACGATGCGCTCGATTCACCGCCTGCGGCCGACCAGCATCTGCTTCCCGGAATGATCCTGATCGCTGCCGGCAGTCCCGACAGTATTAAACGTCTCAGTGAGATTGCCCGACCGATTACCTCTGAAGGTACAATCGTGGTGGCAGGATTCGGAGATGTCGGCAGCAAGCTGGTCGAGATGCTTACTGATGCCGAGGAGGCAGTCTGCGTTATCGACAAAATGGATCGCCCAGGGGTACAGGTAGTCGGAGACGTGCTCGATACCAGCGATCTGGAGCGTGCCGGGGTGGCCACGGCTCGTGTCGTTATCCTTGCCTGTGATAACGACAGCGCGACATTGCTGGCCGCCACTGTGGTGCGAGACTATGCTGCCGACGTGCCGATAATCGCCTGCGCAGAACTGGCCGATAATGTCGGGCGCATCCAACAGGCTGGCGCCGATTATGCGCTTTCGGTGAGCCAGGTGGCCGGACAACTGCTTGCTCATCACATCCTGGGTGAGATGGTCTCGCAGCAGACCCGTATCAAACTGGTTAAGATCGCTGCCGGCCGAATGGCCGGTCGACATCCGTTGGAATCCGGTAGTCGCGAGCGTACCGGGTGTTCCGTAGTCGCAGTCGAGCGCGCCGGTGAAATCATCCTCGAAATCCCGCCGTCATTTATTCTCAGCGAAGAGGACGACCTCTATGTCTGTGGCACGGCCGAGGCCCTGAATCGTTGTTACGAGGAATTTGCAGCATCGTGAGGATGGGGCCAGGTCCATTGACTTTCAAGGATGTCCCTGTTCCGGTCCCCCAGCAATTACGGGATAAACTAGCCAGGCTGGAGCCTGATGTGTTGGCCATGCATGCATGGCAGCGCCTGGACGGGGAATGGCGGTGATCTACTGCGTCAGCTAGGTACTGCGTTAGTTCAACGATAATATGGTCTGAATAATAAACCCATCCTTGTTGTTGCTATTACTCGTATGCTTTAATTTAGAGTTGACGAGTGTTCGGCTAAGGGGCGCCAGCATACAGGAGAAACTATTTTGGCAATCGAAAATTTTTTCAATATTGACGACCCCTCACAGGGAATCTTTCGGCAGCTAGCCGAAGGGATTACGACCCGCATTTTTTCCGGCGAGCAGGCGATGCTGTCGCTGGTGCGCTGCGAGGCGAATACAGCGGGTAGAATCCATTCGCATCCCGAGGAGCAATGGGGAATGTGTCTGGAGGGCAGCGGTGTGAGGATCCAGGACGGCATCGAAGTGCCGTTCAAGAAGGGCGACTTCTGGCGAACGCCGGGTGGGGTCGAACATGGCATACGAGTCGGATCCGACGGCGCTACCGTGCTTGATATCTTCGCCCCGCCGCGCGAGGAATACAGGAAACCTGGCTCAGGGTTTGGTAGCTGAGAACTTCATCCAAATTACCGTAAACATTTCTCGCGGATACGCGTTTTAGATTTAGGCTGCGAAATTAGACCATCTAACATGGCATTGACCGGTTGAGCTGGTAGCCCAAAACCGCCATGTCTTACAAGGTCGAGCGGCTTTTATCGAGATTGACCTTATCGAATTGCCGGTTGATTGGTTATACTAGTAAATCCTTGTCAGCGCTGGGGTTCAACATGAATGCATTTGCGCCGGTCTGGTGGTAGGTCGCACCAAAGCCCTTGAGGATTTCCCGGGATTCATCGTTTGGATCTCCCCAGCACTGGCAGGTAATCTTGTCACAGGCTTCTATGATTGCACCTAGCGGTCCTTTGCCCTTCTCGTTGGCTAGTGGGCCGCGAAGGCTGCATCATTCGCGTAAACTTCAACCCACTGGCTCATAGATTCCGACGGATAGTCCACGTGATAGCAGATCACGCCGGGATGGTCATCAATCATAACCTGGCACAACTTCTCCTGGTTTGCCTTGAAGTCAGCTTCGCTGCCGCTTTTAATATCCCACTGGATTTTCAGCATAAATGCCATGGTATTACTCCTTTGATCAATGTGGTGATGAAAAGTAGTAGGGCAACATATAGTAGGGGGCAGTAATATTAATTCCATACTCGGGTAAGTCTAGCCACCCAAATCGTATAATAAGTAAACTGTCCCGCTATTTAAGAATGATCTATCTAACCCCAAGCTCCCATAAACCGGTTTCTTTCAGGGCGTTTACACATTGACTACCTAGTTTGGCTTCATTTTTCACCAGACAACTCACTATTCGACCCTCACCGGCCTCGACATTGAGACAGAACTTGTCGGCGTCGGCTTCACAGGCCTTGATAGAATAGTCTATTGCCAGCATGCCCATCTCCAGGGTCATGGCTGCCTCGGCAATACCGAGCTTGCATGCTGTGGACAGATTATCCGCGTACGCCATCAGGCACATAAATGATTTTTGACTATTGAGGGGCAGGCCAGGGCAGAAAATCGCGGCATCTGCATTACAACTATTGACTTCAACTTCGATCATTATGACACTTTTCGACAGCTTTTCAGCTAGCGTTTCGCTTGCCGCCATGGCAACGCCGGACATAAAAATTGTTGCCAGGATAAGTGTCGATGCCGTTTTGATTATTTTCATTCAAAGTTTCTCCTTGTTTGTTAGTATTTAGCTGGTATTAATTGTGAGAGGCAGTTTTTTTATTAAACCTTGTCCCACATCGAGGTCCGATGGCACTATACAACAACCGTAATAAAATGAATACTGCCGCCCCGTTAAATTTCCGGGCTTGCCCCGGTCCCGGTTGATACCGCATCGTTTTCTGGTAAAAAGCCACCCGCCTGCATGTTCCACAGGAGCGCATAGTGACCATCTCTTAGTAACAGCTGCTGGTGACTGCCGTCTTCAATAATCTTGCCCTGGTCAAATACAAGGATACGGTCCATGTGCGATATCGTCGACAGGCGGTGGGCAACTACGACCACTGTTCTGTTCTTCATCAGGTTGTCCAGACCCAGCTGGATTTTTTTCTCGGTAACCGAATCCAGTGACGAGGTGGCTTCATCGAGAATCAATATCGGCGAGTCCTTCAGGATCGCTCGTGCGATCGCAATACGCTGTCTTTGCCCACCGGACAGCTTCACCCCACGTTCCCCCACCAGCGACTCGTATTTCATTTCGGTCTGCAGGATAAATTCATGGGCTTGTGCTTTCTTCGCCGCCTCGATCACCTCGTCATCGCTTGCATCCAGACGCCCATAGCGAATATTCTCCATCAGTGATCGGTGAAACAACTGAGGATCCTGCGGGATCATCGATACGCTTTCACGCAAGCTATCCTGGGTGACGTCAAGGATATTCTGCCCATCGATTGTGATAGCACCACCCTGGAGTTCGAACAGCCGTAAAATCAGGTTCACAAAAGTGGATTTGCCCGAGCCGGAAAATCCTACCAAACCGACCTGTTGGTTGGGCTCAATAGTGACACTTAGATTTTTAAAAACCTGTAGCCCCTCGTGGTAGGTAAAGGAGACATCGTCAAAGGCGATTTCAGCCCGATTCACCTTCAACACCGGCGCATCGGGTTTATCCACGATTTCGTGTGGCTGAATAAAAATCGAAACCCCGTCGCTGATATTGCCGAGGTATTCAAAAAACTCGAGAAAGCTTCGGCTCAAACCGCGTGCCGCTTCGATCAGTAGAATTGCTAATCCCGCGACCATGGAAAATTCGCCAACGGTCAGGCTGCCTTCGCCCCAGATCTTCAATGCATAACCCACCATCCCGATCATCAGCAGCATCGCGGCGGTGAACTGGAACCAGCGAAGTTTTTCCATGTACCAGTAGGTACGCAGCGCATGATCTACTTCATGGTTAAGATAGTCGGTCAGGTAGTCTTCTTCATACCGGCGCCGCGCGAACATCTTCGCATTCATCACATTGGTGACCGAATCTACTATCTTGCCAGTGACCAGCGAACGTGCTGCGGCGAAATCCTGGGCATAGGCCCGGCAGCGTTTGGCCAGTAAATAAGAGACATAGATATAAATTCCCAGCCACAGGCTTAACACCAGGGCCAACTCGCCACTGGCATTGAAAAGTACTATCAACGCGACCAGCGATTTAATGATTAAAGGGTAAAAGTCAAAGGTAATCGTCCACAGTGCGTGCATGCTGCTCATTGCCACCTCGGCGATACGACTCGCCAGCGAACCGGCAAAATGCGAAATGAAATAGCGATGCGAATGGTGCTGCAGGTAACTGAATAGCGACTTACGAATCTCGGCGCGCAAATAGGGCCCGGTCATTACCAGCGCGGCGCCACTGGCGCGACTGAACAAAACAATTCCCAGGTTCAACAAGGCAAAAAGCAGCAATGCATCCTGCGTGGTGGTGAAGATATCCACATCTGTGTCATTGGCTAGCGTCACCGCATCGATAATTTCTTTCACCCCGTAGGGCAGAAGGATAGTGCAAGCCGCCTGTGCTGCCTCAAATACAAAGATCGCCGCCAATGTATAACGCGACTTAAGATAAAAATATAAAGCAAAACGCCAGGGTGAACGGGAAAGGGGAGGTGCGTCTACAGCAATTTTTATAGTCGTATCCATGGCACCAGTGTAACGGCATCAGGATATTCAGGGGAACCCTGTTCGCATCCAGGTATCAACGGGTTCAGGCTAGGTTGATAATTTTGATCGATAATTTGCCAGGAATTAGGACAGAACCTGGACCGAAAAGTATAGTCACTCGCCAGCAGGGGCGGAGATAGGATATCGAGTGCTTATCGGCAAAACCTCGACTGCAATCGAGTTTGACCCCAGATATAGATCAGTCCTTGTCTCTACGGTCTTTTCGATCGGCCCTGGTATCGATAGTAAACCTGCGAGCCTTGCCCTTGTAGTTGGGATCCAGATCGACACGGCGTTCATTGCGCTTAATCCTGCGATCCAAATTTAATTTTCTTTTTGAGCCCCTGACGATAATCGCGTCTTCCTGCCTTCGGCCAGTGTTTTGGCTATTTCCGGCACTGGTAATATCCACTACATTAGAATCCTTGTTGGGTTTTATTTTGGGCTTTCCCATTCTTACACTCCGTTTTTAATATCTTTCTCGGTGGATGAGGCAGGTGACCAACAGCTCGATCAAATCTGTATACCGGGATAATTATAGGATATAAATGAATGTTTATGAGACTAAAAACCCTGGAGGGTAATTATTGCTTACTTTTCTGCCGCCAGCTTTGCGCGCTGCGCTTCAAGCTCTGGGTTCGGGCTGCCTGCTATCTTTCCTGTTGAAATATTCCAGGAGAGAGAGATTCGCGGCGCATCGCCGGTGTAGGGATTAACATAGTGCATTAAATAGCTGGGAAATATGATCATTCTTCCGGGGGCCATATCTGGCAAAAATGAATAAGTCACGCGACCCTGTTCGTCCGCACAACAGGTTTTCATTCGGGGATCAGAAAAGGATATCTGACCTCCCAGGGGATTGGTTTCATCGCTGTCACCGTCAGCCAATAGGTAGACTACGCTGGCTTCAGTGCGAATGTGACTGTGAGGCATGCAATAATCTCCATAACGATAAACATTGGCCCAGGACATATCAGCGACCGGGTTTAATGAGCCTGTAGCAGCGCTAAACAATGCGAGTGCGCGCTGGTGTATGAGGTTGGCGGCTGGCGACTTCCAGCGGTCCACGTGGTGAACCTTGACGCCGCAGGCGCCACGAAACAATTTCAGCCCAAATTGGGGGTTAGACTCGCGTTCGAGAATGATTTGTTGCAATCCAGGGTGGTAACACTCCGTGTCAATGAACTCCACCATAAAAATTGAATGTTTGTCGATTTGTTCAAGCTTCGCGTTGCCAGGCCACACCGGAATTCGTTTGCCTCCTACCCGCAACATTTTGCGTTGCCAGACTTTCATATGTTTCGATTTATCCAATAGACATCCCACTGAATTGATAGAAGCCAACATCTCTGATTATAGGGATCAGCCTTAGCGACGCAATATGCGATAAACATATCGAATAGTTTAATGGCAGCATATGGATATTCGCCCCTGGTCGAACAGTATTCCAGTGCAATCAGTAGAAAATTTGCCGGTAAGATGATAGATTGCGCGCAAATTCATTTCCCCTGTTTGCTCAATTCATTCGTTAATGGTTTATCAGATATAAAAACATGTTGAAGCGACGAAAATTTCTTGCTTTAAGTAGTGGGATTGTAGCCAGCGTTTTAACGCCGGGCCAGTCCTGGGGTAACGCTGCGCGGGCCTTGAAAGAGCCAGGCAGTTTTATTGGTCCCCAATGGCCCAAATCGGTCCTGCTAAATGTGAATGCCGAGAAAAAACCACCTTCTCAGAATTATGATTTTCACCCTGATAACAGCATAGTCGATAATATTGCGAGCGTTCCGTTAAACGTTTTAGATCAAATATTTCCAGATATAGTAATAACCGAAGATGAAATAAAAATATTCAAAAAAACGCTTGCTCGTCTCTCCAGGCTGCAAAATTATATCGGATATGGAAATTTTAATGTCATTGGTTGGGATCAATCGTTGCGATTTGCCAGAAATTACCAACAGATTGGAAAGTTTTCGAGGGCAGAGCTGGATTTTATCGAGAAGTTATTTTCTATCGAAGCTAATTCGCTCGGATTTTATGGGGACAAGGTTGTTTCTCGCTTAAGTTCATCAATAGTAAAGAAGGATATACGTAAAATTCCGGGAACCGGTCACTACCTGTTCAGGGGCGACGCATTCGATACTTACCTGAGAATTCGCAATGACATTGGTGATTCGGTAGTACTCACATCTGGTATTCGCAGTGTGGTTAAGCAAATTTACCTGTTTTTAAACAAGGCAGCGGAAGTCGATGGAAATCTTTCACTGGCTTCTTATTCGCTCGCACCACCAGGGCACTCTTACCACGCGGTAGGTGATTTTGACGTGGGTAAAAGAAATTTTGGGGCGAAGAATTTTACCGAAGAATTTGCCCAAACCGATGAATTTAAACGCCTGTCTGACCTGGGCTACCTGGATATTCGTTATCCTCAAAATAATTCGTTCGGCGTACGCTACGAGCCCTGGCATATAAAAGTCGTATGAAGAAATTAATTCTCCTCTGCCTGATTTTAATCGCGGATTTTCAGCAGGTACAGGCAGCGGACTTTCCATTCACATTACACAAGTTACAGTCGGGTGTGGAGGGCCCCACCATATTGATCATCGGTGGCATTCAGGGTGACGAGCCTGGTGGATTTACCGCTGCCTCGCTGTTGGTCACTGATTATGAAATCACCCGGGGCGAGGTCTGGGTAGTGCCTAACCTGAATTTTGAAAGCATCATCAAGCGTTCCCGTGGCGTGTATGGCGATATGAACCGAAAGTTTCTCGATATTCCTTTGAATGACCCCGAATATCAGACGATAAAGAAAATAAAAAGCATCATTACCGACCAGCAAATTTATATGATCCTTAATTTGCACGATGGCAGCGGATTTTATAACTCTAAATATGTCGATAAAAATGAAAATCCCAGGCGCTGGGGGCAGAGTATCGTCATCGATCAGGCAACCATAGAATCTGAAGCCTTTGGTAACCTCGAAGTAGTAGCCAGGAATGCAATGCGCTCAGCGAATACTAAAACAAATTCAAATCGGGAAAAGTTTCGTCTGAAAAATACTCGCACACGCGAGGGTGACAAGGAGATGGAGAAAACACTGACCTACTTCGCAATTAAAAATGGAAAGGCAGCGATGGGGGTCGAGGCGAGCAAAAGTTATCCCACTGGACGGCGCATATTCAATCACCTGAGATTTGTCGAAGCCATGTTCGATGAGATGGGTATCGAATTCAAACGAGACTTCCAGTTATCGGCAAGATCGATCGAGCGCAAGCTGGGACGCGATATTCAGCTAGTGATGTTCAACAATAAAATTTTTTATGATTTTGATACGCCTCGGAAACGGATTAATTATGTTCCGATCCAAAAAAATTCAACCATCGAATTCCGGACTAATAATCCCCTGATAGCAATCATTGATTCGGCGCAGAGCTTCAAGGTACGTTATGGAAACCGTGGATTCACCACGTTAAAACCAGAATACTTCGACTATGACAATTCGCTGACCGAAGTGCCGATGGAGATTGACGGCGTCAAATTGCAGGTTTCGATTGGCTCCATGGTCAGGGTTAGCCAGAACTTCATGATTCAACCCATGCAGGGCAGAAGAGTAAATGTAATCGGTTATCGTAAATCCGGTCAACGTAATGAGAGCGGCCTGTTAATACACAAGAAACAGATAAGTAGCAGGTTTTCGGTCGACAAGCAGGCTGAAAAATTCCGCGTTGAGTTTTATAAAGGAGAAAGATATAGCGGGATGATCCTGATCGATTTTTCAAATAAATCGAAGATAAAGGCGGCTGCTAAAAAATTGATGCCGGCAAGTTGAACCGCTGATTTAATTTCCTTCTCAAACGTTATTTTCTGGCCAGCGCCAGCTTTTTGCAATGATCTAACTGGAGCGCTGAAATCCGCTTATGCGGCTTTCATGTCGCGAATCAAGCTTGTCGCCATCTTGCCAGTTGTGACAGCCACGCCTTCCAGCAACAGCCATAAAAGCCATCTTAGCCAGGGAATTTTGCTTGCCGCGACAAGCGTGACTCGCCACCTGCAACCTGCCTGCTGCCCAGTAGAACCAGTTGGCTCGGAGGATGTTGTTGTTGATCGATGCTCGGAAGGTTGATCAGCTCATTGGCGGCGACTTCAGGGGCTGAAATCAGGAGCCGGAGTTATCAAAGTTAGATGCGGGTCGGTGATGGATTTCATTGCGCTCGTCGGGTTGTTGCGAGGGTTCGACAACCAATGATTGCTCTGGTTTGGCAATGATAGACAGTGGTCGGCTAGAATGGGTCTCGGGTTCTTCTGCGTCTGGGTCTGGTTCATCGATTTTCGAATCAACTAGGGGTTTGTTCTCTGGCGTCTTGCCAGGAGGATTCGAAAGGAGTCTTACCTTGTCCTGCAGGGCTACGAACTTTAGATGGGTTTCCCGCTGTAATGCGACCAGGCCTACGATTAGTCCAGACATTATACCTACTTCAAAACCAACCAATACGCTGCCTAGAATAAGGGCCGCGACCGTCAGTGCAATGGGAATTAGATTCATTTCTTGATCTTCGGAATTGAAATTCGCTGCAGGCAATACAACCCGCGTGGTGATAAGGAAAAAGAGCAGTAGCAGGTTGCTCTATTACTGCTGGAATTGGCTGATAAATCCATATTCACGGCTCTAAATGCGTTAAAATACTGTTTCTGTCGGTAAAAAGCCTGGTATCAATAAAATCAACAACCCAGCATAGTAATCTTAACTATAGATCAAAGTAGAAATTCTGTCAGAATCAATCGTAGGCTGGCCTAACCTCTAACTACTATGTCTCACTCAATATCTAGACCGACATTAGCCACTAAGGCTTACAACGGGTATATCGAATCCCATCGTGGCGCTAGCGATGAACTGTTAGTCCGCACCGGCCGGGGTACAGCCTGCGGTGAATATTTACGCCGCTACTGGCAGCCGGTGGCACTGGCTGCAGAAATTGAGGATGTGCCACGCCTGATTCGAGTGCTGGGTGAAGACCTGGTTATTTTCAGGGACAGGTCTGGTCGCTATGGCCTGGTACACAGACATTGCCCCCATCGGCGTGCCTCGCTCGAATTTGCGAGCTGCGAATCAGTCGGTATCCGCTGTTGCTACCATGGATGGTTATTCGATGTTGACGGCAGGATTCTGGAGATTCCGGGGCAACCCGACGGTATCGCTGAACTGATCAAAAATAAAACTTCGCTGGGTGCCTACCCGGTGAAGGAATTCAAGGGTCTGCTATTTGCCTATCTCGGACCGATCGACGATATGCCCGAGTTCCCAATTTACGATACGCTCGAAATTCCCGATCATACCTACGTACCCTACCGTGCGGATTATCGATGCAACTGGATCCAGGTGCTGGACGCGATACTCGATCCGATCCACACCAGTTTTCTGCATTCGAGAATGAGCCGACCACAGTTTTCTGAGGGCATGGCAGAGTTGGGGGAGTTAGCATTTTATCAACGCCAAATGGGGTTTCTCGGTAGCAGTACGCGTCGGGTCGGCGATAATATCTGGGTTCGAATTAATGAGCTGGTATTACCGAATTTCACCCAGGCTGGCGCTGCTTTCTCTGCCGACGGTACCAAATCGATCTACTATGGGCGCACGGCTTTTTCACGCTGGGTGGTGCCGATTGACGATGAGCATACGACCGCGTTTGCATGGGCAATTTTTGGTGATCGGGCAGACCCCGAAGAATACAACACCCCCGAGGGACCGGAATTGATCGAACAGGGTGAAGTCATGGATCGAAGCTACGATCAGCGCCAACGATTTCCGGGTGATGCCGAAGCAGTTGAAGGTATGGGCAGGATCGCCGATCAGAAGCGCGAGCACCTGGTGCCGAGCGATAAGGGAATAATAATGTACCGTAAAAAACTGCGTCAGATTTGCCGTAACCTCGAAAAAGGAATTAAACCCGAACATACCAGCGATTACTGGTCTAATCCGGTACCAACTTACGGCGGCGATACCGTGTTGAACATTCCCGGAGACGCGAAAAATGACAGCAAGCTACTTCAGGAAATTGATAAAGCGGTGATGGATATTCAATTTAGTGCCGAGTCACTGGTTGGCAGTGCAAGAGATAAGACCATTATCGAGGCGATGAAAAATCTCGAATCGGGCCAAAAATGAGCATCAAGGTGCATATTAAGAATAATCATGCAAGCCCGGATACCTTCCCATCGACTCCCGAGAGCGAGCCGGTATTTACCATTTCGATGGAGAAATACCAGGAATCGGCCGCCCGTTATGCGGATATCGCGAGGCAGCTTGACGTTTTTGTCGACTGGGATACCGATCATTTCAATGCGTCGATGAAAACCGCCGAAGTACTTCTGACCTGGGACCTGCCAACGAATAATCTGGCCGGGATTGCACCGAATTTGAAGTGGATTCACCTCATCAGCGCCGGGGTCGAGCATTTGTGTCCGATGGATTGGGTGCCCGACGGGGTCACTATTACCAACAATAAGGGTGCCCATGCCGATAAGGCGGGTGAATTTGCGCTGATGGCGGTGTTAATGCTGCACAACAAAATGCCGGCAATATTAAGTAATCAGCATAAAAAGCTGTGGCATGCATTATTCTCGACACCGATAAAAGGCAAAACGGTGGGTATTATCGGTGTCGGCAGTATCGGCGGTGGCGCTGCTAGGCAGCTCAGCAAACTGCCGGTACATATTATCGGTGTATCCCGACATGGCCGTCCACACGATCATGTCGATCAAATGGTGTCGATAGATCAGCTCGATGAAGTTCTGCCGAAAATGGATTATATTTTTGTGTCAACGCCATCCACGCCGGAAACCAATGGCTTATTCAATCGCCAACGACTTCAGGCGTTGAAACCGGGTGCCGGTATTATCAATGTGGGGCGCGGAGCGGTGATGGATTACACCGCACTGGCCGAGCTTCTTGTCAGTGGCCATCTAAGCGGTGCAGTAATCGATGTGTTTGACCAGGAACCACTGCCGCCCGATTCACCATTGTGGTCGGCCCCCAATTTTATTGTTACCCCACATGTATCGGCCGATGATGGTGATAACTATATTCCGATTACGCTGGAATTGTTTTTCAGTAATATGCGGCGCTATATCGCCGGTGAGAAATTGATCAATATTGTCAGGCCTGAACTGGGGTATTAAGCAACCTGCATTTTTCCCCCTGGAGAATGAATTAATATAAAGTTAAACCGGAGTACTCGGGGTCTGCTCAGGTCTGGCCTTATTAATCAGCTCGAAAATAGCCCGTAATGCGACCGCCAGGATAATCAGGCAGCCACCAAGCACCGTCCATAATGTAGGCGTTTCGCCGATAAACATCCATACCCAGAGCGGTCCCAGGGCAAACTCGAGTAACATGATTAACGTCACTTCTGCGGCTGCCAGATGTCGCGAGGCCACTATAAACGCCCAGTTGACAAAGCCTGACAGGCATCCACCCCAGAACAGGCACAACAAGATATCGCGTAGCGGGATAGCCATATCACCGGATTTCGCCAGGAGTGTAACGGGTATCACAATTGCTGACGATATCAGCATTACCGGTAGCATCTCGGTCTGGCGTTTATAACGAACGATAATCGCGTACAGGGCGAAACTGACCGCGGTTACCAGGGCCATCGCATTACCGAATCCCGAACCTGCATTGATTCCCTGGACGACCATGATGCCAAGCCCGGCGGCGGCACCTAACATGGTAAACATCGTCGTTCGGCGTAATTTCTCACCCAGCAAAAGCCGTGCGAACAGTGCGGCAAAAAAAGGGATAGCACCGAGAATAAACAGGGCGTTAGCTATCGTTGTGTGGGTCAGGGCCTGGATAAAAGTGATTCCGGCAACCGATAACAGCGCGCCACCGAGCAATCCCAGCTGTCCAACACCGGTTACTGTACTCAGCACTCGACCGCGGTATTGAACCGCAATTATGAAAATCATCCCAATCATCATGCCGAGAGAGCGGTAGAAGATCGTCTGCCAGGCATCGGCGATCTCGATATTGCGCTGCACCAGGCCGCCAAAACTGATTGCTATTGAGCCGGCCGTCATAATTAATATGGCGTAGCCGTGACGGGAATCTATAGTGTGCTGGTTTGTTGTTGCGACGGCCATCGGTGCAGTTTGCACCTGAGCCTAGCTGGAAGCAATGCGATAATTGGTTAAGCGGGGAAGGCGGGGTTGATGCCGGGGAATATCTGGTTTATCCAGGGGTGTCCTCTATCGATTACCAGTCATCGGGCTTGCCTACGTTGGTATCGATACCCTGGGCAAATAAAATTTCCTGCCGGGCGCGCATTAGTTCGCCGTACCGGGAGTACACCAGGTAGTTTTTATTCAGGCCATAGCGCAAGAAGTGTTCGAAATGAAACGGAAACAACATCGATTCGACACGCACTATTTCCCTGCCTTCATCAAATAGTAGAATACCCGGCCGATAAACCAGGTTGAGTTCGGTCACCCAGTCCCTGGGAGAGATTTTGCGGCCATTAAAATCAATGATCGAGGTTTCTGATTTTGCATCGATGCGAATAAATCGATAGTGTTCGAGTTGCTCACGAATTTGTGGCCTGTTGATCAATTTGTTGTGGAAGGTAGCGCACTCGTTACAGTCATCGTCTTCAATTAATAATGCGACCGGCTGTCTGATCGCGCTGAAATCGACCACGGTTTCGATCAGCGGGTCGTCGATAAATCGATATAGCCCGTATTTCATATTTTGACGTTTATATTCGCTAAAAGTAGTTTTCATATAAGCCTTTTGCTGGACCAAATTGAAGGCCTGTTGCAGGGCTTCTACCGACCGGTAACCGCTAAGCCTGAGCACTACCTTGTTGTCACTATTGAGGAGCAATATAGTGGGGGTGCCATGAATCTTTAAATAATCTGCCAGCGCTCGTTCGGTCAGGCTGACCTCTGCGCTCAACGCTATCTCGCGATCACCCTTGATGTTGATTTCGATGCTATCGAAGTGTTCCTGCATAAATGATTTCAACGGCTCTTTCTGGAACTGCTGATTGACCGTGATACTGCAGTAGGGGCAGGCGTTAAGATGGAAAAACAGCAATACGTGTTTGCCGGCCTCGTCGGCTTCTTTGACATCGGAGGCAATTTCGAAAAAAGAGTCCTTAAACCAGTCGGGTGTCTCAAAGTCGACTCCTCCAGTAACCTTCCCGGGTTCTATCGCGATAGCCTGGTAGCTGGCGGTGCTCAGCAGCATGATAATGAGTAGAATTAATCGACCGGTGAATTGCATATAAAACCCCCTGCTCGAATTAACGCATCCTGTGAATAGCAAATCAATTCATCAAAGGGGATGGGCAATAAAACCAGCTGCCCTGAGATTGCGGATCAATCCATAGCGTCCAGGTTGCAGGTGCTGGGGAACCTCTGCTTAAACCTGGTCTAATCAGAGATTCCCTAGAATTTTAAGTTGAATCCCGCGGACAAAAATTCAGAATGGTAATCAACTTCGCCGGTGCCGGTAATATGTAGGGGGTATTTGGCGTCGGTATTTCTT
>Ga0209988_10001024_pt1 | contig 17957 bp, 12 predicted proteins | sample N075metaG_FD_183115 | JGI IMG/M metagenome (GOLD analysis project Ga0209988, IMG submission 183115) | Deep subsurface microbial communities from Kermadec Trench to uncover new lineages of life (NeLLi) - N075 metaG (SPAdes) (version 2) | ecosystem: Environmental > Aquatic > Marine > Ocean trench... | reverse complement strand
CACGGTCCAGCCCAACTGGATGACCCGAGACGCCGTAGTGCAGAAAACGGCCACGGGCTTCCATGTGGCGTTCTCGGAAGCCGCGCCCGGCAACGCGAAAATCGACTGGCAATTGATCCGCTAGCCCAACTTCCGCAGTTCAGAGGTCAGTTTCCGAGTTTTTCAGGCACTTACGGTCCAATGTCGGCACAACATTTTGATCCCATGTGGGACTCGACGTTTTCGCCTTCAGGCTCGCTCGCGGTGTGGCAGCAGCTCCATCATGAGGAAGGCGGGAAGAACGACGAGCGCCGACCGGAGCAGCCAGAGAGTCGCTTGGTAGCGCGTACGTGCCACCCCGCGGCCTGCGAAGAGCCGATCGGTGTCGATCACGTGGATCGTCGGGTAGTACCCGAGCAGCAGCGCGAGGCCATCGTAGATGAGCTTCTCGATTCGTTGGTTGCCGAGCGGCCGGTACACGGCTTCGAGGAAGCGGAAGTAGCGGTCTATTTCCGGATCAGGGATCACACCGACCACCGCCGAATCGAGGAACGCGCCGAAGTATACGGTCGAGTCCGCGCCTCCCGGGTTGAGCAATTCAAAGTGGAACCCGTCGATCGGCCCCGCGGCCAGATCTGTTATGTCGATCGGACGGTCGCCGCTCATCGGTAGCGCGCCCTGGCGCAGGTCGACTAGGGCCGTCTGCTCCTGGTCCCGCCAATCGACACGGGCGCGCAGCAGCGTGTGCCCGCCGCCCGCCAGGAAGGACTCGAGCGGGAGCAGGTGGACCACCTGGAAGGGACGGCCTTCCCGGTCGAGCCACCAAGCCAGGCCGAAGGTCTTCTGGGAGCAGTTTCCGCGGCCTTCCTCGATCGTCCGCCTGTATTTCTCGGCCGGCAGGACCGACCAGACCTCGCCTGGCTGGTAGGGGATGGCGCCGACGATGTTCGTGACGTCCAGGGCATCGCCGGTTCCGAGCTCCGGCAGCGTGCGGACCGCCCGGATCGCGTTGCTCTTCTGGAAGGCGACGGGCTGGAGCCCGACCGTGACCAGGGCGAGGGCCAGCGCGCCCAAATAGGCGAACAGGAGCCTGTGCCGGCGCGACATGAAAGGCCTCCCAGCCCAGCAGGATAACGCAAGGCCGGTGAGCGATCAGCGTGCTCCGCTCGCGTTGGCGGTGCCGATGGCGTAATCCCGTGGCCTGGACCACTACTTCGAGTTCCTAGCCGATTCGACCAATCGTCAATCGAGATCTCGTTCCGACGCTTCTCCAGCTCCTGCATGGTGAGCTGGATCTGGATCATCATGATCTTGTACTTGGGAGCGCCGTTCTTTACAGCGATCGGATCGTTGTCCTGGAGCGACATCGCGATTCCGCGAGTCTTCGGAAGCATGGAGTAGGCTTTCTTGAAGCCTTCCGACGTTTCGCCGGGATCCAGTCCGCCACCGGAAGTCCCCTTGATGACTGTTCGGCGTAGCACGCTGCCTTCCGGCTCGATCGCGAACTTGTACTGCCTGCCCCGCTTGATGTCGGCAGGTGCCTTTCCGCCCACGGTGTTCCCGCTGAACGATCGGCCCAAACCTTCGTCGAGAGGATCTTGACGGTGAAGGTCTTGTTGGACTCGTCGTAGTTCATGATCTCGCCTTCGATGCCGAAACGCTTTCCCTTCTTGGCGCCGGCGTCAAACGCCGGACCGACCAGCAGGCCGAACGCCCGCTCAGATCGTCTGGGGAGCACTCGATGAACGCGACTGAACTGTCAAGACCTTTCCGGCACAGGACAAGCTAGGCGAGCGATTCCACGATCTGCTGGAGGCGCTCGCGCACCTCCTCGGCCGAGGCAGGTCGATCGTCCGGCTCTTTGGCCAACAGGTGTAGAACGAGATCGACCATGGCGTCGGGAATCTCGACGCCGCGAGCTCGTGGGTCCGGCACAGGCGTGTGTCGGTGGTGGTAGGCGATGTCGCCTTCCGGGAAGGGAACGCGGCCCGAGAGCAGCTCGAAAATCGTGACACCGAGAGCGTAGAGGTCGCCGCGGGCATCCACGTGCTCGCCCATCGCCTGCTCGGGCGGCATGTAATAGGGGGTTCCGCCGATCACGGTGGACGCCCGACGCACCTCTTCCACCATCTTGGCGAGACCGAAGTCCATGATCTTGACCACGTGGGTCTGGGTCACGAAGAGGTTCGCGGTCTTGATGTCCCGGTGGATGATCTTGTTGGTGTGGGCGTAGTCCAGGCCCTTGCAGACCTGGATGCCCAGCCGAGCCGCGTCTTTGGTGCCGAGCTTGCCGTTGCGCTTCAGGATCTTCTGGAGCGGGCGGCCCTGCAGGAGCTCCATGGTGATGTAGAAGCTGTCGCCTTCCTGGCCGGCATCGTGGACCGTTACGATGTTCGGGTGATTCAGCGAGGCACAGGCGCGCGCCTCGCGCAGGAAGAGCTCCACGGCCTTGGGGTGGTTGCGCAGGTTGTCGGGCAGCCGCTTGAGGGCCACCTCGCGTCCGAGGCGTCGATCGCGCGCCTTGAACACGATACCCATGCCGCCGCGCCCGATCTCTTCGAGGATCTCGTAGCGGAAGCCGTCACCGAACTCTCCGCCGCCGCCACCCGAGGCACGCGACTGGGCCTGCTGCTGCGCCTTGCGGAGGCCCTCGATGCGTGTGGCCAGGTTGGGCCAGGTCGCATCGCGGCGGCGGATGATCTCGAGCACGTCGAGGGCACGCCCGAATTGCTTGCTGTCTTCGAGGAGCGTGGCCAGGGTGTCGCAGCTTTCGAGGGGAACCGTCTCGGCGCCCTGGGTCCGGATGATCTCTTCGATCTTGTCGGTGGCGAGATCCAGATGGCCCTCTTTCTGCAGCACCTCGACCAGCAGATTGGCGGCCTCGACGTAGTCGTCTTCGCCGGGCCCCAGGCTCTGGAGGCTGCGGATTGCGCGGCCGGTGTCCCCGTTGTTGAGCGCGACCTGGGCGGCCTCGAAAGGTGCCCCGGCGCGCTCCAGCATTTCGACCCACTTCGAGACGCTGCCCGCCTGCTTGAAGCACTCGGCCGCGCTCTCGAACTCGCGGCTGCGCTCGTAGAGCTCTCCGGCGCGCTCGGGGCTGTCGGCCTTGCGCCACATCTGGGCCGCTTCCTCGAGATCTCCCGCGGCTTCGTAGAGGTCGGCGGCCTTCTCGTAGTTCTCGAGGGTGCGGTGGATCGACGCGGCATCGGCGGGGCGGCCGGCTTCGGCATAGTGCCGAGCCGCGGCGCCGCGCTGGTCCCGCTCGATGTGTAGCCGCGCCAGGATCAGATTCGAGACTTCGGACTTGCCCTCGCGCTCGAGGGCCCGGGCCGCCGCCGGCATGTCTCCGTGGAGATAGGGTTCGACCGCGGGCGGGCAGCCCGTGAAGAGCAGATGGTCGCGATCCGCCAGGTCGACTTCGACGGAGATGGGCTGGAACGAGATCACCTCGATCGAAATCTCGGCGACACGATCGCCGCTCCCGACCATCAACATCTGCGAGCCGCGCTCGATACCGATGCGCACCGGGCCGCCACGGGTATAACGGAGTGATTGCGGATGGCCCCGCCAGGCCAGCAACGCGTCCTGCACGGGCTTCTGGCTCCACACGACCTTCACGTCCACTGGGCATTGCTTCGGGTGGAAGTCGAAGTCCACGCGCACGGTGTGGCCGCGGTGCAGCTTGACCGGCTGCTCTTCGAAGTAGGTCCCGATCACGGTGTCGTCGTCCTGGGGTTGCATGAAGCCGTCGACCGTCACGAACCAGCGACCCGAGGGAATGCCGTGGAAGTCGGTCTCACGTGAGACGAGCTGTCGCTCGCTCTTGCTCGATGCAGCCGCCTTGCGCTTGGCGCGCTGGGCCGCGCTCGGGCTCGTGATGTGCGGTCCGCGCCGGCCTGAGTTCTTCTTGCGGGAGATCTTTACGCTGTAGGTGCCGCGGAGCTCGGCTGGATATTCGATCGAGACCTTGAGATCAGCCCGCCCGCGAACCAGCCGCATCAGACCCAGTAGGCCGATCAGCGAGGCGATGGCGATGGGGCCGCTCGTCTCGGTTGGGGGGAGGTTTGCGGCGGCGAGCCAGGCGTCCAGGGTTTCGACGGGTCTCCTGCCAAGTGACCCTAGGCCCCGCTGGACGTTCTGCAGCAGGTCGCTCTTGATTTGCTGGGTGTGTCGCGCCCAGCTCGCAGCATCGCGCTTGGCGGCATCTCTGACGCGGCTGAACGCGTCCTCGGTCGCCTCGGCCAGACCGGGTTGATTGATCGTCTCCGACGGGTGCTCTGCGCCGACCGTTTCGTCGGAGACGTCGTCAAGCGAGAGGGACGGCTGCGCCGATTCGTTCTGCGCCCACACCGCGGCCGTCGATGACAGCAGGAGTGCTGCAGCCCAGGCGCAGAGGGTGAGCAGACGAGTCGTTTCAGAACGCATGTTCCCGCGTTCCTGATCGGCGCGTCTGAGGCCCCGGTTGAGTCCGCAAGCAGGGCTTCGTGGGGTGCGAAGTTGCCGGTTCATGAGGTGCCGCGTCGTCGCGTTTCAGCCCGACTCGCGATCATCCCCGCTTCAGCACTCTCCGGTCCAGCGGTCGCCGCAGGAGCGGCGAAGCTCGACCGCCGACCGTCATCCGCGGCTCAACTTCACCGCGTCCGCGATCTCGTTCAGCAGATCCTCGGTTTCGTCCCAGCCGATGCAGGCGTCCGTAATGGAAACGCCCCGAGCCAGCTCCGCTCCGGGCTTCCAGCCCTGCTGTCCATGCTCGAGATTGCTCTCCAGCATCACGCCCAGGATCTCTTTTCGACCCGAGCGGAACTGCTGCAGCACGTCGCGACAGGCCACGGCCTGAAGCTTCGGATCCTTGCCGGAGTTGCCGTGGGAGCAGTCGACCAGCACGGGCCGGGCGATGCCCTGATCCGCGATCCGCTCGATCGCCTCGGACACGTGCTCGGCGTCGTGGTTGGGACCGGCCGTACCGCCCCGCAATACCAGATGGCGATCCGGATTCCCCTTGCTCACCACGACGGCGGCCTGGCCGTCGACGTCGATGCCCAGGAAGCTGTGGGGATGGCTTGCCGCAATCATGGCGTTGCGGGCCACATCGAGGCCGCCGTCGGTGCCGTTCTTGAAGCCCACCGGCATGGAGAGTCCACTGGCCAGCTCCCGATGGGTCTGGCTCTCGGTGGTGCGGGCCCCGATGCTGGTCCAGCACAGCAGGTCCGCCACGAACTGGGGCGTGAAGGGGTCGAGCATCTCGCTGGCACAGGGCAGCCCCAGCTCGTTGAGCTGGAGGAGCAGCTTCCGGGCGAGCTCGAGACCGGCGGCCACATCGCAGCTCCCGTCGAGGTGCGGGTCGTTGATCAGGCCTTTCCAGCCCACGGTGGTGCGGGGCTTCTCGAAGTAGGTGCGCAGCACCACCAGCAGCGCGTTCTCGAGGGGCCGGCTGGCGGCGCGCAGCCGCTCGGCGTATTCGACGGCGGCCTCGGGGTCGTGGATCGAGCACGGACCCACGATCACCAGCAGGCGATCGTCGCGACCGTGCAGCGCGTTGCGGATTGCCGCGCGACCGTCGCGGACGGTCTCGGCGGCGCTGGCCGTGATGGGCAGCCGCGCCTTCAGCTGCCTCGGTGGGGTGAGGGGAAGGATCGCGGTGAGGTTCCGATCCTCGATGGGCTCCTGCATTTTTGTCTCCTGTCAGCGGCTCTGGCTTCGCCGTCGTGCGGCTCAGGCTTCGCCCAAAAAAAACCCCGAGAGCTCGTCTCGGGGTCGCGGGTGGGTCGGGCCTCAGTGGCTCGTCACATACTCCAGCGCACCCCGGTGGGCCACCAGGTAAACCCGAAAAAGTATGCCAACGACTGATTCGCCATGACCTTTTGGAGTGGCCCTAGGCCACTCGAAGCATCCTACAACACCGTTTTCGCGCCGTCTATCGGTATTCTGGGGGCCGTATCGAGGCCGCTGGGAGGCGATGCCCGAGCTCAGCGGGCCAGGCCCGCTGGCGGGACTGGACCCGGAGCTGCCCGTCCCCCGGTCGCCGCGGGGTTCGATCGCAGCATCCCGGCCGGAGCGGCTCGTCACGCCGGAGCGGAACTTGCGCCGAGCAGCCCGCGGCTCTCGAGCTTGTCCCATTTGTCGAGCTGTGCGTGGCTGACGCGGGACACCATGAAGATCGTGAGACAGCAGGCGAGCGCCGCGCTGGTGTCGGCGAGGATGTTGAGGATCGCAACCACCTGGAGACGTGGCAGCGACAGGCCCGAATTGAAGCTCGTGAGCAGGGCCAGGAACTCGAAGCCAGCGCACGCAAGGCATACACCCCACCAGGTCGGCACCAGCTTGGAGATGGCGACATTGCGCCAGTCGAACGGGTCGAGATTCTGGGGTGCGCTCGCCTGCCAGATCTCGGCCATCACCTGGTAGGGTCGATAGAAGTTGAGGCCTGGGATCACGAAGCCGAGCACGCACCACTGGCGGCCGTAGTCCATGCGGCGAGCGCCGAACGCCCTCAGGTTGGCGCGCACCTGGTACAGCCACAGAATGAAGCTGGTTCCGGCGACGCCCAGCAGGGCCAGTTGGGAGAAGAGCAGGATCCAGTTCGTGTAGAGCTGGGCGATGCGTGAGCCCAGCATTACCTGCTCGCCCCGCGCTGCCGCAAACAGATCGCGCACCTCGTTCAGATTGATGCCGACGCCGACCCAGGCGACGACCATCGTCACGATCAGCATGAGCGTGGTCCAGCGCGCGCTCTGTTTCGGGGGTAGGAACGGGGGCAGCAGGCTGACATCTTCTCGGATCACCGGGCTTCCTCGTCTGACGCATCCGCGGCCTCCATCTGCCGCATACGCTCACCAGCGGCCATCGCGACCGCGGCCTGAAGGTTGTAGGAGCGGATGAATCCCCCCATCGGTATCCGGGCCACGGAATCGCAGCGTTCAAGCGTCGCCTCCGGAATTCCGTCCGATTCTCCCCCCACCACGAAGAGCACGGGACCAGTGAGGTCGATTCCCCACAACGGTTTCGTCCCCACGTCTTCGATCCCGATGATGCGCCGGCCGGCTTGGCGGGCGGCGCTGAGCACGGTGTCGGTCGTCTCCCAGCGGACGGGCAGAAAGCGGTCGGCACGCATCGCGGCGCGAACCGCCTCCCGGCGCTTCCGGTGATCGAAAGACGTGTCCAGGAAGACGGCGGCTGCGCCGGAGACCTCGGCGGTGCGGATGGCGAAGCCTGCATTGCCTGGATAGAGCAGGCCCGTCAGCAGCCAAGCCGCACCCTCACGCTCGAGAACCTCGATGGGATCGCCTTCGGGCGCTGGCCCCAGCAGGGCGACGACGCTGTCGGTCGAACCGACCGGACACAGGCGTTCGAAGTGACGGGCGCCCACTGTCTGCACGGGGACGCCGGCGGCGCGGGCTGGCTCGATCAGGTCGCGGCATGAGGATTCACCGCGCTCTCCATCCACCAGGATGAGCCGCAGCGGATCGCCCCGTTCGAGAGCTGCCTGGATGGCGATCGCCCCTGAAACACTTCGACGCTCCCCTTCCACACCGAAGAGACTGCGCCCTGCGGCCGACTCCTTCAAGAGCCGATCCGTATCACCAGATACCGGTTGAGATCGCCCTTGCGGCCGTCCGCGCGATAGCTGGCGACCGTCTCGCCGGGCAGGGAATCGACGAGGTTGCGGATTTCGTCCTGGTTGGCGAAGTGGCAGTAGCGAACACTCCCCCCGTCTGCCCAGCGGAGCAGGTGGTCGCCGGGTTCCAGCTGACCCGGGTCGATCGGGCCGATCGCTTCGTCGCTGAACTCGTCCCACGGGAGGATGCGCTGCTGGAAGCGTTCGAAGCTTTTGAACTGCCAACAGGTGAACGCCAGGATGCCGCCCGCTGCGAGCAGCCCGGCGCCGGTCTGGAGCAGCCTGCGACGCCGCGCGAGGCCGGGAAGATGGTGGAGCAGGCCGAAGTAGACCACCAGGTCGAAGCGTTCTCCATCCACCGCGGCGGCGAGATCGACCTCGATCAGGTCGGCCTCTTTGTATTGCGCATCGAGCCCCGGCGCGCCCCGCTGGCGCGCCTTTTCGAGCAACGCAGAGCTTGCGTCGATCCCCACGTAGTGGAGCTCGCTACGGGCCGTGAAGAGGTAGGCGCCGAAGCGGCCGTTGCCGCAGCCGACATCGAGAACGCGCAGCGGCGTCACGTCGGGAAGCAGCTCGAGCAGCGGCTCCCAGCCCGGCCAGGCGTGACGCCGGGTTTCGTCGAAGCTGGCCGCCTGCTCGCGATAGAAGCCGCGGTTGATCGCATTGAGCGCGCGGGTGGTGGCGTCGTCCAGGGCCGGGGTCCTCGGGGGCTGCGATACAGTAGCCGACCCGAACAGGCCGGATGGAGGAGCTTCCGTGGCCGTTGCACGTCGACATCGCAATTTCGATCCGCGGGCTCACGCCCGTGAACTCGCCAGCGTGATCGACGAGATCGCGGCGCTCCCCGACCTCGATCCGCGCAGCCTGGACCGGATCGTCAAGCGCCACCCCCGGCAGGGCTGCGGGCTGTTCTCGAAGAGCGAGATCATTGCGGGCTATCGCGCGCTCGGCGCAGCCGACCGCTGGCGCTTGGACGAAGTCAGGTTCGTGGCCCGGTTGCGCATGCGTCCGGTCCGGACGCTCTCGGGTGTGACGCCGGTGACGGTGTTGACGCGTCCGCACCCCTGTCCCGGACGCTGCATCTTCTGCCCCAACGACGTCCGGATGCCCAAGAGCTACCTCGCCGACGAACCCGGCGCCCAGCGCGCCGAGGACAACCGCTTTGACCCCTACCTCCAGACTTGGAACCGGCTATCGGCCTACCGTGACATCGGACACCCGGTCGACAAGGTCGAACTGATCGTGCTGGGCGGCACCTGGTCGTTTCTTCCCGAGCTCTACCAGCGTTGGTTCGTGAAGCGCTGCTTCGATGCCATGAACGATTTCGGAGCCGCGCTCGATGGTCGACCCGAGGCCGAGGCGCTGGCGGCGCCCGCCGGCTTCGGGGAATTGCCCGAACGGCTCGACGGGGGAAGCCTGGAACGCTCCTACAACCAGGTGGTGAGCGCCTTCCTGGGGCGTGAACGGGACAAGCAGCTGCTTCACGAGCGGGAGCGTGCAACCTGGGGAGAACTCGAAGAGGCCCAGCGCAAGAACGAGGTGGCGCGCGCCCGCTGCGTCGGCCTTTCGCTCGAGACCCGACCGGACCGGATCACGCTCGAAGAGGGCGTGCGCATGCGCCGGCTCGGGGCCACCAAGATCCAGCTCGGCATCCAGAGTCTCTCGGACCGGGTGCTCGAGATGAACCAGCGCGGCCACGACGTCGCGGCCACGCGTCGCGCCCTGGCCCTTCTGCGCCGGCTCGGCTTCAAGCTCCAGGCCCACTACATGGTGAATCTGCATGGCGCGACGCCCGAGAGTGACGTGGCCGGTTTCCAGTCCCTTTTCGAGGATTCCGACTTCCGGCCCGACGAATTGAAGCTCTATCCCTGCGCCTTGATCGAAAGCGCCGAGCTCGTCGGCCATTGGCGCCGCGGCGAGTGGCGGCCGTACCCAGCAGCGGAGCTTCTCGAAGTCCTGGAGGCGTGCCTCGAACAGGTGCCCGAGTATTGCCGGATCAGTCGTGTGATTCGGGACTTCTCGGCTCACGACATCGTGGCGGGCAGTCGCATCGCCAACCTGCGCGAGGTTGCCGAGGATCGGATTCGGCTGCGCGGCGGGCGTCTGCGCGACATCCGCTCGCGCGAGATTCGCGACAAGGCCTGCGACGTCGAAGCCCTCGAGTTGATCGATCGGGTCTACGCGTCCTCCACCGGAGAGGAGCACTTTCTCGAGCTTCAGACCGCAGACGACCGGCTCGCGGGATTCCTGCGGCTCTCGCTGCCGGACGGTCGAGCCCCCCTCGACGAGCTCGAGGGCTGCGCGCTGCTGCGCGAGGTGCATGTGTACGGGGCGTCCCTGGCGTTCGGTCTGCGTACGGATGGCCAAGTGCAGCACCGTGGACTCGGGCGGCGTCTGGTCGACCGTGCGCTCGAACTCGCCCGGACGGCCGGATATTCGCGCCTGGCGGTGATCTCGGCGGTCGGGACCCGCGAGTACTACCGGACGCTGGGCTTCGAAGACGGCGAGCTCTACCAGTTGAAAGCGACCTGAACAAGATGGCGCGCCCGCGCGCTGCACTGCTTTCACTCGGGAAGCTGGCGGGAAACCGCTAGGTCTTTTCGAACGTCAGCGTGTCGCCGTCCGCGTCCACACGCACTTTCGAACCCTCGGGGAAATCTCCCTCCAGGATTCGCATGGCGAGTGGGTCCTGCAGCTGTCGCTGGATGACACGCTTGAGCGGACGCGCACCGTAGTGTGGATCGTAGCCCTTGTCGGCCAACAGCGTCTTCGCGGCCGGAGTCACCTCGAATTCGATGCGTCGCTGTTCGAGGAGCTTCTGAACCCGGTCGAGCTGTATCGAAACGATAGGGTCGAGCTGCTCACGGGCCAGCTGGTGGAAGACAATGGTCTCGTCGATGCGGTTCAGGAACTCGGGCTTGAAGTGGGCGCGCAGCGCCTCCTCGACGGACCTTTCGATCTCGGCCTGGTCCTCGAGGCCCACGATTTTCTGGCTCCCGATGTTGGAAGTCAGGATCAGGACCACGTTGCGGAAGTCGATGGTGCGACCCTGGCCGTCGGTGAGGCGACCCTCGTCCAGGATCTGGAGCAGGACGTTGAAGACGTCCGGGTGGGCCTTCTCGATCTCGTCGAAGAGAACCACGCTGTAGGGTCGGCGTCGCACCGCTTCGGTCAGCTGGCCGCCCTCCTCGTAGCCGATGTAGCCCGGAGGCGCTCCGATCAGGCGCGCCACCGAGTGCTTTTCCATGTACTCGCTCATGTCGATGCGGGTCATGGCGTGCTCGTCGTCGAACAGGAACTCCGCGAGCGCCCGCGCGGTCTCGGTCTTTCCGACGCCGGTGGGACCCAGGAAGATGAACGAACCAATCGGCCGATCGGGATCCTGGAGTCCTGCGCGCGCGCGTCGCACCGCGGCCGACACGGCACGCAGCGCGTCGTCCTGTCCGACGACGCGCTTGCGGAGCTGATCCTCCATCTTGAGGAGCTTCTCCTGCTCGCTTTCGAGCATCTTCGAAACGGGGATGCCCGTCCACCTGGAGACGATCTCGGCGATCTCTTCGCTGCTGACCTCCTCGGACAGCAACGAGCCCTGGCTCGCCTGGAACTGCTCGAGCTGCTTTCGCTCACTGTCGAGTGACTGCTCGAGCTGCACCAGCTCGCCGTAGCGGATCTCGGCGGCGCGCTCGAGATTGCCCTGGCGCTGGGTTCGTTCGAGCTCGGCGTTGAGCTCTTCGCGGCGTTGCTTGAAGTCGCGCAGCTTGGCGATAACGTTCTTCTCGTTCTCCCAGCGCGTCTTCATGGCGCCGCCCTGGTTGCGCAGCTCGGCGATTTCCTTCTCGACCTTTTCGAGTCGGGCGGCGCTGGCGTCGTCGCTCTCCTTCTTGAGGGCTTCGTGCTCGACCTCGAGCTGGATGCGCTTGCGCTCGATCTGGTCGAGCTCCTCGGGCATGGAGTCGATCTGGACCCGCACGCGGCTGGCGGCTTCGTCGACCAGGTCGATGGCCTTGTCCGGCAGGAACCGGTCGGTGATATAGCGGTTCGAGAGCGTCGCCGCGGCGACGAGGGCGGAATCCTGGATGCGCACGCCGTGGTGCACTTCGTAACGCTCCTTCAGGCCGCGCAGGATCGAGATGGTGTCCGGCACGCTGGGCTCGCCCACGAAGACGGGCTGGAAGCGCCGCTCCAGCGCCGCGTCCTTCTCCACGTGCTTGCGGTACTCGTCGAGGGTCGTGGCGCCGATACAGTGCAGCTCGCCACGCGCGAGGGCGGGCTTCAGCATGTTGGCCGCGTCGGCCGCGCCTTCGGCGGCGCCGGCGCCCACGATGGTGTGGAGTTCGTCGATGAAGAGGATCACCTGACCCTCGGCCTCGGCGACTTCGCGCAGTACGGCCTTGAGCCGGTCCTCGAACTCGCCCCGATACTTGGTGCCGGCAATCAGTGCGCCGATGTCGAGGGAGACCAGGCGCCGGTCCTTGAGACTTTCGGGCACGTCGCCGACCACGATGCGTTGCGCCAGCCCTTCGGCGATGGCCGTCTTGCCGACACCGGGCTCGCCGATCAGCACCGGGTTGTTCTTGGTACGGCGCAAGAGCACCTGGATCACGCGCCGGATCTCTTCGTCGCGACCCACGACGGGGTCGATCTTTCCCAGGCGCGCGGCGTCGGTCAGGTCGCGGCCGAATTTCGAGAGGGACTGGTACTTCGATTCGGGATCCGGGTCGGTGACGCGCGCACCCCCGCGCACCGAAACGAGCGCCTTGAGCAATGCTTCGCGGTCTGCCCCGACTTCACGAAGCATGCGAGCGGCAGGATCCTGCTTGGCAGTGGCGAGGCTGAGCAGCAGGTGCTCGGTGGAGACGTATTCGTCCTTGAGGGCGTCGGCCTCCTGGAAGGCCTGCTCCAAGACCTTGGACGTGGCGCGCGACAGCTGCGGCTGGGCGCCGCCCGTCACCTTGGGCATCCCTTCCAGCAGCTTCTCGAGCTCGCTCTGGAGGACGTCCACAGGCACCCCCAGCTTCTGGAGAACCGGCACCGTGCTGCCTTCGGGCTGGCTGAGAAGTCCCCAGAGAACGTGGGCGGGAGTTATTTCACTGTGGCCGCGGCTCGAGGCCTGGCCCTGCGCCTCGGCCAGAGCCTCCTGGCTCTTGATAGTGAGCTTGTCCATTCGCATGGAGAAAATCGTAAGCACGGCCCGTGTGTGGGCAAGCCGGCAGCTACCCCGAGGGGCCAGTGCGCGCCATTCGGGCTAGTCCGGGGGCGCCGGCAGCGGCACGAACACCGTGGCATCCCCGCGCCGGATCAGCAACAGCGCGCCGTCGTCGGCCTGCGAGAGCAACTCGTCCAGCCTGCCGACGTCGCTCACCTCCTGCTTGTCGACCTCGAGGATCACGTCCTCGCGACGCAGGCCGGCTTCGGCGGCGGGGCTGCCGCGCAGGACGCCGACCACGATCACGCCGGTGTCCTCATCAATACCGAGGCGGGTGGCCAGGTCGGGTGTGAGATTCTGGGCCTTCAATCCGAAGGAGGACGCGCCCCCGCTCTCCCGGCTCGAGAGCTTGTCGACTATCTCTCGCTCTTCCATCTTGGCGATGGTGGCCTTCAGGCTCTTGCGTTTGCTGTCGCGGATCACGACGAGCTTCACCTTCTTGTCGACCGGGGTCGAGGCGACGAGCTTCGGCAGGTCGCTCATCTCCTTGACCGGCTTGCCGTCGAACTCGACGATCACGTCGTAACGATTGACGCCGGCATCCTCGGCCGGGCCACCCTTCATCACGCGCGACACCAGCGCGCCGGTCTCGTTCTCGAGTTCGAGATGGGTCGCCAACTCGGGCGTAATGCGTTGGATCACGACGCCGAGCCAGCCGCGCGTCACCCTGCCGCTGGTCATCAGCTGCGGGAGGATCTGCTTGGCCATGTTGATGGGAACGGCAAAGCCGACGGTGTTGGCGCCGGGCTTGATGGCCGTGTTGATGCCGATCACCTCGCCGGCCATGTTGATCAGGGGGCCACCGGAGTTGCCCGGATTGATGGCGGCGTCGGTCTGGATGTAGTCGTCGTAGGTGCCGTGGCCGATCACGCGGTTCTTGGCGCTCACGATGCCGGCGGTGACCGTGTGTTCGAGCCCGAATGGATTGCCGACAGCGATCACCCACTCCCCAGGCCGCACCGCGTCGGAGTCTCCCAGCGCCAGGATCGGCAACTTTTTGCCGCTCTTCACACGGATCAACGCGATGTCGGTCTTCGGGTCGCGACCGATGACTTCACCATCGAGTTCGTCACCGTTGGAGAAGGCGACCTTGATGGTGTCCACGTCTTCGATCACATGGTTGTTGGTGACGATGAAGCCGTCTTCGGAGATCACGAAACCGGTGCCGAGACTCGGCACCTTGTGTTCGCGCGGCGTCCGCCCGAACGGGGCGCCGAAGAAGAACTCCTCGAAGGCCCGCGGCATCTGGTACTTCACGGTGCGAGACGTCTGGATGTTCACGACCGCAGGCGAAACACGCTCCGCCAGGTCGGCGAACGACGCAGGGACACCGTTGGGAACGATCGCGGTCCAATCGGAGCCTTCCGTCCAGAAGGATTCACCGGCGGCGGACACGCCCGGAGTCTCGTCTTCATCGTTGCCAAAGAAATCGATGGCGCGCGCTTCGTTTCCGCGCCAGTCGACTCGGACGTCGAGGACGCCCGACGCAACCAGCAGCAAGCCGGTCAGCAACGAGAGGGACGTGATCAAGACGATTCGCCTACGGTTCATCGAGTTCTCCGTTGGGTGCAATTACCGGAAGTTTGAAACCGGCACAGGCGCGATGGTTCCCGCGAAGTTCCTTTTCCTGGCGTTTTGCCGGATGAAGAAGCAGCGACAGCCGCGCGGGACGACGGCGATCAGACCAGCGGGATCGTTACATGGTATCTGCCGTTGCCACGCTGAACCAGGACGAGGGCCCGGGAACGGCCTCGCAGGTCGAGCATGGCGCGCCGCAGGGCTTCGGTGCCATCGAGGGCTCGGCCGTTGATCCCGATCAGGATGTCCCCCGCCTGGAGGCCAATGCGCGCCGCGCCGCCGCCCTGGCGGACGTTCCGCACCTCGAATCCGCCGCCTTTCCGGAGCGCCAGGTCGAGGCCCATCAACTCGAGGGGCAATCCGTCCACGAGTTCATCGGGCACTTCCATGGCGATGATCTCGAGCGTGATCTTCTTGCCATCGCGATGGATGCCGACGCCGAGTTCCTGGCCGCTCGTGACGGTCTCGAGGATCTCGAAGAACATCCGCGCCGACCGGACCGGGCGCTCATCAACATGGGTGACGACGTCGCTACGCCGCACGCCCGCGGCATCCGCTGGACTCTTCTTGCGAACCCGATTGACCAACGCGCCGCGCAGGTTCGGATCGAGGTCGAGAGCGCTCAGCAAGTCTGGGGTCAGGTCCTGGAATCCGATCCCGAGCCAGACTGGCGTGATCTCGCCGTGTTCGATCAGCTCGCGCACGACGCGGGTCGCGACGTCGATGGGAATCGCAAAGCCGATGCCCTGTCCGCCCTGGTAGACGGCGGTATTGATGGCGATGAGATCGCCTTCGGCATTCAGCAGCGGACCGCCCGAATTGCCGGGATTGATCGAGGCATCGGTCTGGAGGAAGCCATGATAGGTGTGGTTCTCCGAGCGCAGCGAGCGATTCAAAGCCGAAATGACGCCCGTCGTGACGGTGTTGGAGAGGCCGAAGGGATTCCCGATTGCGATGACGGGTTCGCCCACCATCAGGTCCGACGAGCTGCCGAGCGGAATCCAGGGAAGCTCCTCTTCGGTGTCGACCTTGAGGACGGCGATGTCGTTGTTGGGGTCGGCGCCGATCAGTTCGGCGTCGTACTCGCGGCCGTCCGCGAGCGCCACCCGGATCCGGCTGGCCCGGGCCACCACGTGCTCGTTGGTCAGGATGTGCCCAGCTGCGTCGATCACGACACCGGAGCCCAGGCTGTGGGAGGTCCGGGGAAGCCGGGGTTCGAAAAAATCCCGGAAGAACTGGTTGAAGAAAGGGTCCGAGAATCCCGGCCGCAGCGAGTTGCGGCGCTGGTTGATGCGCTCAGTGGTGATGTTGACCACGGCCGCGCCGGCTTGCTGGACCACCCGCACCGTGACCGTGTGGCGCAGGAAGGGATCATTGGCGCTGGCCAAGGGGGCGAAAAACACCACAGCCAGCAGCAGGATGCAGCAGACGGTCGATCGGCTCGGGTCGGCCATAGGTCGAGTCGGACGCGCGCTCGCCCGAAATGCTTCAATGCAACAGGTCATGGCCCGGAGGGTAGCGCGGCGAGCTCGCAGAATGGCAGGCCGTGGGTCGATCGGGGCCGTGAGACGATCTGGGAGGCCGTGAGTCGATGTTGGTGGACGAATCCAGGCATCGCTTCGAGCAGCGATTCGGAAGCGCCCCCCGCGCCGGAGCCCGCGCACCGGGACGCGTGAATCTGATCGGCGAGCACACCGACTACAACCAGGGGCTCGTGCTGCCGTGCGCGATTGACCGTGACTGCGTTGCCTGGGTCACGCCCAGGACGGATTCGCGCGTGCGGGTCGACTCCCGTGAGCAGGCAACCCTGGCCGAATTCGATTCCCGGCAGCAACGACCCGAGGCCCGGGGCGAATGGGGCGACATCGTTCAGGGCATCGTCCTGAGCCTGCGCGAGGCCGGCTTCGATCTGGATGGGTTCGATCTGTCGATCAGCAGCGACGTTCCGGTGGGTGCCGGGTTGTCGAGCTCGGCAGCCGTGGAGCTCGCCGTCGTGACGGCTCTGGATGCGTGTCTGGGACTCGGGCTGCAGTCCATCGAACGCGCTCGGGTCGCCCACGCGGCCGAGACGGGCTTCGTCGGCGTCAAGTGCGCCGTCCCCGGATCGACCGGGTCGAATCTGCCGACGGCGCGGCCCCGCTCGAGTGAGTTGCTGTGGATGGGGATCAAGGCTCGCGGCAAACGTCGTGAGACGTGATCACTTCGGGATGGCGGCGGTGGTGTGACGGGGCTCGAGACATGCTGAGGATTGGGGTCGGAGCGGCCGCAACCTCGTCTCGAGCTCTTTCCTCAGTATCCAAAGCGGCAGCGTTGGGGCAGCGCAAGCGCGTTGTGTCAGCTTCGCGCTGCAATTTCTGCTGACTGCTGGCATCCTGTGTGATTCTCTCAGGGAACGGCGCTGAGCAGGGAATGTCGGTCTGAGATCGAAAGGAGACGGGATGTCGCTGAGCCTGCCCATTCGCGCACTGGGCGTCCTCGAGAATCTGGTCGGCCGCCGCCATCTCTGGCGGCTCGGGCGCCTGATCTACCAATATGCCCGCCGCGATGGGGCCAACATCCCGGAAGTGAATGGCGAATACGCGTTGCATCGAAAACTTGCCCGGCTGGCCTGCCAGCGGAATGAGGCGTTTCGCGTGATCGATGTTGGAGCCAATGTCGGCTATTGGTCATCACACCTGCTGGATGCCTGTCGAACTGCGGGGGTCCAGAAGGTGCATCTGTGGGCCTTTGAGCCGTCCGAAGAAATTCGCGTTCAGCTTACAAACCACCTGCGGTCTCCCTCGCCCGATTATCACGTGACGATCCGTGGGGAAGCCGTCGCAGATTCGAGCGGTCACGCTGCGTTCGACGGAACTCCCGGAATCACCGGCATCAAACATCTGCTAACGGACGCGATGATCGAGAACGCTGAAACACCCTCCGTGAAGGTTCCGGTGACGACCTTGGCCAATGTTTTCACGGATGAGAAGATCGACGTGGCAGACTTCATCAAGTCCGATGTCGAGGGGTTCGACCTCTCGGTCCTGCGCGGCGCCGTCCCGCTCCTTGCGGAGAGACGCATTGGCCTGTTCCAGTTCGAGTACAATCAATGTTGGATTTCCACGCGTTCTTTCCTGCGGGATGTCTTCGAACTCGCGGGCGGACTGCCATACCGTGTCTGCAAGGTCGTGCCGGACGGCGTCGATGCCTACGAGTCGTGGCATCCTGAACTCGAGACCTTTTTTGAGGCCAACTACCTGCTCGTGCGGGATGACCTGATTGAACTTCTCGGCGTTCGGGTAGGGAAGTTCAACGCCAACAACACCTTCGGCGCATCCTGATTCAGCGCGACCCGGACACCCGCTGCGGGACGTGGTCCAGGGGCGCTCCTTTCTTCGGCCCGGATCCACCGAGGACTTGTCGTGATGGGAGGTCCTCTGACATCCGAATTCCCGGACAAGCTGCGAGGTCTTGAGTTGCCTACACGTTGGCGCGTTGGTTGACCGAGGTCCTGCGTCCAATACAATCTGAGACTTACAGGGTCACAGGGGCCGACGGCTGGCGCAGTGTGGGCAAGCGGGGGCGTTCGGGGCTGGGGCT
>Ga0209988_10001023_pt1 | contig 17987 bp, 16 predicted proteins | sample N075metaG_FD_183115 | JGI IMG/M metagenome (GOLD analysis project Ga0209988, IMG submission 183115) | Deep subsurface microbial communities from Kermadec Trench to uncover new lineages of life (NeLLi) - N075 metaG (SPAdes) (version 2) | ecosystem: Environmental > Aquatic > Marine > Ocean trench... | reverse complement strand
GGGGTGGCACGGCCGAGCGAGCGATAGCGAGCTCGCCCGTGGAATGACGCACCAAGACACGGGCGACGTCGCTACCGCTCCGTCGGCCGTGCCACCCGGACGGCTAAGATGACGCGAAAGCCAGGGGCGATCCTGGCACTTCCGTCGCCGGCGTGCCGACGTACGGGAGAGAGAACGGTGTTCGACGACCCCGCCGAAGAGGTTCGGCTGTGGTTGGGTGTGCGCGCATGCGCGGAAAGGCCCGGATTCGCTTGGCCTGGATCGATGACATCGCCGACGGCGACGCCTGTACGGCGCTCGCCACGCGAATCGCAGCCGGCGGTCAGTTGTCCGGGCGCGGCCTGGTCGGGTCCAGTGCGGTCGTGCTGGCGGCGGCACTCGCCCGGCGGTGCGGGCGACCGATGCTCCTGGTCGTCGCGCATATCGACGAGGCCGACGAGGCGGCCGACGAATTCGAATCGTTCGGCATCCGGGCGGTGAAGTTCCCCGCGATGGAGGTGCTGCCGGGCGAGACCGGCGTGAGTCCGGAACTGCTCGCCGAGCGGCTGACCCTCCTGCGGTTGCTGGCCGATGGTGCGCCGCCACCGGTCATCGTCGCGCCCATTCACGGGCTTATGCAGATGGTGCCGCAGGGGGCGGAACTGGACCGCCTGATGCGGGTGTTGCGCGTGGGAGATCGGCTCGTCATCGACGAACTCGCAACGTGGATGACCCAACGCGGTTACAGCCGCGTCGCGACCATCGAGACGCCGGGGGAGTTCGCTGTTCGTGGCGGCATCGTCGATATCTACCTGCCCGGCGGCTCGGCCGCCCGCATCGACCTGTTCGGGGATGAGATCGAGGGGCTCTTCGATGTCGACGTCGAGACCATGGGGTCGGACCGCCGCCTGGACCGTGTCGACATCGTCGGCATGACAGTCGAGGCGATCCCCATCGGCGAGTCGGGCCAGATGCTGACCGCCCACCTGCCCGACGAGACCGTCGCGGTGCTGGCCGAGATGGTGGAGATCAACGAACAGGGGCGCAGCTATCTCGACCGCGCTGCCGACGCACGCGGTCTCCGGACGGCCGCCGAGGTGCTCAAGGCCGTCATGGGCCGGTGTCACGCGACCGTCGAAGTCAACCAGTACTCCGGCGGCTCGGTCGCCCAGGCCATGCGGCTGCCGGTCGAACCGCTGCCGCCGTTCGCCGAGAACGCCGCCGACGCGGTCGGGGAGCTGGCGGAGCTGGCCGCCGAGATGCCGACGGTCGTGCTCTGCCAGAACGCCGGTGAGACGAGCCGGATGACCGAGTTGCTCGCCGAGCATACCGGGCGACTCGCCGGCGACCTGCCCATCAGCGTGCAGACGCATTACCTGCATCGCGGCTTCAAATGGGTCGAACCGCCAAACCCGGTCGCGCTGGTGCCCTACCACGAACTGTTGCACCGATACCACCTGCGTCGCCAGGTTCGGCGGCTGTCGTCGCGGTCGGCGGATCGCTTTCTCGACTTCGAGACCGGTGACGTCGTCGTCCACCGTGACCACGGGATCGCCCTGTTCCGCGGACTCGACCGGCTCAAGGGTCGAGAGGGAGGCGAGGAGTTCCTGACGCTCGAGTTCGCCCGCGGGTCGAAGCTGCATGTTCCGGCGTCGCGGATCGAACTGGTCCAGAAGTACCTGGGCTCATTCCAGGGAACGCCGGAGTTGTCGACACTCGGCGGCCGCCGCTGGGCGGGCCAGAAGCAGCAGGTCGCCGACGCGGTGCGTGACCTCGCCGGCGAGATGCTGCGTATCCAGGCCGCGCGTGCCGCCCAGCCCGGCATTCGTTATCCCGCCGACACGCCATGGCAGCGCGAATTCGAGGCCGAGTTCCCATACCAGGAGACGGAGGACCAGCTCGCCGCCATCGCCAGCGTCAAACGCGACATGACCAACCCGCGTCCGGCCGACCGGCTCATCTGCGGCGACGTCGGGTTCGGCAAGACAGAGGTGGCGATCCGTGCCGCCTTCAAGGCCGCCGAGTTCGGTAAGCAGGTCGCGGTGCTTGTCCCGACAACGGTCCTCGCCGAACAGCACGAGCGCACGTTCCGCGGCCGGTTTGCCGACTACCCGTTCCGCATCGAGTCGCTGAGCCGCTTCAAGACAAAGAAGCAACAGACCGAGATACTCAAAGCGGTACGACAAGGCCATGTCGACATTCTCATCGGCACCCACAGACTCCTGAGCAAGGATGTGGCATTCGCCGACCTCGGTCTTGTCATCATCGACGAGGAACAGCGGTTCGGTGTCCGGCACAAGCAGCGGTTGCTGTCGTTCCGCCTCACCGCCGACGTGCTGACCCTCAGCGCGACCCCCATCCCGCGCACACTGCACATGGCGATGCTCAACCTCCGTGACATCAGTTCGCTGACCACGCCGCCGCTGGACCGCCGGGCGATCGTGACCGAGGTCTCGTCATGGGACTCGCAAAAGATCGAACGCGGGATCCGCCGCGAACTGGCGCGCGAGGGGCAGGTCTTCTTTGTCCACAACCGCGTCTGCGACATCAAGTCCGTCGCCGACACAATCCAGCGACTCGTGCCCGAGGCACGTGTCATCATCGGTCACGGCCAGATGGGGGCGCGACAGCTTGAATCGGTCATGCTCAAGTTCCTGCGACGCGAGGCCGACGTCCTTGTCTGCACGACGATCATCGAATCCGGTATCGATATCCCGACCGCCAACACGATGTTCGTTACCAACGCCGACCGGTTCGGCCTCTCGGAACTACACCAGCTTCGCGGCCGCGTCGGCCGCTACAAGCACCGGGCCTACTGCTACCTGATGCTGCCCGATGACCGGGTCGTCAACGAGGTCGCGGTCCGCCGGCTGCAGGCGATCGAGCAGTTCTCGATGCTCGGCGCCGGATTCCGGATCGCGCTACGCGACCTGGAGATCCGCGGTGCCGGCAACCTGCTGGGCCCGGAGCAATCCGGCCACATCGCCGCCGTCGGTTACGACATGTATTGCCGGCTGCTGGAGCACTCGGTGGCCGAGCTGAAGAACGAACCGAAGCTCAGTTCGATCGACACCATCGTGGACCTGGGCATCACCGGTGGATTGCCACGCGGCTATATCCCTTCAACCGCCCGCCGCATGGAGGCCTACCGCCGCTTCAGCCAGGCCGACAGCCTCGAAGAGATTGACCGCGTCGAGCACGACCTGACAACAGCCTATGGCTCGTTGCCGGCGGTGGCGGTGACGCTGTTACGCCTGGCGCAACTGCGGATCGTCGCCGCAGGCAACGACATCCGGTCGATCACGCGACACGAAGCTGACATCATCCTCATCGCCGCCCGACCGGCCGAGATCCGGGACCACCTCGCCGAAGCAAAGGGCACCGTGCGACTCGTCGAAGAGCCCGATGGCAAGGGACCCACACTGGTCTACTACCGCCCGCCGGCCCGGTATCTCGATGGCGACTCGATCGTGACGGTGCTACTGGCCCGGCTGAAGCCCGGGGCACACATGACTGAGCACGCGACAGTAGCACGAGCTGATTCGTGATCTGCAGTCCAGTTCCTGGGGCACGGCTAAATCCGAGTACCAGGGATTCCTGTGCAAGCGTGGTGTCGGACCCGCATATGCCGTCGCAAGTTATCCAGGAGATGCGTCCCGGATTCTGGCTGCAACAGTTCCGGGTACCCAGAACACAGCGAAACCGCCGTCACAGCTGCACCGTCCGCGCATTGCCCATCGCTATCATGTGTTACTGGATTCCCAATACCCACTCACTACAGAATCACTGTTAGATGGCCATTCGTTGTTGCTCCTATGCAGTCTCATGAACCGTGGTATGTAACGCAAGCCGTAGCGGCGCTCCGTCACCTCACAGAATTGAGGTCGGCAGATTGCTCTGAACTCGTAGGTGCTGTTTAGGCACGCGAGCCGGGGGTCAAGTGGATCGCACCGGTCGCAGGGCCCATTGCATTTCTCGGCTGGATGTTCTTGTTTGGTCGGGTCACGGATGCACTGGAAGGTACGAGGTGGGACATCCTCGCCTGGCTTACTCAAAGCGGCGTCCTCGGCTCTGTGGGCGCTCTTGTGTTGGGCTACGGCGTCGCCATCACGTTGGCTCTTGTAATCAGTGTGCTCATTCCTCGCGCCGTATTGCGACGCGAGCTCTTTCGTCATCTCTATTCACCGGCTTGCTTCTGGTGTGGCCATTCTCTGCGCGGTTTACGGCGCATCAACGGTAGGATCCGGTGCCCCGAATGTGGCAGGCAATCTCCGGTGCGACTCATGCACGAGGGTCCAGACTCCGTGCCGGCCCTCTAACCAATCACTGCAGCTGACGGGCCGCCCGCCGCGCGACCGATCCATCAAGCCAGGGGTACAATGTTGGTGTCGTCGGACCGGCGGCGCCGGCCCGCAGCTGATCTCAACCGTTCGCACGCACCGTCTGCCGAGGACTCTCTCTTGGCGTTCTGGTGCGCGACGTGTGTCCACGCAACCAGCCTGTTCCCCCAGACGCCCACGTGTTCCCCCAGACGCCCACGTGTTCCCCCGAACAGGCAGGTCTATCCCAACGTTGCGCAGGTGCAGGGAAGATCCGGCTGCCGGTCGCGTTCGGCATCGTCAATGTGGCCGTACGCCAACCGTGTGTTGGGACGCACTGCGCTGGGCATTCTGTGTGAGCGCTATCACCGAGTGCTATCTGCGTGTCGAACCTGGTTAGGATCGCCGCCAATCGGGACAGCGTCTTCATGACCCAAGTACTGGTGACAAATGAGCTATGACTTCTTCGTCTGGAGCGGACCTGCCGTACGGGACCCCGACGAGGTGCACGAACGTATCGTGTCGCTCTCAAGGCGGCACCGACTGCGTTGCTTCAACCTTCAGACCGGAAGGCTGTACTGATCATGATAGTGCTCTGCGGCATCGTCGTGGTGGCCGTTGGCGTCGGTCTCATCGGCGTGGCCGTGATGACTGCCGTCAAGCCGCAGCTCACCGAACGATTCCTCAGGTCCTTTGCGAGTTCGGCGCGGGCGCATTACACGGAACAGGCAGTGCGGATGATTGCCGGTGGGGCGATCGTCACATTCGCGCCGTCGATGTGGTACCCGAACCTGTTCGGGGGCTTCGGATGGATCATCATCGTGACGACCGCAGGGCTCCTGCTCATCCCATGGCAGTGGCACCATAAGTTCGGCACCTGGGCGATTCCGTTGGCGATCCGACACATCGGGTTGTATGCGATCGGCACTTTCGCGCTGGGGACACTGCTGCTCTATGGCGTGTCTCGTGCCGTGCTGTCGTGAAGCCGGTCGAACCCCTCACTGCAGCGCACCGCTGGCAAATGCTCCGGGAAGAGCCTACCTTGCACGCCTGCGATGACGGCATCGACCGGACAACTCGAGGGCGATGTTCTTGCGCTGGCGTTGCCCGATGGCCGGGTCGCCGGAACCGCCGGTCACGAGCGGGCACGACGTTACCTGCTGGATCGAATGCAGGAGATCGGTCTCGGTCCGTTCGTCGGTGACTCTTTCGAACTTCCCTACGAGGTCCACGGGCAGGATTTCTGCAACCTCGTCGGAGTTGTCCCCGGAACAGATCCGAGCAAGACGCCGGTTCTCATCGGGGCCCATTACGACAGCGTGATTGCCGCTCCCTGCGCCGATGACAACGCTGCCGCGGTGGCGATCGCACTGGGGGCGGCGGCCCGGCTGATCGCGACCCCTGCCGCTCGCACCGTCGTGATCGCCATCTTTGACGCCGAGGAGCCGCCGCATTACCAGAACGCCTCCATGGGATCGATCCGCTTCTACGAGGATCAGCGGGCTGGACAGGCGATTTCGGCCGCGGTGATCATGGACCTCGTGGGGCATGACGTCCCGGTGCCGGACCCGGAGGTGAGCCTGTTCATCCCGACACTGCCGAAATTCCTCTTCGTGACCGGTGCCGAGAGCCACCCGGCTCTGGTCAGCATCGTCCAGGACGCAGCGGGCCGTGTCGCGGACCTGCCGACGATCGCCGCACTCAACTCGTATGTCGGCGACGTGTCGGACCATCACGTCTTCCGGCTCAACGACGTACCGTACCTGTTCCTCTCGTGCGGCCGCTGGGAGCACTACCACATGCCCTCGGACACGCCGGACAGACTCAACTACGGCAAGATGGCCCGTATCCTCGAATACCTGGTGCACGTCGTCCGTGCCATGTGCGACCGGGAACTCGACAGGGCCATGCCCGCCGACACGGTCGGGCTCGAGATCAAGCTGATCGAGGCCGCGATCGGCCCGCTGAGAATGCCGCTGTTCAGGAAAGTGGTCGGTCTGGAGAAGTTCGAGACACGCGAGGATCTCGATCAATTCGCCGCGGCCCTGATGTCCGCGGGACTCTGAGGAATCAAAACTCAGCCGACCACGGCCCTCGGGCCGATGGTGTTGCCATGTATGTCGGTGCGGCTTCCGGGACGACGGTTGGTGGGCGACGGGTTCTGCCTGTTACACGCCGATCGGTGACGCACAAGTTCGCGGTGGGGGGGTTCGAGGGGTACCTGACCATCGGGCTCTTCGAGGACAATGTGCCCGGGGAAATCTTCATCAAGATGAGCAAGGAGGGCTCGACGCTGTCGGGCCTGATCCAGGGGTTCTGCAGGGCGTTCAGCCTGGCGCTGCAGTACGGACTGCCGGTGCCGGCTGCAGTCGACCGCTTCCGCGGCATGCGATTCGAGCCATCGGGCCCGACGAGCAATCCGGACATCCCGGAGGCGTCGAGCATCCTGGACTATGTCGCGCGGTATATCGAGCTGCACTATGTGACCGACTGAAGGTGCTCTCCCGGCTTGTTAACCGCGACGACGCTTGCGACGCGGCCGCTCATCCGGATCCGGCAGCAGGTGGCTCTCGTCGAAGTCGGGCTCGTCCTCGGTCTCGATCGGCTCGCCGGCTTCGTTGAAGCCTTCCAGGACGCGGTCGGCCTTGATCGTCACGGTGATGTCGGACCGCAGGTCCTTGTCGAACTGGATCGGGACGTGGTACTCCCCGATGTGCCGGATCGGGTGGCTCAGCCGTATTGCCCGTACGTCCACGCCGTAGCCGGCGGCGATCAACGCGTCGGAGATCTCCCGCTGGGTCACCGAGCCGTACAACGCCCCCTGGTCGTTACAGCTGCGATCCATCGTGATGCTCGCACCGGTCAGCTCCTCGGTGACCTTTTCGCGGTGGCTCCGCACCGCGGCCAGCTCGGTCTGCGCCTGGCCGCGTTGCTCCTTGAGCTCCTCGATCTTCCTGGGGCTCGGCGGTTCCGCAATCCCGTTCGGTCGCAGGTAATTGCGGGCGTACCCCGACTTGACCTTCACGACATCACCGATGATGCCGAGGCTCTCGACGGTTTCCAACAGCAGCAGTTCAATGTTCCTGGCCATGATTTGCCTTGGCTTTCCTCAGAATGGAATGTCTGACTCGTCAACGGGCGGATGATCCGCGCCACCCTGCGGGGCGCCGGCGGTCGCCGGGGCAGGTCCGCCCTTGCTGCCGCCTCCGTCGCCGCCCTTGGAGTCGACGAACTGGAAGTTATCGATGACGACCTTGAGCTTCGAGCGTTTCTTGCCGCTCTCCCGGTCGTCCCATTGGTCGAGCTTGAGACGACCCTCGATGAAGACAGGGCGGCCCTTGCACAGATACTGGCTCATCACCTCGGCGGTGCGGCCCCACGCTTCGCAGTCCACGAAGGTGGTTTCCTCGCGGGTCTCGCCGTCACGCGTCTTGTACGTGCGGTTCACCGCCAGGCCGATTGTTGCCACGGCCTGGTCCGATGGCGTGTGCTTCAGCTCGATGTCACGTGTGAGATTGCCCATCAAAAAGACTCTGTTGACGCTCCCTGCCATGGGTTCCCTCCCGTCGGTTGGGGTTTGGGGTAATCCTATCGCGACCGATGATACCACCGGCCGTTTCGCCGCCGGTTATGTCGTGGCGGCGTCGGACGGTGTGACTTCGGTTTCGACCGTGACGGCCGGGGTCTTGTCGCCCTCGCTGTCGGCCGCGGCCTGCTGCCCGCCCTTGTCCGCCGATTCGACCACGGTGACCGGTTCGGGCGCTGCGGTGGTCTCTTGGGCGCGAAGTTTGATCTCGTCGGCGATCTCGATCGTGCCGTCGGCAGATTCCATCTGCGCCCGGGTGATGTGATCGGCCCGGACCATCATGGATCGCAGCAACGTCTCAGAGAGGTTGCAGGACCGCTCGATCTTGACCAGGTCCGTCCGGTTCGCCCGGAAGTACACGAGAAAGTAGATCCCGCGCTTGTTGCCGTCGATCTCGTAGGCGAGACGCCGCTCATCCCACTTGCTCAAGCTGATGATCTCGGCGTTCGCCTTCGCCAGGATCTCAGTGATGTGATCTACGGCAAATTGCAGTTCGCCGCCCACGGCCTGTGGGAAGAGGAACAGGCCTTCATAGGCATTGATGCGTTGCTCTGTCACGGATGTGCCCTCGTTTTCTATGCCGTCTGTCGGCGGTTGAATCGATTCATTGTCTCGGTGATGCCCTGGGTGACCCAGCAGACGCCGGCCTCCACGGCTTCCTCCAACGCCTGCTCGACCAGCACACGCTGATCGGGGCGGAACCGGCCGAGCACGTAGGACTCCTGCGGGATTTCTCCCGGCGAATCGACACCGATCCGCAGTCGTCCGTAGCCGGCGGTTGAGAGCTTCTGCTCGACGTCCGCCAGGCCGTTGTGGCCCCCGGCACCGCCGTCGCCCCGGAGCCGGATCATCCCGCATGCCAGCGCGGTGTCATCCACGATGATCAGCAGGTCGGTGGCGGGATCGAGTTGATAGAACCGGACGGCCTCGGAAACGGCCTGCCCGGAGCGGTTCATGTATGTCGTGGGCTTGATCAGCAGTGTTGCCTCGCCGGCCACGGAGGCCTCGATGACCGCGGCATGGAACCTGCTTCGGGCAACGGCGCCGTCGCCATGGCGGCGCGCGATGCGATCCAGCACGTCAAACCCGACGTTGTGGCGGGTCGAATCGTACTTGGGTCCCGGGTTGCCTAGTCCCACGATCAGCTTCATGGTCAGTCCTTGGACTCTTTCTTCTTGTCGTCTTTCTTGTCGTCGCCCTCGGCCTTGGCCTCGGTGATCACCTCCGGCTCCGAGCCGTCCGGTGCGACCTCGGCCTCTTCGCCGACCGCTTCCTCTTCCTTCTTCACGAAGGAGATGTGGGAGACGACCGCGTCGGGCTCGACGGCGGCCCGGACACCCGTCGGCAACTCGATCTCGGCGACGGTGATCACCGTGCCTTCACCCATGATGCTCAGATCGACCGGGATCTCCCCCGGGATGGCGTTGACGCGGCAGACGACTTCCAGTGACGTCATGTCATGGGTGAGAATCGCTCCGGACTGTGCGGCCGCCTTGGGCGTCCCGGAGAACGCGAGGTTGACCAGGACCGTCACCTCCTCCTCGAGGTCGACGCGGGCAAAGTCGACATGCATGACGTTGTCGCCGAGGTAGCCGAACTGCAGTTCCTTGACAAGCACGGTCTCGGAGCCGCCACCTTTCACCGCGATGTCCAGCACGTGGGTGCCGCGGTGCAGGTGCGTGAGGATCTCTTTCTCGTCGATGCTGACCGCGACAGGATCCTTCTTGTGGCCGTAGATGATCGCCGGGAGCCTTCCCGCCTTCCGCAGCCGTTGGGAATAGATCGTTCCGACCTTCTCGCGACGCTCAGCTTCAATCTTCGGTGTCTCGTGCTTCATTGCTGTTCCATTGATCCGATGAATGGATAGTGGCTAGTGGCTGGTGGCTGGTGGCGAACGGTTATCTCTTTGTCCCAATCGACTCCTGGAACAACGCAGACACCGACATGTCGTGGTGTATCCGGTGTACGGCCTTGCCGAGCAGGTCCGCGACGGATAAGCGAACGAGCTTGTCGTCGATCGCGCCGGTCCGTCGGCCGTTGGGGATCGTGTCGGTCACGATGATGCGGCTGATCGGCGCGGCCGCGAGGCGTTCCACGGCGGGGCCGACAAGTACGGCGTGCGTGGCCGCGCAGATCACGTCGGTCGCGCCGTGATCGGTCACCACCTTGGCGGCCTCGCACAGTGTTCCGGCGGTCGAGATCATGTCGTCGATCATGATCACGGTCCGGCCCTCGACGTCGCCGATGACGTTGCGGCTGGCGACGTCAAAGCCGGACTCTCGGCGTTTGTCGATGATCGCCAGGTCCGCGCCAAGTTTGTCGGCGTACATGTTGGCGACCTTGACGTTGCCGACGTCCGGCGAGACGACGACGATGTCGCCCATCGCCGCCCGGTGTTGCTCGATGTACTCCAACAGAACGGGAGCGGCCGAGAGGTGGTCGACCGGGATGTCAAAGAAGCCCTGGATCTGCGCCGCGTGAAGGTCCATGCAGAGCACCCGGTCGGCCCCGGCGGCGACGATCAGGTTGCAGACCAGTTTGGCGGTGATGGGTACGCGGCCCTCGTCCTTGCGGTCCTGCCGTGCGTAGCCGAAGTACGGCATGACCGCGGTGATCCGCTTCGCCGACGCCCGCCGGAGGCAGTCGATGTAGATCAGCAACTCCATCAGGTTGGCGTTGACCGGGTCGCAGGTGGACTGCACAACGAAGCAATCGCGGCCGCGGACGTCCTCTTCGACCTTCACGAACAGCTCGCTGTCGGGGAACAGGTCCGTGCGGGCCTGGCCAAGCGGGATGTCCATCGCCGAGCACATCAACCGGGCCAGCGTCATTCCGGCCCGACCGGCGAACAGCTTCAGGTTGTCGCGGTCCGCTGCACTCACGGGGTCGCTTCCTCCAGCCGCCTGGCGAGAATCATGCCGACCTGGTCAAGTTGCTCGGGCGTGTTGATCGAGAGCACTTCCTGGGGCGGAAAGCCCGCGACCAGTTCGATGTCGTGCCCGTCGGTCTTCAGTTGCGTCGGTACGTCGGTGATCCGCAGCTCGCCGCTGGCGGCGTCGGGGACCAGATGCGAGAGCATCTCGAACAGGAGCTTCGCGTCGTAGCACGCATAGCTCGGGTAGATCTCACGGATCTCACGTTGCTCGACGGTGGCCGAGGCATGTTCGACGATGGCCTCGAACCGGCCGTTCTCGTCGCGGATGATGCGGCCGTAGCCGGTGGCGTCCGCGACGGTCGACGCTGCCAGGGTGCCCGCGGCGCCGCTGGATCGGTGCCGCGCGACGAGCCTCTGGATCGTTTCGGGCTGGATCAGCGGACCGTCACCGGCCAGCACGAGCACGTCGCCGTCGAAACCGGCGAGGGCCTCGGCGGCGCACCGCGTCGCGTGGCCGGTCCCGAGTTGCTGTTCCTGGACGATGGTGACCAGATCGCCGTCGTCGCCGCGGAACACACCGCGGACGCGATCGGCACCGTGGCCGACGATCAGGACGATCGGTCGCGCCCCGACATCGCGCACCGCCTCGACGACCCAGCGGATCATCGGGCGTCCGGCGACCTCACGGGCGACCTTCGGGCCGTCACCGGGCAGACGCGTCCCCTTGCCGGCGGCGAGGATCACCGCAGCCAACGGGCGCGAAGCGTTTGAACTGTCCGATGAAGATTGATGCATGCCGCACTGAAACGAGAAGCTGGCCCGCCAAGACTCGAACTTGGAATGCCTGGACCAAAACCAGGTGTGTTACCGATTACACCACGGGCCAGTATTGCAGCTCAGAAAATGGTCTCAAGCCACGCTTTGCCCGAACAACCGAACTCGATCGCGGTTCGGTGTCCGGCGGGGCCGAATACCTCATCCGCGGCACGACTCACCAAAGGCTGGAACGCCATCGCCGCGGATGTGCGCCCCATGCGACGCCCCCGAATATCTTCCGGAGTCGCCAGCGGCCCCACTCAGGGGAGTCGCGGAGATTGTACGGCCACCGCGATAACGGTCAAGGCCAGGGCCGCATCCGGGCTAGGATTGCCCAATGCCGACTCGGCCGGACCAGATCCTCGACACGCTCGCGGCCGTCCTCAACGGTATGGACGGCGTGTTCTCCACGCCGCAGTGGGGCGGTCGAGCCTACAAGGTCGCCAGGCCGGGCGCGGCAGGGACGCGGGCCAAGAGCGAGCCAAAAGGCAAGATCGTGGCCTTCATGGCACTCGACGGGTCCGGCAAGGCCGTGCAGGTCTCGTTCAAGATCCCGCCGGACGACGCCCGGAGCGCCTGCGAGCGATACGACTGGATCCAGCCGCACTCGTTCCGGACGCTGGCGCCGTCCGGGTGGCTGACCGCCACGGTCGTTTCAAAGCGGCACGTCGGCGCACTCACCAGGCTCCTGGTGCAGAGCCATGCGCTGCACGGGGTCCTTGCTGCCGGGCCGACAGAGACCGCGGAAGCGAGCCGTGCGACCGACGCCGATGCGAGCCATATCGATCGTGTGATGGACAAGGTCCGCGACGACGGGTGGTCGCCGCGAAGCGATTGGTGATCGCCTCTGGTACCCTATGACCTGAGATGATCCGGTTCCGCCGACTCGTCTGGGGTCTCCTGATTGCGGGTCCGCTCGCCCAGGCGTTGGTGCGCCCCGCCGAAGCGGCGCCGAGCCCGGAGCCCATGCCGGCCGGCGGCTTCCTGGAACGGTACGCGGCAACGTACCGCTTCCGGCTGGGGCGGCCCACCGCCATCCGGGTGACGCCAGACGGTACGGCGATCCTCTTCCTGCGGACCGGGCCGCGGGATTTCGAGCAGGTGCTGTACGAGCAGGACGTCGCCACAGGTGTCGAGCGGGTTCTTCTTACCGCCGGACAACTCCTGGACGGTGCGCCGCAGACCGTCAGCGACCGGGAAGAGGCTCGACGACAACGTCGCCGGATCGTCGCGCGGGGTATCACGTCGTTCCAGTTGTCAACCGACGCACAACGCCTGCTGGTACCGCTATCCGGCCGGCTGTTCGTGCTGGACCGTGCCGGCGGCAAGGTCCACGAGGTCACGATCGACGGCGGCCGAGCCGAGGTGCCGCAACTGTCTCCGGACGGCATGCAGATCGGGTACGTGGTCAACGGCGATCTCTACGTCGTCGAGGTCGAGACCGGTTTTCAACGCAGGCTGACCGACGACGCCGCGGCGATGGTCACCAACGGGCTCGCCGAGTTCGTCGCACAGGAAGAAATGGGGCGTCACAAGGGCTTCTGGTGGTCACCGGACTCGAACTTCATCGCCTGCCAGCAGACCGACACCACCGGGGTCGAGCGGATGCACATCGCCGATCCCCTGCGACCGATGACAGAACCGCGCAGCTGGCCGTATCCGCGTCCGGGCAGGACCAACGCTCTGGTGCGGTTGCGGGTCGGCGCCGTCGACGGCACATCGGCGCGGTGGATCGAGTGGGACCGCGCCGCCTACCCGTACCTGGCCACGGTGACCTGGACCGAGAACGCGCCGCTGACCATACTCGTCCAGAATCGGCGACAGACCGAGGCCCGGCTGATCGCCGTCGAGCTCGACAAGAACAACATTGTCATGCTCCGTCCGCTGCTTGAGGAGCGTGACGAGGCCTGGACGAATCTCGATCAGCAGATGCCGCACTGGCTCGACGACGGCAGCGGTTTTCTCTGGACGACCGAACGACGCGGTGCGTGGCAGATTGAACTGCGCAACAGCGACGGCTCCCTGGGGCACGTCATCACTGCCCTTCAGGTGGGCTTCCGCCGTTTTGTTCATGTCGACCGCCAGGCCGGGCTGGTGTGGGTCCAGGCCGGGGGCGATCCCACCGAAACGCACCTGGAGCAGTACCCCCTGCGGCCCGACGGCCCGCAGCCGCAACGCATCTCGCAGGAACCCGGCGGCCACGAGGCCGTGTTCGCCCGCAACGGCAGTGTGTTCGTACACCGCTTCGCCGGAATGACCGGCGAGTGGATCCGTGTCCGCGGCACTGACGGGCGTGACCTGGGCGAGTTGAAGTCCGTGGCCGAGACGCCGCCGTTCGGCGACGACCTGTCCGCAACGGTCCGGTTCGTCTCCGTCGGCCGCTCGCCCCGGATGAACGCCGTCCTGATCCATCCGCGCGGGTTCGACGAGGGCCGCAAGTATCCCGTGATCGTGCACGTCTACGGTGGACCGACCGGTGTCATGGTCACAAGAACGGCACGTCGGTACCTGCTGGATCAGTGGATCGCGGACCACGGCTACATCGTGGTCAGCATCGACGGTCGCGGCACGCCTCGGCGCGGACGCGACTGGCAACGCGCCGTCAAGCACAACCTGATCGACATCCCCCTGCAGGACCAGGCCGACGCATTGATACAGCTTGGCGAGATGAATCCGTCGCTCGACATGACGCGTGTCGGCATTTACGGCTGGTCCTTCGGCGGCTACTTCTCGGCCATGGCCGTGATGCGTCGACCGGACATCTTCCACGCCGCCGTGGCCGGCGCACCCGTCGTTGACTGGGCCGATTACGACACGCACTACACCGAGCGGTACCTGGGTCTTCCGGCGGACAATCCCGCCGGTTACAAGGCATCCAACGTGCTCACCTGGGCCCCGGCGTTGTCGCGGCCGCTGCTGATCATCCACGGCACCCTCGACGACAACGTGTATTTCATGCACAGCCTGAAGCTCACCGACGCTCTGCTCCGCGCGGGCAAGCCCCATGAGTTGCTTCCGCTGGCCGGCACGACGCACATGGTGCCGGACCCCGAGGTCATCCGCGGAATCTACACGCGGATCATGGACTTCTTCGAGGCGAGTCTCGCGCCGTGATGGCACGACGGACGCTGTTGCCGGCCGTCGCGATCCTCCTGGCGTCAACGACGGTCGCCGTCGCACAGGCCGATCCGGGCACCGTTGTCGCGGTGCCGGAACCGACCGAAGAGGCGATGCGTTACTACACCAGCGGCTGCGTGCTGTGGTGGGTGAACACGGTGTGGGGCATCCTGATCCCGCTGCTGTTCCTCTTTACCGGGTTCTCGGCGCGGATTCGCAACTGGGCGCGGTCGATCGGCCGCACATGGTTCTTCGTGATCGGCGTGTATTTCGTCGTCTACGCGCTGCTGAATTTCGTGATCGACTTCCCGCTGAGCTACTACCAGGGATTCCTGCGACAGCACGAGTACGAACAGTCCAACCAGGTCTTCAGCAAGTGGTTCGGTGATGCGCTCAAGAGTCTGCTGGTCGGCCTGGTCGTCGGCCTGGTCGTTCTTTGGGTGCCGTACCTGCTGCTCCGCAAGAGCCCGAAGCGGTGGTGGCTGTACACGGGGATGGCGGCGGTGCCGTTCATGATCGTCATGATGCTCGCGGCGCCGTTGTGGATCGATCCGCTGTTCAACGACTTCGGGCCCATGCAGGACAAGGCACTGGAGACAAAGATCCTCGCCCTGGCGGAGCGGTCCGGCATCGAAGGTGGCCGTGTCTACGAGGTCAACAAGAGCGTCGACACCGAGGCGGTCAACGCGTACGTGACCGGCTTCATGGGCTCCAAACGCATCGTGCTCTGGGACACGACGATCGCGAAGCTCCAGGAGGACGAGCTGCTGTTCGTGATGGCCCACGAGATGGGCCACTTCGTGCTGGGTCACATCGCCACCGGGATCGCGTTCTTTTCGATCGTGATCCTGGTGGTCCTGTACATCATTCACCGGACCGCCGGTCTCGTGATCGAGCGGTTCAAGGGGCGGTTCGGCTTCGACGAACTGTCGGATATCGCATCGCTGCCGTTGATCATCGGGATGGTAAACGTGCTGTCGCTGGTCATCACACCGGTCGTGCTGACATACACGAGGCACATCGAGCACGAGTCGGACCGGTTCGGCCTGGAGATCACGCACGACAACAACGGGGCCGCTCGCGCGTTCGTCGTGTTGCAGGCCGAGAACCTCGGCAACCCGCGACCGGGACTGCTCTACAAGATCTGGCGATCATCGCACCCGACGCTCGGGGACCGGATCGACTTCTGTAACGAGTACCGCCCGTGGGAGACCGGCGAGCCGTTGAAATACGGCGACCTGTTCGACCAGTAAACTCAGTCTTCGTCGGGCTCGAACATGATTGCCAGCACTTCCACTTCCTGGGAATCGGGTGCGGCTTTGCGTGCCTGCTCGAACCACCATTGGGCCGTGTCGTATTGACCGGCTTCCAGCCACGAGGACGCGGCGTGCACCGCGGCGTCCCAGGCAGTGTCGTCGACGATGAATCGCAACTCCCAGGTCATGGCGGCCTTACCCGGACGGTTCATCATCAGATAGGCAGCGGCCAGTTCGGCGGTAACGGGCTCCATCGCGCGCGTGTTCGCATCGAGATTGATCAGCAGGTCGATCGCGTGCTGCGGTCGCCCGCAATCGTTGGACAACCCGGCCTCGCGGATCCGGAGCATGATGTTGTCCGGTCGTTCGCTGCGGTACCGGCGGACGTACTCCAGTGCCTTCTCGCAGTCGCCGCGGGCGGCAGCTGCGTTCGCCGCTGCCAGGAGGTTCTCGGGCTCGTCCGGTTCGGCCATGACCGGAGGCTCGGGCTCGACAACTTCCACGACGACGGGCTCCGGTGCAACGACGGGGGCCGATCGGACCGGCGCGGTTGCGGGCGCCGGTGCCACGGCGACGGGCCTGGGCTGTCCGGTCGCGGCGTCACGCGAATGTTCGCGGCCGCAGCCGAGAGCGGCCGGCAGGCCGAGCAACAACAGGGCGGTCAGGATTCGGGTGCGACAATCGGGCGTGGACATGTCGAGGACCTCCATCGGTCTCCATCGACTGTCCGAAGCTCGACGTTTTGTCGGAGCTTCCAGATCGAGCGCTATCGGTCCCTGACGTTATTGGTCGCGCCAGTGCTCGGCGATAACCTGACGCATCGCCGGGGTGGACATCAGGAAGTTCGACCGCCTTTGCGGGCCGGTGAACCACTTCCAGAGGAAGGCTCCGACGACGTGCTCATCGTCGTTGAGTGCCGCCAGGGCGGCCGCCATGCACCGCCGCTGGATCTCATCGGCGTGCTCGCCGCCCTCGCGGCCTTCCCACGGGCGCAATGCGGCGTTGGTCGAGCGCGCGTAGCCCAGTTCGGACAACACGACCGGTCGACCCTGCCGACGCGAGAATGCGACCAGGTCATTGAGCAGAGCGGCCCAGGCGAGATCCAGGTCGTCCTTGTCGGGGAGCCCGGGCTGCGTGGTGAGCGGGAAGTACGCCTGGACGCCAATCGCGTCCAGGTCGTCCCAGAACGGCACGCGCTGGTAGTCGGTCCAGTTGGCTGCATAGGTCAACGTTCCGCCGTAACTCGCGCGGACCCGGCTGATGATGCGCCGCCACTGCTTTTCATGACCGATGGTCTTGTCAAGCTCGGTGCCAACGACGAACGCGTCGGCGTCGTGGCAGATCTCGGCCATCTGGACGATCCACCGCTCGTAGCCGGTGAAGAACCGTTGCCATTGCTCGTCGGTCTCGAAAGTGATGTCGCCGCGCCAGCTGAACGGGCTGCCCCAGTACGCCAGGTGGGGCTTGATCATGATCTTCAGACCCAGCGCCTTTGCTTCACGGATCGGCCGGGTGAGATGCTCGAACCCGTGGTCGGCGTAACGACGCGACCCGACCGTACCGTCGCCGCGAATCCCGGCGTAGGGATGAATGGCGATCCAGTTGACGCCAAGTGCCTTGAGCTCCCGCATCGACTCGACCATCTCGTCGGTGCCCCATTCCCAGCCCCAGGCGTGGCACGAGATGGTCATCCCACGGACCGGCTCGCTGCGTACGGGCTCCGCGGGGCTGTCCATGGCGACCGTGACGAAGATCGCGACGAGCACGGCTATCGGCAAGAGCATTCTCACAACAAGCAGCATAGCTTCGCCTGAGACTCCTATTCACCAAGAATCGCGCTGATCGTTTCCTGAACGTCCTCATCAAGCACCAGGTCGCTTGCCTTGACGTTCTGGACGATCTGCTCCTCGCAGGTCGCCCCGATGATGCAGCTTGTCAGTTCAGGGCGACGCAGGCACCAGGCGAGGGCGAGCGTGGCCAGCGGCACGTCGAGGCCGGCTGCAAGATCGGCGAGCTTGCGGAGCCGTGCGAGATTCTCG
>Ga0209988_10001020_pt1 | contig 18002 bp, 14 predicted proteins | sample N075metaG_FD_183115 | JGI IMG/M metagenome (GOLD analysis project Ga0209988, IMG submission 183115) | Deep subsurface microbial communities from Kermadec Trench to uncover new lineages of life (NeLLi) - N075 metaG (SPAdes) (version 2) | ecosystem: Environmental > Aquatic > Marine > Ocean trench... | reverse complement strand
CGTTCCCGCATGAATTGATCGAGCGGCATGTCGCCCCATTCGACCGCGAGAACGGCATTGCCGTAGGTGCGAACCAGGAACAGATCTTCCCGATCCAGGTGCGTTCGCAGCTTTCCGATGCGCTTCTTTCCGACGGTCCAGTCGTCTGCGTCCTTCTCGGGCGTGAGCTCGAAGAAGTCCTCGATGTAGCGGTTGGGGTGGCGCGCCATCTCGTCCAGGTCAAACGCAGCAGCCTCGTCGTGCTTGAAGATCACGAGACCGGCGCCCGGCCCGGCACTCACGGCCGGCAGGTCGTCGGTGCGCGGATACTCTACCCGGGCGTCCTTCGAATCGACCGAAGCCAGAAAGCGCCCGTCGTGGCTGAGGAGACCGTGCTCGCCGGCAACGTAGAGGACGCCCATCTGCCAGGTACCGTTTCGCCAGTCGATCTCACCGAGTTGTGCGCCGGCAAAGATCGCGCGATCCTCGAGTACGGCGCCGCGAACGCTTTTGTCGACACGCCCATCTCCGTCCGAGTCGTACAGAACGACCGGAACGAGCGCGCCCTGGTGTCGCTCCACGAAGCGCCAGAGGTCCGGGCCCAAGTCCGCCGTGACGCGGGGATCGGAACCCCCATGCACGATGATCGAATCCAACCCCTTGCCCAGATCGTTTTCCGCGTGGAAGAAGATCTCTCCGTCCGGCGCTTTGTAGTGGAGCGCAGGATCGAGTGCGGTTCCACGCGGATGGATCCACGGGTCACGAATCAGTGCCCCGGTCGCTCCGGTGGCCACCCACGCCAACGCGGTCAGCCCGAGAACGGTGAAAACAGAGATCGACGATGCTTTCCACTGCATGATGAGTGGATGTGGGAGACGTAACGCCGATGTGTCAGAAGTTGCGCATCGGACGGATCGATCCGCAGATGACGTGCAGCTTCACCGCAACAAGACGGAAGCCTACACACCGCAAGTGAGCAACGAGAAGTCGTTCGGAACTCAGCTCTCCGTCATGAGATCGAAGAGTGCGTGAAATTTCTCGGTATCGACGGCGATGAACAGCCCGTCCGCTTCGACGACGGCGTTCTCTCCCGCGTAGATCGCCCCCGATGTGCGGATCTTGCGACCGTCGATTCTGTCCAGGCGCGCTTCGACGCGCAGCGACGTCTCCACCGGTGTCGCGTGGAGAAAGCGCGTGCTGAACTCCACAGTCATGGCGGGTGTACCCGCGAACATACACGCGCGACCGAGGGCCTCGTCCAGCAGCGCCGCCACGAGTCCGCCGTGGACGCGCCCCGGTGCTCCCGCCATGGACTTGCCGAAGCTGACTTCACCACGGACCCGCTGGTTTTCGAGATCGAACCAGAACGTCGCCGGGGGCGAGATCGGATTCGCGAGACCGGCGAAGGGGCTGCGGTCCGAGAAGTCCGCCATCTCCGGAGCAATCACGCGCACGTCCGCATCGAGCTCTTCGGGCTCGGGAACACCGGCTTCCAGCAGCGACGCGTGCCCTTCGAGGATCTCGGTGAGCTCGCGGATCTGCTCCACCGGCGCCGCGGTGCTGCAGAGCAGGTTGTTCAGCCGACGCAACTGGGTCGCCAGGTCGCGCTTGGCGAGGATCTCACGCGTCGGATCGGGAGGCGAATCCTGATACTCGCTGATTCGTTCCAGAATGAAGTCGACGTCGGCCACGGTTGTCCGTCCTCTTGGATGGCGCTCGAAAGCGAAAAACGAAGGGATGAGAAGAAGAATGGAGTCTAGCGGGTCGCAATGGCGGCAAGCCGCGTGGACAGATCGGACCGGCAGCGACCCCGATGACGAGGGCCGCCAAAAGCCAGGCGTCTTCGCGCGCTCAGTGACCGCACCTCAACCGAGATCGAGGCTCGCAAGCCCCGGACGAATCACCTTTTCATAGGCTTCGATGAATTCGTTGGCATCGCTGAGCAGTGAGAAGACGAAGTGGCGGGAGCCCGCCTTCGCGAACGACTCCATCTGCTCGAGGCAATCCTCGGGCCGACCCAGCAGGCAATACTTCTTTGCAGCTTCGGTGAAGTCGGTGTTGTAGATCGTTCCGAGCAGCTTGGCGGCGCGGCCATGCGCGCGCTCATAGTCGTCATCGAGCACGGTGAACAGGAAGCTGGCCGTCTCGAAGTCGACCTCCTTCCTACGGGCCACTGCCGCGTGCTCATCGATGATTCGAAGGTTGTTGGCGTACTGATCGGGCGAACACATGTGCGAGATGTAGCCGTCTCCGGTAGTGCCTGCGCGGCGGAACGACGGACCTTTGCGACCGCCAACGATGATGCGCGGCCCGCCAGGCTGAAGCGGCTTGGGGGAAAGGGAGACGGGTCCGAACCGGTAGTGGCGCCCCTCGTGGACGACCTTGTCTTCGCTCCAGAGTCGTCGCAGGATCTCGATCCCCTCATCGGTGCGACTGCCGCGCTCCTCCAGCGGCACTCCGCTCGCCTCGAACTCGGGCGGAAACTCGCCGCCGACACCAATGCCCAGCGTCAGCCTTCCGCTCGAGAGCACGTCGAGGGTCGACGTCACCTTGGCCGTGGTCGTCGGATTTCGGAGCGGAACCAGGTAGACGCCCGTGCAGAGCCGCACCCGCTCAGTCACGGCCGCCACGAACGACAAGAGCGTCAACGATTCGAGGATCGGAATGTAGAAGGAGATGTGGTCTCCGACCCAGATCGAATCGAAGCCGGCCGCCTCGATACGGGGTGCCAGCGAAAGCACACCGTCACGGTCCTGGCCCGTCATCACCAGACCGGCCTGGATTTCAGTGCGGAGAATCAATCGTTCGGACATCGCGCGTTCCTCCGGGGAACGATTCTGGACGAGATGGAGCGCAACGTCACGTTCGTCTGGCTCGATTTGCTCGATTTGCTCGATTTGCTCGACAACGGCTGATTCCGCTACCCCTGTTCAGGACAGGAGGAACACGGAATGAACTCCCCCGTTCGCGTCGAGAAATCGGGCCCGATCACGACCGTCATCCTCGATCGCCCCGACGTCCGCAATGCCGTCGATCGCAAAACCGCCGCCGCCCTGGCCGAGGCCTTTCTGGCCTTCGAAAAAGACGAGGAGGCCAAGGTCGGCGTCCTCGCTGGCGACCACGGAACATTCTGCGCCGGCGCTGATCTCAAGTCGCTAGCGACCGGCCGGGGCGCGCCCCAGGTCGTGATCCCGAAGACGGGGGACGCTTGGGACCCGCTCACCACCGACGCACCCATGGGACCCTCGCGCATGTTCCTGTCGAAGCCCGTGATCGCCGCCGTGTCGGGATACGCCGTAGCCGGCGGCCTCGAGCTGGCCCTCTGGTGCGACCTACGCGTGATGGAAGAGGACGCCGTCTTCGGCGTCTTCTGTCGACGCTGGGGCGTGCCCCTGGTCGATGGCGGAACCGTGCGGCTGCCGCGCATCGTCGGCATGGGCCGCGCTCTCGACATGATCCTGACCGGGCGCCCGGTGGGCGCCGAGGAAGCGCTCGCCATGGGCCTCGCCAATCGTGTCGTACCGAAGGGCGCAGCTCGCGCGACCGCCGAGGAGCTGGCCGCCGAGATCGCGAAGTTCCCGTACCTCTGTACCCAGGCCGACCGGCGCTCGGCCTACGAGCAGTGGGAGCTGCCGCTGGACGAAGCCCTCCTCAACGAGTTCGAGCGCGGTTGGACGGCCATCGAAGCCGGCGAGACCGTGGCCGGCGCGACCCGGTTTGCGGGCGGCAAGGGTCGCGGCGGCAGCTTCAAAGACATCGCCTGACGACTACTCGCCTCGAAAGACGGGCTTGCGTTTCTCCAGGAACGCGCGCGGTCCTTCACTCGCGTCCTTCGACATCATGACCTTCATCCCGTGCTGCATCTCGATGGCGAAGGCTTCCGCTTCGGAAAGGTTCTCCGTCTCCCGCAGCGTCGCCAGGATTTCCCGAACGGCGAGGGGACCATTCTCGGCGATGCGCCCGGCGATCTCGCGGGCCTTGTTCAGGGCCTGGCCGTCGGGCACCACGTGGTTGATGAGTCCCAGCTCGAGTGCGCGCCGAGCCGGAAGGTCGTCCCCCACCAGCAGCATCTCGGCGGCCACGGCGTAGGACAGCTGGCGACGCAGGCGCACGGTCGAGCCGGCCATGGGGAACAGACCCCGCTGCACCTCGGTCACACCGAAAACGGCGCTCTCACCCGCCACCCGGATGTCGGTGCCCTGGAGGATCTCGGTGCCACCGGCCCGGGCGAAGCCCTCGGCCGCCAGCAGGATCGGCTTGGTCGGCCGGTAGGTCTTGAGCCACGCGCCCATGATCAGTTCGGGCTCCTTGAGCGCCCGCTCCATCCATTCGTTGTCGGGCTTTCCCGAGCGCAGCTTGGGAATCTCCGATAGATCCATACCGGCGCAGAAGGTGTCGCCGTTGCCGGTGAGAATCGCGCAGCGGATCTCGTCGTTTGCGTCGACCTCCTTCCAAGCGTCATAGAGGAGGCACATCATCTCGCAATTGACGGCGTTCTTCTTTTCGGGGCGGTTCAGGGTGACGGTCATCACCCCATCGGTCTTGTCGACCAGTACGGCAGGCATGGGAACTCCTCAAAAAGGGAATTCTGCAGGGTACGCGTTCGCCCAGGCTCTTGCATGGAGAGGGGCCCTCGCTTGGAGGGCCCCTCGAAGGAAGGGGAATTCTCGCCTTAAAGCTCCGACCGACATCTTCCGATTCAGGGCTGTAGCGCCGAAGGAGGGTAAAATGACCAGACGACTGCTCGCCATCGCATGCTTCGGAGTTCCGATCTTGCTGGCACTCCCGGCGTCGGCCCAGAACGTGCTGTTCACGCCCGAGGAATACATCGCTTGTGGCTCGTTTGTGGATGCCCTCCAGACGGACGAGGCGGGCACCCAGCGCCATGTGGATGCGTGCATCGCGGCGGCTGGCACCGAGAAGCTGTGCGGGCGCCGCCTGGTCCTGCGACTCGATCGCTGCGGCGAAGTTCTGGCAGAGAAGGACACCTTCCAGCAGATGAGTACCGACGCCGGACTGGCCCAGAAGCACGCTCGCTCGCGGCTGCGAGAGCTGGGCAAAGGCTACAAGGAAGCTCTCACGTCGACCCAGGCGGTGGAAACGGCCGGCGACGTCGATGCCACCGCCCAGAGCCTGCTCGAGATCTACGACCTCTACTGGCTGGTCAGGTGGACGTCGCTCGAGGCGGCCGAGACGATGAACGAGAGCCTGCGCAGCGATGCCGCCGAGGTGGGCCTCGAACTCGCCAGCGTCGACACCTACGTGATCGAGGCTCTCGACGCGCTTCGCGCCGCCAAGCTACGCGGCGACTTCAAGACGATCGAGTCGGCGATCCAGACCCAGCGCAAAAAGTAGTCGAGCCGGAAGCGCGAGGCGATTGATCCGCGGCTCGAAGCATCACCGCCCCATCGACCTTGGGAGTCGGCACGGAATCCGGGATCGGCGTATGATCGACCTCCCATCGAACGTCGCAGGACCGCCGAAATGACCCGCCGCGTCGACCGCTTGGTCGCATTGATCACCGAAGACGACGCATTCATCGAAGCCGCCCTGCAGAAGGCGTCGATCCCGACGTTGATGACGGCGATGGTGCACATCACGGGGGACCCGAGCATCCTGCGCGGCTCGGTCCGTCCGCAGAAGACGATCATGGGCGACGTCCAGGGACTCATGTCCCGGCAGGACAAGGACAGCGTCCGCAAGCTCGCCCTCGAGATTCTGAAAACCTACCGCGACGGTGGCTGCCAGCTTCCGCCCCCGCCGACGCCGGATCTCATCCACGAGATGATGAGCTTCATGGTCGGTGAAGAGGTGCCCGACGACTACGTACCGATGATGCTGGAGGAGATGGCTCTGGACGGGGAGGATTCCCGCGACACCCACCTGGAAGAGCGCCTTCCGGCCGACGTCCGTGAGAATTTCCACGTCGTCGTGATCGGCGCCGGCATGTCGGGGATCCTGACCGCGATCCGCCTGAAAGAGGCGGGCATCCCCTACACCGTCATCGAGAAGAACCAGACCGTGGGCGGAACCTGGCTCGAGAATTCGTACCCCGGCTGCCGCGTCGACATCGCCAACCACTTCTACTGCTACTCCTTCGAGCCAAATCACGACTGGCCCGAGTTCTTCTCCCAGCAGGCGACCCTGCTCGAATACTTCGAAGCCTGCAGTCGGAAGTACGGGATCCGCGAACGAACCCGCTTCGACACCGAAGTGGTTTCCGCGACCTTCGACCCCGGTGAATCGGTCTGGCACGTGAAGGTCCGCACCAAACAGGGCGCGGAGGAGACGTTGACGGCCAACGTGGTGGTCAGTGCCGTCGGCCAGCTGAATCGCCCGAAGCTTCCCGAGATCGAGGGAATCGACCGTTTTCAGGGGCCGGCGTTTCATTCGGCCCACTGGGAACACGAGCACGATCTCGCAGGAAAACGCGTGGCCGTGATCGGTACCGGAGCCAGCGCCCTACAGCTCGTACCCGAGGTCGCGAAGACGGCGGGAAAACTGGTCATCTTCCAGCGTTCGGCCGCTTGGATGGTGCCCAATGAAAACTACCACCGGACCGTGACCAATGAGAAGAAGTGGCTGCTCAAGCACGTTCCCTTCTACGCACGCTGGTACCGGTTTCTGCTGTTCTGGCCAGGCTCGGACGGACTGATGCCTTCACTCGTGATCGACCCCGACTGGCCACACCCGGAACGGTCCATCAACGCGCAGAACGAGAGCATGCGCGTGATCTTTACCGACTACATGAAGTCCCGGCTCGGAGACGACGCGGAGCTGCTGGAGAAAGTGACCCCGAAATACCCGCCGTTCGGGAAGCGCATGCTCCAGGACAACGGCAGCTGGCTCACCACGCTGACCCGCGACAACGTCGAGCTCGTCACCGATGGTATTGCCCGGATCGACGAGGGCGGCATCGTCACGTTGAGCGACGAACGCTACGACGTCGACGTGATCGTATTCGCCACCGGGTTCCGAGCCAACCAGTTCCTGTGGCCGATTGAAATCGTGGGGACCGGTGGAGTGAAGCTGGGCGAGCTCTGGGGAGACAATCCCCAGGCCTTTCTGGGCATCACGGTGCCTCGATTCCCCAACCTCTTCTGTCTCTACGGCCCGGGCACCAACCTCGCCCATGCCGGCAGCATCATCTTCCATTCCGAATGTCAGGTCCGATACGTCATGGGCTGCATCCAGGCACTGCTCGAAGGCGGGTACAAAACCATGGACTGCAAGCAAAAAGTCAATGACGATTTCAACGACCGACTGCAGCGCACCATGACGCGCCTGGTGTGGTCCCACCCGGGAATGGATAGCTGGTACAAGAACAGCGAGGGGCGCGTCACCACCACGTCGCCTTGGCTTCTGCGCGACTATTGGACCTGGACCCGCGAGCCGAATCTCGACGACTACGATCTGGTCTGAGCCCGCCGAAGATGGTGTCGAGCTCCCGGTGATACTCTTCGCGGAACGGACTGCCGGACAAGTTCCGGGTCGAGATCGAAGGGCTCAACTAGCGCGCAGGCCCATCTGGTCCAGCAACTTGAGAACGTCGTGAGCAATGTGGTGAAGCTGACGGTGGACGAGCGATTTCGGCGCACCAATCAGAACCGGCAGGATCCGGCCGTTGAGACTCGTCTCCAGCGACGCGATCTTCGGACTGTAGGAAATGAAGGACTCGAGCAGTGGATGGCCCGCACGACGGATCTCACCGATCAGGTGCGCCAAGACGTCGGGCTTCCCCGCCTCGGCGTACTTGATGCGGCGGTCCACCATCGACAGCACGACGCGCGCGGCATCGCGGCGCCGCCCCCACTCTTCGAGCAGACGAAAGACCCTCTCGGCCTGGATCAGCGAAGCCTGGTCCTTCACCACCACCAAGGTGAGATCGCTGGCCGCCAGCGCGTTCTTCGTGAGGATCTCGAAATCACTCTTGGTGTCGAGAATGACGAGCCCCCGCCAGCCGGTCCGTTCGAGCATGCGCTGGAGGTCGAAAGTCCCCGAAATACGCTGCTTGGGTTCGCTCACGTCCGAACACGAAGGGACGTAGTGAACGCCATACTGGCCCTCGAGCACGACTCCCTTGAAGTCGCCATCCCGAACGGCTCGAGCAAACGTCCGCAGATCGTCGGACGCCTCGAAAGCAAACATCCGATCGAGCGTGTTCTGGTCATCGAGTCCGATGACGAGGATCGGGAGGTCTTCGCGCAACGCGCGAATATAGACCGATAGATTCGAGGCGATCGTCGTCTTTCCGATTCCACCCTTGTTGTTGGTGACGGTCAGAACGCGGAACGGACGATCGCCCGAGTCCCAGTTCCGAAGTGGGTTCGCGGTGTCTGTGGACGCCCGACTGACGCGCTCCAGAAAACGACTCACGGCTTCTCCCTGCTGCCCTGCCTCAGCAAAGCGGGGCTCCGGACGGGCGCATCAAACCAGGTGGCGGTGCCCGGAGCGGTACATTATCCGCCGAATCGCCACGATCGGTAAAGACCGAATCCGACAAATCGACCGATATACCCGATTCCCCAATGCCGACACAGGTTTATGTGAAGCCCTGCCGATGATCCCGAATTCTCCCCCAACTAGCGGATATCCAAACGAATATACGCCCCTGACGTTCAGACGGTGCTGGGCGGCTGAAGGGCGGTGCTGTCCCCATGCGGCGGACGATGCTGCCGCGACCTCTGTCCGAGCGGCCGACACGCGAGGTGACCTCGTCGATGTTGAGCCCGGAAATTTCCGTTCACGGCAGCTGTGACCGATGCTTCGAGAAGCGGCGAGACCGTCGTCGACGTCTGGGGGGCCGGCTCGACTTCGGCAAGAGTCGTAAACGGCAAAACGACAGCTGGGTCAACGTCGATTCAACGACCAAGGGAATGACGACGACCTGCGGCTGCCGGCTGATCGAGCAGGGGAAGCTCGGCGTCCGCAGCCCCGGCTCGACAGAGCCCGGCGAAAAACCGACAAAACGTGCACTGAGGAGATGTTGCGCCACACTGTTGCCTGCCGTTGCGCCCCGAAGGGCGGCAAGCACTGAGCTCCGTGTCGAGGATCCACCTGATGCCTTTCCGTGGTGGCGTGAAAACGCGAAATCTCGATCGGCTTGAACAAGCCATGAGGTCTCGAAAGTGATCACGATCAAGGTCCTCCTGATGTTCGCGATCCTCGTTGCAGGCGCGGCCGGCGGCGCGTTCCCTCTTTATCGCCATCGGGCACTGGACTCCGACCGTCTATTGGGTTGGGGGAATGCATTCGCCGCCGGCGTCTTCCTCGGCGCCGGACTGATCCACATGCTCCCGGACGCGGACGCGGCCTGGGTCGCACTGGGCTGGAGCTACCCCATGGCCTTCTTGATGGCGGCACTGGCCTTCGTTCTGATGTTGCTGATCGAACACGTCCTGCTCCCCGACGACGCCCATCAGATGGTGCACGCGCCCTCAGGCGAACGCTTCGCTCACGTGACAGAACATTCCCATGGTGGAGTTGCGGCCTACGCCGTTGTCACCACGTTGGCAGTCCATTCATTTCTGGCGGGGCTCGCGCTCGGTGCCGAACCCGAGCTCAGCGGTGCGCTCGTCATTTTCCTGGCGATCCTGGCCCACAAGTCGACGGCCGGCTTCGCGCTCGGTGTGAGCCTGGTCCGGAACCAGATCCCGAGCCGGCTCGCCTGGGGTCTGCTCGGGTTGTTCGTCGCCGCCACACCGGTCGGTATCCTCGTCGGAACCCTGCTCGGCGAGGTTCTCGAGGGAACGGACCAGCTCATGTTCGAAGCGACCTTCCTTTCATTGGCCGCCGGAACCTTCGCCTACGTGGCGACCCTCGACATCCTCCGCGACGAGTTCAGCGAGCCGGGCCGCCGCTGGAGCAAGTGGTCGCTGGTGGCCGCGGGCACGGCATTCATGGGCGTGCTTGCTCTCTGGGCCTGAGCGTTCGCCCGATCCGGAGGCTGTCTTTGGGATTGCCGATTCCATCGACCTTTCGCGCCGCATCATCGCAGAAGGAATCGTCAGCGCCGTCGACGGCGTAGGCCTGGATGGATCCGGTGCGCCCACCAAAGGAGCTTCGCGACCGGTGACAGGACGACCAATGAGCGGTCGGCGCGAATCGCTTCGAGCGCGCGCTCGGCCACGTACTCGGGGGACTGGGTACGGCGCTTGCGCGGGCGCCGTCGACCCGAACTGGCATTTTCGAGCAGCGGCGTCGCGACCCATCTCGGGCACAGTGCCGTCACGTCGAGCCGGTCGCCGTGGTCCCGACGCAGCGCCTGGCTATAGCCCACGAGACCAAACTTGCTGGTCGAGTAGAGCGCAAGTCTCATATCCGGCGCGACATCGCGCACCTCGCCCGCCTTCCAACGGCCGAGGACGCTCTCGACACCCTGCATCATCACGCCGTGGTAGCCCTCCACCGCCCTCTTCTGGAGAGCGGGTCCGACGAGCATCCGGTGCTCCCGATGCGGGCGTCCGTGCATCCGGAACAGGCCGCGGCGGAGTCTCCGCTGGGCGGAACCCTTCGGTCCACGAAGGGTGAGGGCGGAGCTCCGACAATGGCGGTCCAGTAGAAGCTGGCGCACCAATACCGGATCGCTGGTGATCAGCAGCGGGTGGGTTCGACACAGCCCCCCGTCGGGCGTTCGAACATCACGGTGGGTCCGAAACGCGCGTGGATCTTCTCGAAGAAGTCGATCGGATCGCGCAGAAAGAGGGGCGCCATTCGCGCGAAGGAAAAGGGACCGGCGCGAACGACGGGCGCAATCGAAGCTTCGACCGGTTCCGACGGGATCGCCACGGACGGGAATGTACTGAAGCGTCCGGTGCCGGGGAACCGGCGGTTCAGAGCGGCGGAACGGGCACCGCGATCGAAGGCGCCTCGGTTCCCCCGTCCACCTGGAAGATCTTTCCCGTGACCCAGGACGAGGCCGGCGAAGCGAGAAACAGGGCACAGGTCGCGATATCCTCCACCGTTCCCGCTCGATGCATCGGTGTGTTTTTCTCGAATTGCTGGCGCAGGGCGTCGTTGGTGAGCACGACCTCGAGCGATTCGGTCGCCACGCCGCCCACCGAGATCGCGTTGACCCGAACCTTCGGGGCGAACTCAGCCGCGAGGTTGCGCGTGAGCATGTTGAGTGCGGCTTTGCCCGCCGCGTAGGCCGAGAACGCTGTCTGCACCATGTCGCTGGACCGGGATGAAATGTTGACCACGGCGCCGCCCTCGGCGGTCTCGACCATCTTCGGCACCGCCATGCGGGTCAGCAGGAACACCGAGGTCACGTTGAAGCGCAGCGCCTTCTCGAAGTAGCGCTCACTGGTCTCGAGAGCGGCCCGGGGGCCCGTGCCTCCAGCGTTGTTGACGAGCAGGTCGAGCCTGCCGAACTCAGCAACGGTGGCTTCGACCAGGCGCTCGAGATCGGGCGTCTTCATCACGTCGGTCACGACCGGCAAGCCGCGGCGACCGCGGTGCTCGACTTCGACGGCCGTGGATTCGATTTCACGCTTCGTCCGCGCCGCGCAGACGACGTCGGCGCCTGCCTCGGCGAAGGCGAGGGCGATGCCACGCCCGATCCCCCTGCCAGCACCCGTGACGATGGCCACGCGATCCGTCAGTTTGAAACGATCGAGGATCACGACGCGGCCCGGATGAGTTCAGGCGCCGCTCGTCCCGCCACCAGCGGCAAATCGAGATAGGTACGGATTCCCGGGTCCGCCGCACAGGTCGCGGGAATCGCGCTGACACAATGGGTCGCCGTCGCGACGATGCCCGAGTTCCGCCGCAGGCCCTCCTCGATCGACTCCGGATGGAGCCCGTGGAAGGTGACCTTTACCGACGGATCGCCCGTGATCTCGATCTCGAAGCGACCGTGCCGGTCGCCGCGCTCGCCCGGATCCCCGAGACTCCAGTCCGGTTCCAGATGCTGCTGGCCCATCAGCCAGTTGACGCGCGCCATCACGAAAGGCTTGCCCTTCACGAACCCCTCCCAGGTGAAGCGTTGGGCCGCCACCTTGCCCGGCTCGATCACACCGATGGGGGACTCGATCGGCGCCGTCGCCACGGCCATCTCGTGGGTCGCACGCTTCTCGGGATCCAGCACGACGCCGAGAACATCGGCCACCATGTCGAGAGACTGCTGGAATCCGCCGCTCAATACGTTGAGCATGGGGCTGTTGCGCGCCTCGTCGGGTGTCTTGCCAAACAGCATGATATCGGCGATTACCGCAGGGGCTCCGTAGGTCCGGATGTCCGAGAACTCTTCAGCACGCACATGGGTGATGGCGCGAGACAGGGCCGAGATCATCAGGGGGAAGCGCTCGGTGATGCCACCCGGGTGGATACCGGTGCCGTGGAGGGTGACGGCGTATTTCCGGCAGGTCGCTTCGAGGTCGGCCACGTCGAGGCTCTTGGGATAGAACCAATTGAGTGGCGTCACGACGTTCTTGCCGGATTCAAGGATCCGAATGGCCTCCTTCTTGCGACCGACGATGGGAGCATAAAGGACGCAGTCGGCATCGATGGCGAGCACCTCGTCCGCGTCGTCCGAGGCCGTTACGCCGAGCGATCCGATGCCGCAGATCTCGCCCACGTCCCGGCCAGCCTTCTCCGCACTGTGCACCCAGGCTCCCGCCAGCTCCAGTTCCGGGTGCGAGACGATCGCCTCGACCGCTGCGCGGCCCAGGTTTCCTGTCGCCCACTGGATGACTCGAATCGCCATGTCTCCTCCCAACAGCCAGCCCCCGAGCGACGAGCTGGCCTTGATGCAGATCCCGCGTGAGTGGGGACGCTGCCGAACCCGCATTCTGCCACGCCGCAACCACGCCTGCCGCCGGGATCACGACGGGATCCCCAGCGGACCCAGGGTGGGCCTGTGGAAGGCAAAGTCCCTCCAGAGGCCAGACATTTTCTCGACGCGCTTGGCGGCGAGGATAGATCCGACCGATCGACGCGTCACGAAATGGCGGGGCTCTGCTGACGCTTGTGGCCACCGGTCAGGCGCCCGAAGAAGCGTGTGACGGCTGCTGCAGCGTCGTCGAAAACCAGGTAGAAGACCGGCACGACGATCAGGGTCAGAATCGTCGACGAGAGCATGCCCGCCGCCGTTGCAATGGCCATCGGCGCGCGGCTCTCGGCGCCCGGGCCGAGTCCCAGCGCCGCCGGCAGCACGCCAAAAATCATGGAGAGCGCCGTCATCAGGACCGGCCGCATCCGCACCGGGGCCGCCGTGCGCATGGCTTCGACCTTGTCCATTCCCTCTCGGCGCAGCTGGTTTGCATAGTCCACCAGCAGGATCGAGTTCTTGGTCACGAGGCCGAAGAGCAGCAGGATCCCGATCAGACTGAAGAGGTTGATGGTGTTTCCCGTGACGAGCAGACCTCCCAGGGCCCCGACCATGGCCAGCGGGAGCGCCAGCATCACCGTCAACGGATGCACCAGGCTCTCGAACTGCGCCGCCAGTACCATGTAGATCACCAGGATCGCGAGGCCCACGGCGATGCCGAACTGGGCCATGCCTTCCTGCATGATCTCGGCGCTTCCCGCCGGAATCATGGTCACACCCTGAGGCAGGATCCGGCCCGCGATCTCCTCGGCGTCGATGAGGGTCTGGCCGAGCTTTCGGTCTTCGCTGAAATTGCCCGAGATCGAGACGCTGCGCTGTCGGTTGGTTCGGGTGATCGCCGACGGCGCGGCACCCAACTGGATCTCCACCAGGTTGCGGAGTTCCACGACCTCGCCCCGATCGTTCCGGACGTAGAGGCTCAAGATCGCCTCGGGCTCGGCTCGGTCGGCGGCCTCGAGACGCATGCGGATGTCGTAGCGCCGCCCCGCCTCCTTGAAGACACCCACGTCGATACCGCCCACCATGGCCTGCACGGTGGTCGCAACGGTGCGCGCACTGACGCCCAGCGCCGCTGCCTTCTTCCGGTCCAGTACGACGCGTAGCTCGGGGAGTCCCAGCTTGAGACTCTTGTCCAGATCGACGAAGCCGCCCTTGGCTTCCAGCTCGGTCATGAAGCGGTCGGCCAGCGCGTCGAGCTCGTCCAGGGGAAGATGGCCACGGATCTCGATGTCGAAGTTTCCGGGACGGCTCGACATGTTCTCGCCCATGGCGAACAGACGCACGTCCCGACCCGGGATCTTGCCGAGCTCTTTGCGTGCCGCGTCGATCACTTCGAATACCGTGCGCTCCCGTTCGTCCACCGAGCTCAGCATTCCGAAGATCATGCCGGTGTGGGAGAGCGGAACCGAGTGACCTCCGGCCGCCCCCGCAGAAGAGAACATGCCGACCAGCTCGGGCTGGCTGAGCATGTACTGTTCGTCCTTTTCGAGATACTCGAGCGTGGCATCGATCGACGTGCCCGGCGCAGCTTCGAGCTGAGCGAAGAAGATGCCTGTGTCGCTGGGTGGGAAGAACTCGCCCTCCAGCAGGAAACCGAACACCAGGGCCAACGCGAAGCTTCCGACGGCTCCGCCGACCGTGATGGCGCGGTGGGCCAGGGTCCAATGGAGGACGCGGCGGTAGAAGTTCTCAAACGCCTCGAAGCCCACTTCGAGCCTGTGATAGACGCTGCCGTGTGCGCGCTCGGAAGGCGGCGGCATGCGGGCCGCTAGCATCGGCGTGAGCGTCAACGCAACAAAAAGCGAGATCAGCACGCTGCCGGCCACCGTCAGGCCGAACTCGCTCAGGAAGCTTCCCACGAGGCCTTCGATGAACACGACGGGCAGGAAAACGGCGGCTACGCAGATGGTTGCGGCCGTGGCGGCGAACGCGATCTGTCGCGTCCCCGCCGATGCGGCTTCGCGGGCTGAAGCCCCCTGGTCGCGATGACGTTCGATGTTCTCGAGCACCACGATGGCGTCGTCGATCACGACGCCAACGGCAAGCGTCATACCCAGCAGCGTCATGGTGTTGAGCGTGTAGCCGAAGATCCAGACCAACCCGAACGTGGCGATCAGCGAGATCGGAATCGCCGCCATAACGATGAGTGTCGGTCGAGTCCGCCGCAGGAAGATGAAGACGACGAGAATCGCCAGCAGGGCTCCGAAGACCAGGGCGAACTCGGTCTCGGCGACGGCCTCGCGCACACCCTTCGAAAAGTCGACCCAACCGGCGGGGTCGGCGATGCGCATGCCGTCGGGCAGGATCGCGCGGATCTCCGGAAGCCGGTGGAACACCTCGTCGACGATGGCCACCGTGTTCCCACCGGACTTCCGCATCACGCCCATGGCAATGGCCGGACGTCCGTTGAAATGGGCGATGGTCTTGACGTCTTCAGCGCCGTCTTCGACACGCGCGACGTCGCGTAGCAGGACCAGCGCATCGGCTTCGTGGGCGATGACCAGCTCCTCGAGCTCGGCGAGGGTCCGGAACTCGGCGTCGGTCTTGACCGAGTATTCGACACGTCCACTTTCGATGACGCCGCCCGGTATCTCCACATGCTCGCGCCCGATAGCCCTTATCACGTCGCCCGACGACAGTCCGCGTGCCCTCAAGGCGTCTCCATCCAGCCAGATGCGGATGTTGCGGTCGCGCGCGCCGAACATCTCAAGACCGGCCACACCCGGAATCGTCTCGATGAAGGGCGAGAGCTGGCGGTTGGCGAAGTCAGTGGTCTCGGCGATGGACCGATCGGTTTCGAGCGGGAACCACAACACCGGCGATTCGTTGGGGTTGAAATTTCCGACCACGGGCGGCTCCATCTCCGGCGGCAACTGTCCACGGACACGCCCGATCACATCGCGAACCTGCTGGGCCATGAGATCGAGATCGGTGCCCAATACGAATTCGACCACGATCTGGCAGGCGTCCTGGTAGCTCGTCGAGCGCACGCTGCGCACTCCCGAGAGCGTGCTTACCTGCTCCTCGATCACGTCGACCACGTCTTCCTCGATGGCCTCGGGGCTTGCACCGGGAAGCACCGCCGTAATGGTGAGAACCGGGAACTCCATGTTCGGAAACTGGTCGACGCCCAGCCGGTTGTAGCCGAGCACGCCGAACACGATCAGCGCCAGTGTCATCATCCACGTGAAGACGGGACGCTGGATGCAGATGTCGGACAGGGTCATCGGCCGCTAACACCGCGGGTGGAAGCCATCGCGGCCGCATCGAACTCGGTGCCGTCTTCGTTGCGCAGCGAAACCACGGAGCCGTCGATGAGGCCCGTCTGGCCGCGCACGACGATCCAGTCTCCGGCGCCGATCACGCCCCGGACCTCCACCAGATCGTCGCGGTGGATGCCAGGCTCGACGCGAATGCGTTCGACCTTGTCGCTCCCGACCAGTCGAAAGATGACGGAGCCATCCGAGCGCTGGAGAACGGCTTCCTTGGGAATCATGACGACGCCAGAGCGTTCGGTGACTCCCAGGTCGACGTGGGCAAACGTTCCGGGCAGGAGGCGACCGTCGGGGTTCGCCACCACGGCCTTCACACGGCGGGTGCGCGTCGTGACGTCGATGGTCGGCGACACCACGCTCACCTTGGCGCGGAAGATCTCGTTGGGGTATGGCGCCACCCGAATCTCAACCGACTGGCCCACCGCGACACGCGACGAATCGACCTCGGACAGATGGAACTCTACCTCGACCGGGTCCAAAGCCACGAGGTGGAAGAGTTGCTGACCTGCATTCACGTACTCACCGACGTTCACGTAACGGCGCCCCAGCAGGCCCGCGAAGGGAGCCGTCACACTGGCGTCCGAGAGCGCACGCAGGGCAAGTCCCAGCTGGGCCTGGGCAGCCACCAGACCCGAGCGCGCGAGGTCCAGGTTCGTCATCGCCTCGTCAACGCGAGCCTTCGACACGGCGCCGCGCCCCACGAGCGTCTCCAGCCGCTTGTACTCGCGGCGCGCCTCGTCGAGCTGGGCCTGGGCCTGCACCACGCTGGCCTGGTCGTTTTCGAGCTCGAGTCTGCGCCGCTGGGGATCGATCTCGATGATGACCTGGTCGAGAGCGACGTCGGATCCTTCGTCAGCGGCAACGCTCGTAATCTCGCCTTCCACCTGTGCGGCAACGGTCGCTTCGGCCTGAGCCAGGAGCTGGCCCGTCGCCTCGATTTGGTCGACGACCGCGTGAGCCGTGGCCCGCTTCACCAGGACCGGCGGTGCTGTGATGTGGGTCTCTACCGCCTTCTCGCCACACGCGACCTGCAGCATGCAAACGACCAGCGTCGCCGGCAGAAGTCGCCTGAGGGAGCGGAGCTCCAAGAGACCGTGTCGTTTCAACATGCGTCGTTTCCTTGCTCGCTCGTGCCAGGGCGCTGGCGGATCGAGCCGCGGATCATCGCGTTCAAAGAACGGTCGAGCAGACCCGGAACCCATTCGTAGTCGGGTCGCGACGACTGGAGAAGAATGAAGCCGTGCAGGAGAGACCACAGGCCCTGGCGCAACGGCTCGATCTCGTCGGCATCGAGATCGCCTCGCTCGATCAGCACACCGAGGGGCGCACCAAAGATCTCCTGGACTTCTTCGGTCGAAGGCGGGTCCGGAGCCTTCTCGCCCCGGTTCATGACCAACAACTGATAGTGATCGGGATTGCGGATGCCGAAGCTCGCGAAGGCCGCGCCCAGGGCGCAGACATTTTCGATCGGATCGTCCGAGAGTTCGACGGTTCGCAGGTCTTGAATCAGCTGTTGGACGCGTTCCTCGAGCAGCGCGTCGATCAGGCTCGGCTTGTCCGTGAAGTAGTGATAGAGGGTGGGCGCCGTCAGGCCGCAGCGATCGGCCAACCGCCGCATGGAGAAGCCTTCTAGCCCACCCTCGACCAACAGCGCTTCGGCGGCGTCGAGGATCGAGCGGCGAGCGTCGGCACGGTATTGGAGCCGGCGTTGCTGAACGGCAAGGGAGGTCATTTAACGGTGGTCGAATCGTCTAACAGTGTTCGAGGGGCGCGGGCGAATCTTTAGCACAGGCCCACCCAGGGGTCGCCGCGCCTGCCAAGGAGACCCTAAGTACCCGCTTATGCACCCGTTCTCGAGTCTTCGAGGCGGGGAGGGATCGCCCCGGGCTGCCAGCGGGCGAGCCATCTTCGGATCCACG
>Ga0209988_10001018_pt1 | contig 18013 bp, 16 predicted proteins | sample N075metaG_FD_183115 | JGI IMG/M metagenome (GOLD analysis project Ga0209988, IMG submission 183115) | Deep subsurface microbial communities from Kermadec Trench to uncover new lineages of life (NeLLi) - N075 metaG (SPAdes) (version 2) | ecosystem: Environmental > Aquatic > Marine > Ocean trench... | reverse complement strand
TCGAGGCCTATATTCGCTGGAATGCGATGGTCATGGTCGTCCGTGCGAACCGCGAGAATTCTGAATTCGGCGGACACATATCCAGCTATGCGTCGTCCGCGACTCTGTATGAAGTGGGCTTCAACCATTTCTGGCGCGCCGAGACCGACAAGCAAGGCAGCGACATGGTGTTCATGCAGGGCCACTCGTCGCCGGGCATTTATGCGCGGGCGTTCCTCGAAGGTCGCTTGAATGAAGCGCAGCTGAATCGTTTTCGCAAGGAAGTGGGCGGCGGCGGCCTGTCGTCCTATCCGCATCCGTGGCTGATGCCGGATTTCTGGCAGTTTCCGACTGTTTCCATGGGGCTTGGCCCGATGATGTCGATATACCAGGCACGTTTCATGCGCTATATGGAAAATCGTGGCCTGGTTGAGCCCAGTGACAGGAAAGTATGGGCGTTTCTGGGTGATGGCGAGATGGACGAGCCCGAATCGATGGGCGCGATTACGATGCCGGTGCGGGAAGGTCTGGATAACCTCATATTCGTCGTCAATTGCAATCTGCAGCGCCTTGATGGCCCGGTGCGCGGCAATGGCAAGATCATCCAGGAACTCGAAGCGGCCTTTGGAGGCGCCGGCTGGAACGTCATCAAAGTCGTTTGGGGCAGTCGTTGGGACCCACTGTTGGCAAAAGACACGACGGGCAAATTGCGCCAGGTCATGGAAGAGACGGTTGATGGCGAATACCAGAAGATAAAATCGCGTGACGGCGCCTATGTGCGCGAGCATTTCTTCGGTAAGTTTCCGGAGACGGCCGCGATGGTCGCCAACATGTCGGACGATGAAATCTGGGGCCTGAATCGCGGTGGCCACGATCCGCAGAAGGTCTATGCAGCTTATGATGCGGCGACGCATCACAAAGGTCAGCCAACGATCATCCTCGCGAAGACTGTCAAGGGATACGGCATGGGTGCGGCGGGTGAAGGCCAGAACATCGCTCATCAGCAGAAAAAACTGGATATAGACGAACTCAAGAGTTTTAGGGATCGCTTCAACATTCCGGTCTCGGACAAAGAAATTGAGGACGTGCCGTACTACAAACCCGAACCTGACAGTGTAGAACTTGAGTACATGCTGGAGCGACGCCAGTCATTGGGCGGATTCCTGCCGGCCCGACGCGCGCGATCAACGTCGCTGCCCGTACCATCGATCGATATGTTCAAGACGCAGCTCGAAGGCACCGGCGAGCGCGAGGTTTCAACGACCATGGCGTTCGTGCGCATCCTGACGGCACTCTTGCGCGACAAGCAGATTGGCAAGCACATCGTGCCTATTGTTCCCGACGAAGCCCGTACCTTCGGCATGGAGGGGATGTTCCGCCAGATCGGTATTTATTCATCCAAGGGTCAGCTCTACGAGCCGCAAGACGCGGACGAACTTATGTTTTACCGCGAGGATAAGAAAGGGCAGATTCTCGAAGAGGGTATTAATGAAGCGGGAGCCTTTTGTTCCTGGGCAGCGGCCGGAACAGCGTATTCGAACCACAACGTGCCGATGGTGCCATTTTACATCTACTATTCGATGTTCGGTTTCCAGCGCATAGGCGACTTCATCTGGGCGGGTGCCGATCAACAATCGCGTGGCTTCCTCATAGGAGGCACGGCGGGGCGGACGACGCTTGCCGGTGAGGGACTGCAGCACCAGGATGGTCACAGCCTGATTAGTGCGTCGACCATTCCCAATTGCATTTCCTACGATCCGACTTACGCCTACGAACTCGCAGTGATTATCCAGGACGGACTGCGCCGCATGATGGGAGAGCAGGAGAATGTTTTTTATTACATCGCCTGCATGAATGAAAACTATACGCACCCGCCAATGCCCTCCGGCGTTGAGGACGGCATTATTCGCGGCATGTACCTGCTGCAGGTGGGTGGTCAAGGCAAGATTCGGGCGCAGCTCCTGGGTTCGGGCACGATCTTAAGAGAAGTTCTTGGCGCCGGCGAGTTACTGATGCAGGACTTCGGTATTCCCACCGATATCTGGTCGGTAACCAGCTTTAATGAGTTGCGCCGCGACGCGCTGGAAATCGAACGCTGGAACCAGTTGCATCCGGATAAAAAGCCACGCAAGTGCTACATCGAGCAATGCTTTGCGGAACGGCCTGGACCGTACATTGCAGCAACCGATTATATGAAGATCGTTGCGGATCAGATTCAGCGCTGGGTACCCGGTCGCTATGTCTCGCTTGGGACTGACGGCTATGGTCGCAGTGACGGGCGCAAAGCGCTGCGCCAGCATTTTGAGGTAGACAAGCGTTACATCGTGATTTCAGCGCTCAATGCGCTTGCGGATGACGGCGTTTTCGATCGGAAGACTGTCGCTCAGGCGATAGAAAAATATGGCATCGATCCGGATCGTCCGGATCCTGTGACGCTGTAGGCGAGCAGGAGCGCGAGTATGTCGGCCACTGTCAACATTGTGATTCCCGATCTCGGTGATTTCGAAAACGTTGAGATCATCGAAATACTGGTTAAAACGGGCGACACGGTTGAACGTGAGGACGGGCTGATCACGATCGAGACCGATAAGGCAACAATGGACATTCCGTCGGCGGAAAATGGCGTTATCGCGTCATTGACCGTTGCCCTCGGCGACACCGTATCAACCGGTGATGTCATTGGCACGCTGACGATGCAAGTTAGCGACACGGTTGTCATTACACCGGCTATCAAAATGCCGCTGGGCGGTGCTACGACCGTACTCACGACCACAGCACGCGCGACGCCCAAATCCGAGCCCCAACCCAAGCCTGAACCCAAGCAGTCGGCGATTCCGGACCAGTTGCCGGCGATTGAAGAAGCGGGCTTTTCCAGAGCGCACGCCAGCCCATCGGTAAGAAAGCTCGCCCGGGAACTTGGTGTGGATCTTGTGCAGGTCAAAGGCAGCGGTGCCAAGAGCAGGATTGTTCACGATGACATCAAGGCATTTGTTAAGGCGATTCTAACGGGCCAGGCGGCAGCACCCGCCAGCGGCAGCGCATTGCCGAAAACGCCGAGCATCGATTTCGCGAAGTTCGGCGAGATCGACGTGCAGCCGTTAACGCGTATCCAGAAAATCTCCGGTTCGCGATTACAGGCAAGCTGGATAAATCTGCCACACGTGACACAACACGATGAGGCCGATATTACCGAGCTCGAGGCTCGACGGCAGGAACTCAAAGGTCCGGCGAAAGCACGGGGCATCCCGCTGACACCCTTGTCTTTCATTATGAAGGCCTGTGTCGCGGCACTCGCAGAATTCCCGATGGTTAATTCATCGTTGTCCGATGACGGCAAGGATCTCGTCTACAAGAAATATTGCCACCTTGGTTTTGCCGCCGACACGCCACAGGGACTTGTTGTGCCCGTGATCCGCGACGCGGACACGAAAGACGTATACGAACTCGCCGCAGAACTTGCCGAGCTGTCGGCCCTTGCCAGGGAGGGAAAACTGTCGGCGTCGCAAATGCAGGGCGCATCGTTCACTATCTCCAGCCTTGGCGGGATTGGTGGGACGGCTTTTACGCCAATTATCAATGCCCCTGAAGTCGCTATCCTCGGCGTTTCGCGCTCCAGGACTCAGCCGGTCTGGAATGGCAAAAAATTCAGGGCAAGATTGATGCTGCCGTTATCGTTTTCTTACGATCATCGCGTTATCGACGGTGCGCAGGCGGCTCGTTTTACGACGTTTCTTGGCCGCGTGCTCGCCGACGTCAACGCGTTACTGCAAGCGGCTCCATAGTGGTTGATGAGGTAAAACTCGTCGTTCCGGATCTTGGTGACTTTGATAAGGTCGAAGTCATTGAGATCCTCGTGTCTGTCGGCGACGATATCGCAGTCGAAGACTCATTGATTACGATCGAGACGGACAAGGCCTCCATGGATATTCCGGCGCAGGCGTCCGGAACGATCGTCTCCGTCGACGTAAAGGTCGGTGACAAGGTATCGACCGGTGATCTTGTTGCTACGGTCGACTCGTCGGAGGTAACGAAGATTGTGGCGCCTGTCGACATAAAGCTGCCAGGAGAAGCAACACATGCGGCAAATTTGGTGGTTATCGGCGCGGGGCCTGGTGGTTATACGGCGGCATTTCGCGCTGCTGATCTTGGTGTCGATGTCATTCTCGTTGAACGCTCGCCGGTGCTGGGCGGTGTTTGCCTGAATGTTGGTTGCATTCCTTCAAAAGCGCTGTTGCACGCAGCGAAAGTTATCGACGATGCGCAGGCGATGGCCGAACATGGCGTGCAATTCGGCAAACCGACGATTGACGGAAAAAAACTCGTCGAGTGGAAGAACGCGGTCATTGCCAAGCTGACTGATGGCCTGTTGACGATGGCGAAACAGCGCAAGGTACGCGTTGTCCATGGCGTGGCGAAATTCGAGTCGGCGAATCGCCTGCGGCTCGACAACGACGAGACGATCGACTTCGAAAATTGCATCATTGCCGCAGGGTCGGAAGCGGCAATGTTACCGGGACTGCCTGACGATCCACGCATTGTCGATTCGACTGGCGCGCTTGAGCTTGCGCCACTGCCCAAGCGCATGCTCGTTGTGGGCGGCGGCATCATTGGGCTCGAAATGGCATGCGTCTACAGCGCGCTCGGTACTGACGTCAGCGTTGTCGAATTAACGGATTCGCTGATGCCTGGCACGGACCCCGACTTGCTGCGCCCATTCTTAAAAGTGATCAGAAAACGCTACGACGCGATTATGCTTGCGACCAAAGTCACAGGCATGCGCGCGACGGTGCCGGGTATTGAGGTTAGCTTCGAAGGCGACAAGGCGCCGTCGGTCGGTGTCTACGATCGTGTTCTCGTCGCTGTCGGGCGGCGCGCGAACGGTGATGCTCTCGATGCGGAAGTGGCGGGTGTTCGGGTCGATGAGCGCGGCATCATTGAAGTCGACAATCAGATGCGCACCAATGTGCCGCACATATTCGCGATCGGCGATCTTGCCGGTGGGCCGATGCTAGCGCATAAGGCCACGCATGAAGCGAAGGTTGCCGCAGAAGTCGTGGCCGGCGAGAAGAGCTATTTCGACGCGCGAGCTATTCCTTCTGTTGCCTACACGGACCCGGAGATTGCCTGGGTCGGTTTGACGGAGCTGGATGCGAAAGCTCAGGGCATAGCCTACGAGAAAGCGCAGTTCCCCTGGGCCGCGAGTGGTCGTGCGTTGTCACTCGGGCGGCCTGAAGGATTCACGAAGTTACTGTTTGACAAAAAAACAAAGCGTCTCCTGGGCGGTGCAATCGTGGGCACGAATGCAGGTGACCTGATTTCCGAAATCGTTCTCGCGCTCGAAATGGGTGCGGATGCGTCAGACATCAGCCTGACGATACATCCGCATCCCACACTGTCCGAGACCGTTGCATTTGCGGCGGAAGCTTACGCAGGCACGCTGACGGATTTGTACATCCCCAGGAAAACCAACAAGTAGCGCTAGTATGAAAACCGCTTGGCGAGAATGTGGTCGAGGCTCAGTTTGCCGGCACCTCTAAATACAAGTGGCAACAACATCGCGATAAAGAGCAGAGGAACACGGAAGTTTCCGTGGGCATCGCTCTTGCGAGATATCGCATAACTTTCCCAGAGCTCGGAGAGGCTGTGCCAGTCATCGGGCCAGTGAACGCCGGATATTGCGACAATTGAGACGATGATGAGGCTGAATGCCCAGAAGCGCGTGAACAAACCGAAAATCAGGCAGAAAGCGCCGAGAATCTCGGCCCACGTTGCCATGAACCAGCTGATCTCCACCGGCACGATGTTGAACGGGAACAGGAAGTTGTCCTGGTAGTTGGCGAACCAGTTGTTGCCATTGAATTTCTTGAGACCGGCAGTGCCAAACTCGTAAGCCAGCAATAGCCGGATGGGCAACAAAGCGACCCAGTCGCCGGCAGGATCGAGTTTGTCGACAACCTGGTTCTTCAGCTTGATCAATTGATCCATGTTCTTTCTCCCCTAGTCGGCTCGTTTTGTGCCGGTCAAGATTTCCAGTTGTCGCATTTCCTCGAGCGCGTCGCTACCATGTTTGAGCAGCGCGTCGACGTCTGTGTAGTGAATCGTTTTGGCTAATTCACGTAGCAATGCCTCGCCCGACAGTCCATCGCTATTGTTCTCTACGGCGTCCAGTAGCCCAGCCGTGACTGCGTTCAGCTTCAGGAAACCAACTTTGTCATTGCTGCGGCGATAAATGACCAGGTAGGTGAGCTGCTCGTCGGCCGCGCTCGGCAGGAAATCCGGTGCTATCCTGTGCACGGCGTAGTGATAGGCAAATGCCCACGCCAGCACGGATTTTACGGGCACATTGGTCAGCAGATCGCCATCGGCATCGATGTTCGTCAAGTCGTTGTCATCCGTGGAAACAGACAACGCCAGCTCAGCGTATTCGTAATGAGCGAGCTCGGTCAGGAATGGGTAGTCATTTTCCTGTGGCGGGTATTCATGGCGTAGAAAATCCAGGAATTCTTCCGGAAGCTCGAGAAAGTAAGGCGTCTGTGCGCGATGTTTTTTCATGAATTCGCGAATCATCAGGTGCCATTGCTCATCGGTATGGATCTTGCGCAGTACCGGGAAAAACGTTCCCAGCAAGTTGTAGAGATTATTGAAAAACAGCTCTCGATATATCGCCATGCGACGGTCTTCGATACCGTCGGGCGCGACGTTATTGTCGGGGTCGCGGATATGAGCGGCGAACGCGTACTGTTTGACCTGGAATTGGCGTTGCTCATCCATTGGCGGCATCCAAAGTCTCGTGGGCCTGCTGCAACTTCTTGATGCGTCTTACCTCATCCAGCAGTTCTTCGATGGGCGGAAAATTGAAATCACGTTCGAGTAAAGTCGGCACCGGGCCGAATACATCGTATGCATCGGCAAGCAGTTGCCACGCCTGCTCGTCTACGGCCGAACCGTGAGTATCGATGCGCAAGTCTTCGGCCTCGACATAGTGCCCGGCGAGATGAAAATAGCGTATACGCTGCGCCGGCATGGCGCGCAGAAAGTCGCTGGCGTCGTAGCTGTGATTAATACTATTGACGACAATATTATTAATATCGAGCATCAAGTCGCAATCGGCTTCTTCGAGTACTGCCAGCAGGAATTCCTGTTCGCTCATCGACGCATCGGTGGGCGCATAGTAGGACACGTTTTCGAGCGCCATGCGTTGTTCGAGAATGTCCTGAACACGCCGTACCCGGGCAGCCACGTATTTGACGGCGTCTTCGGTGAATGGAATCGGCATGAGATCATACAGTTGACCGTCGTCGCCACAGTAGCTCAGGTGTTCCGAATACAGGCGGATATCATGCTCTGCCATGAAATCCTTGATGTCGCGAACCAGTTGTTCGTTCAATGGAGCGGGACAGCCTATTGACAGTGACAGTCCGTGTATCAGAAATGGATAGCGCTCGGTGAAGAAGCGCAACTTCTTGCCCAGTGCGCCGCCAACGTGTATCCAGTTTTCCGGCGCGATTTCCATGAAGTCGATATCGGCCGGCGGATTCGCCATCAGCTTGTCCGCCAATGCCCGGCGCAGTCCAAGCCCTGCTCCCTGCACCGGGTATTGTGATCTGGCGTCGCTCATATTGTTCCCTTATCCGATTACCAGGAAAGCTCTGATCAATTCAGTGTATCTCTGAACCAGACCTCTGAGCTGGCGCTTTTATTACACGGATATCAGTGCGTTAGACGTTGTAAGCGTCGCAAATACAGCTCCTCGTTCGGAGCACAATTCTGACTCTGCGCCTCCCAAAGCGTTTCGGCAAGACAATCGATCATCTGATGCTCGGCGGCGTGAGTGTCGCCGGACCTGGCCGCCAGGGTTTTGTAAACACTGGCAATACCTGCTGGACGATTGGTTGCGACCTGCTCGCGAATGCCGAGATGCAGCCCCATGTGTAGAAATGGATTGCTCTGCCCGTCTTCCGGCGTGTAGTCCTTATCCAGCACATCGCTGCCAACGGCGTCATGATATTCAGGATGCGATTCCACAACGTCCGCAATCTGCGCCTCGAGTGGTGACAGTGCCTGCGCGTTGCAACGCTTGCGCCATGCATCGGCGTACATCTTGCGTAGCTCATGGCGGTCGTCGCCGAAAATCATGGTAGTTCCTTCCTGGTGTACTCGCACCAGGCGATAATCGGGCACTTACTGCAAAGTGGTTTCCTGGCTTTGCAAACATAGCGGCCGTGAAGAATGAGCCAGTGATGTGCGTCCTTTTTGAACTCGTCCGGCGTCAGCCGCACGAGCCTTTTCTCAACTTCGAGTGGCGTCTTGCCTTTCGCAATGCCAGTGCGGTTCGAGACACGAAAAATATGCGTATCGACGGCAATCGTTGCTTCACCGAAGGCGGTGTTGAGTATGACATTGGCCGTTTTTCGTCCGACGCCGGGCAAGGCCTCCAGTTCTTCGCGGGTGCGCGGCACTTCACTGTCGTGCCGTTCGATAAGAATGCGGCAGGTCGCTATGATGTTTCGAGCTTTGCTATTGAAAAGCCCGATCGTGCGTATATATGGCCTGAGACCGTTAACGCCGAGTGCCAGGATGGTGCGGGGCGTTCGCGCAACGGGAAAAAGTTTGTCGGTTGCCTTGTTAACGCTGATATCCGTGGCCTGCGCTGACAGAACGACGGAAATCAGCAACTCGAACGGATTTTGGTGGTTCAACTCCGTGGTGGGTGTCGGCATGCGCTTGCGCAGGGCGCTGTAGATTGCTGTACGTTTTTCTTTATTCACGGTTCGCTCTTGGCAATTCTACTGATCGATTCGTTCAGCGATTCAGCAGGCGCGGGCGGCGGGATAATGTGCCGCGTTTTTCGCGGTGCCGGCGATCGATAGCGTTCTTGGCAGCGATTGCAAGCGCAAGGCTGAAGAACGCGCCAGGTGGAAGCACCATCAGCAACCAGCCACCGTCGGTCAGAATGATACCGAGAACCGGTTCGCCGCCCAGTAGCAAGTCCATGCGGCTGAAAATCGATCCCTGGCCGAGCAATTCGCGAAACGCGCCAATCGCCATGAGTAAGCATGCGAATCCGGTGCCCATCACAAGCCCGTCGAGAATGCTGGATGCGACGGTGTTTCGAGAGGCGAAGATTTCCGCTCGGGCGACAATTGCGCAATTGGTGACGATGAGCGGGATAAAGATACCCAGCGTTCGATCCAGTGCAGGAAACCAGGCTTTGAATATCAATTCGATGCAGGTGACCAGGCTGGCAATGATCAGCACGTAGATCGGTATGCGTATTTCCGGTTGAATCCAGCGACGCGTCATGGAGACGAGCGCATTCGATGCCATCAGCACCATCATGGTCGCGACGCCCAGTCCCAGGCCATTGACGAACGTGCCGGTCACCGCGAGTAGCGGGCAGAGTCCGAGCAACTGCACCAGGCCAGGATTCTCCCGCCAGAGTCCGTCTATGAAACGATTGGCCAGACTTGTGGGCATTAATCGAGTTCCTGCACGTCGGCATCAGCCCTGGTTGCAAATATCGTGTCGGCGTTCGCCTCGAAATACTGCAGTGTTTCCCTAATGGCTTTGATAACAGCTCGTGGTGTCACCGATGCGCCGGTGAGTTGATCGAATTGGCCTCCATCACGTTTGATGGCCCATCCGCCTGGCTCGGGGTCGTGCAGCGATTGACCGTCAAACTGCAATACCCAATCCGACCTGTTGGCTTCGATGCGATCGCCGAGCCCGGGCGTCTCGCGGTGTTCAACTACGCGCACGCCGGTCACCGAACCATTGACGTTTATGCCAACCAGCACGCGTATCGGACCCGTGTAGCCGTCGCGTGCAGTAACGAGGAACAAGGCCGCGACCGGCCGGTCGCCCGCATAGACTCTGTATATTGTGGCTGCCTCCGATCCTGGAAGACCGTGGGGCGGCTGTAGCGTAATCATGGACTCGGTAACGTTGTTGTCGAAAACCAGGCCAGAAAGAGCTGGCTGCAAACTGCGCTCCAGCCAGGCCTGTTGGTTTGCCGAGATGTGTGCGTTCGTTAGCTGCCAGGTAATGGCCACCAGGCCGGTACAAACTGCCGCGATGATTGCCAGAGTGAATCCACTCTTGAGAATTGGGTGATTATTCAATGTCGTTCGGCCTTGTCGTCATGGCCAACGATATGCGGGCGCGTCAGGTAATCGATTGCAGGAACTGACATATTCATGATGAGAATGGCGAAAGCGACGCCGTCCGAGTAACTGCCCCAGCGTCGAATGGCGTAGATCAGCAAGCCAACCCCAAGCCCAAAGACAAATCGGCCTTTGGGACTGCTGGCCGCGGACACCGGGTCAGTCGCAATAAAAAATGCACAGAGAATCGCTCCGCCGCCGAACAGATGGAAGCCTGGCCCGGGATTCGCGCCAGGATCGAGTATGTAGATGATTGTTGCCGGTAGGAGCAAGCCGATTCCGACGCCAGCCGGAATTTGCCAGCGAATGATTCTCTTGATCAATAACCATATGCCGCCAACCGCGAGGAAAATACCGACCCATTCCCAGCCGCGACCACCGATGCTGCCCATGATCGGAAGCGCCTTGATTTCGGTGACAGTCTGCATGTTGTTGAGGCCTGCTTTCATCGCATCGAGTGGCGTTGCACGGCTGATGGCGTCGAACGATATCGAATCGGGCAATAGTCCGGTGAGCGTGAATTGGAGTGTTTGCAGCATCGTCAAAGTTTGATAATCGATATCTCCCATGCGCGGCGCCACCCAGAGATTGAGGTGCACCGGGAATGCCACCAGGATCATGACGTAGCCCGCCATGGCTGGATTGAAGATATTGAAGCCGAGTCCACCGTACAGGTGCTTCGCGATTACAATGGCAAACAATGCGCCGCTTGCCGTGACCCACCACGGCGTCAACGACGGTAATGCGAATGCCAGAAGGGCTGCGGTTACCAGCGCACTGAAGTCAGACAACCCGGTCTCCGCTTGCCGACTGCGCAATCTCAGCATGACTATTTCGCCTGCAGCAGCAAATATCGCCGCAACCAGCAGGTTGAACAGGAAGCCCGGTCCGAAAAACCAGATATGCGCGAGCGCGGCAGGTACAAGAGCCGCGAGAACCTGCAACATCAGCGCAGCGACATCAGCCTTGGGCCCGACGTAGGGTGCTTCGCGGTGTGGGAAATCCACTGTCAGTCTTCCTCGTCTTGCTGTCTTTTGCGCTTGAGAATCTCGGCGATTGCGGCAGGTCCTGCCTGTTTTACCGATTTTTTCTGCAGAGCAAGTTCGGAGTCGCGCTTTGATTGCTCGAGATCAAGGCGCTCGTTGCGCGCTTCAAAGCGCTTGCGCGCACGTGCTGCACGAGCTTTCTCATCGGCAAGTTCCCGAATGCGCCCTTTGGCCATGCGAAAATCGAACGTCAATGGGATATGGCTGGGGCAGACGAGGTCGCAACAACCGCACTCGATGCAGTCGGTCAGCCCAAACTCACGCAGTTTCCGCTCGTCATCCGCGCAGGCATACCAGAACAGCTGCTGCGGCAGCAATTGCACGGGACAGACATCGGCACAGTTGCCACATCGTATGCAGGGCATTTCGGCGCCAGGCGACGGGGTCTCGGACAAAACCAATACACAATTACTGGCTTTGACCAACGGCACGCGGTCAGTTGTGACTGATCTGCCTGTCATCAGTCCGCCGATAATTAATTGCTCGGCGCGCTCCGTGTAGCCGCCCGTGAAGTTGATGGCATCGGCTACGGTCGTACCGATGCGTGCGCGGACGTTCATGGGGCTGGCAACGCCATCGCCTGTGATTGTGATGATGCGCGAAATCAGTGGCTCATGGTCGATGACCCAGTCGTGGATAGCGGCGGCCGTGCCAACGTTTTGTACCAGGCAGCCGGCATCCGTCGGTAAACCACCGCTAGGTACTTCACGATTGGTGACGAGTTGCACGAGCTGATCTTCGCCGCCCGACGGATAAATTGACGGCACCTGTTTCAATATGATGCGCTTGTCGTGCAGTTCCGCGAGCACGTCTCCAAGCGTATGCAACGCTTCGGGTTTGTCACTCTCGACCACGATATAGCAGACATCGAGTTGCAACGCGTGCATGAGAATTTCTGCACCACTGATAATTTCTGCGGCGCGCTCACGCATCAGCATGTCGTCGCAACTGATGTAGGGCTCGCACTCGACGCCATTGAGAATCAAGTAGGACAATTCGCAGGTTCGCGCTTGCATGAGTTTCTGTGCGGTCGGGAATACCGCGCCGCCAAGGCCGACGATGCCACCGTGCAGAATCTGCGTCAGCAAGACATCCGGTTCCAGTGTGGTGAAATCCGGCGCTGACTCGGCACGTTCGATCGGCTTGTCTGCCCCGTCGGACTCAATAATGATGCAAGGTGCCGTGTCGCCATTGCGCCGTGACACGGGCCAGGGTTCGATAGCGATGACCTTTCCGGACGACGACGCATGCACGGGTGCGCCGAGAGCACTGTCCGATTCCGCGAGCAATTGTCCCTTCAGCACTCGTTCACCGATGCCGACGACAGGATGTGCGGGGTCGCCAACATGTTGCGTAATGGGCAATACGAGTTGTTCCGGAATGGGCATGTCCAGAATGGGCGTTGCCGTTGAGGAGGACTTGTTGGCGGTCAGCCGCAATCCACCGTGCAGTTTGCCCAGGTCAAACGTCGGAGCGGTCACGTCAGGGATCTCATGCTGATGCAATCCACCGGGCAGGGCGCGACGCAGAGTTCACAGCCAGTACACTCGCTCGCTATCACGGTATGCATGAACTGGTGTGCTCCGATGATTGCGTCGACCGGGCAAGCGTTACGACAATGCGTGCAGCCAATGCACAAGGCCTCATCGATAACCGCGACAGCTGGCTGCGTCGCAGCGACCAGTGGTTTGATGTCCTTGCCGAGAAGATCGGCAAGTCGCCGCACCGTTTCTTCGCCCCCCGGAGGGCAGAGATTGATCGCCGCAGTGCCCTCGACAATGGCTGCCGCATACGGGCGACATCCGGGGTAACCGCACTGAGCGCATTGAGTTTGCGGTAGCAGGTCATTGACTTGTTCCACCAATGCATTCTCGTCGTAGGGCAGTTTGCGTGCGGCGAGACTGAGCGCCAGCCCTGCGATTAGTGCGATCGTGGCAATTGTAAGGATAGCGGTCAGCATAGTGTGTTATCACGGCCGGGCCATGCCGGAAAACCCCATAAACGCGAGTGACATGATGCCGGCCGTCATTAATGCGATGGCCGTGCCACGAAAGGGTGCCGGGATATCCGCCGCTTCAATGCGTTCTCGCATTGCGGCGAACATGACCAACACCAGCGCAAATCCCATCGATGCGCCAAAGCCAAAGAAAACGGATTGCACGAAGCCCTTCGATTCCTGCACATTGAGCAGCGCGACACCCAGGACCGCACAATTTGTGGCGATCAGCGGAATATAGATGCCCAGCACCTGGTCCAGTAACGGACTCAGGCGGCGCACCAGGATTTCGGTGAACTGCACGCTGGCAGCGATGACAAGAATGAAGCTGAGAGTGCGCAGATATTCCAGTTCCAAGGGCACCAGCACGAATGTATGCAGCAGGTAGGCAGTGGCCGACGACAAAGTAAGAACAAATGCTGTCGCCAGTGACATACCCGTTGCAGCTTCGAGATTCTTGGACACGCCAAGGAACGGGCACAGGCCGAGGAAGCGCACCAGTAAAAAGTTGTTGACCAGTACCGTGCCGATCAGAATGACGACGAGTTCTGCCATTTTAGTCCTGCACAGGCATGCTGTTACGAGACTGATCGACCATGCGCTGCACATTGTCGGCATCAACTCGCGTCAATAGTGGTTTGAACTCTGGCAACTGCACGCCGAGAAGCGGTGCGGCGCTGTCCTGCCACTGCCATGATTCCTCGTTGAGATACTCGCGCGCATCCTGGGCGATGCGCGGAACGACGGGCGACAGGTAGATCATCAGGCTGCGAAACATGTTCAGCCCCTGCGTGCAGACGTATTGTACGTCCGCAGCCTTGTCTGCATCCTTGATCATCAACCATGGCTTGTTGGCGTCTATGTAGCGATTGGCTTTGTCTGCCAGAGCCATGATTGAGCGCATCGCTTTGGAATATTCGCGGCGCTCATACTGTGCAGCAATGGTCTCCCCTGCGTCGCTAAATTCGCTGAACAATTTCGTATCCGGGAGCGAGTCAGCCAGTTGACCGTCGAATCGCTTGCTAATGAATCCGGCACAGCGACTGGCGATATTGATCAGCTTGCCAACCAGGTCGGAATTCACGCGCGCCGTGAAGTCTTCCAGATTGAGATCAATGTCATCGATAGTCGGTCCAAGCTTGGCCGCGTAGTAGTAGCGCAGGTAGCTGGGATCCAGGTTGTCCAGATAGGTGCGGGCATTGATGAATGTGCCGCGCGACTTCGACATCTTCTTGCCATTCACGGTGAGAAAGCCGTGCGTGAATACGCTGGTTGGCTGGCGATACCCGGCGCCCTGCAATACCGCCGGCCAGAACAGCGTGTGGAAATACATGATGTCTTTGCCGATGAAGTGATAGACCTCTGCATCGCTGTCAACGTTCCAGTATTCGTCAAAATCGAACCTGTCGTCGCGATCACAAAGGTTCTTGAAGCTCGCCATGTAGCCGATGGGTGCGTCGAGCCAGACGTAGAAATATTTGTCGTCGGTACCGGGAATCTTGAAGCCGAAATACGGTTCGTCACGCGAAATATCCCAGTCCCTGAGCCCGGCTTCGAACCACTCCTCGAGTTTCGCCAGCACATTCTTGTTGAGCTTCGCGTCGCTGATCCAGGTGCGTAGTCGCGTTTCATACTCGCTGAGCTTGAAGAAGTAGTGCACCGATTCGCGCTTTACCGGCGTCGTGCCGGACAAGACCGAGACGGCATCGATCAGATCCGCCGGCGAGTATGTGGCGCCACACACTTCACAGGCATCGCCGTATTGATCCTCGCTATTGCACCGCGGGCACTTGCCGCGAACGAAACGATCTGGCAGGAACATGCCTTCTTGCTCGTCGTAAGCCTGCTCGATCGTGCGCGTATAAATGTCACCACTGTCATGCAGCGTCGCGTAAATACTGCCCACCAGTTCTTCATTCTCCGCCGAATGTGTGGTGTGGTAGTTATCGAAATCGACGCCGAAATCGTGGAAGTCCCTGACGAACTCCGCGGAAAGTTTCTCGGTCAGCGATTCGGGTGTGACGCCGAGCTCACGTGCCTTGAGCATGATCGGAGTGCCGTGCACATCGGACGCACACACATAGGTGCAGTCGTGTCCGCGAAGTTTCTGAAAGCGCACCCAAATGTCTGTTTGCAGATACTCGACGAGATGGCCCATGTGGATAGACCCATTGGCATAGGGCAGGGCACTCGTAACGAGAATTTTTCTTCGTTTCTGGGGCATTTTGGCAGGCTTCGCGTGGTTGTGGCGCGATTATGCCATGTGTTGTCGCAATTATTCGATGTCTTTGGCCTGCTTGGCCTGCTCTTTAACCTGCTCGAATTTATGCTTGTTGTTAGCCTGCAGATATGCCTCGCTGCCGGATACCCAGCCCTTGTCAACCAGCTCCATCAGTGCATTGTCCATGGTCTTCATGCCGACGCCGCCACCACTTTGCATGGCGGTTTCAAGCTGATCGAGTTTGCCCTGTCGGATCAGGTTCGAGACAGCAGGCGTATTGATCATGATCTCGAGCGCCGCGGCCCTGCCGGGCCTGTGTATTGTCGGTAGTAATTGCTGCGACACGACGCCTCGTAGCGATGTAGAGATCATCGTGCGAATGTGGCTCTGCTTGTCGGCAGGGAACGAATTGATAATGCGATCGATAGTCTGCGCAGCACCGTTGGTGTGCAAGGTACCCATGACAAGTATGCCCATTTCGGCAGCTGTCACGGCAATACTGATCGTTTCGAGGTCGCGCATTTCTCCGACCAGTATGACGTCCGGGTCTTCCCGCAATGCTGAACGCAGCGCGTCAGCAAATGTTGGGGTGTGGAGTCCGATCTCGCGTTGGCTTATCAGGCAACTCTTCGCTTTGTGAACGAATTCGATCGGATCCTCGATAGTCAGTATGTGGCCCTTCATGGTCTGGTTCAGTTCGTCGACCATCGCCGCCAGGGTCGTCGACTTGCCGGATCCCGTCTTGCCGGTAACCAGAATCATGCCTTGCGTATTCCGGCATAACTGGCGAATTGCTTTTGGCATGTCGAGTTCGTCCAGCGACAGGGCCTTCGACGGAATCGCGCGGAATATGGCGCCAATGCCATTCAGGTGTCTAAACGTGTTTACACGGAAGCGCGATACGTCAGGAATTTCGTAAGCAAAATCTGCTGCGTCGTCTTCTTCGAACGCCTTTTTCGACTTGCCGTCCATGATCTCCGACATAGCTTCTTGCACAGATTCGATACTGAGTAATTCCGGGGAAAGAATCTTCAGGTTGCCATGTATCCTTGAGCGCGCGGGATCGCCGGACACAAAGTGCAAATCCGATGAGTTTTGCTTGAGTGCTGCCGTCAAGTAGCGATCAATCTTGTTCATGGCGTCACAACTCCGGCTTGTCGCTGAGGTCGATCGTTGGAACAAGGTCTGTGTTGGTTACGTAGCGGTGGAATTTCTTCTTCTCCGCGGCATATCGAATTGCATCGTCAGGGTCGATTTCCTTGGCGACGATCGCGTCCAGTAACGCCTGGTCCATCACCTGCATTCCCAGGTCTTTGCCTGTCTGTAGCTGCGACGCAATCTGGTGTGTCTGATCTGTCGTAATCAGCTTTGCGATCGCTCGGTTGTTGACCAGGATTTCGAGGATGGCCCTGCGACCGCGGCCATCGGGGGTTTTTACAAGAACCTGCGTTACGACGGCTTTGAGACTCATTGCAAGGAATCCCTTGGTCTGCTCACGCAGCCCGCCAGGCAGTGCGTCAATAATTCTATCGATCGTTTTCACGGCACCGGTTGTATGCAGGGTAGCGAGAACCAGGTGACCGGTCTCTGCTGCTGTCATGGCCATTGAAATCGTTTCGGCATCGCGCAGCTCGCCAACCAGGATTACGTCCGGATCCTCGCGCATTGCGGAGCGAACACCGTCTGCAAAACTTGCGACATGAGTGCCAATTTCGCGCTGAATAACCTGGCATTGTTTGCTGGGGTGTACGAATTCAATTGGATCCTCGAGACTGATAATGTTCAGGTTTCGCGTCTCGTTCAGGTGATTGACCATCGCCGCGAGCGTTGTCGACTTACCGGTACCCGTCGATCCGGTAACAAGAACCATTCCTTGATGGTACTCACAGAACTGCTTCAGAATGTCCGGGACATTTAACTGCTCAAGCGTTGGAACCTCGCCGGGAATGTGTCGAAATACTGCACCTATGCCGGTTGCCTTGCGGAATACGTTGACCCGAAAACGCGCACCTTCGTCACCGACGTAGGAGAAATCAAGGTCGTGACCCTGCTGCAGTTTTTCCTTCTGCGTCGCCGTCAGTATTTCCAGCAGGTAGGTCTCAAGTTCGGTGATGGACAATTCGCGAAATTTGATCGGCATCAAATCGCCGTTCATGCGCAACATGGGGGGCACGCCGACGGCCAGGTGGACGTCAGAACATCCCTGTGCGAGTCCGAGCTTAAGAAAGGCGTCAATGCGTGCCATAGATGGGCTCAGAGGTTAACAGACCCAAGCGCTTCGTTGAGTTCATCCATGGATTTTTGGCGCTTGGTTTTATCGACCGACATGGCTTTGACAATGATCTCGGCAAAACTGTCCGGAAGCTTGTCATTGATTTCCTGACAATGTTTCGCCTTGCCCTGCACGTGTTGGTACATCACCGACATGTGGTCACCGCGACTGTAGGGCGGAATGCCGGTAGTCATTTCATACATGATGATGCCGATGCTATAGACGTCAGCAGTTACATCAACCTTCTTGCCGAGAATTTGCTCGGGTGCCATGTATTTCGGCGAACCAATGACATAGCCGGTCTTGGTCAACTGTGTGTCGCCACTGCTGGCCGCA
>Ga0209988_10001014_pt1 | contig 18044 bp, 18 predicted proteins | sample N075metaG_FD_183115 | JGI IMG/M metagenome (GOLD analysis project Ga0209988, IMG submission 183115) | Deep subsurface microbial communities from Kermadec Trench to uncover new lineages of life (NeLLi) - N075 metaG (SPAdes) (version 2) | ecosystem: Environmental > Aquatic > Marine > Ocean trench... | reverse complement strand
TGCAGTTCCCCTATAAGGAATGCATTATAAACTTGCTCGACACGCCGGGACACGAGGATTTCTCAGAGGACACCTATCGCACTTTAACCGCTGTTGATTCGGCACTGATGGTGATCGATTGTGCCAAGGGTGTCGAAGAGCGAACCATCAAGCTAATGGATGTTTGTCGCCTGCGCGATACGCCGATCATCACCTTTATCAATAAACTCGACCGTGAAGGGCGCGATCCAATTGAACTGATGGATGAGGTGGAAGACATATTGAAAATACGTTGCGCGCCGATTACCTGGCCGATTGGCATGGGCAAGCAGTTGAAGGGCGTTTTTCACCTGCGAAACGATTCGGTACATTTATTTTCGGCCAGCGAAGCCGAAAAGGTATCATCGGGTGAAGTCATCAAGGGTCTCGATAACCCGCGGCTGGATGAAATACTGGGCCCTACGGCTGCAGATTTTCGTGAAGAAGTCGAGCTGGTACGCGGAGCATCGAACGAATTTGACATCGATAGTTATCTCAGGGGCGAATTAACGCCGGTATTTTTTGGCTCGGCGATTAACAACTTTGGCATAGCCGAATTGCTCGATGCTTTCGAAGAATACGCTCCGCCGCCGATGGCACGCCCAACTCGAACCCGAACAATACAACCCGTCGAAGACAAACTAACCGGGTTTGTGTTTAAAATTCAGGCGAACATGGATAAACAACACCGTGATCGTATCGCCTTTATGCGAATTTGTTCGGGCAAGTACACCCGGGGTATGAAAGTCAAACACGTGCGAATCAAGAAAGACGTGAAGATACCTGACGCACTCACATTTATGGCTGCCGATCGCAGGCATGTAGAGGAAGCCTATACAGGCGACATTATCGGCATTCATAATCACGGTACGATTCGTATCGGTGATACCTTTACCATGGGAGAGGATCTAGCTTTTACCGGTATTCCTAATTTTGCGCCCGAGCTATTTCGACGCGCGCGCCTGAAAGATCCGTTGAAGATGAAGGCCCTGCTCAAGGGTTTAATGCAGCTGTGCGAAGAAGGCGCTACCCAGCTATTCAGGCCTATTGCGAATAACGACCTGGTTCTGGGCGCAGTCGGTGTGTTGCAATTCGAAGTGGTGGCGCACCGCCTCAAGGACGAATATGGTGTCGACTGCGAATTTGAAGCGGTTAATGTTAGTACCGCACGTTGGATTACCTGTAGTGATGAGAAAAAACTGGATGAATTTAAAAATAAGGTTCGCAACAATCTCGCACTCGATCATGCTGGAGATCTGGCCTACGTGGCTCCCTCGCGGGTCAATCTAGCCATGACACAGGAACGCTGGCCTGAAATCGAATTCCTCGCCACTCGTGAACATGGCATTTACGATTAATCGAAGATCAGTATTATCACTCGCCTGGCTAGCTATATTTCCCTGGTATCATCTGGCGGGGGCTGCAACTATCGGGCTCGATACGCGAGACCAAAACCCGATACTACAACCCTACTACCTGCCGACTCTGGGATTTGCATCTCAACCCGGTTGGCAATATTCGAATTCACTATTTATCACTAACACGTTTCAGACCGAAAGCGTCAATAACGAGACCCTGTTGATTGACGCCGAGAGCTACCGTTTTGAATTCGCAATTGCCTACCAGCAAAACGACTGGAGATTGAATACAAAAATCCCGTTAATTTTCAACCAGGGCGGCTCACTCGACGGCTTGATCGAAGGCTGGCATAATTTTTTTGGATTGTCCGATGGTGGGCGAAAATCGAACCCAAATGACCAGTTGAATATTGAATATATCAACAATGGCCAGACAGTCTTTTTGCAAGACAACTCGACTAACTATATAGGCGATATCGAGGTAGCACTGTCGTATCGCCTGGCAGGTGATGAAAAGCAATCCACCGAAATTTCGGCCGGGATCGAGTTGCCAACCGGTTCGATCGAAACTAACTCGGGAAACGAAGCGATCGACGTGGCACTTTGGTTGGTTCACCAGCGTTCAGTAACAGAAATTACAGAACTATATGGCCTGATTGCCTATAGTCGACTCGGCAAGGGTGGGCAGCTAGGTGGGCAGCTAAATACAGGTACCTGGGTAGCGCAACTGGGCGCCGAATACGACTTCAATGCCAATATTACCGGAATCCTTCAGTTTGATATGCATTCAGCACTGATAAAGGATAGCGAACTGAAGGCGTTTGGAAAATCGCTGCAAGTGCAAGTAGGCCTGAAATTTAGAAACTGGATCGAAAATCATAATCTCGACCTGTTTTTTTCCGAAGATATTTATTCGGGTTCAGCTCCGGATATTACTTTTGGAATAAGACTCAGCAGTAGTGACTAACCTCAAGGCGCCCCTGTTAAATCATCAACTGTTGAGTAGCCGGCAAGTTCCGGTCAACCAACCGACACCAGCTCACTAACGATCCGCGGATTATTCTCCAGCGTGCGATGTACCGGGCACTTGTCTGCAATCGCCATTAGGCTAGCCTTTTGTGCATCGCTGAGATCACCTTTAAATGAAATCGAACGGGTAATGCGATCAATATTGTCATTGCATTCGACGCAATCCTCGGCGTGCACTCGCTCGTGAACCAGTTTCACTTCGATATCTTCCACTGCTATTTTCTTCCGATTGGCATACATTCGCAGGGTCATCGAGGTACAGGCGCCCAGGCTCATCAACAGTAATTCGTAAGGCGTTGGTCCCAGGTTCGTACCACCGTATTTTTCGGGTTCATCGGCCAGCAAACGGTGGCTATCGCTAAACATTCCGCGCAAGAATTTTTTATCCAGTTCGGTGACCAGAACTTCCCCGGCTGCGAGTGCCGGTTGTTCGCCAGGCCTGGTCGCATCGTCGGGTTCAGCAATTTCGAGATATCTACCTGCCCAGGCAGCAAGTGTGATGCCGACATAATTGGCATCTTTGGCTTTGCTTAGCAAATGATCGGCATCGTCCAGCGAGATAAAACTTTTCGGATGTCTGGCTGCCTGGTATATCTCGGCTGCCTGATCAATTGAAACGATATTGTCAACCGGCGAATGAAACACGATTAACGCCGCATTCAGATTTTTGATCGCTGTGGTTGAGTTGTAATGATTGATATCGTCGAGCATTTGTTTTTTAACCAGGAATTGCCTCCCACCGATATTTATCGAGGCCTCGCCCTGCTCCTCGATTAAATTCGCATCGGCCTCGAACAGGTGTTCAACGTGTTTTGCGGTGGCCGGAGAGCCTATTGTCGCAACCGCCCTGATTGATTCAATTTGCTGCGCTGCGGCTAACACCGCTGCACCACCCAGGCTATGGCCAATCAGCAATTGTGGCGCCGCATAATCGGCTTTAAGTTTCGCCGCTGCCGCTATCAGGTCCTGTACATTGGACGAGAAATTACTGTTGGCAAAATCTCCGTCGCTACTACCCAGCCCGGTGAAGTCAAAGCGTAATACCGCTATTCCGCGGGCTGCCAGCGTCCTGCTAATTCTGGATGCTGCTGCAATATCCTTGCCGCAGGTAAAGCAGTGGGCAAAAATAGCGTAACGCGCAGCGCCGATGTTTTCCGGTGGCGTTTCCAGCAGACCCGCCAGTATTTCTCCCGCATCGTTTTCAAATTCAAACTTGACTTTAGCCATGCCCACTATCCTCGTGTTTAAATGTTTCTGTGACCGGCTAATCATGCCACAGTTCAGCTAACTTGGCAGTCTGCTTAATTATGTTTTAGATGATGGAAAAAATTGCTGTTCCCATTATTTTATTTTTCATTATTTTCGGAATTAAATATCTATATTATTCGCCGAATCCACGTTATTTTGCGCTATTGCCGTGAAATATTTGCGGACTGCACCCAACTGACTATCGAAATCATGCTGCGGTTGTTACGCTATTTCTGGCGCAGATTTTATGCTGGAATCGATGCCCATAACCTGGATATGGCGAAACAGACCGCGTTGATACACCAGCTCGTCTACCTGCCCTGCCATCGGAGCCATGTCGACTACCTACTTTTATCTTATGTGATATACAACGAAAATCTCGCGATCCCCTATATAGCCGCCGGCAATAATCTCGATGTGCCAATCATCGGTCGCATCTTACGAGGCGGTGGTGCTTTTTTTATTCGTCGTAGTTTTAAAGATAATCGGCTTTATTCTTCGGTCATGAGGGCTTACGTCGACCGGTTGGTGGCGCTGGGAGTACCACTTAAATACTTTATCGAAGGCGGTCGCAGTCGCACAAGTCGAATGCTTAAGCCCAAACTGGGTATGCTTGACATGACAGTCCAGGCCTATCTTAGATCGCAGCCCCCATTGGCATTTATCCCGATCTATATTGACTATGATAATTTGATCGAAGGAAAATCGTATATCGGTGAATTGTATGGTGAAAAGAAGAAGCATGAATCACTACTTGGCGCACTAGGCTCAATATTCAAACTAAAAGGTCATTATGGCAGAGTAATCATTAGTTCCGGTAATCCGATCGTGTTATCCGAAGTGCTCGACCAGGCGGCGCCCGGCAGGGCCTGTTAAAAATTCGTCAACATCCGCTTGGAAATATCATCTACCTGCAGCCCGGGGACTCTACTTCGATGGGCTACTACCGTAATAATAGCTTGCACACATTAATCATGCCCGCGCTGATAGCCTGTTGTTTCGCCAGTAACCGGCAGATGACGGTAACTGGACTAACGAAAATTACTCGCTTTCTCTATCCTTTCCTGAAATCGGAATTACATCTAGAATGGAGTGACAGCGAACTGAAGGACTTAGTGACAGGGATTTTGGCAGGAATGATTGACCTCAACCTGCTGGTCAGAACCAAATCTGGAGTCAAGAGACCCGATCGTAGCGACCGCGGATACTTGCTTTTGACGCGCCTGGCACTGATCGTTCACCCTATACTTGAACGATACTACCTGACATTTATTGTGATCTGGCAATCAGCCGAATCGCCGATGACTGAAACCGAACTGGAACAGCATTGCCATTTACTGGCTCAGAAAATTTCGATGGGTTATGGTATTAATTCACCTGACTTTTTTGACCGCCAGTTGTTCAGGCACTTTATCGAAACAGCTCTTGATCTGGATTATCTGGAAAAAAATGATTCGCAGGCCCTGGTATTTGCCAGATCCTTCGAGCAGCTTAACCTGGACATTCGCAATCTTTTAAGCGTCGAAGTACGAAGTACTTTACTCTCCCTGATTTAGGATCCATGGTTAAGCAACCTCTAATCAAAGCCAGCTTCCACTGATTTTTATCTTGTCGGCACAAAGTGGCTCGCTCACCACATACATCCAGGCCCCGCCAAAACTGGTCTCGATCATTACACGCTGATAAAAATCCGGGTACCTTTCAAGCAGGTCGATCGAGGCCAACAACTCCTCGCTGATATCGTAGACTTCGCCTTCGATCGCGGTTTTGCCATTTTCACTGACCGCGGGATAGCCACCAAAATCATACATCGAGTAGATCGGCCCGGTGACAAACTCACCCAGGAATCGGCCATCCTCCAGGTAGTATGCATTGCGAAAACCTAATTTCAGGGTGCCGTAGACAAACACTCGAATCATGTTATGTCTTTCGGGTAAACTGGTGAATCTTCCGGCGTTCCTGTTTGCTGGGTCGAGTGTCGCGCACTGGCCTCTGCAATGCCGCCAGCTTTCGTAGCTCGGCTTCGCGTTCGCGTCGCTCGATACTGGGCTGGGTTTCGCGGTATAAGGTCTGTGCTATGGTGGACGAAGCGCGTCGTTGGGCGAGTTTTAATACGATTATCTGCAGTCGATCCTGGCCACGCGATATTTCGTAACAATCATCAATTTTAACCAGTCGTGACGCTTTCGCCCTCTGCCCATCCAGGTGTACCTTGCCACCTGAAATCGCATGACTGGCAATCGCTCGTGTTTTAAAAAAACGCGCAGCCCACAACCATTTGTCGAGCCGGACGCTGGTTTCAATTTCGGTCATGATGCACCAGTCACACGACCCCCGGGGGAGGTGTCTTTTTCGAACGCCCTGACCGCGGGCACGAGTCCTTCAAGTTCGGTTCAGCAGGTAAGGCCGTCGAAGCCGGCGCCGACAATGGCTATTGATGGGTCCTGGTACGCCACGGAGATGGTGGCTATCAGGTTGGGAAGTCGCCTGCATAGCGCGTTATCCACTCGTCCGCGGCTTCTTCCGAACTCAGCTCGCGTCCCTCAGCGAGCTTAACTTCTTTTCGATAATGTTCTATATGGCATATTTGTTCGATCATACGTAATCGGAATACGTCTTTCGAACCCTCGAATTCGAGTCCAATTTCATATCCATTTTTGGACTGTTCACACCAGACAACCTTTCCAGACAGTTGATTGTCCTGTTTTAGTACCGGAATACTTATTCGGACCATTTGATCAACCTTTAACGGTTGCATGGAAATAAAAGCCAGTCCGCCGATGCTGACATTGGTCAGCGTTTCATCATCTGAATCATCGCGGTCATCCTCCACCACGTCCAACGTGACCCGGATTGGCACATCGGTCGGGTGGCGGATATATCTTCGAATTGTCGTATTATCGGGCAATAGACACCAGCATCTTATTGAGTTTAGTGACGAAACCAGACGGATCATCGAGTTGCCCGCCTTCTGCCAGGATCGCCTGGTCGAACAATATATCAGACCAGTCGTCAAATTTCTTCTTCGATTTTTCGCCACCAAGTTTCTTCACGATTGGATGATCTGGATTGATTTCCAATATTGGCTTCGAGCCTGGCATTGCATGACCGGCCTCTTTCAGAATGCGCTGCATATGCATCGCCATGTCATGCTCGTGGAGCACGATACAGGCCGGTGAGTCGGTTAATCGATTAGTCACGCGAACATCCTCGACCCTGTCACCGAGAGTCTTTTTCATACGCTTCACCAGTTTCTCGGATGACTTTGCTTTTTCTTCGAGTTTCTTTTCTGAAGCCTCGTCCTTGCCGAGGTCAAGCTCGCCTTTGGCGACAGATTGTAATTTCTTGCCCTCGAATTCCGTCAGATTCGAAGTCAACCACTCGTCGACACGATCCGACAGTAATAAGACTTCAATGCCTTTCTTTTTGAATATTTCCAGATGCGGGCTATTTTTGGCCGCAGCATGGGAATCGGCGGCTATATAGTAAATCTTATCCTGCTCTTTCTGCATTCGAGAAATATAATCATCGAGAGTAACCGTCTGCTCTTCATCGCCAGTATGGGTTGTCGCGAAGCGCAATAGTTTGGCAATTTTCTCCCGATTAGTGAAATCCTCGGCAGGACCTTCTTTTAATACCCTGCCAAACTCGGTCCACAATTTTTGATATTTTTTGGGGTCTTTTTTCGCTATTTTCTCCAACATGCCCAAAACTTTCTTGACCGAGCCAGAGCGGATGTTATCGATAATCTTACTGCCCTGTAAAATTTCACGCGAAATGTTCAGGGGCAAGTCATTGGAATCGATCAAACCGCGTACGAAACGCAGATACCTGGGCATCAACTGGTCGGCATCTTCCATGATAAATACTCGCTTCACATATAGCTTGATACCACGCCGGGACTCTCGATCATAGAGATCAAACGGTGCTCGAGCCGGAATGTATAACAGTGAAATATATTCGTTGGTGCCTTCTACACGGTTGTGACTCCAGTCGATCGGATCCTCATAATCATGGGCTACATGCTTGTAGAACTCTTTATACTCCTTGGCTTTGATATCGGTCTTCGGCCGTAACCACAATGCAGATGCCTGGTTGATAGTTTCTTCCTCGGTGACCGTCTCGCCCCCCTCTTCTGACGGCTCGGTAGATTTGTCCATTACTATCGGAATATCGATATGGTCGGAGTAAGAGGTGATGATCGAACGTAATTTCCAGTCGTTCAGAAACTCGTCTTCGTCTTTGCGTAGTTTCAGCGTGACTTCAGTCCCTCGACCAGGTTTTTCAATCGACTTGATTTCATATTCGCCCTTACCCTCCGATGTCCATTCGACACCCTTATTAGCCTTTTGGCCGGCTTTTCGCGTTCGCAGGGTTACTTGTTCGGCGACGATGAACGAAGAATAAAATCCAACTCCGAACTGACCTATCAAATTAGCGTCGTTTTTCTGATCACCGGTAATCGAATCAAGGAAAGATTGGGTGCCCGATTTAGCGATAGTGCCAATATTCTCTATCACCTCATCGCGGGTCATGCCTATACCGTTATCGCTAATCGTAATAGTACGCGCTTCCTTGTCGTAACTAATCTTGACCTTTAGCTCGATATCTTCCTCGTAAAGACTGGCATCTGAGACCGCGGTAAATCGTAGTTTATCGCAGGCGTCCGATGCATTGGATATCAATTCACGTAAGAATATTTCCTTGTTGGAATAAAGCGAGTGGATCATCAGATCCAGTAACTGTTTAACCTCTGTTTCGAAGCCTCGGGTTTCTGCATTCGCTGCTACAGTCATTGCTCACTCTCCTGAATGGTTTTACTGACAATTGGCATAATATGAGGCTATAACCCGCTGGTTTCAAGGGATCAAATAGTCAATTATTAGATCTACCAGCCCAGGTAAACCGCCGGCATATTCATTCCACCCATTCGTTCATTTCAATCGATGCAATAGACATGCAGGCCGCTATGTTGTCAGCAATGATAAAAAATGTTAAACCTATCGCAGCTCACATCTCGCCAACCCCTAAAATAAGGATAATAGGCATGAACTTACACGACAATATTCTCGGTACTATCGGTAATACACCGGTGGTAAAAATTGACAAGCTGGCGCCAGCCAATATTAATTTATATGTAAAAATAGAAGCTTTTAACCCGATGGGCTCTGTCAAGGACCGCCTCGCGCTCGGCATTATCGAAGATGCCGAAAAAAGCGGGGCACTGAAACCCGGACAAACCGTGATCGAAGCCACCAGTGGCAATACAGGCATCGGCCTGGCCATGGTCTGCGCACAAAAAGGTTATCCACTGGTGGTTACGATGGCCGAAAGTTTCAGTGTTGAACGCCGCAGACTGATGCGTTTTATGGGTGCCAAGGTGGTACTCACACCCGCCCCGCTAAAGGGTAGCGGAATGGTGCAGAAGGCAAAAGAACTGGCCGAAAAAAATGGCTGGTTTTTGACCCGCCAGTTTGAAAATGAAGCCAACGCCGATATGCATTCAAAGACCACCGCACCAGAAATTCTGGCCGCGTTTGAAGGCAGGCGACTCGATTACTGGGTGACTGGATATGGCACTGGCGGCACCCTGAAAGGGGTGGCCCGGGTATTCGCCGAAAAGAGCCCAGATACGAAGGTGATCGTCGCCGAACCCGAACTAGCCAGTTTATTGACCGGAGGCATCACACAGAAACGTAACGAAGACGGTTCCCCCGCTGAAAGTCATCCAGGCTTCAGCCCCCACCCTGTACAGGGCTGGACACCGGATTTTATCCCCAAATTGACCGAAGACGCGATGACTGCCGATAGTAACATAACGGTTTTGACCGTTGCAGCGCCGAAGGCGATGGAATGTACACGCGATCTAGCTCAACAAGAAGGCATATTTGTCGGTATCAGCAGTGGCGCAACCCTGGCGGCTGCGCTAGAGGTTGCAGAATCGGCAGCGGACGGATCGAATATTTTATGCATGTTACCCGATACTGGTGAACGCTATTTGAGTACACCATTGTTCGAGCATATCGAAACCGAAATGACTGATGAAGAAAAGCGGCTGTCAGCATCGACACCCGCCTGTCAGTTTTAAAGCATTATCTGGGGGCTGGACTAACCCCGGGGCGACTTGAGCAAATACTATTGAACCCGTTGATTCAACCATAGTTGCTGAATATTGTGATTTAGCAGCGAACGCCGGGCAGGATCACTCGTGCCGCTGAGTAATTCCTTGTAGATCCTTCTCGCATCATCGATCAGGCCCGATTCTTGCAGACTCTCGGCGGCCCTGAAGCGCGCTGTTTGTGCCCACAGATCCATTGCCCTTGGTCCGGGTAACATCGCGGACTGCAAATATAAAAGTGCTGCCTGGTCATACTTTTCGAGCAATTTATACGAATCAGCTATCCAGAATAATATTTCACGGTGCTGATTTGGCTCTATCGGAAGTCGTAATAATCGATTGAAATGTAGAATCGCTTCCTCGTGCAAATTCACCGTTTGTAAATCGAAAAGCACTTGCAGAATTCGATCTGTTTTTTCGGCTATCGGTTCGCTGTATTCATTGATCAGGGTACGCAAAATCCCGTTACCCTCGTTGTAACGACCACCTAGAATTAGCACCCGGGCCTGCCGAAGCTGCCATTTGAACCGGTCGGAGCCTTCCGGGTAGGTATCGAGTCCCGACATCTGACGAGTCGCTTCAACGATATCAGCATTCTTAAGCGCGAGATCAACCAATTCATATCGGACTAACAACGGAATTCGTTCTGCATTGGAAAATGTTTCGCTCCGATTAAACAACTGGTCGAGCAGGTGCTGTTCAGACTCGTCGACATCTTTAAAAGATTGCATATAATTTTTCGCCGCGTCACTGATTACCATTTGATCCTGGCTTTGCAGCATCAATAGCGCGTACAGGGACCGCGCTTTAACCGGTGTCACCGAACTGGCTTTTTTTGCCAGATCAAGCCACTGGATATCGTCACCTATTAACAATTCAGCGCGGTTACCCACCAGCTGCGCGTATTCGATATAAGCATCCCATAATTGATCGGGGAGCAACCGAAACAGCTCCAGCGGTGTTGGCGAATCCGCTTTAAAAACCTGTTCCAATGCAACGACGCGGTCGACCGACGACATCTGCTGGGCGGCGTAATATGCCAGGGCCCAGAGTGTCGACTGCTCCCCAACCTCGAACTCTTGTCTAGCAACCTGTTTTTTCAGCAACTCCCATAATGCCTTCGGACCGATTTGTTGCAACCTGTACTGTGCCAGCAGGCTACTCAGACTCGCCTGCCATCCGTCCACTCCCTGTAGAATCTGAATAGCCTGCTCATAACGACCCGAACGGATCAAAACAGTTGCGCGTAAAAGCACCCAGGATTCATCGTCGGAGTCGAAATCCTGGTTGAATCGCAACATCGCTATACGCGCATCATCCAGCCTGCCATCTTTCAGATAACTGGAGATGACCAGCCTGCGCCAGGTCTGGTATTCGGGCACCGTGCCTGCGGTTGTTAACCACAATTGTTCGCGTAATAATCGGCGCGCTGTTGCAACCTGACCAATTTCCAGGTAGGCGCGGATTTTGTAGGTTGCAGTTTGATATCTGAACTGCTCGGGCAAATCGGGAGGTAGACTTTCGATTCGAATAAGGAGCTCATTCCACTCCTGCCATCGGGACAGGATGGTGTATCTTTCCTGCTCCCACAATATCCATTCATACAGGTCTGCATCGACCTGGGGTTGCGCTAAATCCAGCATTTTCAGGGTTAAAACCGGTGCCCCGGCTGCCGATATATTTTTCAGCATCTCGAGCCTTTCATCCGCCCAGGCATTACCCGTCAGGCATACTAAAGCTAAGATTGGAAGATACTTTATTTTTCGAAAAATCATTTTTAACTCATGCGCATCTTTAAAAATAGTGATTTTTTCGCGGCAGGCTTTTGCTCCTCGACAATTGCTCCTGCATTGTTCTACTAAGTTACATCCCTGTAACGATGCAAAGCCTGCATACATGCCATCCTTGGCAATAAGGTCAAGGAAGAACCACGCGGAGAACCTCAGTGTATATGATGATACGTGAGAATTCGACCGGGCTAGCGCACCAGCACGGTTCTTATGTACAGGATGTAGGGTATGCCGATTTCGCCTAAAGCGCCTACTTTTGGTGCAGGAGCAAAAATCGGTGACACGGACATCGCGAAAAAAGCGCATTTTTAAAGATGCCCATAAAAAAAGGCGTGTCACCTGGGAGGCTTCCACGCCTTTCTTAGCTTATGCTAACCGATTACGAATTGAAATCGGCTTTTATAACTTTTCCTTGATTCTGGCCGCTCTGCCGGTGAGGCCACGCAGGTAGTACAGTTTCGCGCGGCGCACTTTACCACGGCGTTTTACCTTGATTTCCGCAATAATTGGACTGTGGGTCTGGAAAACACGTTCGACGCCTTCACCGTGGGAAATCTTACGCACGGTAAAAGCAGAATTGATACCCCGGTTGCGTTTAGCAATTACCACGCCTTCATAGGCCTGCAATCGCTCGCGAGTACCTTCCTTAACCCGAACCTGCACCACGACGGTATCGCCGGGGGAAAATGCAGGAATGTCGGTCTTCAGTTGCTCTGCATCTAGTTGTGCAATGATTTTACTCATGTTACTTCCTCTCAATTTTCCAGCCTGTCTAAGACAGCCAGTTAAGTCTTTTGACTAGTTTTCTTGAACTCGTCTATGTATTCGTCCAGCAAAGCCTGACGTCGATCATCCAGGACGATGTGTTCCAGCAGGTCCGGGCGTCTTTGCCACGTCCTGCCCAGAGCCTGTTGCTCTCGCCAATCCTCTATCTGCTGATGATTACCTTTCACCAGTAATTCGGGTACCTTGCAACCCTGAAATTCTTCCGGTCTGGTATAGTGGGGGCAATCGAGCAGACCCTCACTAAATGAGTCCTGCTGCGCCGATTGATCATGCCCCAGCGCTCCGGGGATCAATCGCGTTATCGCGTCGATACACACCATCGCCGCCAGTTCCCCACCACTAATGACATAATCACCGATCGACCACTCTTCATCAACTTCCTGTCGAATCAGGCGTTCATCGACACCTTCGTAACGGCCGCACAGAAATATTATCGATCCCTCGTCGATCTGCCGTGCCAGCATAGCCTGTTTAACCGGAATCCCCTGTGGACTGAGATATATCAATCGGCCCTGCTTATTTTGCTGACGAACCGCCCGAATCGCATCCTGCAACGGTTGTACCTTCATCAACATCCCCGGACCACCACCGTAGGGCCGATCATCGACTGTTCGATGACGATCCAGGGTGTATTGCCGTGGGTTCCAGCAATTAAGCTGGAGTAAATCCTGGTCTGCGGCTCTACCTACCACCCCGCAGCTAATCACTTGTTTGACCAGCTCCGGAAACAGCGTAATTACATCAAATCTCATGACTTAATTCCGGCGAACCACCAGGCAATTCCTAGTAATCAGGCTTCCAGTCAACCACGATCCTTTTATTGGTCAAATCAATTTTTCTGACCACATCATTTATCACAAACGGTATCAGCCTTTCCCTGTCACCGCGCAATACCATGACATCATTCGCACCGGTTTCCATCATCATTTCGATAGTGCCCAGTGGCTCGGCCTGCAATGATTCGACTTCCAGCCCAATCAGGTCTGACCAGTAATACTCGCCTTCATCCAGCTTCGGTAACTGCTCGGCCAGTATGTAAATTTTACTCCCTGCCAGTTCAATAGCCTGTTCTCGATCTTCTATCCCGGCTAGCTTCGCGAGGACGTACTTTCCCTGAAGCCGACCGTTAATCTCGACTGTATGCCACAGATCACCGGTCTGTATTTTCCACGGGCTGTAACTCAGAATGTTTTCCCGGGGACTGGTATCCGAATAGACCTTGACCCAGCCCCTGACTCCCTGAGCCCCAATAATGTGTCCAACGCGGATTGTTTCATCCCCATGCTCTGACATAAAGATGCTCGTTGATGAATTAAAAGAGATGTCCTTAGGCCGCTTTACTGGCACTCTTGATCAGATGCGCCACACGCTCGCTGGTCTGAGCGCCTTTTGAAACCCAGTACTCGATACGTTCAATATCAATACGGAGTTCTTCTTCCTGACCACGGGCCTGTGGATTATAAAATCCAACTCGTTCGATGTATCGACCATCCCTGGGGCTGCGGCTGTCACTGACTACCACATGATAGAATGGACGCTTCTTGGAACCGCCGCGAGCCAACCGAATTGAAACCATAAAAACCTCTAAATGTCACTGGACGAAAGTATCGCACTGACCCTGAGGTCAGAAGACCGCGTATTGTACCTAAAAATGCCCGCCTGTGAAGTCCGCGCGTGATCTTTTTCACCTGATTTTGACCATAGCTACCGGTAAAAAATACGCTCACTTTGAAATATTTGAATTCTGCGATGAATCTAATCCGAAATTTTAGATATAGCGGATGCGTTTCATGGCTATTCTAGCTTAGGGAACCTCTGATCAATTCATGAATGAACGCGTTGTGCCCAAAATGACCAATTCCCATGTTGTGAAACTTAGCAATAGCCGTGCTATTACGCCGCACAGGGAAGTGCCAGTGCCGCGGCGACAGGATGTCGATGAGTGGCCTTGCGTTCCACGCCTTGAACTGAACGGTCCGACGCTTCGGCATTTTGAATCACAACCCGATTCACCCAGAATTAATCAAAGGTTCCTTAGTAGTCCTATAGGATTTGATCGCACACTCGTCTACACTGATGAAAAACTATCATTTTATGAGACTCGGTGATAACCCATTGGTTTTATCGACTTAATCCAGCCTTGGCCTGATATGAATCCTATTTTGCTCAACCAGCAATTCTAATGTTGCCCCTCGATACCCCGCCTAAAAATATCTGTATCGTGCGGCTGTCAGCACTGGGTGATGTGACTCATGCGGTTCCAGTACTGCGGGCAATTCAAAAAAACTGGCCTTTAACCCGGGTTACCTGGATTTGTGCAACGCTAGTACATCCGCTGTTATCTGTCCTGGATGACGTGCGCTTCATAGTTATCGACAAGAAAGCTGGTTGGCGCGGTTACCGGCAGCTGAGGCGACAACTCGCCGGAGAAAGATTTGACCTAATGCTGCAAATGCAAACATCCGCGAGAGCAAATATTACCGGTGCCTGTGTGAGAGCCGATATCAAACTGGGATGGGATAAAAATCGCGCACGGGATTTTCATCGTTTCTTTATGACCCATTCCATACCCGAAACAATGTACGAGCACCAGGTCCAGGGTCATCTGTCCTTTGCGCGAACAATCGGTCTGGATGTGCCTGAACCCGAATGGAATTTTCCAGTTAGCGAGGAAGCCGTGGGGGTTGTGGATTCTCTCATTCCTGCGGGAAAACAAATCCTGTTAATATCGCCCTGTTCCAGCCTGCAAAGTCGAAACTGGAGTGTAGATCGGTATACAGCCGTGGCAAACTATGCGGTCAAGCAGCATGGTATGACGGTTGTCCTGTCCGGAGGGGGATCTAAACTTGAGCGATCCATTGGTGAGACTATTCAGAGTTCGATGGATAAACAGGTGATCAACCTGATTGGGAAAGTAACCCTGCCGCAACTGATTGCCTTACTGAAACGCGCCGATGTCGTTTTAACCCCTGATTCAGGACCTATGCATTTGGCAAATGCTGTTGGCACCACTGTCATTGGTTTACATGCCAGTACCTGGCCTCTACGTAGCGGGCCTTATAATTCACTGGATCTCTGCGTCGATAAATTCGCCGAAGCGGCGCAGCGATTCCGCCATAAAAATCCACAGGAGTTACGCTGGGGTACCCGGATAAGAGACGAAGGGGTGATGGACCTGATCGAAATCGATGAAGTAATAGACCGGCTAAATCTCGCTATCAAGCGTCTTGTTCCCAGGTGATCTCGAAGAATAACCTTCGTACACGGCAATATTAATTTGCTATAGCAGCCTGCCGCAGAACATTTATCGGTGCCAGTTCAGGGATCCGACAGTTTTCCAATCGAACGATACTGGTGAGAACGAACGCATACTGACCCGATAGACTCGCATGGCTGACCGTGTCGGTAAACACCATCCATGCAGAGAATGGGGGAAATCGATATTCCTCGTAGCCCTGCTGGTCCCGTTGAAATGAAGGTGTGTCTTTCATAAAATTGTGAAACTTTCGCATGACACGGTCATAGGGTGAAGAGTCCAGAACTTTCACCGCTGGCAAGCCTGCTTTCACCAGGAAGTTTATCAGGCGGGTTCGAATATGATCCAAAGGCCCCTTGGACAGATACCTGTGCCCAGCTTTTGAACTGCCCAAATTAGCCTGCTTGCCATAGATCGCGTAAAGATCTGAAAAGCTACCTTTGGTCGCCCAGACCCGGTCCGCCAGCGGATTAACGTTGATGAAAAATCGAAGAATTCGGTCGCCATTGGTTGCGCCATAGGCACCGGCGTCGATATGTACCAGTTCATTACTTGCATGCGGTTTCAGGTTTCTTCCTTTTTCTTCAATTGGTCGAAAACTACAAGTTCCAATAGTCCAGTTGTCGGTCAATCGAGGTGCCGATTTTTGGATAAAATTGGTAATGTTATCGCTGACTGTCACTAAAATTCTATTTACCCGTTCTACCAGTTCGACATCATCGCTATCCAGCCCAGGAATTCGGCCGACTTCAGGGTGGTAACTGATATTCTTCAACTTGAGTAGTTTTGGCAGTTCCTGACGAAGAAAAGAAAGGTCTTCCTCCGAAGGCAGTTGCACCGGAGATTCTGGAAAAAAGACAACCGACCCCCTTTCTAGCGAGTCAGACAATTCGTCAGGTTTCAATAGCTTCAGTCGGGCATTATCGTAGGTGTCCAGCATCGGTATTTGTCTCCCCGGTAGGATACGAAACTATAATGTAAGTCACTTAACGTTTATACCAATTATTCACCGCCTGACCCTATCAATTTTCTCGGGGGAATTTTTTAGGAAACGATAACAGCACTGAATAGATTGAGAATCGGTATTGCCCCACCAGGCATTAAAGACCGATAATAGAATTTTTCAGCTATGCAAGATTGACCTGGCTAGACGCGACTCCAGCTACTTGCAATAATAATCCTATGATATTTTGGGACCCATTGAGACCATCCGTGTATTGGCAATCGCAGAGTACAGCGACTTGCCAGAAACCTGGCAATTAATTGGTTTACACAAGGCTGGTGTGGATCTCCACGTTATCTGCTCGGACACTGCACGGCATAGACAGTTGTTGCTGGATGCCGGAATCAAGGTCACTTGGCTAAAATTTTCCAGTCGCTTCGACTTCAAAGGCAGGGCCGCAATTCGATCGGTACTGGACCAGAGAGAGTTCGATATTGTCCATGTATTCACCAACAGATCCCTGCAGAATACCTTACCTTTGGTAAAAAACACCCCTGTAATACTAATAGCCTACCGTGGAAATGTAGGGAATTTATCCGTGTTTGATCCAATTTCGTGGCTGACATATTTTAACCCGCGGGTGGATAAAATTGTCTGTGTCGCCAATACTGTGAGCGACTATTTCAACGGCATTGGTTTTTTATGGTGGCATTTTCCACCGAATAAGGCCATTACCATCTACAAGGGACATGATCTTTCCTGGTACCAGGCAGCAGCGGTGCCGCGGTCCACCTGGGGAGTACCTGAAGAGGCATTTCTGGTTGGTTGTATCGCCAATGAAAGGCCTCGCAAGGGATTATCATTTCTGGTTGACGCACTACCGAAGATTGCCGAGACAGGCCTCGAGATCCACCTGCTTTTGATTGGAACTATCGTTGGGGAAAAAACCCTGGCAAAAATTGCGCAGAGTGGATTGAAGGAACGCATTCATCTAACCGGCTATCGAAATGATGCGGCCCAGGTATTGGCCGCCTGCGATGCCTGTATCCTACCGGCGACCAAGCGGGAGGGATTACCGAAAGCGATTATTGAAGGCATGGTGTATCAAGTCACCCCGATCGTCACAAAAACCGGTGGTAGCCCCGAGTTAGTTGAACACGGGGTCTCAGGCCTGATAATCGAGACTGGTTCCGCTGCGGCGATCAGTGAGGCCATATTGCAGCTGGCTCAAAATCCGCAACAAAACGCAAAAATGGGCGTTGCCGCGCAAGCTCGAATTCAGCGCGACTTCAATACCGTGACTACAGTCGAGCAGACACTGGATCTCTACCGTGAGCTGCTGGATCAGGGGTAGTGCAACCCCATTTCGACACAGTTTTAATTAGGGAACCTTTGATCAATTCTGGGTGAATCGGGTTGTGATTCAAAATGCCGAAGCGTCGGACCGTTCAGTTCAAGGCGTGGAACGCAAGGCCGCTCATCGACATCCTGTCGCCGC
>Ga0209988_10001013_pt1 | contig 18051 bp, 15 predicted proteins | sample N075metaG_FD_183115 | JGI IMG/M metagenome (GOLD analysis project Ga0209988, IMG submission 183115) | Deep subsurface microbial communities from Kermadec Trench to uncover new lineages of life (NeLLi) - N075 metaG (SPAdes) (version 2) | ecosystem: Environmental > Aquatic > Marine > Ocean trench... | reverse complement strand
ACGAAATACATCAGCCGATCGGATATTTTGTATGAGGTATAAATCCAGTTTTGAAATTACTAGCTGGTCAACTAATTAGCCTTGCGAATAAATAGTCTCCATTCCCCGCTCCGGTGCCGCGGGCACCATTTGCGATAACACCAGAGACATCACCGCGATTGCGGCACCAGTAATAAACACCATCGCTGGTGAGACGATCCATACCAGCCCGAGTACGAACGGCAGGATAACGGCGGCGATGTGATTGATCGAAAATGAAACACCGGCAGTCGAGGCTATGTCGGCTGGGTCGGCAATTTTTTTGAGATAGCTTTTCAGTGCGATCGCCATGGCGAAGAAAATATGATCGAGTATATAGAGCAAGGAAGCGAATATGGCACTTTCTGCGATTGCATAACAGCTGAATATGATAATCAATCCACTGTACTCGAGCGTCAGTGTCCGCTTTTCACCCCAGTAACTCACCAGCCGCCCAATCCTGGGGGCGAGATAAATCGTCAGCACACCATTGACCAGGAACAACATCGACATTTCACCGACTGAGAAATGAAATTTTTCCACCATCAAAAAACCGGCGAAGACGACGAAAATCTGGCGGCGCGCACCAGAAAGAAAGGTCAGCAGATAATATAACCAGTAACGCTTTCTGAGGATTATATTTTTGTGTTGTTCGGATTCACCTTTGAAATGCGGGAATTTAAGATACATCGTAACCGCGATCAGCGCCGTCAATGCACCACCCAGCAGGTAAACCAGTTGGTAACCCAGATTGAGCAGGTCGACCAGGCAGTAAAGCGCGGCGAAAACGAACAATCCGGTAAATGATCCGACCGCCAGTTGTTTGCCCATGAAGACCGGCAGCCGCTCCTTGCTAATTAACTGGAGCGTGAGCGACTGGTTTATGGTTTCGGCATAATGATATCCGAGCGACATTAATACCGTGGTGAAGTACAGACCCATTATCGACGGCAGGTACCCGGTTATTGCGGTACCGATGCCGAGGGCCAGCAAGGCCAGAAATGCAACGGTTTGCTCGCGCATGATCAATAGCAGAAAAATAACCCCGAAGGCAATAAAACCAGGGATTTCACGCAGACTTTGCAGTATTCCTATCTCGATACCGGTAAAACCAGCCTGTTCGATCGAGAAGTTGTTAATCAGTGCCTGCCAGGTCGCAAACGACAACGGCACTGCTGCTGAAAACAGGTAAAGAAATATTTCTGGGCGCTGGAAATGCTGTTTAAACATGGGGTCCTGTAATGGATATTGCTGATAAAAACTGGGAAAGCGGTGAAATTTCCAGTACTGCGGATGCTGGTTATTGGCCAGAATAATATCATAATCTGGGTAACGATACTGCTATGGATTCGAGAACTTTCCATCAGCCTAGATTGCGATTCGTAGTAAGATAAAATAACCACATGAATACTTTCATCTACGGCTTTTCACTCGGCTTTTCGCTGATCCTCGCGATTGGTGCACAAAACGCTGTGTGTTGAAACAGGGCTTGAAAGGCGAGCATATATTTCTGCTATGCCTGATCTGTGCGCTGTCCGATGCAGTATTAATCCTGATCGGGGTGGGCGGGTTTCATCTACTGGTATCGAGCTTTCCCGGACTAGTCACGATTGCACGTTATGGTGGCGCAATTTTTCTTAGTGTTTATGGATTACTCAGTTTCCGCACAGCCTGGCAATCTAAGCACGCGTTAATACCAGGCGAGAACGACAGTGGAAGCTGGGTTAGTGAGGCGAAGCTTGTATTCATGCGGTAGCCAAGATACCTTTCGCGTTATAACTGAGACGGGGAATATTATGCAATTGAAAGACAAGGTAGCCGTTGTGACCGGTGCCAGCAACGGCATTGGCCTGGCCATCTGCAAGCGCTATCTCACAGAAGGCGTAAAACTGGTAATGACCGATATAGACGCCGAAAAGGGCCGGGTAGAAGCGGAGAATCTGGGCAGCGAGGGTGATGTGATTTTTATCCAGGGTGATGTCGGTGACAAGACCAGTGTCGATCAAATGTTCAGCAGCGCGGTCGAACATTTTGGCCGCGTCGATATAACCGTCGCAAACGCCGGAATATTAATAACCGGCAACTTCCTGGAATTCAGTGAAGAAGATTTCGATTCTGTGATCAGAGTTAATTTAAAAGGTGTATTCCTGACCGGCCAGGCAGCGGCCCGGCAAATGTCAGCACAGGATCCTCAGGGCGGCACTATCATCAATATGTCATCGACTAACCAGGTATTGGCAATTCCACAAATTACCCCTTATGTCGTAGCCAAGGGCGGTGTTGGCCAATTGACCAAAGTGATGGCGATCAGTCTCGTCGAGCAGAATATTCGTGTCAACGGCATAGGCCCCGGATCGGTGGCTACCGAGATGTTTCTGAAAAATATCGCCACCGATGAAAAGGCGATGGCAGCGATAATGTCACGCACACCGATGAAACGCCCGGCCGATCCGAGTGAAATAGCATCGATTGCGGTGTTCCTGGCCAGTGAGGATTCCTCATATATCACCGGGCAGACTATCTTTGCCGATGGTGGGCGATTGCCATTGGCTTATACCTGTTAGTTTTTGGTAAATTTAAAATTACTGCCGATGATCACGTGCACTGATTAATTCCGTAATTCCGGGGACACAATACTTAATGCAAGTTCCTCCTGGAATTTCGGAGAAACGGGAAAGAATTAAGTATCGTGTCCCTATCTCTATCACCCATGATTACGAGCTCCAGCGATTGCTGGGTTTGCTAAATGCTTTTGTGTAGACTTCGGGTCAAACGCTGTCTGACAATTATAAAGCTAAGCGACGATTATCAACCTGACCTCCGGAATCTCGGTCCATGATTCGAGTTGAAAGTTTGTGTAAACACTTCGGTGGAATAAAGGCCGTCGATAATGTATCGATCAGTATCGGTAAAGGTTCAATTACGGGTCTTATCGGCCCAAATGGAGCTGGTAAGACAACTTTGTTTAATACCATTGCGGGTCTGTATACACCAACCTCTGGACAAGTTTTTCTCGACGGTGAGGATATTACCGGGCTCAAACCGCATCAACTATTCAAAAGGTCCTTACTCAGAACATTCCAGATAGCCCATGAGTTCTCGCGCCTGTCCGTTACCGAAAACCTGATGATGGTGCCTGGGGATCAATCGGGTGAGAGACTGCTCAACGCTTTATTCCGGCGGGAACGGGTCGAACAGGAGGAGCAGGCGATACACGACAGGGCCCTCGAGGTGATCGATTTTTTGAACCTTGGACGGGTAGCCAACGAACTGGCCGGTAATTTGTCCGGCGGCCAGAAAAAACTACTCGAACTGGGCCGCGTCATGATGGTTGATGCCAAGATCGTATTTCTCGACGAGGTTGGCGCAGGGGTAAACCGAACCCTGCTGAAGGAAATCGGTGATGCGATCATAAAACTCAACCAGGAAAAGAATTACACCTTTTGCATGATCGAGCACGACATGGATTTTATTGGACGCATGTGCGACCCGGTAATCTGTATGGCTGCGGGTACCGTGCTGGCCGAGGGCAGCGCCGAGGAAATTAAGAATAACGAGGAAGTGATCGAGGCTTATCTCGGACACGGCCTTAGAAATAAGGGCATTCAGGCGGGTACCGGGGCAGCGTCGTGAGTTTTCTGATCGGAGAAAATATGACTGGTGGCTATGGTGGGGCCGATATACTCAAGGGTTGTACTGTGGATGTCGATGAAGGTGAAATCGCGGTCATAGTCGGCCCTAACGGTGCTGGTAAATCGACCGCGATGAGGGCAATGCTCGGAATGCTCGAGCTCAAATCAGGATCAGTGCGTTTTAGAGGCAAGGAAATTACTCATCTATCAACACAGGCACGTATTGCCGAGGGTATCGCCTTTGTACCCCAGACAAACAATGTATTTGTCAATATGACCGTTCTTGAAAACCTCGAAATGGGGGCCTTCTTGCGTCAGGACGATTTTAGAGAAACCATCGAGCAGGTATTCGAGCTGTTTCCAATACTGGCCGAAAAACAAAACCAGTTAGCCGGTGAGCTTTCGGGCGGTCAGCGCCAGCAGGTCGCTTTTGGACGAGCCCTGATGTCTCAGCCCCGGGTATTGATGCTTGACGAACCGACCGCGGGTGTATCTCCAATTGTGATGGACGATTTATTTGAACGCATTCTCGAAGTCAGGCAATCGGGGGTGGCCATATTGATGGTTGAACAAAATGCACGCCAGGCGCTGAGCATCGCCGACAAGGGATTCGTGCTGGTCATCGGCGAAAACCGGCATACCGATACCGGGGCTGCCCTGCTGGCCGACCCCGAAGTCAAACGATCATTTTTGGGGGGATAGCCCGTCTATCTGTAAAGGCGGCCAATAGTTTTGACACTCCCTACGAAATATTCGGGCTAGAAATGGAAACCATTACAGACTTCATCAACGCCTTCGTTTTGTTGCTAAATTTTATCCTTGTACCCGGGCTTGCCTATGGCTCGCAAATAGCATTGGGTGCACTCGGGATCACAATGGTTTATGGCATCCTTAGATTCGCAAATTTTGCCCACGGCGACACGATGGCCTTTGGCACTATGGTTACCATACTGGTGACCTGGTGGTTGCAGTCACAGGGTATCAGCTTTGGCCTCCTGCCAACTGCATTACTGGCATTACCCGCAGGTATTGTCGCGACCGTAATGATTCTGCTTATCACCGATAAACTGGTTTATCAGCATTACCGGCGAGTAAAAACCCCGGCGGTGACCTTGCTAATCGTGTCTATGGGTGTGATGTTTATGATGAACGGGATTGTACGTTTTATCATCGGTCCCAATGACCAGCGGTTTCTTGATGGCGAAAAATTCATCATTCATGCTCGTAATTTTAAAGCAATGACCGGACTGAACGAAGGCCTCAGTATCAAGGTATCACAAGGGCTAACCGTCTTCATCGCGATCCTGCTGGTCGGTGCCTTATTCTGGTTTCTACAAAAAACCCGAACCGGTAAGGCCATGCGCGCATTTTCTGACAACGAAGATCTGGCACTACTTTCGGGTGTAAATCCTGATCGAGTGGTTCTGATTACCTGGATTATCGTTGCTATTCTGGCCACCGTCGCAGGCACGCTGTACGGACTGGACAAGAGTTTTAAACCCTTTACCTACCTGCAACTATTACTACCGATGTTTGCGGCCGCTATCCTTGGCGGTGTTGGTAATCCGATTGGCGCGATTCTGGGGGGGTTCGTGATTGCTTTTTCCGAGCTCATTGTGACCTACGCCTATAAAAAGGTTTTCGTCTATCTCTTACCAGTAAGCCTGGAACCTTCCAATCTGATGCAACTGTTATCGACTGACTACAAATTCGCTGTTTCGTTTTTTATCCTGGTGCTGGTATTACTGATTAAACCGACCGGTATATTGAAAGGAAATGTCATATGAGTAACTATCAGAAATCCTGGCTGGCTTTTTCAATCATCGGATTGTTATTTCTAATCATCGGTTTGGCACAATCATGGTCTGTCGCCCTCGGAATCTTCAATATGTGCCTGATCTCGTCGGTAGTGGCACTGGGAATTAACATTCAATGGGGATACGCTGGCATAGCGAACGTCGGGATAATGGGATTTGTCGCACTCGGCGGCATCAGTGCCGTACTGGTATCTCAGCAACCCGTTAGCGCTGCCTGGGATGCGGGTTGGGGCAGGCTACTGATCGCTGTACTAGTTTTTGCTATCACGGTCTCCCTGGCAATATTTTGTTACCGGAAAATGGCAGCCGGCCGCCATCGAACGATTGCGTTAAGTGCGACAATAATTCTCGGCCTGTTCGCGACACGCTACTTTCTCGATCCTGCTGTCGCTTCAATCGAGGCAATCGAACCAGCCAAAACCGGATACCTGGGTGGTATGGGGCTTCCCATCCTGTTTTCCTGGGTCCTTGGCGGGTTCGTGGCTGCTGGAATTGCCTGGTTAATAGGTAAGATCGCGCTAGGACTGCGAGCGGATTATTTGACCATAGCGACACTGGGAATTGCGGAAATCATTCTTGCCTTGATGAAAAACGAAGACTGGCTAACCCGAGGCGTAAAAAACGTAACCGGGTTGCCTCGGCCGGTCCCTTATGAAGTTGACCTGCAATCCAGTGAGTGGTTTGTCGACCTGGTAAGCTGGTGGCACGGTGGAGTATTATCGGCACTCATCGATATCGACCGACAGCAAGCCCTCAAACAATTCGCCATCGAAGCTTCAAGTATTTTCGTCAAACTATGCTACTCGGGGCTTTTTGCCACAGTTCTCATCGTTATCCTTGTGTTGAGTACCCGGGCACTTAACTCACCCTGGGGTCGGATGATGCGCGCTATCCGTGACAACGAAATATCGGCCGGCGCGATGGGCAAGGATATTACGCGCAGACATTTGCAGGTATTTATTATCGGTTCAGCGATAGTCGGTATAGCTGGTGCAATGATGACCACGCTGGATGGTCAATTCACACCAACTTCGTATCGTCCCATACGTTTCACTTTCTTATTTCTGATTATGGTCATCGTCGGTGGATCAGGCAACAACATAGGATCGGTAGTTGGGGCATTTATTATCTGGATTTTCTGGATTGAAGCCGAACCAATCGGCGTCTGGCTTATGGAGTTTGGTACAGGCTGGATGGATGATAACAACAGCCTAAAAATTCACCTGATCGGCAATGCACAGCACATGCGTTTGTTCTTTATGGGCCTGGTATTATTGTTGGTACTTCGGTTCAGTCCGGGCGGAATACTGCCGGAAGTGATCAGGAAGCGAAGCTAGTATACAGGGTATCCGGCTATCCGATGTTGAATAAAAGGAATATCGATTGACCTGGGCCTCTTCCAGAAGCCCGGGTTTTAAATTCCAGCGATATTCCTCCGGGAATCCACTAAATTAGATTAAATTGCTAGTGGATCTTAATCGTTTTCCACTTACCATTGCTGACTTCGAGTTCCTTATAGGTTCCGTAAACTTCACCGACATCGTTAAATTCGACATTGGTAGCACCCTGATAATCAACATCACCACCCGCAGCAATAATTTTTAATGCCTTGCCGAGTTCGCCCGGGCCGATTTTCTTACCCGGGGCGTTGGCTACCATCATCATCTTCGACTGAATAGCAGCGCGATCGGCAGATCCCGCCGCCTGAATTGCCAGAATAATCAATGCAGCCGCATCGTAGGATTCAGGGACAAATGGACCGTCGCCCGATACACCATTTTCTTTGGCATACTTGACGAATGCGTCAGCGCCCGAAGACCCGCCGGGTAAGGTAGCTATAGCGCCATTAAGATCCGGTCCAATCGCTTCAATGATGGACTCACCGACCATCCCGTCAGCCAGGATAAAATTACTGAATGCATCCAGATCGACCGAGGCCTGGATAATTCCTTTACCGCCCTGGTCGATATAACCGAATACTGCAAGGTGTTTGGAACCCGAAGCCGATAATGCACCGACCTCGGCAGAATAATCGGCTTTGCCATCTTCGTGCGCTGCGATGATAGACACTTTGCCACCTTTCGCCTTAAAAGCCTTGCTGAACGAATCAGAAAGACCTTTACCATAATCATTATTGGTATAGGTTACCGCAACTTCACTAATCCCGCGGCTAAATAACACATCGGCCAGTACCTGTCCCTGGCGGGCATCGGAAGGAGCTGTTCGGTGAAAAAGACCCTTGTCATCAATGGTCGACAGGGCAGGAGATGTTGCCGATGGAGACACCATCACGACACCATTTGGCACCGCTACGTTATTCGCAATTGCAGTGGTAACACCCGAACAATCGGCACCCATGATCGCGACAACACCATCGGAGGTGATCAGACGTTCAGCAACAGATGTGGCTGCTGCCGAATCGATACAGGTCGAATCACCACGTATCCCAATAATGGTACTGCCGTCGAGAAAATTGCCTGACTCCGAAGCTTCGGACATCGCCAGTTCAGCACCGGCGGCCATGGCGGGCGTGAGTGATTCTATGGGTCCGGTAAAACCAAGAATGATCCCTATTTTGATCTCTTCCGCGGCCACCGGAGTAGACAATGCTACTAGCATTGTTGAGGCTAAAAGAATTTTCTTCATCAGTATTCTCTCAATTATTTGATTGATAGCCGCCCGAAATTGATTAGGAATTATTGTCGGATATCGAGATTGCTGGCCAATGTTATCACTGTTTTCGGATGCTTGCATATGCCCAACCTGATTTCACCACTAAAAGTCCCGGGATTTTGCTATTTTCGAGGAATATAAGTTGCTTTTGTCTCCTATTCTCATTATTTTCAACGGTCTTTTAAACCACGCGCAAACCACGACACAACCATTTCAATGGACGCAACTATAAATAGCCACTCATCAGTATCGAGCTGGCGCGATTTTCCTATAAAGCAGCAACCAACCTACCCGGATCAGGATCGATTAATCCAGGTAGAGCAAAAACTACAGGGTTTCCCCCCACTGGTATTCGCTCAGGAAATTCGCGACTTGAAGAAAAATCTGGCCGAGGTGTCTGTTGGTCGTGGTTTTTTATTGCAGGCGGGTGACTGCGCCGAATCCTTCGCAGAATTCAATGCCAACAAGATTCGCGACACCTTTAAGGTATTACTCCAAATGGCCATAATTTTGACCTTTGCAGGGCGCAAACCGGTAACAAAACTTGCCCGCACCGCGGGCCAATTTGCCAAACCGCGTTCGTCTGACCAGGAAGTAGTCGATGGTATCTCACTGGCAAGCTATCGAGGCGATATTATTAACAGTGCCGAATTTAATCCGGCGGCAAGGATACCGGACCCCGAACGTATGCTGCAAGCCTACCATCAAAGCGCTGCAACACTGAATCTGTTACGCGCCTTTGCGCAGGGGGGCCTGGCGGACCTACATCAGGTACACCGCTGGAATATGAGTTTTGTCGAGGCCAGTCCGGCCAGGGATCGCTATCTAGAAATGTCGGAACGCATCGAAGACGCACTTGGATTCATGGAAGTCTGTGGTATCACATCTAAAACAACCCCTTCAATTCGTGAAACCCAGATCTTTACTTCACACGAGGCTTTATTGCTCAACTATGAAGAAGCACTGACTAGAATCGATTCATTTACCGACAAACGCTACAATTGCTCAGCACACTTCGTCTGGATTGGTGAACGTACGCGCCAGATCGACCATGCACATGTCGAATACTTTAAACAGATTGGAAATCCAATTGGGGTTAAAATCGGGCCTGGTATCGACAAAGATGAGTTGATAGGTCTGGTCGACGCGCTTAACCCCGACAATCAGGCTGGGCGATTAACCCTGATCACACGCATGGGTGCCGATAAGCTCGCCGAAACTCTCCCGGTATTGATTCGTGCGGTTAAAAGCGAAGGTCGAAATGTGGTCTGGTCATGCGACCCGATGCATGGCAATACGGTCAAAGCCAGCAGTGGGTACAAAACCCGCCAGTTTGACGACATTATGCGCGAACTTCGTCAGTTTTTTTCGGTACATCAGGCCGAAGGCAGTTACCCGGGTGGTATCCATCTCGAAATGACCGGCGAACACGTGACCGAGTGTACTGGCGGTGCTTATCAGATTACCGACTCTGACCTGGGGTCACGCTATCTGACTCAATGTGATCCCAGACTCAATGCAGACCAGGTCTTAGAGCTTACTTACCTGATAGCTGACTCCCTGAAAACGACCAAGGTCGGTCTCGAATAACCTGGGTTAGTTAATACCGGGTAACTTATAAAATCGTAAAGTTTTCTCAAGACTAGATATGACCCAGACCACCAATTCCGCTAGCAAGCTCGAGCAAGTATTAAAAGCCGGCCACTTTGCGATGACCGCTGAAACTTCACCACCCGATGCGGCTTCGGCCGAGGTAGTTCTTAGTCGGGTTAGTTGTTTGAAAGGTATCGCCGATGCCGTCAATGTCACCGACGGCGCCAGTGCACGGGTGCATATGTCGGCCCTCGCCGCAGCAGCGATTATCGCCCGCGCAGGTATCGACCCGGTATTGCAATTGACCACACGCGATCGCAACCGTCTTGCCCTGCAGGGTGACGTTATCGGCGCGTCGGCGCTCGGTATTCATAATTTTCTGTGCCTCACCGGCGACAGGATGAGCGCAGGTGATCAGCCCGATGCTGCCGAGGTATTCGAAATTGATAGTGGCAAACTGATGCGCCAGATCCGTGATATGCGTGATCTGGGCACCTATCCATCGGGCAGGGAAATCAGTCCGCCACCTGTCCTTTTTCTCGGGGGTGCCGAGGTACCGAGCGACCCCGGCCCCGACTGGTCGCCCGCGAGGATCCTGGCCAAGATCGACAATGGTGCGCAGTTTTTCCAGACCCAGTATTGCTTTGACCTGGGCATAGTCGAGCGATACTGCCATCGACTGGTCGAGGAAGGTATCACTGAGAAAGCCCACTTTCTGATTGGTATCGGCCCCCTGGCCTCGGCTAAATCGGCGCGCTGGATGGACGCTAATCTGTTTGGCGTTAACGTACCCGAGGCAATCATCAAGCGACTCGACGGTGCTGAAGATCAAAAAGCCGAGGGCCGGGCTATTTGCGCTGAACTTCTGCAGGGATTCGCCGAGATCAAGGGATGCGCGGGTGCGCATTTGATGGCACCCCGCCAGGAAGCCGCCTGTGCCCAGGTGATCGAGGAATCTGGGCTGCTCAAAAACCGCAGTTAAGCCCAGGCTATAAATTCTGGGCAGGCCAAACTAATGGAATTGTTTAGTCAGGCGTATATTTTTTGCCTGGTCAAACGAATCGATTACCCTGGCTATATTTTCTGCCAGCCTGTATCCACGCGATCGCAATTCATCGACACAGGCTTCCGCCTGGTCAGCAGGCACACTGGCTAATAACCCACCCGCGGTTTGAGGATCAAATAATAAGGCATATTGCGCAAGCCCCGCTAATTTTTCCCTATCCTCAATCGCATGCTCTATACGCATATTTTGCGGCTGTAGCGAACTGAGAATGCCACGTCCAACGGTCTCCGGTGCACCGGCCATCAGCGGCAGTCGCACTAGGTCGATTTCGACGGCGACGGCGGAAGCCTGGATCATCTCGAATAAATGGCCGGCCAGGCCAAATCCGCTAACATCAGTACAGGCTGTCGCACCGTGTTTTTGTAGGCACAACATGGCATCACGATTGGAAAGCAGCATATGCCCCATCGCTTCCTCGATCCATCTTGCTTTCGCTTTTCCACGCATGTCCGCGGCAAACAACACACCACTGCCGAGCGGACTGGTTAATATCAGGCAATCGCCTGGCTGCAGGCCCGATTTTAATAATATTTGTCCTGGCGAGGCAAAACCATTCACCGATAACCCGACAGCCATCTCGCTTGCCTCGCTTGAATGCCCGCCAATTAACAGCGTATGGTTCTCCTGCAAACATTCGACCACACCGGACATGAGATGAAACAACTCTTCCTCCTGCTTGGACTCGTGCGCGAACGGGATCGATGCAATTGCCATCGCACTATGTGGCTCAACTCCCATTGCATACAGGTCGCTGAGCGCATGATTTGTAGCTATTTTGCCAAATAGGAAGGGATCGTTCAGGAAGCTGCGAAAGTAGTCGACACTTTGCACCAGTTGTTTTTTCACTGGAATATCGATAATCGCCGCATCATCGGGCGTATCGAGGCCGGTTAGCACCACCTGGTCCGATTCCTCTGCCAGACGCGACAGGACCCGACTCAAAATTTTACTGCCGATTTTGGAGCCGCAGCCACCACAACGCATTGCTGGGATTTCAAGGCCCTGATTATCTTCAGTCTGTATAAAATGGTCCTGCATTTCGGGCAGATCACTAAACTGACGTATGAAACGTCTATCGATCCAGTTTTTTACTTGCCACAACCAGGCACCTTCCGCCGACCAGGGTCCCCTGCTCGCCACCGCATATAGTTCACCGGTCGATATCAGCGATAAATATTGCTTCTGTGGCCTGAATGGTTTTAAAGGTCGATTCTGAAGGCTACGCGCCAGGTTTTTTGCCAATGGAATTCCCTGACGCACCGCAAACACCCCCGATTTTGGGCGTGGGTACTGCTCGACTGAGGCAATATCACCGGTGGCAAAAACCTGTGGGTGCGAACAGCTTTGCAATCGATCGTTAACCGCAATGAAGCCACTGTTATCGAGCTTTAAACCTGTTGTCGACAACCAGTCCGGGGCCGATGCCGAGGTTACCCAGATCACTGCGTCGGACTGGATTGGATCGCCGTTCTCAATAACAATCAGACCTTTATTGAATCGTCTCACGCGCGAATTGCAATATAAATCAATGTTACGGGATTTGAGAATACGCACAAAACGCCGCCGCAACCTGGTGTTGAATGTTGACAATATCTGATCGTCATCAGTAACCAGACTGACTTTAAGCTGCTGATCCACTTTCATAGATGGCGCTAGAGCCTGCTTTATACGGTATTGCAGCGATAGCGCCAGTTCGACGCCGCCTGCACCGGCACCGATGATGGATAGTTTAATCGGCGTCGATGACGCTAGTATTCGCTGTTCCAGTTTCTTCCAGTGGGTCAGGAAACAGTCTATCGGCTTCACTGCAAACTGATTCACATCCGCATTTTCCAACTCGGGCATTACCGGCGTCGAGCCAATATTAATCGACAACAGGTCATAGGCAATTGGTGGACGATCATTCATCATTATCAGTTTCCGCCCGGCATCGATAGCATTCACCTCTGCACGAATCAGGCGAGCTCGGGCATAGGCCGCCAGCGGTCTAAGATCGATATGCGCGTCGTCGTAATGATAGTGACCGGCGATAAAACCTGGAAGCATGCCCGAATAGGGTGTGTGCAGATCGCGCGTGATCAAGGTCAGGCGCGTCCCTGAAATCGGATTCATGGCCAGGTATTTCAATACAAACAGGTGGCTGTGTCCGCCACCTATCAGGACCAGGTCTGACTTAACCGGCGCCGAATCAACCTGCATCGCGGGAATACTGAAGTTTATACTCTAGTTTGTTCAATGCGTTCAGCCCGATGGCGTGATAATCTGTCACTCAAGTTCGTATTTTTGCAGCTTTCACCTGGGGAGTCTCGGATTAATTGATGAACCACCAGCGCCCGTCCATAAAAATCTATTTATATACGGTGATCACGGGATTGCTGGTGTTGCTGATACTTTGCTCGCTACAGGTACAGGCTGCCAGTGCCAGGATAATTAGCCAGTCCAACCCAAATTTTAAACTGGAACTGCTTGCCCAGGATCTTGGCGTGCCATGGGGCATGGCGTTCCTGAACGACAGGGAACTGATTTTTACCGAACGCCAGGGCAACATCAGGATACTCGATCTTGAAAGCCTGGAAATTACCACATTGAGGGGCGCAGTCGAGGTAGATGCCGAAGGACAGGGTGGCATGCTCGATGTTGCAACGGGTCCAGACTATACGACACGGGACTGGTTATACTTCACCTATAGCAAAAGTACCGTTTCGGGCGCTGTAACCACGCTGGCGCGGGCCAGACGCATGGGAAACCAGCTCTCCGACTGGCAGGAATTGCTGGTCACTGATTCGGCCACGAGCGGTTATCGGCATTTCGGCAGTCGCATCGCCTTTGACCAACAGGGGCATGTATTTTTTGGTGTCGGTGATCGCGGCGAACGCGACAGCGCACAAGACCTGAGCAGCCATGCGGGCACCATTATGCGACTCAGGCTTGATGGCAGCATTCCCGATAACAATCCTTTTTTGTCCCGGGATAACGCGCTGCCAGAAATCTGGAGCTATGGCCATCGCAACCCCCAGGGACTGTTATACGATAACAACACTGGTAATTTGTGGTCGATAGAGCATGGCCCACGTGGGGGTGACGAAATCAACCTGGTTGTAAAAGGCGCTAATTATGGATGGCCAGTGATCAGTTACGGTAAGGAGTACTGGGGTCCGGTGAGTATCGGGGAAGGCACCGAAAAACCAGGCATGGAACAGCCGGTAAAGGTATATATTCCGTCCATTGCACCGGGCAGTCTGTTGTTGTATTCCGCCACCGCATTTCCACAGTGGCAAGGCAACCTGTTTTCTGGCGCATTGAAACTCAGGCATCTCAATCGCGTTTCAATTTCAATGGACAATAAAGCGATCGCTGAGGAGCGTCTGCTGGGGGACTTGAACGAGCGAATTCGGGCTCTCGCGCAAAGTCCCGAGGGCTGGATTTATTTCTCCACCGACAGCGGCAAGATAATTCGAATGAGACCCCGGGAGTGACTGCAAACCGACTCGAGGAACTCGCTGTCCAGTGCCCTTATTGTTGGCAAACTATTCAGGTGCTGATCGACTGTTCTGTAGAGGCGCAGGAGTATATCGAGGATTGCCAGGTATGTTGTCGACCCATCGTATTCGATGTGCTGGTAGATGATGACGGTTGTCCAACCGTGAACCTGGGTAGTGACGAGAGCTAGGCTTTCGATGTCGGTTAGTTAATTTTTCTACTGTCTCAACTTTTAAGAACTGCTTGTTTAGAGTGTGCGAAATTGATCCCAGGTTTCGTCGCCAACGAATTCCTCGATTTTTACCCTGGTTACCCGTGACCAGGATGGGCCGCTACGAATAGATTCAACTACTGATGAGACAGCCGTTTTCTCCCCCTGGAGTAAAATTTCGACGCGCCCATCCGGCAAGTTTTTTGCGTAGCCACTTACCGCCAGCCTGTCGGCATGCTGCTTGACAAAATATCGAAATCCAACACCCTGTACCCGACCCGAAACGTATCCCCGGACACTATGCATGGAATTCACGCCCCGGTTTCCGGACTACAGGGACCTAAGTACTCCTTCAATGAATATAGCTTAGGACGCAGCCAGTCAGGAAGCGGTTAGCTGCTAGGCGTGCGACCGCAGGACTAGCCGTAGCTAGTTTAAGGGAGCACAACAACGCAGATGACCGCTTCATGGCTGGCCCGGAGGGAGCGCTCCAAATCGGCCAATGCCGCGTCGCTAACGCGCCTACTTTTGGTGCAGTCCTTGTAAAGGGCATGCCATTCCCTGCGGACTGCGCCTCGCCTAAAGCGCCTACTGTTGGTGCTTTGGCCAATTTGGGACGCTCTGCATCCTAAGATATATCATTGAAGGAGTACTAGTTGATCCCGGTGAATTCAAGCACTTCCGAATGCATGCTTAACCCGAACGTAGTTTCGCCCGGATAGCTTTATTTTCGGCAGACCAGAATTCAGCCCATTGACCCAGGAGTTGTAATCCAGCCTGCTGATCACTCTGAATTCCCGCTTCGATACCAAGCCGGTAAGTCTCGATTCCCTTGACAAAATAGCGCTGATAATTTTTACCGAGACGAGCGTCGAGTGACTTAAGGAAATTAGTTTCGACCTGGAACGCCAGCTTCAGGCCCTTATCCATCATTTCCAGCGCCTCGTTTATCTTTCGCTGCGTCGTCATTCCACCAACCTGTAAAGTGCGGCCTGCCAGTTCAACCAGCTTAACCGATTCGAGAAAATAATATTTCTGGGTACCGGATTCTGCTTTCTGGGTACCGGATTCTGCTTTCTGAGTTCCGGATACTGCTTTCTGGATTCCAGGTACGGTTTTCTGAATTTCAGTGACCACTTTCTGGGTTCCGGGTACGGCGCCGTCCTCATCCTTGTCTGAACAGGCTGCCAACATTAGCGCCACCGGCAATACCCAGTAAATAATCTTTGACTTTAACATCGTAATCTCCCGGCAATTCTCATGCGCAATGCGTTAAGCTTGATAAATCCTTCTGCATCTTTTTGATTGTAGGCGCCCTGGTCATCCTCGAAGGTTACGATCGCCTGGTCAAATAAACTGTTCGAAGCAGATTTTCGGCCCACGACGGATACTGCTCCCCTGTAAAGTTTGACCCGAACTTCGCCGTTTACCGGCAGTTGCGAGGCATCGATCATTTGCTGCATCATTTTACGCTCCGGACTCCACCAGTAACCGTTATATATCAGACTTGCGTATTTCGGCATCAGCTCGTCCTTTAAATGCGCCACCTCACGATCCAGTGTTATCGACTCGATTGCGCGATGTGCCTTCAACATCACTGTTCCACCCGGTGTTTCGTAACAACCGCGTGATTTCATACCGACATAGCGATTTTCTACAATATCGAGCCGACCGATACCATTCGCACCCGCTTCCGCATTGAGTCGCGTCAACACCTGCGCCGGGGTCAATGTCTCACCATTGATCGAAACTATATCGCCTTTACTATAGCCTAGTTCAAGATAGGTCGGTTTGCCAGGCGCCGCCTCGGGTGAGACGCTCCAGCGCCACATATCATCCTGTGCCTCGACCCAGGGGTCTTCCAGGCTGCCACCTTCGTAGGAGATATGGAGTAGATTGGCATCCATCGAATAAGGTGACTGTGTGGCCTGCTTTTGCTCGATGGCGATACCCGCTGCCTCGGCATAAGCCAACAGGCTTTGACGTGAATTTAGATCCCATTCACGCCAGGGAGCAATAATGCGAATGTCCGGATTCAGGGCATAGGCTCCCAGCTCGAAACGTACCTGATCGTTACCCTTTCCAGTCGCGCCATGCGCCACCGCATCGGCACCGGTCTCCTTTGCAATTTCGATCAGTCGTTTGGATATCAAGGGCCGCGCAATCGAGGTACCGAGCAGGTATTCGCCCTCGTACTGGGTATTAGCACGAAACATCGGATAGACATAATCACCTATAAATTCCTCCTGTAAGTCTTCAATATAAATCTCTTTTATACCATATTTTTTCGCCTTTTCGCGGGCTAGCTCAACTTCATCTCCCTGGCCGATATCGGCAGTGAATGTGACGACTTCGCACTCGTATTCGTCTTCCAGCCATTTTAGAATTACCGAGGTATCAAGACCCCCTGAATAGGCCAGTACCACTTTTTTAACTGCTGAATTTCTCATGTTATTCATATCCATTATGGGCCGATTCATCGACACCGGAGGTTTTCAAAAAAGGTCGCTATTGTCGGTAGAATTGAGCAAAAAATCCAGCATCTGGGTATAATGAATCGATTTATTTTCGGGGATTGCGCTCATGTCTGAATCTGGTTTCAAGGTACACGCACTCGAATTGGGACCGATGGAAAATTTTGTCTACCTGGTGGAGGATATCTCCACCCGGCGTACGGCCGTGGTTGACCCGGCCTGGGATGTCGATAGCATTATTCAGGCCGCGGAAAAACTAGACCTGAATATTACTGATATCCTGCTCACTCATAGCCACCACGATCATATTAACGGCATCGAAGGCGTACTAAACCAGGTTAGTGCCGAGGTACATCTACTCAAACCTGAATACGAATTCTGGCAACACGAACTGGATAAACCCCGCCTGCATCACGGTGGTGACGAAATTTCGCTAGGCGACAGCAGGATTAAAATACTGCACACCCCCGGTCATACACCTGGATCAGCCTGTTATCAACTGGGCAATGAGATAATAACCGGAGACACCCTGTTTGTGTTTGGCTGTGGCCGCTGCGATATGAAAGGCGGTAGTCCCGAAAAAATGTTCCAGACCTTGAAGGCAATGAAAGAACGACTGCCCGAAGACATGCTGATTCACCCCGGACACAACTACTCGGTTAAAAAAAGCAGTACGCTGGCTGAGCAAATCGAGGGCAATCCATTTATGCACTACGAGGATGAAGAGCAATTTATTCACTACCGGATGCAGGTTCACGATAAAACCCGTGACGAGCCTTATGCCTCGCTTAGCAAGCAGCAGTTAAAAATCGCAAATCTGCTTTAGCACTCCTTCAATGACCGCTTCCTGACTGGCTGATTCCAAAGATTTGCCATTGAAGGGGTACTAAACAAACGCTTCAATTTCTACAAATTCCCGGATACAGATATCGGCTACTTCGGGCCAGGCGAATTCCCCCCGCTGATCTATATGAATGGTAGTGACACCAGCGCTCTTGCCTGCCTGCAAATCGAACAGGTAATCACCTACCATTACCGTGTTATCGGCATCGGCTTGCCAGTGATCGAGTAACAGGTGAATGCCATC
>Ga0209988_10001009_pt1 | contig 18113 bp, 23 predicted proteins | sample N075metaG_FD_183115 | JGI IMG/M metagenome (GOLD analysis project Ga0209988, IMG submission 183115) | Deep subsurface microbial communities from Kermadec Trench to uncover new lineages of life (NeLLi) - N075 metaG (SPAdes) (version 2) | ecosystem: Environmental > Aquatic > Marine > Ocean trench... | reverse complement strand
CGGCAGATGTCCAGCGACGGCTACGGAACGGGCCATAATTCTGTGCCTTGGAGGATGTCCGAACGTTGTGCGCACGTATGGCTTTTATGCTCGATAAGGACAAACTGCAGGTTGCCGCTCTCCAGCAGGTGGATCTCATAGGTGGCATCGCCTTCGAACACCCCCTCATCGTCTTTGAACTCCCGGAGGCCGGCCGTCGCTCCTCGCCGACCACAAGAGCAGAGAAGCCATCGACAAAGGGAGGCGAGGCGCCTACGGGTCTGTCGTTGGTGAGAACTCAGCTCGTCGAGTGTGGGAGATCCGCCCCGGGTTCGACGAACCCGGACGGAAGACGATCCGACGCACTTACGAAATGGGGCCGCCTATACGAGGAGAGGGCCCCGGATGGGGCCCTCTCTCAGTCTCGGGAGAATCTCCCGCAGGTCGCTATTACTTGCCCGACCCGGAGCCCTGCTCCTTGAAGGTGTAGAGGCCACCGTTGCGATCCGAACCGTAGAAGAAGGGATCGTTGGGGACCTTGTAAACACCCCAGAAGTCGTTGGGCTCGCCACCGTTGCTGGAGGCGTCGAGGAACCTCCCCACCTCCACCGGATTCCACGGATCGCTGACATCAAGCACCAGCATGCCGTCGGAGTACCAGGACACATAGGCCTTCACTTTGTTCCCGGTGGTCTCCACGATCACGTTATGAACCGAATAGGTCCCGAAGGTTGCACAGTTCTCACTTGGCTGGAACGAGGCGCTACACATCGTGTTGAACGTGCTGGCCAGAACCGGATTGGCTGGGTCCGAGTAGTCCCAAATCCGCAGACCACTCCACGGCGTGTCCGGAGAGATGTTGTTGGAAATGACCACAGCGTCGGCACCGGCTGCAGCAGCAGCCTGGGCCTTCTCATCGAACTCGCACGCACCGCGACGCACAATCGCGATACCACCGCCCGCGATGGCAGCAGCGTTTTCGATCGTATCTGCAGTGGTCAGCGTGCAGGCACGGCCGAGCCACACCAAATTACCGGACACCGTGCCGGTGTCTGCGAACGTGGGAGAACCGGCGGCCGTTGCCAACTCGATAGCCAAGAATGTTGGCCCACCGTCGACGACTACTGAAGCCCCATCAGTGGAACCGGTGAGCCCGGTTTGATTCGCCTCGAAGAAGTCACCATCACCGGTGGCGATTGCCGTAGCCGGGATCGTCGGATCACCAGGCGTCGCAGGACCATCGAGAGTCAGGTTGCCGGGCGGCACCGTGGCTTCCCAGGCACTGAAGTCCTCTTCACCCTCAACGACGATCGATCCATCCTCACTGGGCCAAACGGCATGACTGTTGACCTCACCGTCCAACGAACCGTTGGCCACATCGAGCGCCACCGACACCAGTTGCGGGTCAGTCACATCACTGATGTCGAGAAGGACAAGCCCGGCATCCCAGTTGGCCAGATAGGCCTGGGTGCCGTCGGCAGAGATGGTGATGTCATGGAGGAATTTGTTCTGCGAAGCGCCGAAGCCAGTGAACAGGTCGAGCAACGCGTTCAGGGTGATTGAGCCGGTCGGATCAGTGTCCCCAAGGACAAGATCGCTGTAGTCATCAACACCGGCCGGAAGGCCCGGCACCAATTCCTCTGCTCCCCAACTGCCAACGGGAATCGCACTGGGGTTCGCCGGATCCGTGATGTCGTAGATCATGAAGTTGTCGAAGGCAGTTCCGGCAACTGCCGCTACGTAGTCGTTGGATCCTTGGGTGAACAGGAACAGGTTGTGCACGCCGACGTCGTCGAGACTCCCAGGCGCAAAGAACAACGGAGAAATAGCGTTCAGATCGCTCTCGTTTATCGTCACCGATGCCATCGGTACCGGGTTCTTGGGATCGTCAACGTTGTAGATCTCAAAGCCACCGGGCCCGCCACTAGCACACGCCTCATTGGAGTGGACCAGGATGTCACCCGAGTTCATACTCGCCACTTTGACGTCGTTGGCCCTACTCCCGGTCGGTGACTGGATGATGTCGACGAACTTGGTCTTGCTGGGGTTCCTCACATCCCAGATCCAGACACCGGCATCGGGGTCACCACCACACGGTGAGTTGAAAGTTCCGGTGTAGGCATAGTTCCCCAGCGCCCACACATCGGTGGTTGACCCGGCATCGAACCGATCGCCACGTCCGCGTTGGTCTACGTTCTTTACGTTCTTCGCGGTCGGCCCGGAGCTGCCGATGTCAGCGGTGGCCGCATCGTGGGCGGCAAGTGAATCACTGCGATCGGGCAGCACCAGAAAATCGCCGCTGCCATCGAGCGGGCCCCCATCGTCGGGGTCGGGACCGGCCGCAGCGACCGGGGCCAGGAGCGCCATGGCCAGCGATACCACCGCGACCAAGATCCAGGCCTTTCTGAATCTCGTTGTCCTAATCATCCTCTGATTCCTCCTCGTCCACGTGTGCGCCGGTTCCACACCGCCGCGGGTTTTTTGCGACCCTAGTCCTGTTCGACTCATGTCGCGTCGAGTGAGCCGCACACGCTCATAGTGGTGGTCAACGGGGACACCACATAAACGTATAACTCGAAGTCCTTTGACGGGCCAACCCACAGAAAAGCACTACCAAGGCTCGCCATTTGTGTCGGGTGGCGTCCGTACTCTCAGCGTGCTATTCGCAGAACGCGAAAATCGCCCAGTCCTCTTGGATGGAGCAACGTCTCCGCTTCGGTCTTGAGGGTGCGAAGACGGAGACGCCCCATCTCGTCACCGGAGGGGAACGAGAATCCGAGGCAGGCTTGTTGCCGGTTCAAGCGTCCTGGAATTGGTTTTCGGTGTTGGTGCGGGAGCGATAGCCGCCATGACTACGATCTTCTTTTCCCGCTATTTCAATAACCCGGCGTGGTCTGGCGACTTTAATGAGCTGTTCCTCTTTAGTGCCGCCGTGGCGGTAGCTGCCGCAGCAGCGTATCCGGCGGCAGCTCTGCTGGCGAGGGGCGTGACTCGACAGGGTGGTACAACAGCGGAGAACGCTGATAAGGCCGACACAACGAAGAGAAATGATGACGAACCGTCGGGTCCTGGGTAAGAAAGCTCCACAAACCAACTTATGAGCCTTTCGTCTCTTGGTCTCTAGCGCTGACAAAGGGCTGGCAAACTTTGGTATGAATTCCCTGCGATTTGGGCGAATACCCAACGATCCATGTCCAAAAAGCGCATTCGCATGGGAAACCCCATCCAACCACCTCAGACGACGAACTGAGCGACCAAACGCGTGTCCGGTTTGGGGGCGACCTCTATCCCGGCGAGTAGCCCAAACAGCCCTGACCCGTCAAGATACCCCTGACTCGGTGTCAGCATTGCCCTCAAGGCCAAAACCGAAGGCTGACGCCTAAGGTAAAACCGAGGCAACGGCGACCGGGTTGGAGCGTCCCCCCACCCAACATCGCACAAGAATCTGTCCGGGTTCAGGAGTCCCCTAATATCCGAGCCTGGACATGGGGACGACGAGCGCGACCGCGTTCGGGCGTCCCCTATCCCAGAATCCCGATCAGGCGACACGATTTCGCTTCGCGAAGGCCGCGACCGGGTTCAGGAGTCCCCTATATCCCCACGTCATCTTGAGCACCATCGCCCGACCGATATACTTCCCCGGTCATACCCGGCATCTCGGGTAGGTCTCGGGAGCGTAGAACAGTCTGGAGTGTTCGCCGGCCTGTCAAGCCGGAGGTCGCGGGTTCAAATCCCGTCGTTCCCGCCAGCCGGATCCGTCAGGGTCAGGCGCCCGGTCAGGTAGCTCAGTCGGTAGAGCGCCGGTCTGAAAAACCGGAGGTCGACGGATCGACGCCGTCCCTGACCACAAGCAGTTGATCTGCGAAAACGTTCGAAACCTCCTATGGCCATTGGAGTTTCGACCGATCTGGCTGCGGCGCTCATACCCTGATAACCAGAAGATGTATGTGAGTCACGAAACCATCTATCTGTCACTGTTTGTCCAAGGCAAAGGTGCCTTACACAGAGAGTTGGCCCCAATGTTTGGGTACCGGTCGCGCTTACCGGCGTCCCAAAGTGAAACGGGCACCTTCGAGGAAAGGCAAGATTGTTGACCGGTGATGATCTCGGAACGTCCCGCCGAAGTCGACGACCGTGCAGTGCCGGGTCATTGGGAGGGCGACCTCCTAATGGGACGGAGACAGACTGCCATCGGCAACCTGGTGGAACGTCACACCCGGTATGTGATGTTGTTTCCCTACCCGACGGCAACACCGCAGAAGCCGTCCGGACTGCGTTGGCCGAAACCGTTCAACGGCTCCCTCAAGACCTTTGGCAATCGGTGACCTGGGATCAGGCAAAGAAATGGCCCAACACGCCCGGTTCAGTATCGACACTGGAGTCGACATCTACTTCTGTGATCCGAAGGGCCCTTGGCAGCGAGGAACCAACGAGAACACCAACGGGTTGCTACGCCAATACTTCCCCAAAGGCACCGACATGAGCCAGCTCACTCGAGAGAACCTCGACGACGCAGCACACTCCGTCAACGGCCGGCCTCGACAGACCCTCGACTGGATGACACCATCAGAGTAACTCGCTGAGTGTTGCGATGACCCCTTGAGTCGGCAGAAGTTATGTGCGGCTGGCGGCTTCAGCCTATGAACCTTCTGTTACCTCGAAGATCTCATCTGCGACTAGACCGTGTGCTTCACGATGCACTTTTGCCGCCGTTTCGGCGTCAGGAGCATCAACCAGACAGAAGATCTTTCCCACCTTTTCATCAACCCAATATTGCTTGTAGTTGACCCCATACTCGGTCTGGGTGGCCAGATCAGCCTGATGTGCCTCGGCAACATCGGTTGCGGACACTCCTCCCTCCATGTTGTGTACATCCATAAACGTCGGCATTGTCTCCGCCTCTCGATTTGCGTGCGTCTCATCTGTCAACTTAGCGACACATGGAACAGTGCAGCTGAACACTCAACGTCCGAGCACGCCCAGCTTACATCCGGTGGCGTATGCCGACCCCCTGAAATCGCAGCGTCATGCGCGGCCAGGGAGCGCCGCAAACCGGATCGGTGTAGAACCCTCGGCGCAAGTCCTGGAAGGAGCAGTAGTGGCTGAAGAGCATGTTCGTACGAGATCACACGAGTGATTGGAACCCGTTGAGCTTGCCGAATCAGCCAAACCTCTATCCGGCCAGGAATACCTAAACGAGTGGGCTAACGGTGAACTGGCTCCGCCAATGGCGTCGACACTCGGTTTCCAACTCGAGGACTTCGGCGAAGGTCGCGTCGAGATCAGATGCGTGCCTGACGGATTCCACTACAACCCATGCGGGATAGTCCACGGTGGACTGGCAGCGGGAGTTGGATACGCCACACTCAACCTCGCAGTCAATTACCTGAGACCGATCACAACCGAAACTGGTCTCCTTCGTTGCGTCGGCAAGGTTGTGTCGAGGGGAAGAACCGTCGCAGTTTCCGAAGCTGACGTAGTCGACGAGTCGGAGCGGGTTCTGGCCCAAGCCACCGCCACCTGCCTCATCATCAACCCAGAAGGCCGATAACCCATCCACCATCAGAGAAACTCGCCCAAGTGGTGCAATGACCCCTTGAGCCGACAGCCGTTTTGCGCGGGTCGTGATTTCGTATCTTTCGTTGGGGGTCATCATTACGTGATCGACAAGGGCTTCAATAGAGAAGGTTCTTTCAAGAAGGAGTTCTTGTGACAACCGGTTTTTGGCTAGCTGGGATTTTTGTCGTCGCCCTTGCTCTGCAGTGGGGAAGACGCCTCCTCGTAAACCGTTTCTTCAACAAACTTGGCCGAGAAGATCAGCGTCGAGTTCTTGCCCTGAAACAGATCACCTTGAGCGCATCCCGCTGGGCCATCTGGCTCACCGCGCTGATCATGGCGCTTGGCACGGTCGGGGTTGACGTGGGCGCGCTGATCGCGTTGTTTGGGATAGCAGGGCTCGCAATCTCATTCGGAGCCCAGTCATTCATCAGGGACATCATCTCCTATGTGGTGTTTGTGTTCGCTGATAACTTCCGCATTGGTGAGGAAGTCACCATGGACGGTAAGCGGGGTTACGTCCAGAAATTCGAGATGGGCAGCGTTGTACTGGTTTGTGAACGAGATGGCGAAGCGCCGTGGGTGGTTTATGTGCCCTATAGCAAGATCGCCACTGTTGAAAATTTCACTCGTGCTATCGATAAAGTTTGAATAGACACCTCACGCCGCGACGGATGTGTCGGAGTTGGCCTCTCCCGTGCCACCCGATACAAATGCCCTGCTGGGTTGTCCATCGCACCCAGACGAGCCCAATGCGCCCGGCCGTAGGCCGACACAGCTGAAACCTCGAAGGCCAACGGTCAGCTACCGGTTTTCCGGTGTGAAGGATGGTGGGAAGGCAACATGCACCCGCCCATATGCTTGTCGCGACGGAGTCGTTCACATCGCGGATTCTGCTGTGACGTAGCGGAAGACGTTTTCGAATCGGAGACCACCATCATCTGTCCGATACGGCGCCACGGCTTCCGACACGGCGGCTCTGAGATCGTCTTCACCGACAACCTCCATCGCGCCCTGCAACGGACCGGCAGAAATGTTCGCCTTCCAGAAGGTCTCGGTGTCGGGATAGACGAAGGGACAGTCCGCTTCCCCGGCTGCGATCACGCTCATTCCCGCTGTCTCGATTAGGCCTTCCAGGGTGCCCGGCTCGGACAACCCGAAGGGTCCATCACCCGGTGGCGGCTCAGGTAAAGTGTCTCGAATCGCGGCAAAAACCACCCGATAATCAACCTTGTCCGAGGTGCTCCACAATCCAACAGCGATCCGACCGTCCGATGCAGCAACCCGGGCAAGCTCCCTGAGGGCTGCCACCCGGTCCTCGGCATACTGGATTGAAGAAGCAGCAATCACTGCACCAAACGATCCATCAGCAAACGGAAGCGCCTCAAGATCACCCACCCGGAAATCACCCTCAGGCAGCCGGTAGCGGGCTATCTCCAGAAGTGGCTCAGAGGCATCTAATCCGCTCACCACCGCTCCACGACCTGCAGCAAGCACACTGGCTCCCCCTCCTCCACAACCCGCATCAAGAAACCTGGTTCCCGCTCCAACCCCAGTCGCGTCCAACATCGCCTCCCAGAGCGGAGCATGCTGTACCTCTTGTATTCCAGCCCAATCCCCCGGAGCACGACCCCAAAGATCACCCTGGACCTTCGCTGAACCCATGAAAAACCTCTTAAGCCGGCATAGACCCGCGATCTACGCTACGCGGTGAAAGCCGGCGCTGCGCCCACCCTCCGGCACGGATAACTGCCGTCATGTGCCGTTGTTGATGGGTTCTTGCCGGCATGGGCCGGTCGAATGGCGTAGGTTCATGCTCACAGCCACAGAGGAGGCACAATGGGAAAGCTGCTCTACGTCGGCACCCACGGGACCGACGACCCCACACGGGCCACTATGCCATTCATCGGGGCAGTAGGTGCCCTGAAAAGGGGCCACGAACCATCGATTTTCTTAATGGGCGAATCGGTGTACTTGCCGAAGGGAAATGTGGCCGACACGGTGAACGGGGTCGGATTCCCACCGCTTCGTCAACTACTCGACGAGATCATTGGGGCCAAGGTCCCGATCTATGTCTGAATTCCTTGTGCGGGGGCCCGTGAGGTCACCGAGCAGGACTTGACAACCATGAACGCCGAGTTCGCTGGAGCTGATGATCTGGCCGACCTGATGCTGGCCAACGATCGAGTAATCAGCTTCTAACGCACCTGGCCCATGATCGGAACGCGGACCCTCCGGAGACCCCCGATCTGACGACCACCCCGCCCATATCCGGCACCGAAGAGTTAGCTAGTGGGCACCGCGTTCTCGCCCCGAGAGCGTTCAATCACACGTGGAAATTGCTCGACGAAACCGAATTGACCCCTGAGCAGGAAGAGGAGTGCTACGCCTCCAGGTTCGCCCAGGATCACGCGGAACTCAACCCCGGAATATCGTTCGCTATGGCAAGACAAAAGCTAATCGGCAGTGGACTCTCGCCAATTTCCCCTTTTTGCTCAAATTAGAACCCTCGACTCACTTCTAACAAACTCTTGCATTCTCTATTCTACTACTACAAATTGCCCCATCATGCCGGCGTCTTCATGTTCCAAAATGTGACAGTGGAACATGTAAGGTTTGTCGGGGTCGGTGTAGTCACTAAAGTGGGTGATAATCCTCACCGTTTCGCGCGGCATGACCAACACGGTGTCTTTCCAGCCTGCTTCATTCTCTGGTGGTGGCGATCCATCTCGCGTCAGAACTAAGAACTGGACGTCATGAACATGAAACGGATGAGGCATGTCTGAATTGTTGATGACTTCCCAAATTTCAGTATCGTTCACTTTGACCGTCTGATCGATCCGATTCATATCCATACTCACGCCATTTATTGTCATGGGCCCAGAGAAACCCATTTCAAGCACGAAAGAACGGGTTCTGGTGGACTGGCCTTCTTGAAGGCGGTCGATAGAGCCCAGAGAGGTCGGTAGAGCAGTAGTGGGGTTAGCAGATGCCGAAACAACGTCGATTGTCATGATGTCAAAGGTCGAGTCATCCAGAGCATTACTATTCCAAATCGGGTTGATGTTATCCAGCTCCGACGAAAAACTCACCAGCCGTACCTGGCTATTTTCCTGACCGGTGAAGTCGACCAGGATTTCCGCTCTCTCGCCATTAGACAACCTCAATCTAGTCAAAGCTACCGGCCTCTCCAATAGCCCACCATCTGTGCCGATTTGATGGAATTGACGATCGTCGCTGAAACCAAAATTGTAGAAACGGGCGTTGGAGCCGTTGAGTAGGCGAAACCGGACGAATTGCGCCGGGGCGTCGAACACGGGAGTTATCGCTCCGTTGACTAGCAACTGATCTCCCTTTACACCGAAATTGGTACCGGGATAATTGAACGAACCATCGGCATCAATGATCTTGTCCTGAACAATCAAAGGGATGTCATCAATTCCATACTGATCAGGTAAAGCCAGCTCGTTTTGGGGATCTTTGACGATCAACAATCCAGCCAGCCCAGCGTAGACATGTTCGGCAGTCTTCCCCTCTAAATGAGGGTGATACCAAAAGGTGGCCTCTTCATTCATGATGGTATATTGGGCCTGCCACGTATTACCATTGTCGATTATCTGATGTGGGCCACCATCCATGATTGCCGGCAAATGTATGCCATGCCAATGGGTAGTCGTCGGTTCACCCAATTGGTTGGTCACATTGATGACAACCTCATCGCCTTTGCGCATGAGCAGCGTGGGACCAAGAATATTTCCGTTATATGCAAATGTAGCGGTTTGTCTCCCAGGGACATAAGTCGTGAAGCCTTGTTTCATGGTCAAGTCGTAAACTTGTTTGCCATCGATCTCTGTCCCGGTCATCAGGTTTGGGATGGGTAGAGGCTGACCACGAACCAGGTCTGTCGCTGTTGAAGAAGGATTCCCATCGTTCAGAAACTGATCGCGGAATAGGTAACCCCCACCCAATAACACAACAGCGCCACCAGCTGAGATCTTCAAGAAAGTCCGACGTGACACATGGAATCTTTTTGTCATCTTGTTCCCTTTAAATAGCGTTTCTCTTATGGATCGCCAGCACCATTGGCATGTCATCTGCCGGTTGAGGTCCAACCGGTCACTCGAAGGCGTTCTGGTTCGTCACTTCGACCAGCAGCAAAAGCACCGGCCTACACATTCGCATCCGGGTCAAGACTGCGGACGAAGCGCGTACCAAAACCCTATCTTTTAGTTTTTCCGACCGGCAAGCCGTCGACCTTGCCAGAAACCGACCTCGGTGTTATGGCCCATCCCGCCTCCTCGACGTTGGCGAGAGGTGTCCTCGACCTCATTTTGCTGCCCTCGACCTCCTTTTATGGATGCCGGGGCCCATCCGGCACACTTTTACGATCGAGAACGAGGACATCGAGATCGAGTTGCCAGCGGGGGCCATACCCATCCTCGAGATAGCCTCAGGAGCGTGCCCACCAGAATCTGAAGTCCGGATTACGACCCACGACCGACGGGCGGTGAACCGATCCAACCGATACAGAGAACGCGACATCTTCATCCTCCTTCGGGACGTACGCAGCTCAAACATACGTCGTAAGTGCAGGAGCCAAGTTAGGAATACGCCGTAAGCTTGTCAAGAGGAGAATGACTATGGACCAGACTTACCCTGTACGTTAGGGTGCGTGGGAAAGGTGGATTCAGATGGCTGCGCAAACCGACCCGAACGGAGAGCCCCGAGTCCCCTTGACCAAGGAGCGGGTGTTGCGCGCCGCCGTCAACCTCGCCGATGAAGGCGGTATCGAGTCACTCAGCATGCGCAATCTTGGCCAGAAGCTCGGGGTCGAGGCGATGTCGCTGTACAACCACGTGACCAACAAGGATGACATCCTGAATGGCATCGTCGATATCGTTGTGAGCGAGATCGATGCGCCTTCCAGCAGAGCCGACTGGAAGGCGGCCATGCGTCAGAGGGCGATCTCGGCCCGCGAAGTTCTCCTGCGCCACCCCTGGGCGCCGCGCCTCATGGCGTCGCGTACCAAGCCAGGTCCCGCGATGTTGCGATACTTCGACTCGACGATTGGACTCCTTCGGGAAGCGGGTTTCTCGATCGAGATGACCCATCACGCAATTCACGCCATCGGCAGCCGCGCCTTGGGGTTCACACAGGAGCTGTTCGACGAGAACACGGAGGACCTTGGTCCAGATGTGGCGGCGATCTTCCTTCGGCAGATGGCCGACGAGTACCCCTACATCACCGAGCTGGTCGGGGAGGTCAGCCACGACGACGACACTACCTTGGGCGGGTGGGACGACCAGGTCGAGTTCGAGTTCGGGCTCGATCTAATCCTCGACGGCCTCGAGAGGCTCCGGGACACGGCGAACAATCCGCAGAAGGTTCGATGAAGGGAAGGAATACAACATGGCGTCGATCGTCCACAGCGTCGACATCGACAGGGGAGCCGACGAAGTATTCGCCTATGTGACCGAACCGCCCCGCTTCGCCGAATGGCAGGCCGCCGTGGTAGACGCACATGGCGAAGGCAGCAGGCCGTTGCAGAAAGGCTCCAGACTCGTCATGACACCCCGGATGAAGTGTTACAAGAGCGCGCCGTCCTCGGCCAACCCTTCGATCTGTTGCGCGAGAAACCGCCGGCCCCGACGAGACACACGCCGCCGCAACCAGTGCCGGGAGGAAGGCGAATTTCAGTCGGGAACGCAAGTGTCGACTCCCCGGTCGCGGCCGTCACCCGTTCCAAGCTATCGGCGATCGGCAGCCGGTGATCAAAATGAATCTAGGAACGACTGTGCTCGCTCTGTTCGGGACCCGGGATGGACCGGCCCGATGCCTCCGCTTCGAACCAGGCGTGAAGTCGTCGGAAGCCCTCCGCGAGGCTAACCGCCGGTTCCCAGTGCAGAGCTCGTCGCGTCTCGCGCTGGTCGAACCAATGTGCCGTGCCGAGTTGCTCCGCGAGGAAGCTGGTCATCGGCGGATCATCTTCCCTCCCCCGGTGCTCCCAGATCCACTCCACGGCAAGTCCGCCGGTACGCGCCACCTTGTAAGGCACCTTGAGCCGTGGTGGCTCGAGACCGGCGGCAATCACGATTCTGTTGAGCAACTCACGTACCGGTCGCGGTTGCCCGTTGGTGACCACCAGGGCTCTGCCCCCAAGCAACGGAGCTCGATCAAGGGCAGCGACCAGCGCGTCTGCGGCGTTCTCGATGTAGGTGGTGTCGATCAGCGACGCCCCCGATCCCACGATGACAAGCCGGCCCGCTCTGGCCCGGCTCACGATTCGCGCCACTAGCTGGGTATCGCCCGGTCCCCAGATGAGATGGGGCCGGATGACGACGACCGCCAAGGCGGACGAGTTCGCGGCGAGCGCTACCAGCTCTGCTTGCGCCTTACTCCTGGCGTAGTGGCCCTGGGCGCGATCCGGATCGGCGGAACCGGCCGGTGCCCCGACAAGAGACCGCCCGCCATGGGCGACCGATGGGGACGAAACGTGCACGAACCGGCCGACTCCCGCTTCTCGGGCCACATCGATGGCGTTTTGCGTTCCCCGCACATTGGTTTCCTCGAATTTCGCCCACGATCCGGTCACCGCTGCCCGAGCTGCCACGTGAACGACCGCCTCCGCCCCGGCCATGGCAGCGGCGACGGCGGCGCGATCTGCAACGTCACCAAGGTGCTCGACAACACCGAGGCCGCTGGGCCGCCGTTGGAACACAGTCACGATGTCACCTCGATGGCGTAGCTGGGTCGCAACCGCCCGACCGAGAAGACTCGTCGCTCCCGTCACAAGGACTCTCATATCCGGCCCATCCGCCCGCCGGCCAGGACCCTCCCCGCCCACCTGGCGATCCGGGAACGGTCGATCTTCGAGTTATGACGCTTGTCAACGGGAAGCGATGGGGCCGTCAAGACTGCGGCCACGTCTGCTGGGCCCACCTGGCCCCGAACGGTGTCAGTCAGATGTTCGTCGGCAAGACCAGGGAACCTGCGGCCAGCAACCGGAACCACGACAATGACCAACTGCTGTGTCCCGGCAGGACCGACCCCAACCGCGGCAGTGTGGGCGACCTCGGGAAGGGCGGAGACTGCAAGCTCAATCCCGACTGGGGTCACCGGGCCGGTAGATGTCGTCACGATGTGCTGCATCCTGCCTTCGATCCAAAGCCGTCCGGCGTCGTCGAGGTGACCGACATCTCCACTGCGGTGCCAGCCGGCGGGTTGGGAGGCTGCATGCTGAGTCACCCAGAGCTTGTCGTAACCCTCCCTCATGTGGGCAGCGCGGATACACACTTCACCGACGACTCCGCTGTCACCCGTGAGCGGACCCGTCGCTTTACCCTCGGAATCGAGTGCGCTGATCGCCACCTCGACGCCCTGCACAGGATTCCCGACGCAGGCTCCATTGCCCGGCCCCGCGGCCTCGATCTCATTGAGGCTGATGTCTGTCACCAGCAACACCTCGGTCATGCCATATGCGGTGTGAGGCTCGGCATCGGGCATGAGCTCGCCTACCGCTCCCAAGACCGCGGCGGGGACGGGAGCCCCGGCCGACACCAGGAGCCGTACGCCCTGCATGGCCACAGCCTGGTCGGGCGACATCTCACCTGCTGTCATCGCAATATTGCTCATGGCGGCGGGAGCCGCGAATACCAGAGTTCCTCGTACCGCTTGAACTGCCTCCGCCAGGGCGCTTGCGGTGAGGCTGCCCGGTGATGTCACTTCCATATCGGGAACCACGGAGGGAAGGCCCATCATCGGGCCGAATAGAGCGAATGGTCCGAAGGCGGCTACCAGACTGTCGCCGGGCCGGATATCGTACAGGTCGACGAGGGCGTCACGCTGTGCCTGAAGTTGGTGGTGGCGATAGGCGACGCCCTTGGCCGGTCCGGTTGCTCCGGAAGTAAAACCGATCGCGGCCTCATCGAGAGAGGTCGGCGTTGGGGGCGCCGGGCGCCGTTCACCCCGGCGGCGCAGATCATCAAGGGTGGCCCGCACGTCGAGCAGGCGCGCCCGGGCCGGCCCTAGCGGCGTCGTGGAGATGCGGACACCAGGCCAGCGCAGGGTCCGTGCTGCTGCCAGTGCCCGAGGAATCCCGATGAGGTACGCCGGGTTGGCGCTTGCCAATGCCTGACCCATGCCACGCGCCCCCAGCCCTGCATCGGCGACGACAACCACCGCCCCCATCCGCCAGCAGGCGTAGATGCTTGCCGCGAGATCGATGCCCGGCGGCACGAGTAAGGCCACCCGATCCCCCTTGGCAACGCCAAGATCAGCAAGCCCGGCGGCCAGCCGCCTGACATCCGCATCGAGTTCGGCAAACGTGACCGAAGCTTCTACTCCACTAGACCCCATCTCGACGATGGCCACGTCATTGTTTGCAGCCCGCCGGTCGAGCGCGGCCCACAGCGGTTCTCGATCCGATGGTGGTGCCGCTGGCGCCACCGGGTGTTCGAGCTGAGCGACCCAGGCGTGCACCGCGGACGCGACGTCGGCATCTTCGGGAACGAGGTGACCGGAGCCGCTGAACCGGTGGATCTCAGATCCGGGCAGCCGCGATGCGAGGTCACTCAGATACAGATCGGAGAAGACCGGGTCCGAGGGCCCCCAGAGAAGCAGCGCAGGCACTTTGGCGAGCTGGTCTAGATCGGCGGCGACCTCATCTAATGCGCGGCGACTGGGGTGATCCTCGCGCAAAGGGATATCCTCTACGAAAGTGGCTATTGCCGTTCTCCGATCGGCGCTGCGATAGGGAGCCTCATAGGCCTTCCGGATCGGCCGGTCGAGGCGAGGGCGGGCCAGCGCCATCGTCCCCCGGATGAAGGTCGGGGTGGCGACGCATGCTTTCTCCAGAATCCAGCGGGTCCGGATCATCCGTATCAACCCAGGCGCCGGCGAGCCTGCAGGCTGGTGAACGGCGGTGTTCATCAGCACGATCCCAGCCATCTGGCTGCGATGGCGTTCGGCCCAGCCGAGAGATATCGGACCACCCCAATCATGGCCAACGGTCACTACCGGCCCTGCCAGGTCGAGTTCGTCGGTCAGGGCACACAGATCCTCGATGCGTTGCTCGAAACGGCGGGTAGTTCCGGTGCGCTCCGAATACCCCATGTCGAGCTGATCGATGGCAACCACCCTGACACTGGATGGGGCGAGGGCGATCAGATCTCGCCAGAGGTACGACCAGGTTGGGTTGCCATGGACACAGAGCAGGGTGAGAGTGGCATCCACAACCTGGTTGTCGAGCACGTGCCAGGTTCGGCCGACCCCGTTGAGTCCCGGCGTTTTGACGAGTCGCGACCATTGCGGTTCGAGACCGGCGAGGCCGGCCGGGGGCAGTGTGGCGGGCGAGGTGGGGCCCGCTGTCACCAGACCAGTTCGATCACCGTTGCGTTGATGCCTGATCCGATCCCCATCAGCAACACCTTGTCCCCGGCTTGGAGGGAATCGACTTCGCGGGACAGCGTGATCGGAATCGACGCCGGGCCGACGTTGCCGAGGAAAGGGAACGTGAGCGGCACCTTGGCGGTGTCGATTCCAAGAAGCTCACACAGCATGCTGGTATGCACCTGTGAGATCTGGTGGATGATGTAGCGGTCGACCTCCATCCAGCCCCGCTCCTCCGCGTCATCCCAGGTCAGCTTGGAGACTTGCAATCCGGCATCCAGCATGGCCCTGGTGTCCGTGCGCATCTGGTCGAGGTCCCCGACGCATAGGTTGTGGTAGCTGGTGTCGGCCCGGGCAATCCCACCGACGACTTTGTGGCTACCGGGGTTCTCGGAGTGGCGCCCGACGACCGCGGCCGCACCCCCCGACCCGAGCGTCAACGTTGCAAACTCCGCAAACAAGTCGGCCATTGTCGCATCGGGGTTGGAGAGCCGCGCCAGGGTTTTCTGCTGGGTAAGGCGGCTTCCCTCGCCGTCGACGATCAACGCTTGGTTGATCTGACCGCTGTCGATCATGCTCCCTGCCAACTGAAGAGCGTTGACGAATCCAAGGCAGGCGTTGGTGAGGTCGAAATTGAGACACGAACTGGGAAGATCGAGAGCATTGTGGACCGTGACCGCAGAGGACGGTTCCAGCCGGTCACGGGAGACCGAGGTGTCGATCAGCAGGCCGATCTCGTCGACGCGCACCCCGCTGGCTTCGATTGCCTTCGCTCCTGCCGCCGCGGCTGCATCGGTAAAGAGATGCCCCTCGGGCCACCACCGGCGCTCCCGGATCCCGGCAAGGCCTTCAAGCAGTCCCGATTGAGCTCCGACGCGTTCGTAGGTTTCGGCCAGCATCTCGTCGAAGTATTCGGAGGTGACCACCTCCGGTGCGTCCACATGGGCGACAGAGACAAGGGCGGTGTCGTTCAGGCTGAATGTGGCATTTCCGGACATCGAGGGTCTTTCGTAGCGAAGGGACGGAGATTGTCGCAGAATAAAAGCCTATACGAAGAATTTGTCTAATTCGCCTTCGGGGAACCAAAGACCAGATCGTCACGCCGCACTATCTCCATCCCCGTCTGGCTCGTCGATGTCTTTGCCGAACATCTCGTCAAGCACGCCGGGAATGACGATTTTGTCTTCACCCCTCCGCCGGCGGGCCGGCGTGTCGAACCAGCCCCTGAGAGCACCCAAAACCATCGGGGCACCGGGACTGGGCGTCTTCCCGGGATATGAGGAGACTTGAGGATGACCGTGGATGTTCGTCATGGGCCTCACTGCGAAGTCTTGAACGAGGTCTACGAGCGACTGATGCGGCGTAAAACGCGCTGTGAGGCGTGAGCGACCAGCGGCTCACAAAGCTGAGGGGTGGAAGGTGGCGAGGACGTGGAGATCCCGACCGGGACTGAGGCGCTCGAAGCGACGAACTGTTACGCCAATACTTCACCAAGGGAACTGGACATGGCTCTGTTAACCCAAACTGACCTCGAGGCGACGGCACTCAAGGTCGGGTGGTCGTAGATTACTGAAACGTGTTGCTGTCAGTTTGAACGCGTACCGCAATGGTGTGACTGTTCACTTGGCATAGGTTTGAGTTGTCGAGAGGAGGGCGATGAGCCTCGGATTTGGATTGTTGAGCGCCCAATTGCGACCTGGGGAGACGGATTGGGCTCGCGCATATGAAGAGACCGTCGGGTTGGCGGTTGAGGCTGAACGGCTCGGCCTCAGTTCGGTCTGGACGACAGAACACCACTTCGTGGACGATGGCTACATGCCGTCTCTTGCGGTGGTGAGTGGGGCAATCGCTGCTGCCACGTCAAAGATCGAGATTGGAACTGGTGTGATCCTTGCTCCGTTGCATCATCCTCTGCGTCTTGCCGAAGACGCTGCCACGGTGAGCCTGCTGAGCGGCGGCCGTTTCACGCTGGGTCTGGGACTGGGGTGGAGCGAAACAGAGTTCGCGGGACTCGGTGCAAACCCGAGAACCCGGGGTGCGGCCATGGAGGAGATCCTGTCCATCCTTCCAAAAGCGTGGTCGGGTGAGCCGTTTCGCCATCAGGGGAAGATCTACGACCTGCCGGAACTAGCAGTACGTCCAGTGCCTTCGAAGCCGATTCAGGTGTTGATAGGCGGTGGGGCAGAGGCGGCGATCCGGCGGGCTGCTCGTCTGGCTGATGGGATCTTTGCCAACGTTCCCCGAGACCAGTTCATCCAACAGCTGGATTGGATTCGTGATGAGTGCGACCGGGTGGATCGCGACCCGTCCGAACTGCGAATAGTCCACTATTCAGTGATGCTCCCAGCCGACTCCGAGGCTGAAGCACTGAAACGGTACACGAAGCATCTTTGGCAAATGATGTGGAAGTATTCCGACATGGAGGTGTCGGCCACTCGCTCAGGTCCGCCCCCAGCGGCCCCAGAATTCACCGAGAAGCATCGAGACCGACTGTTTGGCCGAACCACGCTCATCGGATCGGCAGACCAGATCGTTTCTTCACTACTCGACATCCGCCAAGCTGCCGGTATGCCGGTGGAGTTCGTCGCCCGCAGCCACTTTCCAACTCTGGGAAACTCCGACCAGGTCGAACTCATGCAGAACCTCGCAGAAGAGGTAGCCATACACCTCTGAGGCTCCAAACCAACCCCTGAGTGCCGTCACCTACATGGCCGGTTGTCGCACCTGAACGGTCGCGGAGGGTTTGCTTGGCGTGGGGCTTTTGGAGGTGCTCTTGGGTGTGTGCGTGTGCGGAGCCGAATCGGATGGGCTCCGTGGCCCTGGATATGTTGTGACAATCTCGACGACCACCCAGCTGTCCTTGTCCGCTTGGACGAGGAGCTCATCGGGTTGGCTCACCATGGTCAGCGAGTGGGCCAACCGCAAGCGTCAGCCGTGTGGCAGACGACCGACGGCGACCAGATGGTCAGGCTCGGTTGGAGCCGTGAGCAGCACGACGAAGACTTCCCTGTAGCCATACTGATCACCATCACCAAAGTCCGAGCGTCGTAGATCCCGGGGTTCCCCGCCTCACCATCTCCATGTGCGCTTCATGCGGGTATTGGATGTTGTGCGAGTGGACTTCTGGAGGTTCAGCCCTTGACGGTCGTTTCGATTGTGAGGACACCGTCTGCCAACCGTCCGAACACGGT
>Ga0209988_10001008_pt1 | contig 18141 bp, 29 predicted proteins | sample N075metaG_FD_183115 | JGI IMG/M metagenome (GOLD analysis project Ga0209988, IMG submission 183115) | Deep subsurface microbial communities from Kermadec Trench to uncover new lineages of life (NeLLi) - N075 metaG (SPAdes) (version 2) | ecosystem: Environmental > Aquatic > Marine > Ocean trench... | reverse complement strand
TGGTGACGCTGCCCGAGGGCACCGAGATGGTGATGCCGGGCGACAACCTGAAGTTCGAGGTCGAGCTGATCCACCCGATCGCGATGGAGGAGAAGCTGCGCTTCGCCATCCGCGAGGGCGGCCGCACGGTCGGCGCCGGAGTGGTCTCGAAAGTGATCGAGTAACAGCGGTATTCCCGATGGCCCGGGCAGAACCGGGCCATCACTTGACGAACCTGCGAGCCTGAGAGGCGAGAGATGCAAGGTCAGAACATTCGAATTAGGCTCAAAGCCTTCGATCACCGGGTGCTGGACGCCAGCACTGCGGAGATCGTGAACACGGCCAAGCGGACCGGCGCGCAGGTGCGCGGCCCGATCCCGCTGCCCAACAAGATCGAGAAGTTCACGGTGCTGCGGGGTCCGCACATCGACAAGAAGAGCCGTGAGCAGTTCGAAATCCGGACGCACAAGCGTCTCCTGGATATCGTCGATCCGACGCCGCAGACCGTGGACGCGCTGATGAAGCTCGACCTGGCCGCCGGTGTCGACGTCGAAATCAAGCTCTGAGGAGGGCGTGATGCGCTCTGGTATCATAGCCAAGAAGCTCGGGATGACCCGGCTCTTCATGGAGGACGGCAGGCAGATCCCTGTCACCGTTCTCCAGATGGAGAACCTCCAGGTCGTCGCCCAGCGCCTGCCCGAAACGGATGGCTACACCGCCGTCCAGCTCGGCGCCGGCAACGCCAAGGCGAAGAACACCACCCAGCCGATGCGCGGCCACTTCGCCCGCGCCAGCGTTGCGCCGAAGCGCAAGCTGGTGGAATTCCGGGTGGCGCCCGAGAACATGATCGACGTCGGCGCCGAGATCACCGCCGACCACTTCGTCAGCGGCCAGTATGTGGACGTGGCCGGCACCTCGATCGGCAAGGGCTTCGCCGGCGCGATGAAACGGCACAACTTCAAGGGGCTTGGCGCCTCGCACGGGGTGTCGGTCAGTCACCGCTCGCTCGGCTCGACCGGCCAGTGCCAGGATCCGGGCAAGGTGTTCAAGGGCAAGAAGATGCCCGGCCACATGGGCGCCGTGCGGGTCACCGTGCAGAACCTGGAAGTGATCCGGACCGATGCCGACCGCGGCCTGATCATGATCAAGGGTGCGGTGCCGGGCTCGAAGGGCGGTTGGGTCACCGTGCGCGACGCGGTCAAGCGCCGGGCCCCCGACGGTCTGCCGTTCCCGGCCGCGATCCGCGCCGTTGAGGCGGCGGAGGCTCCGGTCACCGATGCTCCTGCCGATGGGGGTGAGAAATGAAGATCAAGGCGATAAACCTGGAGAGCAAGGCGGCCGGTTCGGTCGAGCTTTCGGACGAGGTGTTCGGCATCGAGCCGCGGGCCGACATCCTGCACCGGGTGGTGCGCTGGCAGCTCGCCAAGCGCCAGGCCGGGACTCACAAGACCCTGAGCCGAGGCGAGACCAGCTACTCGACCAAGAAGATCTACCGCCAGAAGGGCACCGGCGGCGCCCGGCACGGCTCGCGCGGGGTCACCCTGATGCGCCATGGCGGCACCGCCAAAGGCCCGGTCGTGCGCAGCCACGCATTCGCGCTGCCCAAGGCGGTGCGCAAGCTGGGCCTGAAGATGGCGCTGAGCTCGAAGGCCAAGGCGGGTGAGTTGATCATCATCGACGAGGCCAAGCTGACCGAGCCCAAGACCAAGGCGCTGGCCGCGAAGATCGGCAAGCTGGGCTGGACCAAGGCGCTGGTGATCGACGGCACGGTGGTGGACGAGAACTTCGCCCGCGCCGCCCGCAACCTGACCGGGATCGACGTGATGCCGAGCCAGGGCGCGAATGTCTACGACATCCTGCGGCGCGACCTCCTGGTCGTGACCAAGGCCGGGGTCGAAGCGTTGGAGGCACGACTGAAATGACCACCAAGGCAGAACTCTACGACGTGATCCGGCGCCCCATCGTGACCGAGAAGTCGACCCTGGCCTCCGAGGCCAATGCGCTGGTCTTCGAGGTCGCGATCGATGCCAACAAGCCCCTGATCAAGCAGGCGGTCGAGGCCCTCTTCAACGTCAAGGTGAAGGCGGTCAACACGGTCCTGACCAAGGGCAAGGTCAAGCGGTTCCGTGGCCGCCTCGGGCGTCGGAACGATGTCAAGAAAGCCTATGTGACCCTGGAAGAGGGTCACATGATCGACGTGACCACCGGTCTCTGAAACAGATAGACGGAAGACAGCAAGATGGCGTTGAAATCCTATAAACCGACGACGCCGGGCCAGCGCGGGCTGGTTCTGATCGACCGTTCGGAGCTGTGGAAAGGCCGCCCGGTCAAGACCCTCACCGAGGGTCTGAGCCAGAAGGGCGGACGGAACAACACCGGACGGATCACCGCGCGGCGGCGCGGCGGCGGAGCCAAGCGGCTCTATCGCATCGTGGACTTCAAACGGCGCAAATACGACGTGCCGGCCACGGTCGAGCGCATCGAGTACGACCCCAACCGGACCGCCTTCATCGCGCTGGTGCGCTATGCCGACGGCGAACTGGCCTACATCCTGGCGCCGCAGCGCCTGGGCGTGGGCGACCAGGTCGTCGCCGGCGCCAAGGTCGACATCAAGCCGGGCAACGCGATGCCGTTCTCGGGCATGCCGATCGGCACCATCGTCCACAATATCGAGATGAAGCCCGGCAAGGGCGGCCAGATCGCCCGCGCCGCCGGGACCTATGCCCAGTTCGTCGGCCGCGACGGCGGCTATGCCCAGCTTCGCCTCTCGTCGGGCGAGATGCGCATCGTGCGCCAGGAGTGCATGGCTAGCGTCGGCGCGGTGTCGAACCCGGACAACTCGAACCAGAACCTCGGAAAAGCGGGCCGCACCCGGCACCTGGGCAAGCGCCCGTCGGTGCGCGGTGTGGCGATGAACCCGGTCGACCACCCGCATGGCGGCGGCGAGGGCCGCACCTCGGGCGGCCGTCATCCGGTGACCCCGTGGGGCAAGCCGACCAAGGGCCATCGCACCCGCTCGAACAAGGAAACCGATAAATACATCCTGCGCTCGCGCCATGCGCGCTCGCGCAAGGGCAAGTAGGGAGAACGGCATATGGCGCGTTCCGTCTGGAAGGGTCCGTTCGTCGACTCCTATGTGCTGAAAAAAGCAGCCAAGTCGCGCGAATCGGGCCGCAACGAAGTGATCAGGATCTGGTCGCGGCGTTCGACCATCCTGCCGCAGTTCGTCGGCCTCACCTTCGGGGTCTACAACGGCAGGAAGCACATACCGGTGAGTGTCACCGAGGACATGATCGGTCACAAGTTCGGCGAGTTCTCGCCGACGCGGACCTATTACGGCCACGCGGCCGACAAGCGAGCGAGGCGGAGATAATCCGATGGCAAAGGAAAACAACCCGCGCCGCTGCGCCGACAACGAGGCGATGGCCGTGAACCGGATGCTGCGGGTCAGCCCGCAGAAGCTGAACCTGGTGGCGGCGATGATTCGCGGCAAATCGGTCGGTTCCGCGCTGTCGATCCTGGCGTTCTCGCCAAAGCGCATCGCCGACGACGTGAAGAAGACCCTTCAGTCGGCGGTGGCGAATGCCGAGAACAACCACGGTCTGGATATCGACGAGCTGGTCGTCATCGAGGCCTGGGTCGGCAAGAGGATGGTATTGAAGCGGGGCCGGCCGCGCGCCCGTGGCCGCTACGGAAAAATCCTGAAGCCCTTCAGCAGCTTGACGATCAAGGTCCGCCAGGTAGAGGAGCAGGCCTAATGGGACATAAAATCAATCCGATCGGCTTTCGCGTCGGCATCAACCGGACCTGGGACAGCCGTTGGTACGCCAACACCAGGGAATACGGCGATCTGCTGCACGAGGATCTGAAGATCCGCGCCTACATCAAGAAGACCTGCGCCCAGGCCGGCATCAGCCGGGTGGTGATCGAGCGCCCGCACAAGAAGTGCCGGGTGACCATTCACACCGCGCGTCCGGGGGTGATCATCGGCAAGAAGGGCGCCGATATCGAGAAGCTGCGCCAGAAAGTGGCCGAGCTGACCGATTCGGAGCTGCATCTCAACATCGTCGAGATCCGCCGCCCCGAGCTCGATGCCCAGTTGGTGGCCGAGAACATCGCCCAGCAGCTCGAGCGCCGTGTGTCGTTTCGCCGCGCCATGAAGCGCTCGGTGCAGAACACCATGCGGATGGGCGCGCAGGGCGTCCGGATCAACGCCGCCGGCCGTCTGGGCGGGGCCGAGATCGCCCGGACAGAGTGGTATCGCGAGGGCCGGGTGCCGCTGCACACGCTGCGCGCCGACATCGACTACGCCCACTGCGAGGCCAAGACCGCCTACGGGATCATCGGCATCAAGGTGTGGATCTTCAAGGGCGAGGTCATGGAGCATGATCCCTCGGCCCGTGACCGGCGCCAGCAGGAATTGCAGGAAAGCGGCGCCGGACGCCCGACCGGGGGGCGCCCCTCCGGCGGCCGCCCCGGCGGACGTCCGCAGCGCTGACCGCTTGAGGAGACAGAACAATGCTTTCGCCAAAGCGAACAAAATTCCGCAAGCAGCACAAGGGCCGCATCCATGGTGAGGCCAAGGGCGGGTTTGAGCTGAACTTCGGTGCCTATGGCCTCAAGGCGCTCGAGCCCGACCGGATCAACGCCCGTCAGATCGAGGCGGCGCGCCGTGCCATGACCCGTCACATGAAGCGTCAGGGCCGGGTGTGGATCCGCATCTTCCCGGACGTGCCGGTGACCCAGAAGCCGATCGAGGTCCGCATGGGCAAGGGCAAGGGCTCGCCGGAATACTGGGCGGCCCGGGTTAAGCCCGGCCGGATCATGTTTGAGATTGACGGCGTGTCCGAAGTTGTGGCAAGGGAGGCGCTCCGCCTCGCCGCCATGAAAATGTCGGTCAAGTGCCGGATCGTCGTCCGCGAGGACTGGTAGAGAACTGGTAATGGCAGGGGCCTGCGCCCGCTGGAGCGATTTCGAGCCGAATGGGTTTATTCGGCGACTCGGGAGTTGCTCGAATGCAGCGGGATGGAGCGTCCAGCCTGACAGGGTCAGGGTGGACAGCGCTCCAGGTGCGGGGCCCGGCGGATTTTGATGAATGATGCGGCCGGGAGCGCCCGGGCGGCATATCTGTCAAGGAAGGAATGTCGCAATGAAAGCAGCAGAGCTGCGCGACAAGACACCGGAACAGCTCCGCGAGGAGCTGGAGAGCCTGAAGAAGGAGGCGTTCAACCTCCGTTTCCAGGCCGCCACCGGCCAGCTTGAGAACACCGCGCGAAAGCGCGATGTGCGCCGCGGTGCGGCGCGCGTGAAAACGATCCTGAACGAGAAGGCCCACGCGGCCGCGAAGTCCGAGTGAGGTGAGAAGACATGCCTAAGCGAATCCTTTCGGGCACCGTCGTCAGCGACAAGAACGAGCAGACCATCACGGTTCTGGTCGAGCGCCGCTACACCCACCCGGTGATGAAGAAGACCGTGCGCAGCACGAAGAAATACCGCGCCCACGATGCACTGAACGCGTGCAAGACCGGCGACAAGGTGCGCATCCGGGAATGCGCACCATACTCGAAATCCAAACGCTGGGAGGTCGTGACCCAGGCCGATTGACCTGACACGATCCCCGGTTTTATCGAAACCAGGCCCGAACCGCCACTGAGTGTTGGCGAGGAGATGGGCCAAGGTCGGGAGTAACCGCCATGATCCAGATGCAGACCAACCTGGACGTCGCCGACAACTCCGGCGCCCGCCGGATTCAGTGCATCAAGGTGCTCGGCGGCGCCAAGCGCAGATATGCCGGCGTCGGCGACATCATCGTCGTCTCGGTGAAGGAAGCGATTCCGCGCGGCCGGGTGAAGAAGGGCGACATCCGCAAGGCCGTCGTCGTGCGCACCGCCAAGGAAGTGCACCGTGCCGACGGCACCACGATCCGCTTCGACCGCAGCGCCGCGGTGATCCTGTCGAACAATAACGAGCCGCTCGGAACCCGTATCTTCGGCCCGGTGGTTCGTGAGTTGCGGGCCAAGAACTTCATGAAGATCATCTCGCTCGCGCCGGAGGTGCTGTGATGGCGGCAAAGCTTAAAAAGGGCGACCACGTGATCGTGCTCTCCGGCCGCGACAAGGGCAAGGAGGGCGACATCACCCAGGTGATGCCGTCCGCCGGACGCGCCTTCGTCTCCGGCGTCAACATGGTGATCCGGCATACCCGCCAGACCCAGACCGCGCAGGGCGGCCGGCTCTCGAAGGAGGCGCCGATCAACCTGTCCAACATCGCGCTTGTCGACCCCAGGGACGGCGGCCCGACCCGGGTCGGGTTCAAGTTCCTGGAGGACGGAACCAAGGTGCGTTTCGCCAAGAAATCGGGGGAGATCATCGATGGCTGATGGCTCGACCTATGTCCCGCGCCTGAGGGCGCTCTACGACACCGAGATCCGCCCCGCGCTCAAGGAAGAGTTCGGCTACACCAACGACATGCAGATCCCCCGGCTCGACAAGATCGTGCTCAACATGGGGGTCGGCGAAGCGGTGGCCGACACCAAGAAGATCAAGTCGGCGCATGACGACCTGATGATGATCGCCGGCCAGAAGCCGGTCATCAACAAGGCCAGGAAGTCGATCGCCACCTTCAAGCTGCGCGACGGCATGCCGATCGGCGTCAAGGTCACCCTGCGCGGCGCGCGGATGTACGACTTCCTGGACCGGCTGGTCATGATCGCCCTGCCGCGGGTGCGCGACTTCCGCGGCATCCGGGGCAAGAACTTCGATGGCTACGGCAACTTCGCCATGGGCATCAAGGAGCACATCGTGTTCCCGGAGGTCGACTACGACCAGGTCGACGAGATCCGCGGCATGGACATCATCATTTGCACCACGGCGTCCACCGATGCCGAAGCGAAGGCACTGTTGAAGCGTTTCAACATGCCCTTCACGAACTGATCGGGAGGAACCGGACATGGCCAAGGTAAGCATGGTCGAGCGCCAGAAGAAGCGGCAGCTCCTGGTGGCGAAATACGCCGAAAAGCGCGCCAAACTGAAAGCGATCGCCCGCGACGAGGACCTCCCGATGGAGGAGCGTTTCAAGGCCCGCCTGAAACTGGCGAAGCTACCACGCAACTCGTCTCCGACCCGGTTGCACAGCCGCTGCCTGATCACGGGGCGTCCCAGATCTTACTACCGCAAGTTCAAGATGAGCCGTATTGCCCTGCGTGACCTCGCCTCTCATGGCGAGATCCCGGGCATGGTCAAATCGAGCTGGTGAGGAGAACCCGATGGTATTGAACGATCCTCTCGGCGATATGCTGACCCGCATCCGCAATGCGCAGATGCGGTCCAAGTCGACCGTGAACACCCCGGCTTCGAAGCTGCGCGGCTGGGTGCTGGATGTGCTGGCCGCCGAGGGCTACATCCGTGGCTACGAAGCCGCGGACGATGCCGACGGCAGGCCGGAATTCGAAATCTCGCTGAAGTATTTCGACGGTGAGCCGGTGATCCGCGAGCTGAAGCGGATCTCGAAGCCGGGCCGGCGCGTCTATGTCACCGTCAAGCAGGTGCCCCAGGTCCGCAACGGCCTCGGCGTCTCGATCGTCTCGACCTCGAAAGGCGTCATGTCGGACGCCCGCGCGCGGGTCGAGAATGTCGGCGGCGAAGTGCTCTGCACCGTATTCTGAGGAGGGAAATCGTATGTCTCGTATCGGAAAACGGCCAATAGACCTGCCCAGCGGCGTCACCGCCGCGATCTCCGGGCAGACCATCGAGGTCAAGGGGCCCAAGGGCACCCGCAGCTTCACCGCGACCGACGATGTCGATCTGAAGATCGAGGGCGATGTCGTCCGGGTCGCCCCGCGCGGCTCCTCGAAGCGGGCGCGCCAGCAGTGGGGCATGACCCGCACCCAGGTCGCCAACCTGGTGACCGGGGTGACCGAGGGTTTCCGGAAGGAACTGGCGATCACCGGTGTTGGCTACCGCGCCCAGCTTCTGGGCAAGGTTCTGAAACTGCAACTCGGCTACAGCCACGACGTGGAATACGCGATCCCGGACGGGATCGAGATCGTCTGCGCCAAGCCGACCGAGATCTCGGTCTCGGGCATCGACCAGCAGCAGGTTGGCCAGGTCGCCGCCGAAATTCGCGCCTGGCGCAAGCCGGAGCCCTACAAGGGCAAGGGCATCCGCTACAAGGGTGAGTATATCTTCCGCAAGGAAGGCAAGAAGAAGTAAGGATCGCAAGAGATGGCCAACAACAAGCGTGCCTTGTTCCAGCGGCGCCGCCTGCGCGTCCGCAACAAGCTGAGGAAGGTCGCGGACGGGCGCCCGCGCATGAGCGTTCACCGCTCGCTCAAGAATATCTCGGTCCAGGTGATCGACGACGCCCAGGGCCGCACCCTGGCCGCCGCCTCGACGCTGGAGCCGGATCTGGGCCTGGTGGGCAAGAACAATGTCGAGGCTGCCGCCAAGATCGGCGCCGCCATCGCCGAGCGCGCCAAGGCGGCCGGCATCGAGGAAGTCTATCTCGACCGTGGCGGCTACCTGTTCCACGGCAAGATCAAGGCCCTGGCCGAAGCCGCCCGCGAGGGCGGGCTGAAGTTCTGAGGAGACGATGATGGCAGGACGTGAACAAAGACGGGACCGCGGAGATCGTGGCGGCCAGCGGCGTGGACGCCGCGACGACGACCGCGAACCGGAATTCGCCGACCGTCTGGTCGCGATCAACCGGGTCTCGAAGACGGTGAAGGGCGGCAAGCGCTTCGGCTTCGCGGCGCTCGTGGTGGTGGGCGATCAGAAGGGCCGTGTCGGCTTCGGCAAGGGCAAGGCCAAGGAGGTGCCGGAGGCAATCCGCAAGGCCACCGAGGACGCCAAGCGGAGCATCATCCGGGTGCCGCTGCGCGAGGGCCGCACGCTGCATCACGACATCGAGGGCCGCCATGGCGCCGGCAAGGTGATCATGCGGACAGCGCCTGCGGGCACCGGCATCATCGCCGGCGGCCCCTGCCGCGCGGTGTTCGAGATGCTCGGCGTCGCCGATGTGGTCGCCAAGTCGACCGGCAGCCAGAACCCCTACAACATGGTGCGGGCCACCTTCGACGGCCTGACCCGGGAGCTGTCGCCACGCCAGGTCGCGGCGCGCCGCGGCAAGAAGGTGGCCGACATCCTGCCGGCCCGCGGGACCGAGTCCGCGCCGGCCGAGGCTGGCACTGAATCGGGGGCCGAATCGGCTGCCGAAACCGTGACCGAGTGAGGGAGGGGAACACGATGGCAAAGACGATCGTCGTCAAGCAGATCGGTAGCCCGATCCGCCGTACCGCCGACCAGCGCGCCACGCTGATCGGCCTCGGGCTCAACAAGATGCACAAGACCCGCGAGCTGGAGGACACTCCTTCGGTGCGCGGCATGGTCAACAAGATCCCGCATCTGGTGGTAATCGTCGAGGAGCGCGGCTGAGCGCTGCTCGTTTTTGAAAGCCGTGGCGGCGGGGCAGGACGCATCGCCCCGCTGATCCGGTGAGAGGAGAATGCGTCATGAAAATCCACGAACTGCGCGACAATCCCGGCGCGACCAAGAACCGCAAGCGGGTCGGCCGCGGCCCCGGCTCGGGCACCGGCACGACCGCCGGGCGCGGCATGAAGGGCCAGAAATCGCGTTCTGGTGTTGCCATCAAGGGCTTCGAGGGCGGCCAGATGCCGCTCCATCGGCGCTTGCCGAAGCGGGGTTTCAACAATATCTTCGCCAAGAGCTTCGCGGTGGTGAACCTGGGCAACATCCAGAAATTCATCGACGCGGGCAAGCTGGACGCGGGCGCCACCATCGACGAGGCGGCGCTGGTCCGCTCGGGTCTGGTGCGCCGGCGGCTTGACGGCGTGCGGGTCCTGGCCAAGGGTGAGTTGACGGTCAAGGGCGTCAAGATCGCGGTCACCGGCGCCAGCAAGCCGGCGATCGCCGCGGTCGAGGCGGCCGGGGGCAGCCTGACGGTGACGACCCCGCCGCGCGGGTCGGACTCCGCGGCCGAAGCCGAGGCCTGAGACGCGCCGCGCCCGCCCGAATTCGGGGGCGGGCCGGTCCGGGCTTCGAGAGGCGCCGCTGCGGGTTCCCTCGCGGCGGCTTTTGACGGCAAGAGAGAGAGCGAGACATGGCATCAGCCGCCGAACAGATGGCCGCAAATCTGAGCTGGAGCGCGATCGGCCAGGCGAAGGATCTGCAACGGCGGATCTTCTTCACCCTCAGCCTCCTGATCATCTACCGCCTCGGCACCTTCATCCCGATGCCCGGCATCGACCCGGTGCAGCTGGCCCGCTTGATGGAGCAGGCCCAGGGCGGCATCCTCGGCATCTTCAACATGTTCAGCGGTGGTGCTGTCAGCCGGATGGCGATCTTCTCGCTCGGCATCATGCCCTACATCTCGTCCTCGATCATCATGCAGCTGGCAACCTCGATGGTGCCGTCGCTCGAGGCGCTGAAGAAGGAAGGCGAGGCCGGCCGCCGGAAGATCAACCAGTACACCCGCTACGGCACCGTGCTGCTGGCCACCGTGCAGGCCTACGGCATCGCCGTCGGGCTGGAGGGGTCGGGGCTGGCGATCGATCCGGGCGCGTTCTTCCGCGCCGCGGCGGTGATCACCCTGGTCGGCGGCACCATGTTCCTGATGTGGCTGGGCGAGCAGATCACCGCGCGCGGCATCGGCAACGGCATCTCGCTGATCATCTTCATCGGCATCATCGCCGAGTTGCCCGGCGCGCTGGCGCAGTTCTTCGAGCAGGGCCGCGTGGGTCAGATCAACACCCTGGTCATCGTCGGCGTACTGATGCTGGGGGCGGCGGTGATCTATTTTGTCGTCTTTATCGAGCGGGCGCAGCGGCGCATCCTGATCCAGTATCCGAGGCGCCAGGTCGGCACCAAGATGTTCGGCGGCGAGAACTCGCACCTGCCCCTGAAGCTGAACACCGCCGGAGTCATCCCGCCGATCTTCGCCTCGTCGCTGCTGTTGTTGCCGACCACCGTCGCCACCTTCTCCGCCGGCGGCGGCGATACCGGCGTGCTCGGTGCCGTGGCGGCGCTGCTGGGCCGCGGCCAGCCGATGTTCCTGCTGCTTTACGCGAGCCTGGTCGTCTTCTTCGTGTTCTTCTACACGGCGGTTGTCTTCAACCCGGATGACGTGGCCGATAACCTGAAGAAGCATGGCGGCTTTGTGCCCGGCATCCGCCCCGGCAAGCGCACGGCGGAATATCTCGACTTCGTGCTGACGCGGCTTTCGGTCGTGGGCGCGGCCTATCTGGTCGCGGTCGTTCTTCTGCCCGAGATCCTGATCTCGAAGGTCAACGTGCCGTTCTACTTCGGCGGCACCTCGCTCCTGATCGTGGTCTCGGTGACCATGGACACCATCACCCAGGTGCAGAGCCATCTGCTGGCGCACCAGTACCAAGGGCTGATCAAGAAGTCGAAGATCCGCGGCCGCTGAGGCGGGGTTCACGTGCAGACCGGGGGAGGGCGGCCATGAACATCATTCTCCTCGGCCCGCCGGGGGCCGGCAAGGGCACCCAGGCGCGGATCCTGATGGAGGGCACCGGGCTGGTGCAACTCTCGACCGGCGACATGCTGCGCGCCGCCGTCGCCGCCGGCTCCGAGGTCGGCCGCAAGGCCAAGGCGGTGATGGAGGCGGGCCAACTGGTCTCCGACGAGATCGTCATCGGCGTGGTCTCGGACCGGCTCGATGAACCCGACACCAAGACCGGCGTGATCTTCGACGGCTTCCCGCGCACCGCCGCCCAGGCCGAGGCGCTGGACCGGCTGTTGGCCGCGAAGGGGTTGGTGCTGGACGCCGTGGTCTCGATGGAGGTCGACGACGCCCTGCTGGTCGACCGGGTCTCCGGGCGCTTCACCTGTGCGGCCTGCGGCGAAGGCTACCACGACACCCACAAGATGCCGGCGGTGGAGGGGGTCTGCGACAAATGCGGCGCGACCGAATTCAAGCGCCGCCCCGACGACAACGCCGAGACGGTGCGGGCGCGACTGGCGGCCTACCACGCCGACACCGCGCCGCTGATCGGGTACTATACCGGCACCGGCAAGCTGCAGACTGTCGACGGCATGGCCGATATCGGCGCGGTGACCCGGGCGATCCGGGAAGTTCTCGGTTGATGTCAGTATAACCGCCCCGCCTGAGGCGCAAGAAAACGACGAAGCCCCGCTGCCTCTGGGGCTTGACGCGGAGCCGCGCCCGACTATAGTGCGCGCTTCCTGGAGACATGAGAGTCGCCTCCGCCACGAATTTCACCTCTTGGCGGGGAGCGGGATGTTGGTCTGGACTCTCGAGGGGCGAGAACGGCCGGTGCGTGCGCCGGCTTATTTTGAATTTCGGCCTGCCCCGGCAGGCCTGACACGACGGAGCTCGAGCAGTGGCGCGCATAGCAGGCGTTAACATTCCGACCAACAAGCGGGTGCATATCGCACTCACCTATATCCATGGCATCGGCAATGCCACGGCCAGGCAGATATGCGAGGCCACCGGCATTACCGAGGAGCGCCGCGTCAACGAGCTTTCGGATGCCGAGGCTCTGGCGCTGCGTGAGCATGTCGACGCCAACTGCCAGGTCGAGGGCGACCGGCGGCGCGAGGTGGCGTTGAACATCAAGCGGTTGATGGATCTGGGCTGCTATCGCGGCCTGCGCCATCGTCGCGGCCTGCCGGTGCGCGGCCAGCGCACCCACACCAACGCCCGGACCCGCAAGGGCAAGGCCAAGCCGATCGCCGGCAAGAAGAAATAAGGAGACCGGAGAATGGCTCGTGACAAGCGCGCGGCGCCCAAGCGCAGGGAACGCAAGAACATCTCGGCGGGTGTCGCTCATGTGAAATCGTCGTTCAACAACACCATGATCACCATCACCGACGCGCAGGGCAACACCATCGCCTGGTCGTCGTCCGGCACCATGGGGTTCAAGGGGTCGCGCAAGTCGACCCCGTACGCGGCGCAGATGGCCGGCGAGGATGCCGGCCGCAAGGCGCAGGAGCACGGCATGAAGACGCTGGACGTCATGGTCCAGGGCCCGGGCGGCGGCCGCGAATCGGCGCTGCGGGCGCTGCAGGCGGTGGGCTTCACGATCAACTCGATCAAGGACGTGACCCCGATCGCCCATAACGGCTGCCGGCCGCCGAAGCGCCGCCGCGTCTGAGACCAATTTCCCGCGGCCGCCGGCCTGTCCCGTCGGGGCGGGCCGCTTGCCGTTTTTCCTCGGGTGCGCCCGGCCGCATGGATCTGGCCCGGTGCTGGAATGGAGGACTAAACAGTGATCCACAAGAACTGGCAGGAACTGATCCGGCCCCACGGCCTCGATATCGAGCCCGGTGCCGACCCCGACCGTGTCGCCACCGCTGTCGCCGAGCCGCTGGAGCGGGGCTTCGGGCTCACGCTCGGCAACGCGCTGCGCCGGGTGCTGCTGTCGTCGCTTCAGGGTGCGGCGGTGAACGCGGTGCAGATCGACGGTGTGCTGCATGAATTCTCGTCCGTCCCGGGGGTGCGCGAGGACGTGACCGACATCGTCCTGAATCTCAAGGGTCTGGCGGTGCGGATGGACGGTGAGGGCGACAAGCGCCTGCAACTCAACGCCACCGGGCCGGGGGTGGTGACGGCGGCCGACATCACCGAGATCATGGGCGTCGAGATCATCAACAAGGATCATGTGATCTGCCATCTCGACGAGGGCGCCAAGGTCCACATGGAACTGACGGTGGGCACCGGCAAGGGCTATGTCGCCGCCGACAAGAACCGCCCCGAAGACGCGCCGATCGGGTTTGTCCCGGTCGATGCGCTCTACTCGCCGGTGAAACGGGTCTCCTACAAGGTCAGCCCGACCCGCGAGGGCCAGGTGCTGGACTACGACAAGCTGTCGATCACGGTTGCGACCGACGGCACGCTGAGCCCCGAGGACGCGCTGGCCTTCGCCGCGCGCATCCTGCAGGACCAGCTTCAGACCTTCATCAACTTCGAGGAGCCGAAGGACGCCGCCGCCGCCGACGAGGACGAGGGGCTGGAGTTCAACCCGCTGCTGCTGAAGAAGGTCGACGAGCTGGAGCTCTCGGTACGCTCGGCCAACTGCCTGAAGAACGACAACATCGTCTATATCGGCGACCTGATCCAGAAGACCGAGGCGGAGATGCTGCGCACCCCGAACTTCGGTCGCAAGTCGCTGAACGAGATCAAGGAAGTGCTGACCACGATGGGCCTGCATCTCGGCATGGACGTGCCGGACTGGCCGCCCGACAACATCGAGGACCTGGCCAAGAAGTTCGAGGATCAGTTTTAAGAAAGCGAACCGCCGTCCCGGCGAAAGCGGGGACGGCGGCGCGACGACCCGGGCACATTGCCCCAAGGAGGCCGCCGCCAGAGGCGGCCGGACAAAGTATAAAATGACGGAGACCAAGACATGCGCCACGGTAACGGACACCGCAAGCTGAACCGCACCGCCGAGCATCGCAAGGCGATGTTCGCCAACATGGCCTGCTCGCTGATCGAGCATGAGCAGATCAAGACCACCCTGCCCAAGGCCAAGGAACTGAAGCCTTACATCGACAAGCTGATCACGCTGGCCAAGCGCGGCGACCTGCATGCCCGCCGCCTGGCGGCCTCGCAGATCCAACAGGACGAGGCGGTGAAGAAGCTGTTCGATGTGCTCGGTGCGCGCTACCAGGAGCGCCAGGGCGGCTATGCCCGGGTGCTGAGGGCCGGTTTCCGCTATGGCGACATGGCGCCGATGGCAATCATCGAGTTGGTCGACCGCGATACGGAAGCCAAGGGCGCCGGTGACCGCGCCCGGGTCGCGGCGGAAGAGGTTGCGGCCGACGCAGAGTAGACCCGGACGAGTAGGGGCGCGGCGATGATCTTCGAGCTTGTCGCCGCCAATCTCGTCGTCTTCCTCGCCGCCGTCCTGCAGGCCGCCACCGGCGTCGGCTTTGCCATGGTGGCGGTGCCGCTGCTGGCGCTGATCAGTCTGGCGTGGGTGCCGGCGCCGATGCTGATCTGCAATATCGCACTGTCGGTTTTCATCATGCACCGGGGTCGCCACCATCTGGAGCGCTCGGAAGCGCCGCCGCTGGTGGCCGGCCTGGCGCTCGGCACCTTCGCCGGCGCTGGCATCCTGGCGCTGTTCGAGGGCCAGGGGCTGGGCGCGATGATCGGCGCCATCATCGTCACCGCGGTGCTGGCCAGCCTGTTCACGCCGCAACTCCGGATCACCCGCCTCCGCCTGCTGTCGGCCGCCTTCGTCGGCGGCGCCACCGGGGCGATCGCCGCCATGCACGGGCCGCCGCTGATCATCCTCTACCAGCGCGAACGCCCCGAGAGGGTGCGCGCCACCATGGCCGGGGTTTTCATTTTCGGCTCCTTCCTGGCGCTGGGCTCGTTCTGGCTCGCCGGTCTGTTCGGCTGGGAGCAGCTCTGGCGCGGGCTCGTGCTGCTGCCCGGGGTGGCGCTCGGCTTCTTCGCCGGCCGGGCGCTGGGCGGGCGGATGTCGCCCGGGACGGTGCGCTACGCCATGCTGACGCTGGCCGGCTCCGCCGGATTGCTGCTGCTGGCGCGCTCGCTCTGAGCGGCCGCCCTCGCGCCGGAGACCGGTGTCCGAATTCTCGCTTGATTGCGACACCAGGCCGCTCGCCGCTTGGCGCGGGGTCCGGAGATACCTAAGTATGCCGGGAGACCGTGCCGGGAGACCGTGCCAGGAGACCGGATTGACCGATGGAGGCGTCGCCGTGATTGCGCGGATGATTTGCATGTTGCTGGGGCTGGCCGTGATCGGCCTCGCCGCGCCGGGTCCTGCACCCGCCCAGACCATACCCACCGAGGCCACGCCCGAGGCGATGCCCGAGGTGATGAAAGTGCCGGACAGCCTGGCCGAGATCAGCCTCGGCTTCGTGCCGGTGGTGCGCCAGGCCGCACCCGCGGTGGTCAGCATCTACACCCGCACGGTGGTCGAGCGCCGCGCCAGCCCGTTTGCCGGCGATCCGTTCTTCGAACGCCTGTTCGGCGACCTGTTCTCGGGCGGGCCGACCCGGCGGCGGATCGAGAACTCGCTCGGTTCCGGGGTGATCGTCGATGCCTCGGGCATCGTGGTCTCGAACTACCACGTGGTCGACGGCGCCGACCAGATCACCGTGGTGCTGACCGACCGGCGCGAGTTCGAGGGCCGGGTGATCCTGGCCGACAAGGAGGCCGACCTCGCCATCGTCGAGCTCGAGGGCGCCAGCGGTCTGCCGGTGCTGGAGTTGCGCGATTCCGACACCCTGGAGGTCGGCGAGCTGGTGCTGGCGATCGGCAACCCGTTCGGGGTCGGCCAGACCGTGACCAGCGGCATCGTCTCCGGGCTGGCCCGCTCCGGCGCCCCGGGCGGGCGCCAGCAGGGCTACTTCATCCAGACCGACGCGGCGATCAACCCCGGCAACTCCGGCGGTGCGCTGGTCGACATGGCGGGCCGCCTGATCGGCGTCAACACCTCGATCATCAGCCGCTCCGGCGGCTCCAACGGCATCGGCTTTGCGGTGCCGTCCAACCTGGTCGCCCGGGTCATCGCCGCAGCGCGGGAAGGCGCCACCGCGCTCGACCGGCCCTGGCTCGGCCTGCGAACCCAGCCGGTCACCGGCGAGCTCGCCGAGGCCCTGGGGCTGGAGCGCCCGGCCGGCATCCTGGTCGACCAGCTCCACCCGGCAAGCGCCTTCGCCAGGGCCGGGATCGAGACCGGCGACATCCTGCTGACCATTGATGGCGAGGAGGTCAACGCGCCCGCCGAGCTGGCCTTCCGCACCGCCACCCTGGGCACCGGGCGCGAGGCCGAGCTGCGCTACCTGCGCGGCGGCACCGAGCGCGAGACATCGGTCGCCCTCGCCCCCGCGCCCGACCGGCCGGCCCGCGACCGCACTGTGCTGAAACGACCGCGCCACCTGCGCGGGCTGACGGTGATGAACGTCAACCCGGCGGTGATCGACCAGTACCGCCTGCCACTGGCAAGCGCCGGCATCCTGGTCGCCGCGGTCGGCGACCGGGCCAAGCGTTCGGGCCTGCGCCCCGGCGACCTGATCCTCGCGCTCGACGGCCGCCCGGTCGGCGATGTCGACGCGCTGGAGGCGGCGCTGCGGCGTTCGCGCCAGTTCGTCCTGCAGGTCGAACGCAAGGGCCGGCGCGGCAACATCGAGATCGGCGGCTGAGAATCCTCCACTGCCTCGCATTACCCATGTGAAATGACGAGAAAAAATAAGCAACAGCACATTTTTTCCATTCATATCCCCATACTCCAGCACTGGAAAAGGGGCGAGACGACCTGAGACGGTTGAGCCGGGTTATGAGCAGTCGGGCCACCCGCCGCACCATGTCGATCAGATCCGCCGGCGAACATGGTCGAGCAGAACAGGACCCCCGTGAGACCGCGGCCTTCCGACGAAGGCACAAGAAAGCCCAACCCGTCGAGCGGATGGGCGCCAATCGATGCCGCCGCTTCCGCCGCCGTCGGATCGACGGATTCGAGCGGCCCCGCCACCACATGCAGCAGGTTCTCCGCGTTACCACCGATGTCGAGTTCGGGATCGGCGTGAATGGCGGCCTTGCCATGCAGCAACAGGCTGGCGCCGACGTCCTCGACGTATTGAGCGATTGTGCGGTAGGGCTTGCCGTCCAGCAGCTTGCAGGTGAGCGAGATCCCCTCGACCCCTCGCCCGGACGCAGGCAGTCAATGGCGATCATCGGAGAGGATGATTGACGGGGTTGGCGGCTTCGATTTTTGGGGCCATCGAGATGGCGTCGAACGGGCGGGCGTTGTCAGTATTTCGCGCCGGGCCCCTTCGCGTTTCCGGCGCCGTTTCGCTTTGCGGTCCTATACTGCGGTGTCGAGGGCGACCTCTTCGCGGCGGAACGGGAGGTCCGGGTTTTGCGGCGGCGCATCGAGTTCCCGCGCCGCCAGGTGGCCGTCGTAGATGGCCGGCGCGATGGTCGCGGGCGCGTCGCAGTCGCCGATCGCCTGAACCGATTTGATCCCCGCTGCCTGCCATTGCTCCGGGTTGTCCGCCAGGGCACGGTAGAGGCCGTCGGCCGGGCGCCGCGAGGTCACCATGACAACCGAGGCGGCGGCGAGCTTGCGGGTTCGGTTCGAGTAGGCGCAGGCAAGCTCGACCTCGCCGTCGCCGACCGCCGACAGGTTGT